>Ga0209161_10000001_pt1 | contig 317212 bp, 299 predicted proteins | sample GraSoiAngelo_155_FD_186169 | JGI IMG/M metagenome (GOLD analysis project Ga0209161, IMG submission 186169) | Grasslands soil microbial communities from the Angelo Coastal Reserve, California, USA - 14_1009_13_30cm (SPAdes) (version 2) | ecosystem: Environmental > Terrestrial > Soil >... | reverse complement strand
TGCGCAGTAGCCTGGTGCAGCTGATCACCCGCAACTGGCCCATCAAGGGCGCGGCGCTGTTTCTCGCGCTGATGCTCTACGTCGCCGTGCAGCTGCAGCAGCCGGTCACGACCAGTTTCGATGTGACCCTCACCGTGCTGCTCCCACCGGGCCGCGCGCTGCTGCAAAAGCCACCCACGGTGCGCGTGCAGATTTCGGGCAAGGGCAGTCAGATTCTGAAGCTCCGCTCGCTCGCCGGCGACATCACGCGCCGCGTGCCCGACACGCTGACCGCATCCAACTGGGCGATCCGCCTCGATCCCGACGAAGTCGAGCTCTCGCTCCCCAAGGGCGCCGATGTCCGCGTCATGGAGGTGCGGCCGAGCGAGATCACGCTGGCGCTGGACAGCGTGGCCCGCAAAGAGGTGCGGATCGTCTCGCTGGTGAGCGTGACTCCCGATTCCGGCCAGGTGCTGCACGGCGGCCTGTCGATGACGCCCACCAAGGTGCGGCTGGTCGGTCCCGAGAAGAGCCTCGCCGCGATCGACTCGGTGACGACCGTGCCGATGGAGATCACGAACGTTTCCGGGGAGTTCAGTCGCGTGGTGCCGATCGACACGATGCCGCTCGGGATCGTGCGTCTGTCGCCGAAGCAGGTGACCGTCACCGGCGATATGGGGCTTATCGCCGAGCGCTCGTTCGGCGGGATTCCGGTAGAAACGGGCGCGGGTGCGATCACGAGCTTCATCGTCACACCCCCGCGTGTCTCGGTGGCGGTCCGCGGACCGGAGGAACGGGTGCTGGCGCTGACGCGCGACTCGCTGCGCGTCGTTGCGCACATCACCGGCGCCACCACCTCGGGAGGCGTCGCGCGCATCACGGTCATCGCGCCGCGCGGCATCACGGCCCGTGCCATTCCCGACTCGGTGACGTTGCGGCGCCGCAGCCCGCCCCCCGCCCCGCGCCGGCGTGGCTGACGCCGTCCTCGGCATCGAGACCTCGTGTGACGAAACATCGGCCGCCGTGTTGGTCGGTGGTGAGCTCGCCAGTCTGGTCATCCTCTCGCAGGACATTCACAAAATCTTCGGCGGCGTCGTCCCCGAGCTGGCGAGTCGCGCACATCTCACCGCGCTGCCCGCGGTCGTCGATCGCGCGCTCGCGGAAGCCGGTCTCGCGCCGTCGGCGATCGACGCCGTGGCGGTCACGGCCGGACCGGGGCTCGCGGGCGCCTTGCTCGTGGGGGTCGTCTACGCCAAGGCGTTCGCATTTGCAGGCGATCGCGCCCTCATCGGGGTGCACCACATGGAGGGCCACCTCTTCGCACCGGCGCTCGAGGATCGCGATCTCGCGCCGCCGTTCGTGGCGCTGCTCGTGTCGGGCGGGCACACCCTGCTGCTCGACGTCCCGGCCTGGGGTCGGTACCGCCTGCTCGGCGAAACCCGCGACGACGCGGCGGGCGAGGCGTTCGATAAGGTCGCCACGCTGCTCGGGCTGGGATATCCCGGCGGTCCGGCAATCGAGAAGCTCGCCCGCGAAGGAGATCCGGCTCGCTTCAACTTTCCGCGCCCAATGATCCAGGACGGATTTGAGTTTTCCTTCTCCGGACTGAAGACCGCGGTGCTGCATGCGGTCCGCGCGTCCGACGACCTGGATCGCGATCGCGCGTCGCTGGCGCGTGGCTTCCAGGATGCCGTGCTCGACGTGCTCGTCACCAAACTGGAGCGCGCCGTGCGCGCCACCGGCTACGCCACCGCAGTCCTCGGCGGCGGTGTCGCGTGCAGCAAGGCGCTGGCAGTACGAGCCGCCGAACGGCTGCAGGGGCTCGCGGGCGTGGCGGTCGCGAGTCCCCGTCTCAACGCCGACAACGCCGCCATGATCGCGCGCGCCGGCTGGCACCGCCTCCGGCTCGGCGAGCGCAGTGACTGGGCACTCGATGCCCGCGCCGACCTCCTGCTTCCCGGTCTCGAAACCGCCGAGATTCCGACATGAGCGTTTATCCGTTCACGATTCACCTCGGGCCCCTGGAGCTCACCGGCTACGGGCTGATGATGATGGTCGCATTTCTGATGGCGGGGTGGGCCATTCAGCTCGACCTACGCGACCGCGGGCTCGACGAGGACTACGCCGCCGACATCATCATCGCGGGCGTCATCGGCGGATTGGTGGGGGCCAAGCTGTGGTACGTGTTCCTGACGGGCGAAGCGGACGCGCTCTTCCGCCGCGGGGGATTCGTCTGGTACGGAGGCTTCCTCGGCGCGACGGCCGCCATCCTGTTGAACGGCTGGCGCCGCCGTGTCCCGGCGCGCTTCACGGCCGAGATCTGCGCCGCTCCGCTCGCGCTCGGCTATGGGCTGGGGCGCGTGGGGTGTTTCCTGGTCAACGATGACTACGGCATTCCGACCAATCTTCCGTGGGGAATGAAATTCCCGAACGGCCTGCCGCCGACGACTGTACAGAATCTGCAAACGATGGGAGTCCACTTTCCCGCCGGCGCCAATCCCGCGGAGGTCGTGGCGGTGCACCCAACCCAGATTTACGAGACGGTCCTCATGCTGCTCGTGTTCTGGTGGCTATGGCGGCGCCGCAATCACGGCCACGCGATCGGGTGGTTGTTCGCCTGGTACCTCGTGCTTGCGGGAGCAGAGCGCTTTCTCATCGAAATCGTCCGCGCCAAGGACGACCGGCTGCTCGGGCCGTTTACGCTGGCGCAGGCGACCAGCGTGCTGCTGGTGCTGGCCGGTGGGGCGCTGCTCTACGTGTGGCGCCAGCCGGCGGGGCCGCAGCCGCTACCCGAATCACTGCGACCGAAGCAGGTCGCCTTTCGCACCTGAGACTTTCGGGCGCATGCCCCAGATCGCGGCCGCCACCGCCAGCGCCAACAGGAGACCCTGGACCAGTAACGACTCGAGCGTCGGATAGATGCCGAGCACCGGGATGCGGGGCGCGCCGTCGATCACGGTCAGCGGGATGAGCTGCGCGCCCTGCAGCTCCGCGATTCCCTTCCCCGCGAAGACGAACGCCATGTAATACAGCATCGCGCCCGTGACGGCGAAGAACGGCTTCATCGCCACGCGCAGCCCCAGCTGATTGATGAGCAGATAGACGGCGACCAGCCCCACCGCACCGGCCGCGATGCCGGCCACCACGGAAACCCCGCTGGACCCCGCCGACGTGAACAACGCCTTGTAGAACAGGATCGTCTCGAACCCCTCGCGATAGACGGCCAGGAATGCGACGGCGCTGAGCGCGGCGCCGGAGCCCGACGACAGCGCGCTCTGCATCTTGCCGTGCACGAACGCCGTCCATTTCGCGACTTCGATCTTGGACAGCAGCCAGTAGCTGACATAGAACAGCACGGCGGCCGCCAGCAGCATCGTGACGCCTTCCATCATTTCGCGCTGTCCGGGCGTCACCTGGACCAGCAGCTCCACGAGCACCCAAGTGAGCAGACTCGCTGCAACGGCAATCCATGCCCCGCGCGCGACGTCGCGGCGCCGTTCCGGCGCGCCCGCCTTCGCGAGGAAGGTCATGAGGGCGGCGACGATCAGAATCGCCTCGAATCCCTCACGAATCAGCAGGAAGAAGGAGTTGACGAACAGGCTCGCCCCGGACGGGCGATCCGCGACGACCCGCTCGGCACGCTCCAGGTCCGCGAGCAGCCGCTCGCGAATCGTATGACGCTCCGCGTCATCGGCCTTGAGGGCGCGCGTCCGGAGCCAAGCGAAATTGCCTTCCAGCTCGCTCGCAAGCCCGCCGTTCTTGGCGCGAATCGCCGTTTCCACCTGCTCGAACGTCATGTACGCATCGACGGCGATCTTGTCGGAGCGCCGCGCCAGCGCGGAATCGATCTGATGCCGGACAGCCGCGAAAATGGCGGCCGTTGCCGATCCGCCGTACTGCATCGCGGCGACATATGACGCGACTGCCCAGCGGTCTTCGGCAGAGAGGTCTTCGCCGAATTCCGGCATCGCGGTACCGGGAGTGCCGACCGCGACGCGACGGAAGATGTCGAGCAGCGACTTGTTGCCCATGACCGCCGGATCGGTCAGGTTCGCGGGCGGGGGCCCCTTCACCGATTTCGCTTTCGGTCCGTCACCGCGGCCCGATTCCCCGTGGCATGCCGCGCAGCGCTCACGGTAAACGACGGCGCCGCGCTCGAGCGACGGCGGCCGGGTGGGCAACGGTTCGACGATCTTGGGGCCACCCGCCGTGACGGTGATGAACGCCACCAGGCTGTCGGTAACGCGGCTTACAGAATCCGGAGGAGCGAGCGAATCGAGGAGCTGCGCGATGCGGGTGAGAGTCTGTCGGGACCTGGCTCGCGCGGCGTGCGGCAGCCCCGGAACATCGAACTGCGCCTGCTGAACGAAGAGCTTGGCCTCGTCCACTTCTTCCGGCTGGGTGATCTGACCGCCGGCGGGAACTACGCCGAGGGCGTACTCCTTGGCGGCGAGGGAAGCGGCAGCAACGACCCGCCGCGCCAGAGCCAAAGAATCAGTCGCCTGCCCCCCGAGGGGCTGAGCAAGGCAGGCGCTGAGAATCAGGGAGATGCTGCCGAACCGCACGGGGAGGAAAGTAGAGTAATTTTGTCGGGAATTCAATCTGTTGACAGTACAGCGATTGCGATGGCCGCCTCGTGCGTATGGGACAGGGACAGCAGGACACGTTTCACCCGCAGCTCCCTGGCACGATTGGCGGCCAGTCCCGTGAGTTCCACGTCCGGCCGGCCGTCCGGCGCCCGCGTCACCTCGATATCGCGCCATCCAATCCCCCGGGCGGCGTCACTGCCCTGCAGCGCCTTATAGACCGCCTCCTTGGCGGCGAGCCGCACGGCGACATGTTCGGCGGGATCGGGGCGCGAGCGGCAGTACTGGGCTTCCGCCGGCGTGAGCAATCGGTCGAAGACGTGCGCGCCCTTGTCGGCAAGCATCGCGCGAGCGCGCGACACCTCGACGAGATCCACGCCGACGCCGATCGCGCTCATGGCGCCGGCCTCGCGACGAAAAGCCGGCGCCGGTAGCGGTGCCCAGCGACGTCGACGACGATAATGTAAACGCCGTTCACAACTCTCCGCGATCCGATCATGAGGTCCCAAACATATTCGTTCGTCGACGGGGGCACCGTCGTCGTGAACAGCTGCTCGCCGGTAAAGCTGAATACCAAGACACGAGCACTGCCCGTCGCCGCGGGCCAGGAGACTACGACCTGATTGCCGCGCACCGGGTTCTCAGAGACCTCCGCCCCCGGTGAGGTTTGGGTAGCTGCGGCGGACAAGCCGCAGAGCGTGAGAACTAGAAACCCAGCTGCGCCGCGAGCCATGCGGGAGCGGGGAGATACCCGCCGAGGATCAGGCCGAGCCAGATGAGAAGCATGGCGAGCGGCGTCCAGATCACGAAGATCGGCCACAGTGTAGGGCGCCACGCGGCGAGCGCGTCGATCTCAGGCGTCCAGCGCGCGCGTTCCTCGTCCACCTCGGTCTCGAGCGCGAGCCACGCAGCCTCGAGCCGCCGTGCGACCGTCCGCAGCGCTTCCTGCCATTCGGCGTGGGCGTCCTTTTCGAGGACCGACGCGTCGACAACCCGGCCGGCGGCGGCTTCCAGCGCGTCGAGCGCGGCGACGAACGTGGCGCCACCCGCCCCGAGCCGCGCCGCGATCGCCCGTTTCTCCGTACTGGTCAGCAGATGCCGTCGCAGGCGGCGGCGCGGCAGTCGCACCTGCCGCGCGGTGCGCGTGACCTCGGCGTCGAGGGCATCGGCGACACGAGCGCCCGCCCGGCGCACCGCATGCTCCCAGGCGGCGGCCCATGAGCGGCGGCCGGTCACCTCCAGAATGCGTGCGCGATCCTGGTTTCCTTCGGTTTCACGCGCCGCCGTGGCGCGCCCGTCGCCTCCCAGCTCGAGCACGCGCGTGGCCAGCTCCTCGCGGATATCATCGAGCGGAACCCACGGATCGAACAGCCGGCGCGGCACGATGACGCGTCCAAGCGACGGCGCCAGCTCGGGGACGCGCAGCGGCATCAGCAGTTTCAGCGGCGGATTCATTCCGGTATCGGTTCGGCGCGAGAAACCCGTGCGGTGCGACCAGTCCGTTTCTCGTACGCTTCCTTGAAGTATGGAAGCGATTCCGCCACGAAGGATTCGCGTGGCAGGCCGGTGGCCGCGATGGCACGTTCGATTTCGTCTGGCGCGCCCTCGACTTCGAGCAGCACGTCCATCGCCGGATACCACTCCAGCCTCAGCGTCGCTTCCCCCAGCTTGTACTGCTCGATCGCGCGATCGATGCGCAGCACGATCTTGTAACCGAGCCGTCGCAGCACCACGAGAGCCGCCCTGGGGTCATCGACTCGCGACTCCCACTCCTCACGATGACGATACCCGTCGCGCTTCCCCACCGGCCCCTTCCAGCCGAGCACACCCCATTCGCCGGAGCGATCGGCGGGGTGAAAGACGCGCAGCCGCACGACCTCATCGCGCTCTTTCAAGCGATCCCTGCGATCGAACCGGCGATCGAGCATCGCGCCGCGATACACGAGCTCTGCACCGGCGGCAAGTATTGCACTTCGGACCGAAGTCGGATCGTCCACGCGAGCCTTGAGCTCGAGCTCGTCCCGGACAACGGTCACGCGAACAGTGCCTCGAGGACGGCCGGCGTGTCGCTCAGGGTCTGGAAAACGTGGGTCGCCCCCGCCGCGCGCAAGGCCGTCGTGTCGAAGAATCCCGTCGCGACGGCGACCGTGCGCGCCCCCATCGGCTGCGCGCAGGCCACGTCGTCTGGCGTGTCGCCCACGATGACCAGCTCGGCGCCGGTGAACCGGCGCCCAGTGCGCTCGGCCGCCCGCTTGGCGGCGACGGCCGGCAAGTCCGCCCGGGCGTGCGAGTCGGAGCCAAACGCGCCGACGGCAAAGCGCGCCGGATCGAGGCCCGCCGAGCGGAGCTTCAGCGCTGCGCCATGCTGCAGGTTACCGGTCAGCAGGCCCACGAGCGCGCGGCCGTCGGCTTCATAGGGCTCCAGCGCCGCGAGGAGATCCGTAATGCCGGGATATAGCCTGGTGTCCTGCGTCGGCTTCGCGAGCTCAGCGGTGAGCAGCTCGACATAGCGCCGGCACACCGCCGCGATGCGGTCCTCAGAATCACATTCGGGATGACCGGCCAACGTGAGCAGCTCGCGTACGATCTGCGGATCGGTCTTGCCGTCGAAGCGATAGCCCTCGATCGGCCCAGCCGTCCCCGTCTCATCGAGCAGGGCGCGATGGATGGCGCGTCTGCCCGCACCATTGGTCCAGAGGAGAGTGCCGTCGATGTCGAAGAGGATCAGACGCATGACGGAAATATCAGGTGTCTGGTGTCGGGTGTCAGGGTCCTGACACCCGACACCTGACACCTATCCCGGTCTTCGAACCCCAACCAGGCTCTCCCGCAGCCTGACCATTCGAGGTTCATCGCCAAACAAATGGTCCCCCCCCACGCCGCCGCGCGAGAGCGCCGCATGGACGATCCGTCCCGCGCCCGCCCACAGCGCCACGTGCGAGACACGCCCCCGTTCCGCAAAGAAGAATAGATCGCCCGCTTCGTAACCGGCGCCGTCGGCGGACATCGCGATCTCCTTCCCTTCGCCGAACTGTTGATCGCTGTCCCGCGGCAGCGTGATGCCGCGCGCGCCGTAAACCGCTTGCACCAGCCCGGAGCAATCGATGCCCCATTCCGTCCGCCCGCCCCAGAGATAGGGGGCGCCGGCGTACCACTTCTGCGCCAACTCTGGGAGCGCGAGATGCCGGGCTTCGACGCGGAGCTCCTGTTCGCGCCGCACGCTCCCTCCGGCCACCGCCCCGCCCTGCCCGTCGGCCAGCTCCACGACGCCACGTCGGAACGCGACCCGCGCACCGGTCGGCAGCCTGCGGCGACCATCTGACGTCACGATGTCGGCACTGAGCGAACGCGCGGTCGCGCGCTCCGCCCAGTCCTCAGCCCAGTGGGTGGGACCCGTCGCCACATATCCCGCGTGGACCCAGGCTATATAGCCGTCGGGTGCGCGCACGCGCAGCCATTCTTCGCGCCGTTCCAGCACGTCGACGACTTCACCATGCAGGACTTCGGTGACACGCGGGGCCGAGGCGCGCGGCTCGCCCAGGAGCGGCGCCAGCGCCGCGGTCGCGATCGCCGCCGGGGCGACGACGCCGTCGGAGGGGGGGATCAAGTCCACTTTCTCGACGAGTCCCGCCTCGGCGGCCAACCGGCGCAGTGCATCGCGCGCTTCGCGGCTCGACGTCACGCCCCCGACTCCCTTCGGTAGCAACGAGATCTCGAAGACGCCGAGCCGTCCGTCCGGCACCCATTTGCGGCGGATGTCGTCGACCGCGCGTTCGATCTTATCCATGACGGATCGCGCGCTCGACGGCTTCGGGGACGACCAACGACGCGATCGCCTCGACCTGCAGGGGGGACTTCGCCGGCACCGCCCAGGTGCTGACCGCGAAGATCACGTCGCCGTCGAACAATGTGCCGTAGGGCATGATACGCCGCGCGACCGCATCGCTGCCCGACTGCGCAAGCGCCTGCAGCTGCACGCGATCGAGGTCGGCGTTCGTGGCGATCACGACGAGCGTCGTGTTGCGGTTCAGGCGCTCGGGATCGCCGAGCGGTGCGCCGCCCTCGGCCAGATAGCGCACGCTGTCGACCGTGCCGGCAATGATCTCGCCGCGCGCGTTGCGGACGTCGCCGAGCGCGTTCACCACGACGAGCGCCGAGACGATCACGTCGCCAAACCGCGCCGCCCAGGAGCCGAGGCCGGCCGGGACCATCTTTTCGAGCCCGGCGGCTTTGCCGCACGTGGCCCCGCGGCCCACGCCGACGCGCCCTTCGGCGAAGTCGGCCGTCGCGTTGTCGCACGCGCGATACGCGTCATCCGGACTCGGCCACCCGAGCGGCTTGCCGGCGTTCCCGAGATCGAAGATCACAGCGGAAGGAACGATGGGGATCGTTCCCTTGTCGCCAACCGGCAGGCCGCGGCCGCGCTCGCGCAACCAGCGCATGACCCCGTCGGCTGCGCCGAGGCCGAGTGCCGATCCACCCGTGAGCAGAATCGCGTCGATCCTTTCGACGAGGTGGCGTGGATCCATGACATCGAGCTCGCGCGTGCCGGTCGCGCGGCCGCGCATGCACACGGCAGCTCGCAGTCCCGTCTCGGGGCCAAGCACGACGGTGCAACCGGTGCCGTGCGCTTCGATCGTCGTATGACCGACAGTGATGCCGGGGACGGCGGCGAGATTCGTGCGCGCTGTGCTCATTGACGCGCCAAGATAACGTCACCAACGTTGACGGCCATGACTCCTCCAAAAGTGCCCGCGGATCGCACGACCGTCCTCGTCGTGGACGACGAGGACGGCATCCGGCAAGCGCTCACGCGCTTTCTCAGCCGGCTGGGTTACCACGTGCAGGCGGCTGCCAACGCGACGGAGGCGCTGCAGCAGCAAGCGACGCACCACCCGCAGGCGATGCTGTGCGACATCCGGATGCCCGAGACCAGCGGTGTGGAGCTGCTGCCCAAGGTCCTGGCCCAGGACCCCGATCTCGCGGTCCTGATGCTCACCGCGATCGACGAGCCTCGCACGGCGATCGAGTGCCTCAAGCTCGGCGCCTACGATTACCTCATCAAGCCGGTGGACCTCGAGGAGCTGGAGTTGTCGCTGCAACATGCGTTGCGGCAGCGGCAGCTCGAAGTGGACCGGCGCGAGCTGGAGCAGTGGCTGGCACGCGAGGTGGCCGTGCGCACGCGCGATCTCGAAGAGCGGTCGGCGGCCATCGAAGAAGTCGCGCTGGACGCGCTGGCGGCGGCGCGTGACTGGGAGGGGACCGACGCGGCGCTCAGCAAGCTGGCCGAAGAGCTCGGCGCGCCTCGCGAGGAGCTGGTTGCCGAGCTGAAGCGGCGGCGGGGTTAGGCTTTGTTGGACTGCGCCTTCTGTTCGCAGGCCTTGCAGCGCGTGACGCCCCGGAAAGTGCAGATCAAGCAAATGAACGTCCCGCAGTCCGCACAGGGGTAACCCTCGGACGCTCGCTCTTCGTTTCCGCACGAGCGACACACCATGCCGTCGTGTTCTTTGAGCTTGGGTTTCTCCATCGCCTCAAGATAGCACTTCTTCCAAGGAGCGATCGATGCTCTATGGCATCTGCGCCGCCCTGCTGTTGTTGGCCACGTTGGGCCACACGTTCGGCGGGATGCTGGGCACCGCACGGCGCGGCCCCAGAGCGGGGCCTGAAGCCGATCGGGTCTTTGCCGACATGAAGTCGGTGCGCTTCCGGTGGCAAGGCGCCGAGACCACGTGGTTCGGTTTCTGGCTGGGGAATGGCCTCTTGGTGAGTGCCGCGTTTCTGGTGCCGATCATCGCGCTCTGGGTGCTCGGTGGCCTCGACGCGACCCAGCGGCATGCGGGTCTCCCGATCGCGTGGGCCGTCTTCGCCAGCTTGGCCCTCACGTCGCTCCTCGGATTCAAATACTTCGGTCCACGCGCCGGAGTGGGATTCGGAGTGATCGCGATTCTGACTGCGATCGCGGTTCTCTCGGCCTAGCCTAGAGGTTCAAGGCGTAGGTTTTGATCTTGTTGATGAGCGTCGCGCGCGAGATCCCGAGCTCCAACGCGGCGCGCGTGCGGTTGCCTCCATGGTGGCGCAGGGTGCGCTCGATGTGTTGCCGCTCCATTTCCGACAACGATTGGGCCTGGTACCGGCGATCGGTGGGGGCGCGCTGCCGCAGGTCGGGCGGCAATTGCTCCCAACCGATCGTCGGTTGCCCCCGTGCGAGGATCATGGCGCGCTCCAGCACATTGCGCATCTCCCGCACGTTGCCGGGCCACGGCGCCGCCAGGAGACGTTCGAGGACGTCGGTGGTGCACTCGGTCGGGCATCCCGGTAATTGCGTCTTGAGGTCCGTCAGGATGCGCGTGATCAGATCGAGCCGGTCCTGGCGTGTGCGATCGCGCACCGGCGGCAACGTCAACGGCATGACGTTCAGCCGGTAGTACAGGTCCTCCCGGAACCGCGAGGTCTCCACTTCGCGGACCAGGTCGCGGTTTGTCGCCGTCACGAGGCGCACGTCCACTTCCAGCTCGCGCGTCCCACCCAGGCGGCGGAACTTCTTCGTCTCCAGCACGTGCAGCAGCTTGGGCTGCAGCTCGAGCGCCAGCTCGCCGATCTCGTCGAGGAAAATCGTTCCATGATCGGCGAGCTCGAAGAGACCGACTTTACGCTCCTTCGCGTCGGTGAACGCCCCTTTCTCGTGGCCGAACAGCTCCGAGTCGAGGAAGGTGGCCGACAGGCCGCCGCAGTTGACGTCCACGAAGGGACCGCCGGACCGCGGTGAGAGGTTGTGAATCACTCGCGCCACCCAGCCCTTCCCCGTGCCACTCTCGCCTTGCAGCAAGACGGTCGATCGCTCGCTCGCCGCGAGCAGCTCGATTTGGCGTGCCAGCGCCTGCATCGCGGGCGACCCCCCCAACGATCCCACACCCTCGCCCTCATGGTCGAGGGCGCGCAGCCGCGCGTTTTGCCGCGACAGCCGCATCTTCTCAGCGACGCGCGCGATCGCGGCCGACAGATGCGTCATGTCCACCGGCTTGGTAAGAAAATTCTCGGCGCCGAGCTGCATCGCCTTGACGGCCGTCTCGATGTCGCCCTGGCCGGTCAGCAGAATCACGGCAGCGCCTTCGCGGCGCAGGCGCTCCAGCACCACCAGCCCGTTCGCGTCGGGGAGATGCAGATCGAGGAGCACGACATCGGGACGGACCCGCTGGTAGGTATCGATCGCCTGCTCGCCCGTGCCGTCGCGCCACACTTCGTAGCCGATGCGCTCGAAGTAGTCACCGATCGCGCGCAGCACCGCGGCATCGTCGTCGACCAGTAAGAGCGTGTCAGCCATGATGCGCCTTGAATCGGGGTCCGACCAAAACCGCCAGCGCGCCAGGCAACAGCCGCGCCTCGAACGGGGTCTCGCCTGTCACATCACCGTCGAGCTGCACGGGTCGCGGCGCGCCCTCCAGCGCCTCCACACGAACCGTCCGCCCACGAGCCCACCAGATGCGCCGGCCCTTCCCGTTTCTCGCGCGCCTTCCCCCCAGGAACAGCTCCATCACCGCGCTCGCGCTCTGAAACGCACCATCGGCATCCAGCGCCATGACGTCGAGCCAACCGTCATCGGGAGAGAGGTCGGCACGCAGCCTGAGAAACCCCGGCGGCAGCTGGCCGCAGTTGAGCACGAGCACCATGGCGGCGCGGACGTCCTGGGACGCGCCGTCCACGGTCACGCGGTGTGCCGCGCTGCGGATCGACGGGAGCGTCAGCGCGGCGCGGGCGAGATACGCTCCCAGCTTCCAGCGCCGCTTTTCCTGCAGGCCAGTGCCCGCCATCAGCTGCGCGTCGAATCCCGTCCCGGCCACGACGGCGAAGTAATGCGCGCCGTCCGGTCGTTGTACGACGCCGAGATCGATGGCTTGCGCGCGCGCGCCGAGCAGGGCCCGCGCGGCGGCCGTCGTCGTCCGTGGCAGCCGCAGGTTTCCCGCCAGCACATTGCCCGTCCCGCCCGGCACGACCCCCAGTGCGATCCCCGATCCCGCGATGCCGGCCGCCACTTGCATTGCCGTACCATCGCCGCCATGGCTCACGAGCACGTCGAACCCCTCGCCGAGCGACTCCTCGGCGATACGGCGCGCGTCGCCGGGGCCGCTGATCGTGCGCAGATCCACGTTCCAGCCGCCACGACCGAGGATCTTCAGAATCGCGGTGACGGCGCGCGCGTCGGCACGGGCCGCGAAGGGGTTGGTGATCAGGAGCGCGCGCGTCATTTAGTAGCGCCGCTCCCAGAACAGATCGAACCCGACCTGTCGCGACACGGGCGGCTGCGTGGTGCTGGCAGGGCTGCAGCTCCGCACCGGCTCGAAGCTCGCTTCGCTGCGCCACTCCGGGCTGAAGCGGTATTGGAGACTAGCCCCGAGCAGGTTCGTGAGTCGCGAGCCCGGATTGTTCTGGGTCTGCTGGCAGAAGCCGGCGTTCAGCACCAGGAATGTCTTGCCGCCGATCGCCCACCCCGCGGCCACCTGCGCCCCGGAGAAGGGGTTGTTCGGATCACCGGGACGGAGCTCGAAATAGTCGAGCGGCACGCCCAGATCGGAAACGAACGTGCGCTCGAGCTCGCCGGCGACGAGCGACGAGAAAGCATTGCGCACGATCGCCCCTTCACCGCTGCCCAGCTCGAAGGTTGGCTTGCCGAGCATCAAGTACGAGATGAGCTCGGTCTGCGACAGATCCCGCTCCGCCGATTCCAGCGTCAGTTTCGGCACCAGCAGCGTCCCCTGGATGTGCGCGATGACGGTGATATCGTGGTTGTTCCCCGTTCCTGGCAGCGGGTGCACCACGTGCCGCGCCGAGATGTCGAGCTCCGCGTTCAGGTCGGGTGTGCCGAAGTACCGCACGGTCCCTTGGGACACGACGAACTCACGCGTCACCGGGCCGACCTGAAGGCGGTAGGTCCCCCGCGGCGCTTGCAGCGTGCCACTGAGCACGTAGTTGTTGCGCACCTTGTTGACCTGCACCGATCCCGTGAGCTGGATATTCGCTTCGTTGGAGCGCAGCCACGCGTCTTCGCCCATCGTCAGCTGGAGATTGTTGATCCGCAGGCTGTCGAAGAACACGCTCTCGAACTGTGGCCCGAGTCGCTGGGTGCGGATGAGCGAGGTGTCGATCAGGTCCTGGACCCACGGCTCGTCGAGGTTCACGACCCGCTTGGTGACCAGATCGGCGAAGTGGAGAACCCCGGAGGTGACGGTACCGCGCCCGGTAAGCGCCGCGCCAAACACCGGACCCGTGAGCGCCAAGCGGCCGCTCGCGGTGACGGCCAGATATCCCCGCAGATCAAGCGCCTTGAAGTTGGATGTCGTGATGTTCAGCGCCAGCACTGGCTTGGTCAGGCGTTCGAGGCGCATGAATCCCGTCAGTTCGGCGCGTCCCTCTTCGCTGGTCGCGGTAAGGCTGTCGACGCGAATCGTGTCGCCGCGCAGCGACAGGCCGCCGTTCAGGTTCGTGTAGCGCACGTTGAGCGCCGGGATCGTGGCCGCCGCGCTGCCGATCTGGAGTCCGCCGCGCAGCCGCGGGGCTTCCCACGTGCCGCCGATACCTAGGTCTGCGCTGAACACACCGGCGACTTGCCGGACCGTCGTGGTCACAGCGGCCAGCACGCCGAGATCCACGCTGTCGGCGCGCGCCTGGACGGAGAGCGTTTCCGGCAGCTGCCGTTGGGCAACCGGTACCAGCGCGAGGTCGAGGGGCAGATGCGCGGTGACGTTCAGGACCTGCTGCCCTGACCGCCACAAATGCACCTCGCCGTTCAGCCGGCGGTTTCGGTAGTCGATGATCCCATCCATGAACGGCGCGCGGAAGGACCCGAACGCCGCGTCCGAGAATGCGAAGGACCCGCTATAGAGGGGATTGGCGCGCGTTCCCGTTGCAGACATGGTGGCGGTCACGACGCCCGCGACGCCCAGCGTGTCGCTCTCCAGAAGCGCGTAAATGCCGGTGAGCGGGAAGCTCTCCAGCGATACGCGCGTGTTGATCGGGCCGCGGACTGGCAGGTCGCCCGACAGGGACAGGCGACCGACCCCCGCGCCATTCTTAAACGCGGCGGAGTCTACGCGGAGCATGGAATCGCTAAACGCCAGCGCAGTCGGCCGCTCCAGGAACCACACGCCACTTGGCAGGAGCACAGCCAGAGAGTCCACGACAGCATGCTGAGTCGTCCCACTGCCCCCGGGCCGGGCGTAACGGCCGCCTGCCAGGAAAGCGCCCAGATCGCCGACGCGCGCGCGCGCGAACCAGGTCAGCGAATCGCGGGTACCGCGCGCGTGCGCGGCGGCGGCACCAAATCCCAGCCGCCCATAGCCCAGCGAGTCGAGCTTGGCGTCGACCTCGAACGTGGGGATCGGTCCCGGCTGATAGGCGAGCGAGCCTTCGCCCTTCGGTAGACGCCAGCGGCGCCACTGCAAGTCGGCGACAGTCGCATTGACACCGAGGGACATCGAGTCGAGCGCCCCGTCCAGGGTCAGCCGCACCTGCGCCGAGCCCTTGAGCTTGGCGTCGTTCGATGCCGCCACGAGGCTTGGCCCAGCGAACCAGGTGACCAGCGAATCGAGGACGCTGAGACTGTCGGCCGCAAAATCGAGGACCAGCGTGCCGTGGTCCGGTCGCCGCCATCCGAGCGAACCGCTCCCGCCTGTGAGCAGGCCCGGCTGCTGCAGCCGTAGCGAATCGACGAAGAGCCGTCCATCCGCGAAATGCAGCCGCGTGGCGCCGGTATCGATCACCGCGCCGGCGAAGAGCGAAGGCGCGAGCAGGAGCGAGAATGCGCCGGTGGGGCCAGTGACGCTGTCGGCCAGCGCGGTGCCGCTCGCGGTGAACGCGAGCCGCGAGGGTGGAGCCCCACGCCGTACCAGCCACCGCTGCAGGTTCACGTCCTGTGCGTGCAGCGTGAAGTTGCGAACCCCGTAGCCGGGGTGCGTGCCGCGCGCGCCCAGCAGCAGCGTGCCGTCGCCGCGCACGCCACCACCACCGCCCACCATGTCGAGGTCGGCCTGGGTTTCGAGGCCACCGATATCGCCGCTCGTACGGATCGTGCCGGTGAGGGTCCCTCGCAACGGGAAATCCCGAATCCGGCCGGTCAGCCCGTCGAGCGACAGCGAGTCCGCGCGGACGTCGCTGGCGATGCCCAGCACGCCCGTCCGGAAGTCGAGTCCCACGACCCCGCGCACCACGCTCGCGGGCCGGTCGCCGTCGTGATGACGCAGCGTCCCGCTGAACATCACGTTCTTGAGAGTCCCGGTGAGGGTTCCCGACGCGTCGAGCTCACCCTGCAGATCGAAGCCCGGCACCAGGTGGCGCACGGTACCGATATCAATGCGCCCCGCCGTGACGGCGAACGGCTGGAATGCGAGATCTCTGCCCGCCAGACTGATCTCACCCTTGCCGTGGATCTGGCTCTCGGGCCACCCGGGAACCAGCGAATCCCGGAAGGACCAGGCGGTCTCGATCTTCAAGGCGCGCATCGGCCCATCCACAATGGTCTGCCCCGTCAGCCGGCCGTGAAACGGCAGCGAATCGATGTAGGCGCGCGGCAGGTCGAGGGAGAGGTCGTGCGCGGTGAGATCGCCCTCACGGAGTGCCACGATACCCGAATCCGCGGCACTAAACGCCGTGACGTGCCCGGTGAGCCGGCCCTGGCCAAAGGCGAGGTCGAGGGGCCGCAGCTGGATCTCGAGGACCCGGCCGCCGTGCGACGCGAGCGTCACGCCGCCATGCAGCACGGCCTGGTCCGGGAACCGCCGGTCGATGAAGCGGACGTCGGACAGCGTCGCCGAGTCGGCCCGCAGCGCGAGATTCCAGAGCAGTGTGTCGCGCGGCCATTGCACGGTGCCCCGCGCGCGGAACTGCGAGCCCGGAAAGCGGACTCGCGACAGATCGACGTCGAGCGTGTGCCCGTCGATCGTCACGCGGCCGACGACGTCGGCGATGGACAGCTTCGGGTCGCTGCTTTCGGTGGCCAGCCGGAGGACGTCGATCCGTATGCCCCGCTCGCGCGGCGCCTGGATGCGCATCGCCGCGAGCCGTGCGTTGAGGTGCTCGAACCGCCGCACGCGGTAGCGCCCGTCTTCGCCGGAGAACTCGATCTCTTCGTTCGTGTTCGACACCTGGCCGTGCTTTTGCAGCCGCAGCGTGAGCGAGCCGTCCTGGATTTGCACGTTCCGCAGCAGGATGAGCGAGCGCGGGCCCGAGGGGCCCAGCGGCTTCACCCTGACGGTGTCCTTTTCGCCGAGGCGCAGCAGCTCGTCGAAGTTCGTCTTGCCGTTGGCGTGCTGCACGATGTTGATGATGGGCCGGTCGAGCCGCACCTCCATGAACACCACGCGCCCCGCCGCGAAGTCGATCGGGTTGTACCCCAGCTCTGCCCGCGGCAGCCACGCGACGAGCGTGGAGTCGGGATCGAGCAGCCGCACGTCGGTGAGGACGACGCCCGTCAGCAACGATCCCCGGACTTCACCGACGTCGATGGATCCGGAGACCACGCCTTCCGCGGCCGCGCTCGCGACCTGGGCGAGCAACGTCCGGCCCGCGCGCGTGCCCACCAGCGCATTGAGCGCGCCGAGGAGGCAGGCGAGGAAGCCGACCAACGACCAGAGCGCGACACCCAGCGAGCGGCGAATCATCTAGAAGGCCTGTCCCACGGCGAACTGGAGGACAATTTTTTGCCAGAACGTCTTGCTGGCCCGCAGGGGTGGATATGAAGCGCGGATCTGCGTGATCGTGCTGGCTGTATCGCTGGTCTGGTACAGGAGCGGACCACGCTGGGTGGCATACCCGTTGTACGCGGCGTCGATGCGGACCGGACCAAGCGGGGTTGTGAACCGCACGCCGGCTCCCGGGGTCACTTTCACGTCGCGGATGGTGATGATTTCCTCGCCGCGCTCCCAGACCTGGCCGACGTCCACAAACAATCCGAGCCGCATCCGTGAGGGCAGAACGGGCGACGGCAGCCGGAGTTCGGCGTTGGCAATGATCGCTGTGTTGCCCCCGGTCGGCCGCGATTGGACGCCCTGGACGTCGGCCACGCGAAATACTTTGTCGCCTCCCGCCCGACGTGTCGCGGCGGTGTCAACGACCGGTGCCGCCGACGTGTCTCCGGGAAGGGCGGTCAGGACGTAGACCTGCGGTCCGAGTTCGTTCCGTCCATACCCACGCACGGAGTTCGGGCCCCCTCCATAGAAGCGCTGATCCGGTGGCACGTACGCCACTTTCTGACCGCCGATTTGAATTTTGCGAGGCAGAATTGTCCCCCCCCTGATCCGCCACGCGAACACGCTGCGACGCCCAATCGGATAGTACTTCGCGACCTCGAACTCGCCGCGATTGAACTCGTACGCGCTGTCCGATCCGATGAGGCGGGAGGCATGCAGCAGATTGATCGTGGAGACGCTGCCTTCGCTCGGGTCCAGAATGTTGTTGACCCGGTCGCGGACAATGGTCACCGTTGCGGCCCCGAAGCCGTGTTTCCTGCGCAGGAACTGATGGCTCGTCGAGTCGCAGACACGAAAGACGCTGCAGAAGACCCCGGCATTCGCCTGCGTTCGCCCGAATGAGTAGCTGTAGCCCAGCGTGACCGGCAGCTGGCCCCGCGCGTTCAACGTCAGGTCGGCGTTCGCCCCGACCGCCTCACGCGTAAACACGGTGAACTCGGAATGCCGCTCGGCCAGGAGTCCCAGCGTTCCCACGTTCCTGCGCGATAAAAAGGCCGGCTGCTTGAGCGTCACCCCTACGCTGTAATTGAGCGTGTCGAAGGTCCAGGATCCTCCGAAGGGATTGCAGAACTGGTTCAGGCCGGTCGAGACTTTCGGCGTTCCTCCGAGCTTTGAGACGCGTGCCGAAAGGTCAAGCGTGCGTGCGCCACCAAGAAAGTCGTGTGCCGCCCAGCCGCCCTGAACGCGAAAGCACTCCACGCTGCCGTAGCCACCCCCAAACCGCAGCTGGTGACGGGGTCCCTCCGCAACCTGCACCAGCACACGCACCGTGGAATCGGTCGGCGGCCCCTGGGGTGCGATGGAATCCAGCAGGATCACGTTGACCGAATTGAACACACCTATCCCGTACAGATCCCGCTGCGTCTGATACAACGCATCCTGATTGAAGACGCTACCCGGCCGCACCGACGTCACCCGCCGAACCGTCCCCGTGTCCACGTCGCGCAATCCGCCAATCTCCACTTCCCCGATGCGCATCCGCGGACCAGGCTGAACATCCAGCTCGACTTCGGCCTTCAGGATTCCCGCTTCCGAATCGAAGTTTCGCAGCACGTCGGCATAGGGATAGCCGCTGGTGCGCAGCCGCGCGACGATCGTATCGGCTGAAGCCTGCATGAGGAAACGATTGAAGGGATCGCCGACCTGCAACGGAAGCTCGCGCTTCAGTCTTGCGACGTCGAAGATGCCGTCCACACCACGCACGTCGAGCCGCGCGACGCGCACCGGGTCGCCCTCATGGATCCGGAACGTCGCATACACGTCGCGGGCCGTACGCCGGACCGAGGTGTCCACGACGGCGTTCATGTACCCGCTCTGGCGATAGAGCAGAATCAACCGGACGACATCGCGGCGGAACTCGACCTCATTGAAGTAGCGCTTCTCTCCCAACCCCAACCAGCGGACGATCCAATACCGGGCCCAGGCGCTCGATTTGGTCGTCGCGATCGCGCTCTCGAGCGTGTAGTCGTCCAGCGCTTTGTTACCGACGAACGACAGACCCCGAACTACCCGCTCCTGTTCTTGGGCGGGAAGGACGGTTGACGCCGCGAGCACGGCGAGCAGCAGGCACGGTATGACACGCAATTGACGTTATTTGGCCGTTTGGGCTATGTTGCGACACTTGCTCCCTACTGTCAACCTTTTCGACACCGCGAAGAGCGCTCTGTTCCTCTGCATTCTCGCCGCCTGCCACGGTGAATCAGGCGGCGGGGACCGAGGACGCGGCCTCATCTACTACGAGACGTACGATCCCCGCTCGCTGGACCCGGCGCTCTCCACTGATGTACCTACGGGCGAGATGGTGACGCTGCTGTTCGACGGGCTCACCCAGTTCGATGCCGACGGCCGGCTCCTGCCCGGACTCTCCGACCGCTGGACTGCGGACCGCAAAGCCCTGCGCTACGTGTTTCACCTGCGGTCCGGCGTCAGATTCCATGACGGTCGCCCGCTCGCCGCCGCCGACGTCAAACGCGCCCTCCTGCGCGTGCTCAACCCACAGACACACGGTGGGCGCGTCTGGCCGCTCCTGCCCATCGCCGGAGCCGGAGACTTCGCGGACGGGCGGGCCAGCGATGTCCGCGGCATCGAGGTCCTGGGTGACACGGCCGTGGCGTTCACGCTGAGCGTGCCGCTCGCGGTTTTCCCCAAGTTCCTCGCCATGCCCGTGGCGTCGGTCGTGCCAACGCCCGTTCCGGGCGACGTTGGCCAGCGCCCGGTCGGCACCGGACCGTGGCGGTTTGTGGCGTGGGAGCACGATGACTATCTGCGTTTTGCGAAGAATCCCGATTACTGGGGAGGCGCGCCCGCGAGCGAATCGCTGACCGTTCGCATTATCCCCGAGCCGCTGACGCGCGCCGCAGAGTTTCTCGCCGGCCGGGTCTCCGTAACCGAGATCCCGTTCGGCGAGACGGCCAAATGGGAGCAGGAGCACGCCGACTGGCTGAACCGCAAACCCGCGCTGCGGGCGGTCTACGTCGCGCTCAACAACCGCCGCGGCCCGCTCCGCGATCCCACGGTGCGGCGCGCCATCAATCACGCGGTCAATGTGCCAGAAATCCTGCGGACGGTCTGGAGCGGACGTGGCGCGCCGGCGGCGGGCGCGATTCCACCCGCGCTGGGTGGCAGCGATCCAGGCCGGCGACCGTACCGCTACGACACCACCGAGGCGCGCCGCCTGTTGCGGAGCGCGGGCTTCGCGGACGGCTTTGCGGTGCAGCTCTGGCGATCCGGAACCAACGTGGAGCTGGGGCGCGTGGCCCAAGCGATCCAGTCGCAGCTCGCCGCGGTCGGGATCCGGGTGGAGATCGTGTCGCGCGACGCCTCCAGCATGCGCGAGGCGGTTCGCAAGGGCGATACGGACATGGCGATCCTGGACTGGTGGGCCGACTACCCGGACGGCGACAACTTCCTGTACCCGCTCTTCCACACCGCCAGCTTCGGACCCGGCGGCAACTATTCCTTTTATAGCGACCCGGTGACCGACTCCCTGATCCTCCTCGCGCGGCGCACTGTGGATCAGCGGGCGCGCGAGGCGCTCTACGGCCGGATCGACGACCGCGTCTTTCAGGCCGCGCCCTGGATCTACCTCTGGTTCCCGGTGGATCTCTGGGCCGCCCACCCCTCGATCGACGGCTGGGACGTGCCGGTCATTTTCAATGGACAGCGCTGGACGAAGGTACGCGTGAAGTGATTCCGCTCCTTGGACGGCGTTTGCTGGCGACGATTCCCACGCTCTTCGGTGTCCTCGTCGTCGCCTTCTTGCTGCTCAACGTCGTCCCCGGCGACCCGGTCGCCGAGATGGTGGGCGAGCGCGCCGACTCTGCCACGATCGCCCGGCTGCGCGCGGAGCTGCACCTCGACGAGGCGATTCCCGTGCAATTCGGACACTATCTCTGGGGCGTGGTGCGCGGTGACTTCGGCCGCTCGTACATCACGCAGCGCCCGGTGCTCGGTGATCTGGCCGAGCGCTTCCCCAAGACGCTCCAGCTCGCCGGCGCCGCGATGCTGCTCGCCGCCACCTGCGGCATCGCGCTGGGTGTGCTGGCGGCCATCCGCCCGGGTGGCGCGATCGACCGCTTCAGCATGCTGATCGCCTATGTCGGGATCTCGTTTCCGGTGTACTGGGTGGGGTTGCTGCTGATCTTGCTGTTCGCCGTCGCGCTGCGCTGGCTGCCACCATCCGGCTACGGGGGCATCGCCTTTCTCGTGCTGCCGGCGTTGACGCTCGGCACTCGCTCGATTGCATTTCTCGCCCGCATGACGCGCGGGGCGATGCTTGAGATTTTGCCGACGGATTACGTGCGCACGGCGCGCGCCAAAGGGCTTGCCGAGCGGCGCGTGATCGGCCGGCACGCGTTGCGGAACGCCCTGCTGCCGATCATCACCGTCCTCGGACTTGATGTCGGCAACTATCTGACCGGCAGTATCCTGACGGAGACGATATTCTCCTGGCCAGGCGTTGGGCGATACGTACTGCTCGCGATTCAGAAGCGCGATCTCCCCGCCGTCCAGGGGAGTATTCTCTTTCTTTCCGTGGTCTTTGTGCTGGTGAACCTTCTCACTGACGTGCTCTATGCGAAAGCTGATCCTCGCATCGCTTACGATTAGCGGCGCGCTCTCTCTCCACGCGCAGTCGCTGCAGCAGCGCGTGACGCGGCTGATCGACCGGCCACCCTTCGATCGCGCGACGTGGAACATCTTCGCGCAGGACAACCGCGGCCGTGTCCTGTTCAATCGCAACGGGGACCGCTTCTCGGTGCCGGCGAGCAATACGAAGCTCGTCGTGGCGGCCGCGGCCACCGTCCTCCTCCCGCCCGACTATCGAGTGCGCACGAGCCTGTACGCGAACGGCACGATCACGAACGGCGTCCTGCACGGCGACCTCATCCTCTACGGCCGCGGCGATCCCACGTGGTCCGAGCGCTGCTACACGGTCGACACGCTCGCTCCTGGCGGCTGCGACTCGACCTGGACGGCGGTGGATGCGATTGCCGAATCGCTTCGGGCGCGCGGGCTGCGGCGGGTGACGGGAAGGGTCGTCGGCGACGGCTCGTACTTCGAGCCGACGCTGACCCATCCGAGCTGGAACTCGTTCGACCTCAACTGGTGGTACGCCGCGCCGATCTCCGGACTCGGCTTTCACGACAACAGCGTCGATTTTCAGATCACGCCGGGCGCATCGGTCGATCAACCCCCGACGATCACGTGGAATCCCGATCTGCACATGTTCACGTTCGAGAACCGCGCCCGTACCGTGCCCGCCGAATCGTCCTCGACGATCGGCGACAACTTCTTCCGCAAACCCGGTACGCTCGACATCTGGGCCGAGGGCACCGTTGCGCTCGGCCGGTCGCCCTGGATCGAGAGCTTCGCGCTGCCTGATCCCAATCTGTTCGCCGCGCGGGCACTCGCCGCGTCCTTACAGAAGAAGGGGATCGCCGTGTCAGGCGGCGCGGCGAGTACCACAGACTCGATGGTCTACCGGTCGCTCCGCTGCTGCGGGAGTCCGCTCGCCGAGTATCGGGGCCGGCCGCTGCCCGACATCGTATTCCCGATTCTGAACTCCAGCCAGAACTGGTTCGCCGAAATGCTCCTCAAGATCCTCGGACGCGAGATCGGCGATACGGCAAGTTGGACGAAGGGACTCGACATCGAGAAGCACTTTCTCGTCGATTCCGTCAAGGTTGATTCGACGACGTTCGCGCTGGAAGACGGCTCGGGACTCGCGGCGGGCAACCTCGTCACGCCGCACGCATTCGTGCAGCTGCTGAGCTACATGTACCACCATCCCAAGCGAGCCCCGTTCATCGCCGGATTACCGCACGCCCAACAGCGCGGCTCGCTGCTCAAGCGATTCGCGGGGACGCCGCTCGAAGGCCGGGTGTTGGCAAAGACGGGATCGATTGACCGGGTCAATACGCTGTCGGGCTACATCGAGCGGGCGGACGGGCGCGTCATCACGTTTTCGATTCAGGCCAATGCCCACGATGTGCCGACACGGCAGATGCTCGCGCAGATCGACTCGGTGGTGGTACAGCTCGCGCGTTAGTCTTCCTTCTGCCCAAACAGCGCCATGTTCGACGAGTGCCCTGGCATGACCTTGGCTGCCGGGTTCAGGAAGTGCGCAATTTGGTTCACGGCGATACAGGCTTCCGAAAAGCCCGTCGCAATGAGCTTGAGCTTCCCCGGATAGGTGGTGATGTCCCCGGCGGCGTAAATGCCGGGGATGTTGGTCTCCATGGTCTGCGTCACCTTGATATCGCCCTTCTCGATCTCGAGCCCCCATTCCGCGATCGCGCCGAGTGAGGAGATGAAGCCGAGTTGTGGAATCACGCAGTCCATCGCCAGGGTTGCTTCTTCCTTCGTTTTGTTATTGAAAATCGTGACGCGCTCGATCCGGCTCGACCCGGCGATTTCCTTGAGCTCCCAGAACGTACGCAGCTCCATCTTGCCGGCGGCCGCGAGCGCCTGAACCTGGTCCACCGTGGCCTGGTGGGCGCGAAACCCGTCACGCCGGTGAATCATCACGATCGATTTCGCGATCCCCTGCAGGTTCACCGCCCAGTCGAACGCCGAGTCCCCCCCGCCCACGATGAGGATACGCTTGCCCGCAAAGGCCTTGGGATTGAGCACGCGATCGTGCAGCCCCTTGTCGTTCCACTGGTCGACGTCTTTGAGCGGCAGCTTGCGCGGCGTGAACGCGCCGATCCCTCCCGCGATCAGCACCGTCCGGCCCGGATAGTCGTCCTTGTCGGTGACGATCGTGAAGAGCGGCTTTCCGTTGTCCTCGCCTCGCCGCAGCGCGACGACTTTTTCGGCGAGATGGACGGGGGGCTTCCATTGCAGCCCCTGTTCCGCAAGCGCTTTCACGAGATCCTTGGCGAGGATCTTCGGAAAACCGGCGACGTCGAAGATGTATTTCTCCGGATACAACGCCGTCAGCTGCCCGCCCACCTGATCGAGGTTGTCGATCAGGCGATGCGACGCGCCGCGCATGCCGGCGTAGAACGCGGCGAACAGACCGGTCGGGCCGGCGCCGATGATGGTGATATCTTTTGCCTCTTGCATCGCGCGAACGCTAGCGTGGTAATCGTTGTCGGGCTACTGGCCTGTGCCAGTGGAGGCCCACGTGCTGCGCTGGGCTGGAGCCTCGGCGGGGAAGCGCACGTGTTCATCACCGACGACGACTTTGCGCGCGATTTCTACCACCAGCTCACCGGGAAAGGGCGGCTCGCGGACGCGCTGGAGGGTCACGAGCTCGTCGCGGTGGACGCGCGCAACGCACGCAGCGCAACGGTCCTGTCCGCGAATGGCGCGGCGCCCGCGCGCCTGACCCTGGCTCGGTTTCATGCGCCCCGCACCTGCGGGTCCTCGGCACTCGTTACGGAGCTCGTGTTCGCGTTTCCGCCGGGAGGAGCCGCCGGCCACAGCGCGCCGCCGTCGCATGTGACTGTCGTTGCGCTGCTCGATCAACCCCCGTTCGCCGGGGGGGCCGGAAAGCCACGACCTGCTCTCTCCACTGCCGAGGCCACGGCGCTCATCCGCCGGGTCGCGGACCGGGCCGAGGTGTCGACCAGGGGACCGGCCATTGCCCTGCTCCATCCCCCGTCGCTGAATGCCGACCAGGCCGCCGATGCTGGCGAAGTTGTCGCCTTGCGCTCCCACTACGCCGTGGGATTTCGCGCGACGTTTTCCGGCACAGTCGCCGAGAACAAGATCGATACGACGCTGATCACGGGCGTCGCGGTGACCGACCCTGATGTGCGTCACCTGCATTGGGTGGTCCGGCCGGTCCGCCTGCGCCTCGTGCGGGGAATGATCGCGCGCACGACTTCCGGCGTGCGCTATTCGTTGCGCGGTGCCGTCGCGAGCGCGGGGGGCGGCGCGCTCCTGCTGGTGGACGAGATCGCCGACGTCTCGCCGCGCGACTCGCGGGTGGCGGCAGTAGACGCGGCGACGCGACACGTGGTCGCCGCGCAGCCGCTCGCGCTGCGTTGCCCCTGAGCATAACGTTCCCGGCGTGAAGATCTACACGAAGACGGGTGATGCGGGCGAGACCGGCCTCTTCGGCGGGGGCCGAGTGCCGAAGGATGACGCACGCGTGCGCGCGTACGGCGACGTGGACGAGCTGAACGCGTGGATCGGCTTCGCGATCGCGATTCATCTGCCGACGTTCGAGTCAAATGTCCTCGAGGTGATTCAGCGCGACCTGTTCTCGATCGGGGCGGAGCTGGCGACCCCGGATCGCGCCAAGCTGCGCGCGGCGCTCGACGCAGCCACCGTCGGCGCCCTCGAGCGCGTCATCGACTCGTACGACCCGAAACTCACGCCATTGAAGAATTTCATCCTCCCGGGCGGGTCGCCGAAAGCCGCCGCGCTCCACGTCGCGCGCACGGTCTGCCGCCGCGCGGAGCGCTCCGTGGTGACGCTGGCGCGCAGCCATCCCGTGAACCCGCTGATCATCCAGTATCTGAACAGACTCTCCGATCTGCTGTTCGTGCTCGCGCGCGCCGTGAACATGCAGACCGGCCACGACGACATCCCGTGGTGACCATTCGCGTCCGGCTGGTCGAACAGCGGGATGCCTCCTACGACATCCTCGTCGGACCGGGCCTGCTCGGCCACCTCGGCACGATCCTCCCGGAGTACTGCCCGGCGGTCGCCTACGCCGTCATCTGTGATTCGCACGTGGGTAAGGTCTATGGCGAAGAGCTGGTCCAGCGGCTCTCGGCAACCGGCCAGCGGGCGGAGTTGTTCACCTTTCCCGCCGGAGAATGGAACAAGACTCGCGACACGTGGGCATCGCTCTCCGACGCGATGCTCGCGGCACATTTCGGCCGCGATTGCGCGGTGATCGCGCTCGGCGGCGGCGTCGTCAATGACGTCGCGGGTTTCGTCGCGGCCACGTACCTGCGCGGGGTGCCGCTCGTGCAGGTCCCGACATCGCTGCTCGCCATGATCGACTCATCGATCGGGGGAAAGACGGGCGTGGACGTGCCGGCGGGGAAGAATCTGCTGGGCGCCTTTCACCAGCCGCGCGTCGTCGTGGCCGATCCGGAGCTGCTGGCGTCGCTCTCCAGCGTGCAGCTCGCGGCGGGACTCGCCGAGGCGGTCAAGCACGGCGTGATCGCCGACGCGGCGTACTTCGCGTTTCTCGAGGAGGAGTACGCGGCGATCTTTGCCAAGCACGCGCCGGCACTCGAGCGCGTCGTGCGCCGCTCCGTCGAGATCAAGGCGTCGGTCGTGGCCCAGGATGAGCGCGAGAAGGGGAAGCGCGCGATTCTCAATTTCGGGCATACCGTCGGCCACGCGATCGAAGCGACGTCAAAGTACGCCGTGCTGCACGGCGAGGCCGTGGCGATCGGCATGGTGTACGAAGGCCGGCTCGCCGAGGCGTTAGGCATCGCCGCTGCGGGCACAACCCAGCGCATCAGGGCGGCGCTGGAGCGGCTGAACTTGCCCGTCGAGCGCCCCGATGCGAGTCAGGTCGATGACCTGATCGCGGCCATGCGCGCCGACAAGAAAGTGCGCGCCGGAGAGATTCGCGTCGCCCTGCCGCGTGCGATCGGCAGCGCGTACGGTGATGATGGAACCGGGTGGACGGTGCCCGTGGAGGAGGCGACGATTCGTCAGGTCCTGGTAAACACGTAGCCCACATTCCTTTCCACCTCTCCACAGTGCCAATCTCATCCTTCGGATTGAGTAGGCGGAAAGCGGGTAATCGCCTTGCTAGTTCTCATTTCCACAGCTCCTGTGGATAGTGGACAAACTCCGGAATCCCTACAAACCCAAGAATTTGTGATGTGGAAAACTGCGTAGATTTGCACGGATTGGCAGGAAAACCTATATTGGCGCGTGATTTAGGTGGCCTAATGGCGGTGTCGCCCGCCCTTTCCACACATAACTCGCGTTTCAAGGGGAGTCGCGCATGGCGAGGTCGAATGGCGGCAAGGCGAAGGCCTTTTTCCGCACCACCCCCTCCGGAGCATTCGACCAGTACCTGCAAGACATACAAAAACTTCCCCTCATCAAAGATCCGGCTGAAGAGCGCCGCCTCGCACGTCGCGTGCAGCGCGGCGATGAAAAAGCCGCTGAACGTCTGGTCACTGCCAATCTCCGTTTCGTCATCTCCTACGTAAAGAAATATCAGGGTCACGGTCTCGATCTCTCCGAGCTCGTCGCGATCGGCAATGAAGGACTGCTCAAGGCGGTCAAGAAGTTCGATCCCGATCAGGGCGTCAAATTCATCTCGTACGCGGTGTGGTGGGTGCGCCAGGCGGTGTTGAAGGCGCTGGCGGAGCAGACGCGCAGCGTCCGCATTCCGCTCAATCAGAATTCCCAGCTCATCCGGATGAGCCGCACCGAGACGTACCTGTCACAAGAGCTCGGCCGCGAACCTACCGACAACGAAATCGCGCAGGCGTTGGAGGACAGCGTCGAGAACGTGCGCACCGCGCGCCGCATGACGGCGGCGGAGCTGTCGCTCGACGCGCCCGTCGATCGCACCGACAAAGATGCGGCGACGCTCGGCGAGCGCTTCGCGGGACAAGAGGGCGGCGAGATCGAAGAGCGCACCGACGGCAAGTTGATGCGCGAGTTCATCGATCGGATCTTCCAGAAGTACCTCACGCCGCGCGAGCGCAAGATTCTCTATCTCTACTACGGGCTCGAAGAAGGCAGCGAGGCGATGACGCTCGAGAAGATCGGAGCGCTCATGGGCGTCACTCGTGAAAGAATTCGCCAGATTAGAGAACGGGCATTTGAGAAACTGAGAGAATCGCCCGACGGGAAGGCTCTCAAAGGGTTCTGGAGAGCGGCCTAAGCAACCGCGGTTCACGAGATCGAGGGGGTCAGGACAGTCTGTCCTGACCCCCTTTTGACTACTATATAGGATGACCTCCGCCCTGGGTCGCGACCTCGCGTCGATTGTTGGTGAGCGCCACGTGCGCTCAGCGCGGGCCGAGCGTGTGACGTACGCGATGGACGGCCTTCCCACTCACCGCCGCCTTCCCGATCTCGTCGTCCTCCCCGGTACGCGCGAAGAGCTGATCGCGGTCGTCCGGCTGCTCGCCGCGCTCGATGTCCCATTCGTACCCCGCGGGGCGGGGACAGGACTCTCGGGCGGCGCGCTGGCGGACGTGGGATCCGTGCTCCTTGTCCTGACTCGCCTCAACCGCATTCTCCGCATCGATCGCGACAATCGCCTGGCCGTCGTCGAGCCCGGCGTCGTCAACGCGAAGCTCGGCGCCGCGGCCAAGCCGCATGGGCTGCAGTACGCACCCGACCCGTCGAGTCAAAGCGCCTGCACGATCGGCGGGAACGTCGCGGAGAACGCGGGCGGCCCGCACTGTCTCAAGTACGGCGTCACGGCGAATCACATCCTCGCCCTCGAGGTCCTGCTCGCCGACGGCTCGCTCGTCGAAATCGGCAGCCCGGCGGGCGAGTCGTGGGGCCCCGATCTCGTGGGCGTGTTCGTTGGCTCGGAAGGCAATTTCGGGATCGCGACGAGAGTGACGGTGCGACTGACGCCGATACCGCGCGCGGTCAGAACGCTGCTTGCCGACTTCAGCGCGATCCGGACCGCGGGCGAAGCGGTGTCAGCGATCATCGCAGCCGGCATCGTCCCCGCCGCGCTCGAGATGATGGATCAGTCCTGCATCCGCGCGGTGGAGGATTCGGTCTACGCCGCGGGATACCCGCGTGATGCCGCCGCTGTGCTGCTCGTCGAAATCGACGGCCGCAATGCCGACGCCGTGCTCGCGGAGACCGAGGTGGTCACCGAGCTCCTGGGGAAATCCGGGGCGCGGTCGGTGCGATCGGCGGCGAGTGAGGCCGAGCGCGAGCGGCTGTGGCAAGGGCGCAAGAAGGCGTTCGGCGCAATGGGACGATTGTCGCGCGATCTCGTCGTGCAGGACGCCGTCGTCCCCCGCTCCGCCCTCCCCCAGGTGCTCGAGACGATCGCTACCATCGCGCAGCGTTACGGACTGGTCGTCAGCAACGTCTTTCACGCCGGCGACGGCAATCTCCACCCCAATATCTCGTTCGACGCGACCGACCCGGCGCTGAAGCAACGCGTCGAAGCCGCGAGCGCGGAGATCATGGAGACCTGCATCGCGGCCGGTGGCACGATCACTGGCGAACATGGTGTCGGGATCGACAAGCTCAGGTATATGCCGCTGATCTTCGATGCGGAGTCGCTTGGGGCAATGCATGCGGTGCGCAAAGTCTTTGACCCCGAAGAACGAGTGAATCCGGGGAAGGTCGTGCCACTCCACGCATGTCGTGAGTGGGCTTCGGCTAACGCCGGGGCGTCGCCCCGAGGTCAGCCAAGGGCCGTTGCATGACGATTCTCGAAAAAGTGACCGCATTGTTAGGGGAAGGCGCCGTCCTCGAGGCCGGCACCGATCGGGTCCCCCGAGTCGCCCCTGGCTCCCCCGATGCCATCGCCCTGCTGCTCGGCACGGCGCACCAGGAAGGCTGGCGCGTCCGCATCGAAGGCGCCGGGACCTGGCTCCAGAGTGACGCCCCGGCCGACCTCGCGCTGACCACGCGCCGACTCGATCGCATCCCCGCGATCGAGCCCTCCGACCTCACCGCGACCGCAGAGGCGGGCATCGGGCTCGATCAGCTGCGCCAGCAGCTTGCCGATCGCGGCGCCTGGCTGGCGATCGATCCGCCCGGTCTCGCCGGGCGCACACTTGGCTCCGTGGTGTCCACCGCGACGGCAGGCCCGCTGCGGCACGGCTTCGGTCCGATCAAGGACCACCTGCTCGGCGTCACGTTCGTGACGGGCGACGGTCGCATGGTGCAGAGCGGCGGGCGCGTGATGAAAAACGTCGCCGGCTACGACCTCACGCGCCTGCAGGCCGGCGGCTTCGGCGCGTTCGGGGTCATCGTGCTCGTGCACCTGCGGCTGCGCACCCTGCCCCGGGCCGACGTGACGTATGTGCTCGAGGGCGCGCGCGAAGACCTGACACAGGTCGGTGAGGACATCGCGGCCGCGGGACTGACGCCGGCCGCCCTGGAGCTTGTCTCACCCGCGCTCGCGCGGCGCGAGCGCTGGGTCCTGGCAGTCCGGCTGGCCGGATCGCCGGCGCTCGTGGCGGCGGACGAAGCCGGGCTGGGTGCGGCCAGCGGCGGCGGCCGCTTCGCGCCGCTGCGCGCCGAGGAGGCGCACGCGTTCTGGATGCGGCTGGCGGAGGGATTCGCCGTCCGCCCCGTGACGTTCCGCATCGGCGGCGTGCCGACCGCCAGCGACGAGCTGCTCGATCTCCTGCAGCATCAGCTCGGCGACGAATGGATCTCGGCATCGCCCGCGGCCGGCGCGATCCGCTGGACCGGTGATGCGAGTGTCGATCGCCTGCAGCGGCTGCGCCGGACCCTCGCGGGGCTCGAGGTGCCGCTCACTCTCGAGCGCGCCCCCTGGGCGCTGCGTGGCGCCGTCGGTCACTTCGGGGCGTACCGTGAGGGCGTGGGCCCGCTCGTCGCCGGCCTGCGCCGCACGTTCGATCCCGGAGGTGCGCTCGTCGTCGCCACAGAAGGCACATGACGAGAGGCGGTTTCGAAGGGCTGGACGCGTGCGTGCACTGCGGGTTTTGCCTTCAAGCTTGTCCGACCTTTCTCGCCACCGGAGATGAATCCGATTCGCCGCGTGGCCGCATCGAGCTGATGCGGGGGCTCGAGCGTGGCGACATCGCCGTGACGGACACCGCTCTCCTTTATCATCTGGATCGCTGCCTCGGCTGCCGGGGCTGTGAGCCGGTTTGCCCATCGGGTGTGCAGTACGGCCGCGGCCTCGAAGCGGCGCGCGACCGGATCACGGCCGCCCGCGGTGTCTCGCGACTGACTCGCCTGGCGCTGTGGACGCTGACGACGCCGGGGGTCAGCGGCTTCGTCTACCGGTTAGCGCGGCTGCTGCGAGCGACAGGGCTCCCGCGACTGTTCGCCGGTTGGGGAAGATTCCGGTTCGCGATGGGGATGCTGGCGGCGACCCGGCCGGTTCGGCGGTTAAGCGGTTCGGCGGTTCGCGCTCGCGCCACACCAACCGCCCAACCGCCGAACCGCCCAACCGCCCTTCTATTCCGCGGATGCGTGATGGAAGGCCTGTTCTCGCACGTTCACGACGCTACCGCGCGCACCTTAAGCGTGAACGGCTACGAGACTCGCGAGGTCTCCGGGCCGGCCTGTTGTGGAGCGCTCCATGCCCACGCCGGACTGCTCGACGAAGCGCGTGCGTTGGCGCGAACGAACGTGAATGCTTTCGGTGACGGTGAGGAACCGATCGTCGTGAACAGCGCGGGGTGCGGGGCCCTCATGAAAGAGTACGGACATCTGCTGGGCGATGCCCGCAGCGCGCGGTTCGGGCGCCGCGTGCGCGACGTCACGGAGCTGCTCGCCGGGGACGCGCTGAAAGGCCCGGCAGCGGGTGCCCCGCTCGATCTTCACGTGGCGTACGATCCGCCCTGCCATCTCCTCCATGCGCAAGGCGTCGCCGTGCCGCCGCTCAAGCTGTTCGCCGCGATTCCGCTCCTCGAGCTCGTGCCGGTCCCCGGGGCCGCCGAGTGTTGCGGCAGCGCGGGACTCTTCACCCTGCTCGAGCCCGAGATGTCCCGCGCCGTTCTCAACGCGAAGCTGGAGCGCATTCGCGCCGCCGCACCACAGGTGGTCGCGACCGGGAATCCGGGTTGCCTCATGCAGCTCGGCGCCGGCCTCGCGGCCGCCGGCATCGACGCGCGCGCGCGCCATCCGGTCGAGCTGCTCGACGATTCGTACCATGTCGCCGGGCGCTACGAATGACGGGAGGGGCACGCCGCATCGCCACGCCCGACGGCGTGGAGCTCGCTTTACACCGGCTGCGCGCGTACCGCGACGGCCGGCCCGCGGTGCTGCTCGTGCACGGCGCGTTCACCAATCACCGCATGTGGCTGCATTCCGCCGATGGTACTGCGCCCGGCGGCATGGCGCATTTTCTGGGCGCCGCCGGTCTCGATGTCTGGCTCGCGGACCTGCGCCACCATGGCGAGAGCGCCCGCGAACCGCGCCGCGGGGCCTGGACGTTCGAAGACTGGGTCCTGCGGGATACTCCGACACTGGTGGCGCGCGTGCGCGAGGAAACGGACGGCGCGCCGCTCGCCTGGGTAGGCCACTCGGCGGGCGGCGCCGCCGGCCTGTGTTGGCTGGCGCGCGTGGCGGCCGCCGCACCGCTGGGCGCGATCGTCACGCTCGGGACGCCGGGCCCGCGGCGGCTCGGGCCGATGCGGCGGGCGTTGGCGGCCGCGACGATGGCGATGTCGCGCGCGCTGGGGCAGTTCCCCGCCCGCGCGCTGCGGCTCGGCAATGAAGACGAAGCGGCGGAGATCATCGCCGAATGGATGGAGTGGAACGTGCGTGGCGCCTGGCTGGGCACCGATGGCTTCGACTATTTCGCCGGCCTGGCGGCTATCAGCACACCGTATTTCGGCGTCGCCGGCGGCGCCGACTGGATCTTCGCGCCACCACGGGCGTGCCGGCAGATCGTCGAGCGCGTCGGTGCCGCCCGCAAGATGCTCGCGGTCGAGCCGGGGCTGTCGCATCGTGGATTGGTCCTGAGCGAGCATGCCAGGACCGCGTGCTGGCCCAACGTCGTCGCGTGGCTGAAGGAGACGTTGTGATCGAGGCGGTGCTGTTCGATTTCAACGGAGTGCTGGTCGATGACGAGCCCCAGCATTGCTGGGCGTTGCAGCGTGTGCTCGCCGACGAAGGCATCGCGCTCACACGCGAGCAGTACTACGCCCATTACCTTGGACTCGACGATCGCACCGGCTTCGTCGAAGCCTATCGCCGGGCGCAGCGGACCCTGACCACCGAGGTGCTGAAACATCTTGTGGAGAAAAAGTCCAAACTCTACTTGGAGCTCGTCTCCACGTCGTTACGGCTGGTCGCCGGCGCACCGGAGTTCGTGCGCGACGCTGGCCGACAGTTCCGCCTGGCGATCGTGTCGGGCGCGTTGCGGCGTGAGATCGACGCGGTCTTGAGCCGCACCGGGCTCGCCGGGGATTTCGAGACCATCATCGCGGCCAATGACGTCCCCCGCAGCAAACCCGATCCCGCGGCGTACCTCGCCGCGCACGACGCGCTGAATCAGCGCCGGCCGATCGCTCGCGACCGGTGCGTCGTTATCGAAGATTCTCTGCATGGGCTCGAGGCCGCGCGTTCTGCCGGGATGCCGTGCGTGATGCTGACGACCAGTCATCCATCCCCGACGCTCCAGGGACGCGGGGCCGCGCTGGTTTGGGAGTCGCTCGACGGTCACCGCGCGAGCGAATTTGCCGGCTTATGAGCGACGCCTTTCCCACTGCTCCGCCTGCGACCGTTACCCGCCTCGAGCAAGACGCCGTGCCGGCCGAGATTGTCGATCGCCTGCGTGCCGGCGCCGTCGTGGCAGCCGCCGACGTGGGGGTCATCGATCTCACCGGCTCAGCCGAAGGCGCAATCACCTGCTTCCAGGGCCTGCTGACGAACGATCTCGAGAAGCCGGGGGACGGCGCGTTCGTCTACGGTGCGTTGCTCACCCCCAAAGGGATGATCGTCGTGGACGGCTGGGCGGCGCGACTCGGATCGCGCGTGCGGTACACCGTTCCGGCCGAAGGGCGCGAGCGCGCGCTGGCCATCCTGCAGCGCTCCGTGCCGCCCCGGCTCGCGCGGTCCGCCGATCGCACGGCCGACACGACCGTGCTGCGGCTGGCCGGAGCCCACGCCGTCGCGGTCATGGGAGCGGCGGGCCTGCCCGTCCCGCACGCCGCGAATCGCGTCATGGAGAGCTCGGCCGGCGGCGTGGCGCTCGAGGTAGCGCGCACGAGTGACGTCGCGCCGTTCGTCTTTCAGGTCACCGTCGCCGCTGCGCACACCGAACCGGTGCGAACGCGGTTGATCGAGGCCGGCGCCTACTCCACGAATGCCGATGCGCTCGAGCTGGCCCGCATGCTCGCGGGCTGGCCGCGACTCGCGTCGGAAGTCGACGAAAAAACGCTTCCCCAGGAAGTGCGCTTCGACGAAATCGGCGGCGTGTCGTATACCAAAGGCTGCTACACGGGCCAGGAGACGGTAAGCCGGCTCCACTTTCGCGGGCACGCCAACCGGCAGTTGCGCGGGCTGCTGTTCGAATCCGATCCTCCGGCGGCGCCCGCGAGCGGCTGGAGCGTCGTCACGCACGATGAGCAGGACGTGGGTCGTGTGACGAGTATCGCCTGGCTGCCCGATGGCGGCGGGTCCGTGCTCGGCCGGTGGATCGGCCTCGCGATCCTGCGCCGCGAAGTGCCGATCGGCGCGACGGTGCGCGCGGCGGGGCGCGAGGCGCGCGTCGTCGCCCTGCCCTTCGACGCCCCCTACGTCGCTCCCGCGTGACCGTACTCGTCACGGGCGCGGCCGGACTCGTCGGCACCCATGTGCTCGACGCCTTGCGCGCCCGGGGCGAGCGGACGCCCGTCCGGGCGCTGGTGCGGGAGCGCTCCCGCGTCGTCGTCGAGTCATTCGGAGCCGAGGCGGTAGCTGGCGACGTTACCGACGCCATCGCGTGGGAACGCGCCGCGAAAGGCGTCCACGCGATCGTCCACGCCGCCGCGCTCGTTGCCTCACACGATTCGCGCGAGGAATACACGCGCGTCAACGTCGGAGGGACGCGGCTCGCCATCGAGGCCGCACGCCGCAGCGGCGCACGCCTCATTCACGTCTCGACGGTCGCGGTCTACGGCCGCACGGCCGTGTATCGGGCTGGCGCGCGGGGCGTCACCGAGGACTATCCCTTTCAACCCCTCCCCGCCAGCGATTTCTACGCGCGCAGTAAACGCGCAACAGAGCAGCTGGTGCAACAGGAAGCGGCTCGAGACGGACTGCCCGTGATTGCGATCCGTCCCAACGTCATTTACGGGGAGCGCGATCTGCTGTTCACTCGGCGGTTGATCGGAAATCTCAAGCGGCGGTTTCTGCCGCGGATCGGACCGGGAACGAATCATCTGTCGTGCGTGTACGCCGGGAACGTGGCCGCGGCGATTGTGGCCGCGCTCGACGCACCCGCCAGGCCGGGGTTTCGGGCGTACAACGTCACGCGCGATGCGTCGCCGCTCATTACGCAGCGCGAGTTCTTCGAGGCGTTCGCCGAGGCACTCGGCGTGCGGCCGCTGCGAGTACCGGTCCCCGTGGCGGCCATCCGAGCCGGCGTTTTCGGATGGAGCCTCCTGATGCGTCTCGTGCTGCCGGGCCGCTACACGGCGTTAGGCAATGCCGCGATGTCGTTCATTCTGGGAGAGAATCCGTATTCCATCGAACGAATCCGGACGGACCTGGGTTGGACGCCGCCGTTTGACACGCGCACGGCGATCAAGCGCACGGTGGCGGAAACAAAAAGCCCGGGCGATGCCCGGGCTTGATCCCTCGACAACAGCGTGTCGCTACGGACGCCGCGTCGGCCTGCGCGCTGGCGCGGGCGGCGGCGTGTGCGCCGGCGGCGGCGCGGGCGCCATGTGGGCCTTCGCGGTGTCGGCCGCCATACGATGCGTCGTGTCAGCCGGCGCCATCTTCATCGAATCCGCGGCCATTTTCATTGAATCGGGACGCGTCTCGGCGCCGGTGTTGCTGTTCTGCGCCTTCTTGCAGGCGCCTGCCATGACGACGACCGCCACGGCCAATGCGATGCGCTTCATGCTAGCTCCTGTTGAGGTACGAGGTCTACGCTCGAAGTCGGCGAAACGTACATAGGGGACCTGCACAGTCAAGCAGCGCTAACTTATAGGAATCATGCTGCCTTCCGACCGTCGCACTTTTCTCGGCGTCCTCTCTTCGCTCGCGGGATGGACGGCGCTCCGGCGTCGCCCGGCGCAGCAACCAGTCATCGAAGTTCGCTCCACCGCGCTCTTTCAGCAGCCCGAGGGTCGCAAGAATCTCGTGCGCATCACCATCTCGGGCCTGAGCGCCCCGGCCGCCCGCGCGCGCGTGACGGACCGGCGCGGCGCCCTGGTTGGCACCGCGGGCCTGTTGCCGGCGGCACAGGGACCCGCGTTGCGCGGCGAGGTGTGGGTGCCGCTCTCGGAGCCGTCCGATTTTCAAATCGACGTCGAAGTGGGACGCGATCGCGTCGCGCGGCGGCGGCTGCGCATCACGCCCGCGAAGCGCTGGACGCTGTACTGGCTCGCTTCGATTCACACCGACGTCGGCTACACCGACCTGCAGGAGCACGCGCTCGAGATTCATCGCAAGAATCTCGATGCGGCGCTCGCGTGGACCACGACGCACCGCGACTTCCACTTCACGGCCGAGTGCGCGCTGCAGGTGCTATCGTACCTGGAGAACCGCTCACCCGAGGCAGGCGACGCGCTGGTGCAGGCGATCCGCGACGGCAAGATCGGCTGGCAGGCGCTGTTCGCGAACATGCTCACCGGAATTCTCGATCACGAGACGTTCGCGCGACTCGTCTGGCCCGCGGGCAAACTCGCGCGCGAGCGCGGCTTGCCCTTCGTCTCGGCGCAGATCACGGACGTCCCCGGACAGTCGTTGACCTTCCCGATGCTGCTCGCGGCGAGCGGCGTGAAGTATCTGGCGAGCGGCCCCAACCCCGAGCGTGCCGCGCCGCTGCTGCCGTCGGGGACGGGGGGGACGGGGGGGACGGGAACCGAGGGCACGCTGTACCCGCAGCTCTACTACTGGGAAGGGCCCGACGGCAGCCGCGTGCTGCACTGGCGCGCGCATCACTATGGGGATGGGACGCGTTTCGGCTTCGACGTCGGCCCGGACGAAATGGGCCATCGTCTTTCCGACTGGCTCCTCAATCAGCCCGCGTTTCTGGCGCAGAATTGGCCCTATGATAGCGCGCTGCTGTACGGCGCGGACTGGCACGACAATGCGCTCATGAAGGAAGCGGTCGTGGCCAACGTGCAGGAATTCGGCCGCCGCTTCACGTGGCCGCGGATCGTGGCGGGCCGCGCTGAGGACTTCTTCCGCGACATCGAGCGCCGTTACGGGACGAAGATTCCGGTGCGCCGGGGCGACACCGGTCTGTACTGGGAAGACGGCGCGGCCTCGACCGCCGCCCACCTCGCGGCGTTCCGGTCGGCGCAGCTCGCGGCCCGTGCGGCGGAGATTGTCGCGCTGTGGGATGACCGGACTGAGCCGCGCGACGCTGACGCCGTCCAACGGCGCCGTGACCGCGCCGACGCCCGAGCCGCCATGTGGCGCGACCTGCTGCTGTTCGGCGAGCACACCTGGGGCGCGGACGAGAGCATCGCGGCCCCCACATCACGCCAGACCGTGGCGCAATGGGAGTACAAACGGCGCTTCATCGACGCCGGGGCGGCTGCCGCGCGCGATCTGCTGAGCGATGCGCTGCTCCGGTTGGGGCGCGCGTCGCAGCCGGGGCGCGGCCGCCTCGTGTTCAATGCGGGAACGTGGGAACGCACGGACGTGGCGCGCGTGGAAGGCGGCGCAGGCAAGCGGCTCTCGAACGAGGGGCGCGAGCTGGCGTCGGTGGATCTCGACGACGGCGACGCGTTGGTCCTGTTCCGCGAGGTGCCGCCGCTCGGCTATCTCGCCTTGAGCGAAGCCGACGGCGCACCCCGGCCCCCAACCGCGGATGGCGACGCGCTCGATGCCAAAGCCGGAGGATTCGCGGTGCAGATCGATCAAGCGACCGGTGCGATCCGCTCACTCACGGGTCCGGACGGCAAGGAGCGCGTGAAGACCACGGCGTGGTCGGGGTTGAATCAGCTGGTCTACGCCCGTGGCGGCGAGCACAGCGCGCTGTGGACCTCGGGCGACCGCGACGACCTCAAGAATCCGCCGCAACTCGACCTCACCCAGACCAAGTTCGCGCGGTGTCGTCGCGAACGGCTCCCCGGGATTGGCGTCCGCCTCGTCGTGGATCGCGTGCTGGAAGGCTTTCCGGCGATCACCTCGATCGTCACGCTCTACGACGAGCTGCCGTGGGTCGACATCGAGAATCGGATCACGAAGACGGCGACGCTCGCAAAAGAGGCGCTCTACGTCGCCTTCCCGTTCGCATTCACCAAGCCCACCGTGGAAGTCGAGGTTTCCCTCGGGCGGATGACCGTAGATGGCGATCAGCAGCCCGGTAGCTGCCGGGATTGGTACTGCCACACGCACTGGGTTTGGCTGCACGAAGGCACCGACGGCATTCTCTGGAGCGGGCCGGACTCGCCGCTCTTCACGCTCAACGATCTGTTCCGTGGCGCGTGGCGGCGCAGTATCGTCCCCGATGGGACGCTGTTCGCCTATGCGATGAACAACTATTGGCACACGAACTACGCGGCATCTCAGGGTGGATCGGTGACCTTCCGCTTCCGGATTTCGTTGCTCGCCCCCGGCGATGTAGCCGAGCCGGTGCGCCGCGGGTGGGCAGCGTGCGACCCGCTCTACGTAAGTCCGTCGTACCGCAATCAGACGCCCGGTCCACTCCTCGCGAAGGATCGCGCGTTGTTCTACGCGGACAAGAACGTGATGATTGCGGGAGCAAAGCCCGCCGACGACGGCGACGGCGTCATCGTGAAATTGCTCGACATCGGCGGGCAGGCGCGCACCGTGGGCGTCTGGCCCGCCGCATACCCCTTCAAGCTCGCGCGCCGCACCACGCTCGTCGAACAAAACGGCGATCCGATTGCGGTCGGCGGCGACGGCCGGACGCCGGTCGATCTCGCGGCGTGGGGCGTCGCGGCCGTCCGGCTCTCCACACCTCCCGAGGCCTCCTGATCCTCACAGCATCGCGCGAAGTCGAATTTGCGCCGAAGGACGCGCCGCTGCGGGACGATGTCCGTACACTCGGCGCGCTCGTCGGAGACGTCCTGCGCGAGCAGTGTGGCGACGCGTTTTTCCAGCTCGTCGAGCGGGCGCGCCAAGCCGCGATCGCCGCGGCGGACGACGAGCTGCAAGCCCTGGTACAAGGCTTACCGACCCGCGACGCCGAAACGCTGATCCGAGCGTTCGCGACGTACTTCGAGGTCGTCAATCTCGCCGAGCGGATTCATCGCATTCGGCGGCGGCGCGACTACCTGCGCGCGGCGGCCGCTCCGCAGGAAGGCAGTCTTCAGGCGACCGTCGCGCAGCTGGCCGGCGCCGGCGTCACGTCGCAACAGACCGCCGCGCTGCTCCGACGCCTTCGCATCGAGCCGGTATTCACGGCGCACCCGACCGAAGCGACGCGTCGCACCATTCTCGAAAAGGAACAGGTGATCGGGCGACTGCTCGTGGAGCGGCTCGACCCCTCCCGCACCCCCGACGAAGAGCGCGCCACCCTGGCGCGGATTCGCGAGGAGGTCGCGATCGGATGGCAAACCGATCCAACGCCGTCCGCTCGTCCCACAGTGATGGACGAGCTGGAAAACGTGCTCTTCTACCTCACCGACGTCGTCTACCGCATCGTGCCACCATTTTACGAGGAGCTCGAGCAGACGGTCCGGAAGACGTACGACATCGCAGTGCCTCCGCCTGCGCGCGCGGTGCTGCGGTTCGGCTCCTGGGTCGGCGGGGACATGGACGGCAACCCGAACGTCGGCGCCGACACGCTGCGCGCCGCTTTCGCGCGGCAACGCGAGCTGCTGCTCGCTCGGTATCGCCAAGAAACTGCCGACCTCGCGCGCCGGCTGTCGCAATCCGGGACGCGCACCGGCGTGAGTGACGCCGTACGCAAGCGCGTCGCGACGTACGGCACTCAGTTCCCGCAGGCGCTGGCCGCGATTCCGCGGCGCTACCACGAAATGCCCTATCGCGTGCTGTTCGGCCTCATGGCGGCGCGCCTCGACGCGACGCGGCGGGATGAGCCGAACGGCTATGCCACAGCCGCCGATCTGGAGCGCGACCTGGGCATGGTCATCGCGAGCTTGCGCGTGCATCGCGGCGAGCACGCGGGACTGTTCGCCGTGCAGCGCCTGCTCCGCCGCGTCGAGACATTCGGCTTTCACCTGGTGACGGTCGATGTGCGCCAACATGCGCAAGTCCATCGCGCGGTGCTGGCGACGCTGCTGAGCGACCTCGATTGGAGCGCCAGGGCGCCTGGCGAGCGCGTCGCGCGCCTGCGCCGCGTGCTCGAGCGGGGGGAGGAACCCCCTGGGTCGCCCGACGAGCAGGCCACGCGGACGCTGGACGTATTCAAGGCCATCGCCGACTGCCGCGCGCGCTTTGGGCCCGAGGCGATAGGTCCGTACATCATTAGCATGGCGCAGGGAGCCGACGACGTCCTCGCGGTCCTTGTCCTCGCCCGTTGGGGCGGGCTCGTGTCTGGCGACCGCAAGCACGCCCCGCTCGATGTCGCGCCTCTATTCGAAACCGTCGCCGATCTCGAGCACGCGCCCAGCGTGATGGGTGCACTGCTCGTCGATCCCTATTACCGAGCGCACCTCGCCGAGCGGGAGATGCACCAGGTCGTCATGATCGGATACTCCGACAGCAACAAGGACGCGGGGATCGGCGCGGCGCGCTGGGCGCTGCACCGCGCGCAGGCGGCGCTCGTCGAGACGATCGAGCGGGCCGGTGTCGATCTGACCTTCTTTCACGGCCGCGGCGGGACGGTCAGCCGCGGTGGCGGCAGGATCACGAGCGCCATTCTCAGCGCGCCGGCGGGATCGGTGCGGGGACGGCTCCGGGTCACCGAGCAGGGCGAGGCGATCAACGCGAAGTACGGGCTGCGCGGCATCGCCATGCGCACGCTCGAGCAAACGCTGAGCGCCGTGGTGCTCGCGACCGCCCTGCCGGGCCGCCCTGACCCCCGCGAAACCGGCTGGACGCGAATCATGGACGAGATCGGGCGTGACAGCCGCGAAGCGTATCGCGCCCTTGTGTACGGGGGGGGGGATCCGCGGTTCGTCGAATACTTCCACCGAGCGACGCCGATCGACGTCATCCAGCGCATGGAGATCGGCAGTCGCCCCGTGTCACGCCGGAGCGACGAGCCTCAGACGGGCGAGATCGAACGGCTGCGTGCGATTCCATGGGTGTTCGCGTGGACGCAGAGCCGCCATCTGCTGCCGGGGTGGTACGGCTTGGGCACGGCGCTGGAGCGTGCGGCGGAGCGCCACGGCATGGCGGCACTCGGCGAGATGCTGCGCGACTGGCCGTTCCTGCGGGCGCTGATCGACGACGTCGAAATGGTGCTGGGCACGGCGGATTTCTCCATCGCGGCGCGCTACGCCGGCCTAGCTGGTGAGTTTGGTGAACACTACTTCCCCGTCATTCGCGCCGAGTTCGATCGCACCGTAGCGCAGGTGCTGGCGCTGAAGCATGAGAACGCGCTGCTCGACTCCGATCCGGCGCTCCAGCGGTCGATTCTGTTACGCAATCCGTATGTCGATCCAATGAGTCTGTTACAGATCGATCTGCTGCAGCGCTGGCGCGCCGCCGGGCGGCCGGACGACGATGTCTTCCGGGCGCTGACGGCAAGCGTCCGTGGCATTGCGCAAGGGTTGCAGAGCACGGGCTGAAAGGTTTAACGTCGTTCCATGACACAACCGATGACATTGGGTGAGTTGAAGCGGACGGAGTGGGCGGCCCCGGCACGTCGGCAACGCACCGTCAAAGATGAGATGCGGGAGAACCTGATCTGCCTGCTCGAGAACGGCTCGCCGCTGTTTCCGGGCATCGTGGGATACGAGGAGACCGTTCTGCCGCAGCTCGTGAACGCGATCCTCTCGCGCCACAACTTCATTCTGCTGGGCCTGCGCGGGCAGGCGAAAAGCCGGATCCTGCGCCAGCTCGTCACGCTGCTCAACGAAGAGATTCCCATCCTCGCCGGGAGCGAAGTCAACGACGATCCGTTCGAGCCGATTTCCAAGTACGGCCGGGAGCTCATCGCCGAGCGGGGCGACAGCACGCCGATCGCGTGGCTGCCGCGCGAGCTGCGCTTCGTCGAGAAGCTGGCAACGCCGGACGTCACGATCGCCGACATCATCGGCGACGTCGATCCGATCAAGGCGGCCCGCGGCGGGCATCTCCTCTCCGACGAGCTGACGATGCATTTCGGGCTCCTGCCTCGCGCCAATCGCGGCATCTTCGCGATCAACGAGCTGCCCGATCTCGCCGGCAAGATCCAGGTGGGACTATTCAACATCATGCAGGAAGGCGACGTGCAGATAAAAGGCTATCCGGTCCGGTTGAACCTGGACGTGGCGCTGGTCTTTACGGCGAATCCCGAAGACTACACCGCGCGCGGCAAGATCATCACGCCCCTCAAGGACCGCATCGGATCCGAGATCACGACGCACTACCCGCTGACCGTCGAGCTGGGCACCGCGATCACGGAACAGGAGGCCTGGATCGACCGAAATGGCGGGGGCGGTCGCGCCATCCGCATTCCCGACTTCATGGCCGAGCTGATCGAGCGGATCGCGTTCGAAGCGCGAGAGGACAAACGCGTGGACCGGCGCAGCGGCGTATCGCAGCGCCTGCCGATCAGCGTGCTCGACAACGTGCTGTCGAACGCGGAGCGCCGCAGCATCATCACGAAGGAGAAGGCGGTGGTCCCCCGCATCTCTGATGTGTACGCAGCATTGCCGGCCATCACCGGCAAGCTCGAGCTCGAGTACGAAGGCGAGCTTCAGGGCTCGGAGACGATCGCCAAGGATCTGATCCGGCGCGCCGCGGGCCGCACGTTCGAGGGACGCGTCGGCGGGGCAAACGTCGACGACATCGTCCACTGGTTCGACGAGGGCGGCGCGCTCAAGGTCACGCCGGAGGAGCGCTCCGAGGCGCTGTTGAAGGGCTTTACCGTCGTCCCCGGTCTGCTCGATCTGATCGATCAGGTCGGGCTCGCCGGCAAGAAGGATCCCGCCACACTGGTGTCGGCATGCGAGCTGGTGCTCGAAGGACTCGTCGCCGAGAAACGAATCGCGCGCAGTGACGAGCTCGGGTACGTGCGCGCGCGCTCGGAGCAGAAGCCGCCCTTCGGAAAAGGACCCACCGGACCTGGAACAGGACCCAATCTGTTCACGTAGTCCTCATCTCCTTCACATACCGGAGTCGCCATGGGCGAGCTAGTCTTTGGTCTCGTACTCCTCGCGGTTGCTTTCTTCCTCCGCCTTGGCGCCGCCACCGTGCGTGGTGAGACGACCGGTGGCCGCTCGATCGGCGGCATCCTGCGCATCCTCAGCTATGCCGCGCTCGCCGTCGGGGTGATCACGCTCCTCGGCTCCACGACCGTGGTGATCAACGCCGGCGAGGTCGGCGTGCGGCATGCGTTCGGCACCGTCGATCCGAAGCCATTGCTCCCCGGGATCCGGCTCGTGACGCCCTGGTCGTCGATCGAACGCTTTACGACCCGCGAAGAGCAGTATCCCTTCTCCGGAGAGCAGGTCGAGGAGATCGCGGCGCTCTCCAGTGAGCAGATGGGCATGACGGTGGACGTGGGTCTGCGCTGGCAGATCGATCCCCAGCAGGCGTCACGGATCTACACGGAAATCGGCATCGAGGACCAGATCCACAGCGCCGTCCGCAACGCCATCCGCAAAGGCGTGCGGGACGGCATGGTGCAATACTCGATCAACGACATCTCCAAACGCACGCAGATCGCCCGAACCATGGAAGCGCTGGTCGACTCTGCGCTCGTCACGCAGCCGCGGGCGGGTGGACCGCCGTTCCGCATCGCGACGGTGACCGCGTTCTTCCTGCGGGACCTCCAGCCGCCGGCGCAGGTCGTCCAGGCGATCAACAACAAGATCGCGCAGGAGCAGCAGGTCGAGACCGAGCGCCACCGCGTCGAGGTCGCGCGACTGCAAGCCGAGCAGCAGCGGCTGCTCAACACGACGCTCACGCCGGAGGCGCTCACGCGCCAGTACTTCGACGTGCTGCGCGAGCTGAAGTCGTCGAACAACCTCGTGATTCTGGTGCCAACGCAGGGCGGCATTCCGATGCTCAACATCGGAGATCTCCGACGCAATCTTCGCCAGCCGTAACGCCCCTCGTCACGATCACGCGCGAGTACGCCTCGGGCGGATCGGAGATCGCACGACTGGTCGTCGAGCGTCTCGGCGGCGGCTGGACGCTGATCGACAACGAATTCATCGATCAGGTGGCGCACCTGGCGGGCCTCTCGACCGACGAGGTCGCGCGGCGGGAAGAACGGGCGCCGGGGCTGCTCGAGCGGCTCGCGCGCACGCTTGCCGCCGCATCGCCGGAGATGTCGGTCACGACGGGCGGGTCGCCGCCGTCGGTCGAGACGGAAGAAGAAACGATCGTGCAGATGACCGAGCGCGTCATCGCGCAGGTGGCGGCCGAAGGGCGTGCGGTGCTGGTCGGCCGGGGCGCGCAAGCGGTGCTCGCGACACGCGCGAATGCGCTGCACGTCTACGTCGTCGCGCCCAAGCCGTTCCGCCGGAAAATCGCCATCGAACGGCTCGGCATTGACCCGGCGAACGTCGACAAGGTGCTGCAGGAGACCGACGAGTACCGCGATCAATACATCAAGACGCATTACGGCCGGGACCGGCGGGACCTCACGCAATACGACCTGGTGTTGAACGCGGAGCGGCTGGGATTCGAGGGGGCGGCAGACCTGATCGTCGCCGAGCTCACACGGCGCGGATGGACGGCTCAGCCACCCCCGCGATCGTAACGGCCAGCGCGACGATCACGCCGCCGGCCGCCAGCGTGGCCGGCGCGCCCGCGTGCTCGGCGACGAGCCCGAAGAGAAACGCGCCGAACGGCGCCATGCCCACGAACACAAAGGAATAGAATCCCATGATGCGCCCCCGGAGATGATCGGGCGCGGTGGTTTGCAGCAGGGTGTTCGCGAGCGAGTTGTTGACGATCATCGCGCAGCCCGCGAGGGCGAGGAGCAACATCGACAGCGCCAGCGCCCGAGACGCTGCGAAGAGAATGAGCAGGATTCCGAAGGTCGTGCCGCCCGCCAGCATCAGGCGTCCGCGCGCGCGAATGCGCGCGGACGCGAGCGCGATCCCCAACGCGCCGATCACCGCACCGATACCGATGGACGAGGTCAGGGCCCCGTACCCGGTCGCGCCGCGATGCAGTACGTCGCGCGCGAACACCGGCATCATGGCGATGTACGGAAAGCCGAACACACTGATCACGGCCGTGAGGATCATCAGCACTCGCAACCGCCGGTCGCCCCGCAGGTAGGCCAGCACCTCCCGGAATCCCGTCCACGCGGACGCTGCCCTGGCCGGCGGAGCGCGCGGCGGCAGTCGCATCAGCAGCAGGCCCGCGATGACCGCGATGTAGCTCACGCCGTTCAGGAAATAGCACCACGCGATCCCCACAGCGCCGATCAGGAGCCCCGCAATCGCGGGACCGATGACGCGCGCCCCGTTGAACAGCGACGAGTTCAGCGCGATCGCGTTCATCAAGTCGTCCTTGCCCACCATCTCCACGACGAACGACTGGCGCATCGGGATATCGAACGCGCTCGCGATGCCGAGGATCGTGGCGAGCAGCAACACCTGCCAGACGGCGACGACCCCGGTCCACACGAGGATCGCGACGGTGAGCGCCTCGAGCATGAAGGCGAGCTGCATGAAGATGATGAAGCGCCGCTTGTCCACGCGGTCGGCGATAACGCCGGCGTACAGACTGAACAGCAGGACGCCGAGCGAGCTGAGCGCCGCGGTGAGTCCGACGTAAAACGGCGAGTTGGTCAGCGTGAGGATCAGCCAGCCCTCCCCGACGTTCTGCATCCAGGTGCCGACGAGGGAAATTCCCTGACCGATGAAGAAGAGGCGGAAGTTGCGGTGGGCGAGTGCCCCGAATCCGTAGCGTCGCGCAGCTTCGGTCATTGCCCCCCAAATTAAGGAGTATGCGGCTCCGTGCTGACCTTGGCGTTTCCGGCATGTGCTAGATTAGCAATCGATGCGACATACCACTTACAGCCGCTACGTCGCCGGTCTGCTCGAGACGCTCAATCTGCAGGCGCTGCTCGATCAGCTCGCCGACTTTTTGTTGCAATCTGGGTTTGCCGGCGGCCCGTATTCGCATCCCTTCTGGGGCGAGTTCGGCGAGGAAGATCCCGACCGCTCCCTCGACGCGCTGCGCCAGGCGATTCTCCAGGCGCTGATGGATTCCGGTCAGCTCACGCCCGAAATGCTCGGCGCCCTGCGCGGCGAATCGACCGGCGACGCCCAGAAAGACGCCGAGCTGCAGAAACAGCTGGCCGATCTGCTCGATCAGATCGTGCAGAAGCTGATCGATGAGGGCTACCTCAACCTGCAGCAGGCGCCCAAGATGCCCGGCGCGCAGCAACCCGTCCTCGGTCCCGGCGGCATGGCAAAAGAGGCAGCCCAGCAGGTGCAGTTCAATCTCACCGATCGGGGCATCGATTTCCTCGGCTACCGGACGTTGAAGCATCTGCTCAGCAGCATTGGCAAGTCGAGCTTCGGGGCGCACGAGACCGAGCACCTCGCGACGGGAGTCGAGGCCGAGGCGGCGAGTAAGCGCTACGAGTACGGCGACACGCTCAATCTCGATGTCAACGCGACGCTCTCGCACGCGCTGAAACGCGAAGGCCTCGGCGTCCCGATCAACCTCGAGTACGACGATCTGATGGTCCACCAGGCCGAGTATCGCTCGTCATCGGCGACGGTGCTGATGCTCGACTGCTCGCATTCGATGATCCTGTACGGCGAAGATCGCTTCACACCGGCGAAGAAGGTGGCGCTCGCGCTCACCCATCTCATTCGCACGCAATTCCCGGGCGACACGTTGCGCGTCGTGTTGTTCCACGATACCGCCGAGGAGATCCCGATCGGCCAGCTCGCGCACGCGCAGGTGGGACCGTATCACACGAATACGACGGAAGGATTGAAGCTGGCGCGCCGCATCCTGATGGGACAGCGCAAGGACATGCGGCAGATCATTATGATCACGGACGGCAAGCCCTCGGCGCTGACGCAGCCCGATGGTCGGATCTACGTGAATTCGATGGGACTCGACCCGCACATCCTGCAGGCGACTTACCGTGAAGTCGCGCTGTGCCGCCGCAGCGGCATTCTGATCAACACCTTCATGCTGGCGCGTGACAGGAGCCTGGTCGAGTTCGTGAAGAAGGTCTCCGCGATCTGCCGCGGGAAAGCCTACTTCACGAACACAATGACGCTCGGCCAGTTCATTCTCATGGACTTCATGCGAAGGAAGACTCGGCGCGTCAGCTAGGAGGCCCAGGATCCTCCGCAACGATCACGCTCTGTGCCAACGAGCTGACGCCGAGTGCCGCTTCGCCTCCGAAGTACGCTTCTTCCCCATGTTCGCTCAGATCCAACCCAATCATTTCGTCCGCAATCCGCGCCCGCGTGCCGAAGACCCAACGCACGATCGCGAGGATCACCACCGTCCCCACCGCCGCAATGATTACCGCCGCGAGGACCGCGTAGAACTGCACGAGCATCTGCCCTGGATTCCCCGCAAACAACCCGTCATTGCCCGCCGGATTCGCGAGCTTCGTCGTGAAGACGCCGGTGAGCAGCGCCCCGGCGACACCGGCAAGCCCGTGGCAGGAGAACACGTCGAGCGAATCGTCCAGGCGGCTGCGCGAGCGCCACTGGATCGCGAAATAGCTCACCAAGGCACAGAGCACGCCGATCGCGATCGCGGCCGGCGGCGTCACGAAGCCGGCCGCCGGCGTAATGCCGACAAGCCCCACCACCGCGCCCGTCGCGGCGCCGACCGCCGTCATCTTGCCCGTCCGTGTCGTGTCGAGCAGCGCCCAGGTGAGGACCGCCGCGGCCGCCGCGGTGTTCGTGTTCACGAACGCCAGTGCCGCGAGCGCATTCGCCGCCAGTGCCGACCCCGCGTTGAATCCGAACCACCCGAACCACAACAGTCCCGCGCCGATCAGGACCAGCGGCACGTTGTGCGGTGACAGCGGCATGCGACGAAAGTCGCGGCGCGGTCCGAGGAACCGTGCGGCGACCAGCGCCGACACGCCGGCGCTGATGTGCACCACGGTGCCGCCGGCGAAATCGAGCGCGCCCATCTTCTGCAACCACCCGCCTGCACCCCAGACCCAGTGGGCCAGCGGGGCGTAGACCAGAGTGGACCAGAGAACCAGGAATGCCAGATAGGCGCGGAAGCGCATCCGCTCCACGATCGCACCCGAGATGAGCGCGGGCGTGATGATCGCGAACATCGCCTGATAGATGGCGTGCGCGTGCTGGGGGATCGTGGCGGCGTACGCCGGGTTGGGCTCGCCGCCCACATGTCGCAACAGCACCCACTGGAGCCCGCCCAGCCAGCCCGACCCCGGCGCGAACGACAGCGAGTAGCCGACGACCACCCATTGCACGCTGATCGCGCCCATGGCCACGATGCTCATCATCATCGTGTTGAGCGAGTTCTTCGAGCGCACCAGCCCGCCGTAGAAACACGCGAGCCCGACCGTCATCAGAAGCACCAGGGCGCTCGAGGCGAGCACCCACGCGGTATCGCCGGCCGAGATGGCCGGCGCCTGTGTCATGCGTCGTCGGCGGCGCGCAATGCCGCCTGCTGGACCTCGGTGGCGTTCACCGCGGTGAGCGCCTCATTGTTCTGTTCGCCGGTGCGAATGCGGACCACCCGCTCGATCGGCTGGACGAAGATCTTGCCGTCTCCCACCTCTCCCGTGCGGGCGGACGACAGAATCGCGTCGATGCAGGGCTGCACGAACGGCTCCGAACAAACCATTTCGATTTTCACTTTCTCGTGGAACTCCATGACGAGCGTGGTGCCGCGGTACTGGCTGACGATCTCATGCTCGCCACCATGGCCGCTCACGCGGCTCAGCGTGATGCCGGTGATGCCGGCCCGGAACAGCGCCGCTTTGACTTCGGGCACGACCTCCGGCCGCACGATCGTCGTGATCAATTTCATCGTTGCCTCCGAGCGTCGAAGACGAGCTTCGATAAGTCGCGCACCGCCGCGTGCGCGTCGGCGTCCTTTTGAATGGCGCCCGTCAACACCACCAGGACGTATCGGCCACCGTTCGGTGGCTCGACCAAAGCGGCATCGTGATAGACGACCTGCCCGATCCACCCGGTCTTGTGATACACGGTCGTCCCCGGCGGCAAGCCGGCCGGAATGCCTTCGTTGAATTGCTGCCGGCCGAGAATGGCCAGCATTTCGCGGCACGACGCCGCCGACGCTGCTTTCCCGTTGGCGATCGCCGCGAGCAGCATGCCGAGGTCGCGCGCGGTCGTCGTGTTGTTGAGACCGGCGCGGTACGCTTTGCCGTCCTCGACGCCCCGCAACACCAGGATCGAATCGGCGCCGAGCGCATGCGCGGTGGCGTTGGCGCGCTTCGCGTCGACCTTCGCGATCAGCAGGTTGGTCGCGAGATTGCTCGAAACCGTTTCCATCAGCTCGATCAGCTGGCGAATCGACGCCCGCTGGCCGAGCCGCTTGTAGAGCGATGAATCGGAATCGTCCGTCACGTCGAGCTGATATGGCGAGCTGTCGACGATCGACCGGAACGTATTCGTGATCGTCACCGAATCGTCGAGCGACAAGAGCCCCGCATCCCGGTCGCGGAACAGCTGAATCATCACCGCCAGCTTCATCGTACTCGCCGCGTGGAACCGCAGGTCCGACCCGACGGTTAGCGAGTCGCCGGTCGCGAGGTCGCGGTAATACAAGCCGACGGCGCGAGCAGGCGTCTGCGCAATCCGAGCCTGGACGCGAGCTTTCAAAGAGACATCGGGGGCGGGGGCGGGGGTGGGGGTTTGAAGCAGGATCAGCGCGAGCGAGAGCAATGCCATTCTGTCATATAAGATACCTTATAGATTCCAGTTCGTGAGCGAATTCGTTTTCGGTACCTACGACGCCGCCTTCGTACAAGCCATGTACGAGGAGTACCTCCGCGACCCCGCCTCCGTCGGCCGGGAGTGGCGCGAGCTGTTCGACAATGGAAAGCTGGCGGAGCTGCCGATCATTCGAGGAGCCGGGAGCCAGGATACTGGAGTCGGGGCCGCTTCGCCAGCTCAGCAGCCTACGAAAACTGCTCCGGCATCCCCGGCTCCTGACGCCAGGCTCCCGGCTCCTCAAGCTCCGCCAGGCGCGACGCCAATAACCGGGCCAGCGGCGCGGTTAGTCGCGAACATGACCGAGTCGCTGACGGTCCCGACCGCGACCTCGTTCCGCGACATCTCGGCCACCGTTCTCGACACCCGCCGCAAGGCGCTCAACGCCCAGCTGGCCGCGACCGGCAACAAGATCTCCTTCACCCACTTGATCGGGTACGCGATCGTACAGGCTGCCAAGCGCTTCCCGGTGATGACGCACACGTTCCAGGACATCGACGGCAAGCCCCACCGCGTCAGTCCTGGCGCGATTGGGCTCGGTCTCGCGGTGGACGTCGAGAAGAAGGACGGCAGCCGCGCGCTCGTCGTGCCGGTGATCAAGCATGCCGAAGGGATGGATTTCGCCGCGTTCCACGCCGCCTACGAGGCGTTGGTGGAAAAGGCTCGTACTAACCGTCTTATGCCTGACGACTTCAGCGGCGGCACGATCCAGCTCACCAATCCCGGCACGCTGGGTACGGTCGCGTCCGTGCCGCGACTCATGAAGGGCCAGGGCTCGATCATCGCGACCGGGACGATCCGCGAAATCGCCGGCGCGAAGATCATCACTATCACCAGCACGTACGACCACCGGATCATCCAGGGCGCGGAGTCGGGGATGTTTCTCCGCACTCTCGACTCTCTGTTGCAGGGAGAGGAACGGTTCTACGAGGGAGTAACGGAAAGCCTGGAAGGGAAAGGAGCCGGGAGCTTGGAGTCAGGAGTCCGGACTTCCCCGGTACCACCACCAGTCGCGGCGGCCCCAGCTCCTGACTCCAGACTCCCGACTCCAGGCGTCGAGGACATCAAGTATGTGGCGGCAGCATACGCTCTCGTTCGAGCGCACCGCAATTTCGGGCATCTCGCCGCCCACCTCGACCCGCTCGGCAGCGAGCCTCCGGGCGACCCGTCGCTCGATACCGGACGCCTCGGACTCACGCCCGAGATCATGGCGCGGATTCCGGCGGAGGTGCTCCGGATCTACGTGCCCGGCAAGACCCTCGCCGAGGCGTTGCCGGCGTTGCACGCGACGTATTGCGGCACGATCGCGTACGAAGTCGAGCACATCGGCAGCCACGAAGAGCGGGTGTGGCTCCGTCAGGTGATCGAATCCGGCGAGCATCGCCGGCCGTTGTCCGCCGAGGGCAAACGCCAGCTCCTCGCCCGTCTCACTGCCGTCGAAACGCTCGAGCGGTTCCTGCACAAGGCGTATCTGGGTCAGAAGCGGTTTTCGATCGAAGGACTCGACATGACCGTGCCCATGCTCGATTTCACGCTCGAGCTCGCCGCGGCGCACGGGACGCGCAAGGCGGTCATCGGCATGGCGCACCGTGGGCGGCTCAACGTGTTGGCGCACGTCGTCAATGTGCCTTATGAGACGATCCTGGCGGAGTTCGAGGGTGGGCATCGCGAGGAGACGGCGGAATCGGAAGGCTGGAACGCCGGCACGGGCGACGTGAAGTACCACCACGGCGCCGAAGGCGTCTACAAGACGACGATCGGTAAGGACGTCGCGGTCACGCTGTCGCCCAACCCCAGCCATCTCGAGTCGGTCAATCCGGTCGTCGAAGGGCGGGCGCGCGCCGATCAAACCGATCGGCAGACTCCGGAGGCAAAGCACGACTGGAACGCCTCGCTGCCCGTCCTGCTGCACGGCGACGCGGCGTTCGCGGGTCAGGGCGTCGTCGCCGAGACGTTCAACTTGGCGCGGCTGCAGGGCTACACCACCGGCGGCACTATCCATCTGATTCTCAACAACCAGATCGGCTTCACGACCGAGCCGCGAGAAGCCCGCTCCACCGACTACTCCAGCGATCTCGCCAAGGGCTTTGATGTACCGATCATTCACGTCAATGCCGATGACGCCGAAGCCTGCCTGGCGGCGGTTCGGCTCGCGGTGATGTACCGCGAGAAATTCCATGCCGACGTCGTGATCGACCTCGTGGGTTACCGGCGCTACGGCCATAACGAGGCCGATGAGCCCGCCTATACGCAGCCGGTGATGTACGAACGGATCAAGCAGACGCCCTCGGTGCGGCAGAAATACGCCGCGCAGCTCGCGAGCGAAGGCGTGGTGGACTCGGGCACCGCCGACGCCGACGCGGAGGCTGCCTATCAACGCCTCGCCACCGTCCAGCAGGCCGTCAAGTCGGGCCAGCGGGCCGAGGAACCGCAGCGCATCAAACGCGAGAGCGCCCCCGAGCCCGTCACTGCCGTCACCGCCGATCTCCTCAAGAAGCTCAACGACGAGCTGCTCGCGGTTCCTGACGGCTTCGTCGTGCATCCGAAGCTGCTGAAACAGTTGGAGCGGCGGCGCGATTCGCTCACGTCGGCCGAGGGAATCGAATGGGCGCATGCGGAAGCGCTCGCCTTTGCGTCGTTGCTCGTGGACGGGGGGGAGGGGGGCACGCCGATCCGCCTGACGGGCCAGGACACCGAGCGCGGCACGTTCAGCCAGCGGCATCTCGTGCTGCACGACATCCACAACGGCAACCGCCACGCGCCGATCCAGCATCTGCGGGACGCGAAGACCCCGTTCGAGCTCCATAACAGCCCGCTGTCGGAGTACGCCTGTCTCGGCTTCGAATACGGCTACGCCGTCGAGGCGCGGAACGCGCTCGTGCTCTGGGAAGCGCAGTTCGGCGATTTCGCGAACGGCGCCGAGGTGATCATCGATCAGTTCCTGATCGCCGGCCTGGCCAAGTGGGGCGAGACCTCGCGCCTCACGCTGCTCCTGCCCCACGGCTATGAGGGCCAGGGACCCGAGCACTCGAGCGCCCGGCTGGAGCGGTTCCTGGCGCTCGGTGCCGAGGGCAATATCCGCGTGGCCAACTGCACGACGCCGGGGCAGTACTTCCATCTGCTGCGCCGCCAGGCGCTGCACACCGAAATTCGGCCGCTCGTCTTGATGACGCCGAAGAGTTTGCTCCGGCTTCCCGCCGCGGCGTCGCAGCTCAATGATCTCGTGCTCGGCAAATTCAGAACGGTGCTGTGGGACCGGGACCGCACCTGGCCTGAGCGGGTGACGCGGCTGGTGCTCTGCAGCGGCAAGGTTTACTACGACATCATCGCCTCACCGCGCCGCGCCGAGGCGCCCCAGGTGAAGATCGGACGCGTCGAGCTGCTGTATCCATTCCCGGGCAACGAGATTGGGGAATACGCGCGCCGCTATCCCAATCTCAAGGAAGTCGTCTGGGTCCAGGAAGAGCCGCGCAACATGGGCGCGCGAAAGTTTGTGCTGCCCAAGATTCGCGATTTGCTGCCCAAGGGCGTGACCTTGCTGGACGTCTCGCGGCCCGAGCGCTCGAGCCCCGCCGAGGGCTATCCCGCCGCGCACAAGGTCGAGCAGGATCGGATCGTCGCCGCCGCCTACGGGTCGTAGGTGAGCCATGTCTCCCACTAGCCCAGCGCTTCGCTACGCCGTCGTCGGGCTCGTGGTCCTGGCGGCACTCGCGGCTTTCGGCTCGTGGCTCATCCGGACGCGCCGGGTCTCCCCTTTTGGTGTCCTCGGCCGCGCGCTGCGCACGATCACCGATCCGATCGTGAAGCCCGTCGAGCGGCGGCTCGTCCGCATGGGCGGCAATCCAGTGCACGCCGGCGGTTGGCTCGTCGTGATCACGGCCGTCGCGGGGATCGTGTTCCTGTCATTGGCCGGCTGGTTCGTGGCGACGTTTCAGACGGTGCACGCCGCGGCAAGCGGCGGCCCACGCACGACGGTCGCGCTGATCATCGATCTGGCGTACCGCGTTCTCTTCGCGGCGCTCCTGGTTCGCGTGATCGCTGCGTGGTTCGGCCTGTTTCGCTATTCGCGCTGGGTCCGGCCCGCCTACATCCTGACCGACTGGATCGTCGAGCCGATGCGCCGCATCGTGCCGCTCGTCGGCGCATTCGACTTGAGCCCGCTGGTCGCGATGATCGTGCTCAGCCTCGTGCGGCAGGTTCTCCTCTCGACGCTGAGTCGCTGACGGCCAGGCTCGTCCTGCACATCGTGCCCCGCGCCAGGACCACCGCTGTGGCCGGTCGCCACGGCGACGCGCTCAAGATCAGAGTTGCCGCGCCGCCGGCGGACGACGCGGCCAATGCAGAGCTCATCCGGTTTCTCTCCGCACGATTGGGACTTCCCCGCCATGCAATCGCCGTCACCGCGGGACAATCGAGCAGGCGGAAAGTTGTCTCGATCACGGGTATGGAATCGGCTGCCGCACTGCGCATCCTGGAGGGTGAATGAAACTGCTCAAAGCGCTCGTCAGCTTCGTCGTCGGCACCTTGGCCGGTGCCCTGTGCAGCAAACTCTTCGGCCCGTTCGGCGGCGTGCTCGGCTTTATTGCGGGCGCGCTGGCGGCGTGGTGGGTGGCGCAACGGATGGCCTTCTTCGAATGAACAATGATCAATGTCCAATGATCATTGATCATTGATCATTGGACATTCTTTAGCCGGTCCTTGATCCGCTGCTGCATGTCGGGGAACGCGTTGCCCAGCTGCCGGAGCACCGCCCGCGCGGAGTCGGGCTTGCCGGCGGCGACATAGGCATCGGCTTTCAGGAATCCCACACGCAGCTGCAGCCGGCGATCATCCGCCGGCAGCGGGAACCGCGACAGTGCCGCCAGCGCCATACGTCCATCGTTCCGGTCGCGGACCAGCGATTCGATCGCCAGCAGCCGCACATTCGTGTCGTTCGGGAATTCTCGCTCGAGCTTCCCGAACAACTCGACCGCCCGCGCGCTGTCGTGCTGGGTCCTGGCTTGCTGCGCCGCTTGATAGAGACCCGCGAGGTACAACCGGCTGACGTCCGCCGTATCGCCGGAACGAGTCCCAACGCCACCCGCGTAGCTGTACACGAGATCGCCGCCGAGATCAGCGGCTTCGAACAACGGGAACAGGCCGATGAGTCCCACGATCGCGGAGCCCCACAACGCGCCGCGGGCCTTTTCGAGACGGCCCCGCCGGGCGAGAATCAGCGCCGCAATCTCAATCGCCCCGACGATAAGGAAGATGTTGCGGGTACGCTTGCCCCACTCCTCGTGTTCGCCGACCGCTCGTCGGGCACCCGGGATGCGCTCGACCGGTCCGTGCGCGTCTAAGCCGGAGTGGGCGGCCAGGGCGGCGATCGCGGCTCCCAGGATCAGCAGCGTCGCGGCCGCGGGACCAGTGAAGGCCGCGCGGCCGGAGAGGGAGACCCAGCGGAAGATCACGCCGAGAATCAGCAGCGCGATCACGAAGTGGACGATGACGGGGTGGTAAGCGCCGATGTTTGGCATCGGCGGAACATACGCATACCCCCTGGCTTTCGCTGTCAGCGGGGCCTGATGGCGTCCCGGATGATGTCGTCGACGGCGAACTTGATGAACTCCGCGCGCTTGTCGCGCCGACGCTGGCTCTCGGCGCGCACGTCCGCGAGCCTATGCTCGATATCCGCGATCTCGAGGGCCCGCAGCTGATCTTCGACATCGAAATGCTGCGAGATGAGGCCCTCGATTTTTGCACGGATTGCAGGACGGCTGCTTTCGGAGGCGGTGCGGTATGCGCGCTGGTGCGCGCGCGCGTTTGCCTCGAGTCCAAACATTTTGCCGACAAGCTGCGCTCGCACGCTATCGCGCTGACCGAGCTTTTGCACCATGTCGAACTGTACCGTTAGCTGAGCGACTTCGGCCCAGTACTGGTCGGTCGATCCGCCAGTCATCGTCTGCGGGACCCCGTCTATAACCACGATCGGCTGGTTCTGCCCATTGACCGATCCGCCCTTGAGTGAGTCGAGCGAGCTTACGAGGTTCGGAGCGACGAGCATCAGGAAGGCCCGGGCCGCGGCCTCGGCCTCGGGCGGATGCTGTTGCATCATTTGCTGCACCCACATCTGCTTCGCCTGTGGATTCGGCATGTCCTGCGCCGTGCCGGCTGTCGTGGCCAGGAGACCGAACACACCAATTACACCACTAATTCGGCAAGCCATAGTATCGCTCCCGTTCGAGTCGAGTGAGCTGCGCGTCGATATCGAGCATCGCCCTGTCTGTCACATATCCGGCCGTCGCCGACCACGTTGCCGTGGGCGTCCAGCGCGCGATCGGGTCGCGAGCGGGACCCGGCCTCGCCATGACCAACCCTGCGAGCGCTGCGGCGGCCGCGAGCGCGATCCAGATCCGCGCGGAGCGTCGGCGCGGCGGCAATGCGACGTCCAGCGCCACGCGCCCCCGTTCGAGCTCGGCGAGCGTCGCCCGGCACGTGTCGCAGCCGGCCACGTGGGACTCGATGTCCGAGTTCCGCGGTTCTGGTACCTCGCCGTAAGCGAGCAGCAGCAGTTCGTCGTCGGTCGGATGATTCATCGATAGTTCTCCAATGCCGCACTGATCCGCGCGAGCGCGGCGCGCATTTGCGTCAGGACAGTGCCGAGCGGCCTGTTGAGCCGGTCGGCAATCTGCTGGAAGGTGAGGCCGCCCTGCTGGCGGAGCTCCACCACGTCGCGCAGCACCGCAGGCAACGCGTGTACGGCGCTGCGCACGGCGACTCGCAGCTCTCGCTCCAGCAGCGGGGCGTCCGCGGCGCCCGCCAGCGCCGGCTCGGCGGACGCCATCTCGACTGCCGCGCGGCGCCGCACGAGCTCACGGCGCAGGTGATCGCGCCAGACGTTGGCCGCGATGCGAAACAGGTAGCCACGGGCGTTGCCGTTCAGCGAGAGCCGGGGGGTCGCGATGACGAGGCGCGCGGCCACTTCTTGCAACAGTTCCGCGGCCAAATCGTCGTCGCGGCACCGCGCGCCGAGGAAGTTTCGGAGCGCCCCCTGGTGCTCGGCGAGCAGTCTGTCAGCCGCTATTGGGGCCATGGTTACCTAAGAGTACGCGGGAAGGGGGTTATTATTTTCCGTTGTGACTACCACCTTCCGATCCCTCCTGGATGACGGCCGCGTCCACGTCTTCGACGGGGCCATGGGCACGATGCTGTACGGCAAAGGGTTCTTCCTGAACGTGTGCTACGACGAGCTGAACCTGAAGCAGCCGCGGCTCGTGCAGGAGGTGCACGCGGATTACGTACGCGCCGGCGCGGAGATCCTCGAGACCAACACCTTCGGCGCCAATCCGTTGAAGCTGAACAGCTACGGTCTCGCGGACGAGACGGAGAAGATCAATCGCACCGCCGCCGAGCTGGCGCGGGCGGCGGCGGGCGGCAAGGCAAGCGTAGTCGGCGCGATCGGACCGCTCGGCATTCGCATCGAGCCGTTCGGCTCCACATCAAAGGCCGAGGCCGAGGCGGTCTTCGCGCGGCAGGCGCAAGGACTGCTCGCCGGCGGCGTGGACGGATTCATTCTCGAGACCTTCAGCGACCTGGATGAGATGCACGCGGCGTTGAACGCGGTGCGCGCCGCGTCCGATCTGCCCGTCGTCTGTCAGATGACGATCGGCACCGACGGACTTACCTATTACGGTACTGATCCCGACACGTACACGAAGCAGCTTGCCGCGTGGGGCGCGGACGTCATCGGCGTGAATTGCTCGGTGGGACCGGCGGGAGTGCTCGAAGCCGTCGAGAAAATGGTGAAGGCGACCGACAAGCCCATCTCGGCGCAACCGAACGCCGGCCTGCCCAAGGACGTGGGGGATCGCAAAATCTATCTCGCGTCGCCCGAGTACATGGCGAGCTACGCGCGCCGCATGATCGAGACGGGCGCGCGGTTCGTGGGTGGCTGCTGCGGCTCCACGCCCGAGCACATCAAGAAGATTCGCGACTATGTGGCGAGCGTCGTGCCGCGCCAGCCGAGCGTGGTGGTGTCGCGCGCCCAGGTACACGCGCCCGCCGGCGTCAAGCCCGTCCCCCTCGCCGAGAAATCAGCGTGGGGGGCGAAGCTCGCGCGTGGCGCCCTCGTCACCAGCGTCGAGATCGTGCCGCCCAAGGGCGTGGACCCGAAACCGATGCTGGAGCAGTGCCGTGCGCTCAAAGCCGCGGGCGTGGATGCCGTCAACGTCCCCGATGGCCCCCGCGCGCAGAGTCGCATGGGCGTGTTGCCGTCCGCGCTGCTAATCGAACGCGAGGTGGGAATCGAGACGGTGATTCACTACTGCTGCCGGGATCGCAATCTCCTCGGGATGCTCTCCGACATCATCGGCGCGCATGCCGCGGGACTGCGCAACATCCTGATCATCACCGGCGATCCGCCCAAGATGGGCCCGTACCCGGACGCGACGGCAGTCTTCGACATCGACTCGATCGGTCTCACGAACCTGGTCTATCGTCTGAATCAGGGACTCGACCCCGGCAACAACCCGCTTGGCGGAATGACCAAGTGGGCGATTGGCGTGGGCGTGAATCCCGGCGCCACCGAAAAGGACCGTGAGCTGTCGCGGTTTGCGTGGAAAGTGGAGGCCGGGGCCGAATTCGCGGTCACCCAGCCGGTCTTCGACGCGCGCCAGCTCGAAGCGTTTCTCAAGCAGGTGGAGCAGTTCCGAACGCCCATCGTCGCCGGGATTTGGCCGCTGATCAGCCTGCGCAACGCGGAGTTCCTGGCGAACGAAGTCCCGGGCGTGTCGGTCCCGGACGAAGTCCTGCAGCGCATGCGGAAGGCGCAAGAGAGAGGCAAAGAAGCGGCGCTCGCCGAGGGCGTCGCGATCGCGCGCGACATGTTCACGCGCGTGAAGCAAATGGTGCAGGGAGTCCAGGTGAGCGCGCCGTTTGGGCGGGTGGAGGTGGCGCTCCAGGTCTTTCAGTAGATAGCATCCGGCAATGCCGGAGCTTCCCGACATCACGATATACCTCGAGGCGCTGGCCCCACGCATCGTGGGCCAGCCGCTCGAGCGCGTCCGCATCGTCAGTCCCTCGCTGCTGCGCACGGTCGACCCGCCACTCGCGGCGGCAGTAGGCCGCAAAGTCGTGGCCCTGAGGCGCATCGGGAAACGCATCGTGTGGGAGATGGAGGACAAGCTCTTCCTCGTCTTCCACCTGATGATCGCAGGGCGATTCAAATGGCGGCCCGCGAGCACGAGCCCTCCCGCCAAGGTCGGGCTCGCATCGTTCGACTTTCCAACCGGCACGCTGTTGCTCACCGAGGCCAGCTCTAAAAAACGGGCGTCGTTGCATGTCGTCGCGGGCGAGGCGGGCGTGGCGTCGCACGATCCCGCTGGGCTGAACGTACTCGAAGCCGATCTCCCCACGTTCCGCGAGCGCCTGCAATCCGAGTCGCACACCCTGAAGCGGGCACTCACAGATCCGCACATGTTCGACGGCATCGGGAACTGGCTGTCGGATGAGATTCTGCACGCCGCGAAGCTTTCGTTGTTTCAGCTCACTGGAAAACTGAGCGACGCTGAGATCGCGCGTCTCTATACAGCAACGCAGCAGACCACACGCTCCTGGATCGAGAAGTTGCGGGTCGAGACGAACGGCGGCGCGACGTTTCCCGAGAAGGTGAGCGCGTTCAAGGAGGGAATGGCCGTACACGGCCGCTACAAGCAGCCCTGCCCCGTCTGCGGCTCGCCCGTGCAGCGCATTCGCTACGCCGACAACGAGGCGAACTACTGCGCCACCTGCCAGACCCGTGGCCGCGTACTCGCGGATCGCTCGCTCTCTCGCCTCCTCAAGGCCGATTGGCCCCGATCGCTCGAAGAATGGGAAGCGAAGCTCGGGCGCTGACGCTCCGCCGCGCACTCAGCGACGACGCCACAACCGTGGCGCACATTCATGTCGAGTCGTGGAATGTGGCCTACCGCGGCATCATGCCGGACGACGTGATCGCCCGAACCGACCTCGCGTACCGCACTGCTTTCTGGAAGGAGCGGATCGCCAATCGTGAGTGGCCGGTGTTCTTATTGGAAGAAACGGGCAACGCGGTCGGGTTCTGTCAGATGGTTCCAACCAACGACGCCGATGATGACCCGCGGCGCGTTGGTCACATCACATCGCTCCATGTGCTGCCGCAAGTGCGCGGCCAGGGCTATGGGCGCCGGCTCATGGAGCATGTGCTCGGCGAGTTTCGACGCCGAGGTTTCAGCGAAGTGACGTTGTGGGTTCTCGAAGAAAACCGGAATGCACGGCGGTATTATGAGAAGTCCGGGTTCCGTTTGGATGGCGGAAGTCGAAGATATCCGCGGACAAATGTCCCCGAGGTACGGTATCGGATCGGTTTGGACCGTGGTTAACTTTTATCTCTCACGAATCTTCCAGGAGTTGCATCGTGCGACGCATGCTGTCCGTCACGCTCTCGCTTGCCGCACTCGCCGCGACCACAGCCACCGCCCAGGGATTTCCGCAGCCATCCGGTTTTGTCGTCGAGAACTCCGTCTTGCGCCGCATCTGGGCAGTTGGCAACGATAGCTCGCAGCTCCCGCGTCTCGCCCAGGTGCTGTTCGATTCCCTCGGCCCGCGCCTGACGGCGTCGCCGGGGATGACCGCGGCGCAGAACTGGTTGATCGCCACCTACAGCTCGTGGGGCATCACCGCGCGGAAAGAGCAGTACGGTACGTGGCGCGGTTGGCGCCGGGGCCCGACGCATATCGATCTCGTCGCACCGCGGCTGCGCACGCTTGAAGGCACGATGCTCGCATGGAGTCCGCCGACCCCGCGCGGTCGTCCGCTGCGCGCGCCGGTGATCATCTTGCCCGACTTTGCCGATACCGCCGCGTTCGTCGCCTGGCTGCCGCAAGCGAGAGGCAAGTTCGTGCTCGTCTCGTTCGCGCAGCCGACGTGCCGGCCCGACGACAGCTGGGAGAAATGGGCCGTACCGGGGCTTGCCGACACGATGAAGGCCCATCGCACCGCCGCGCAGCAAGCGTGGCAGCAGCGGCTGCAGCGCACGGGGTTTGCGGGCACGGGGACGGTGGCGGCAATCGCGCCGCTGTCGAGGCGGCTCGAGGCCGCCGGAGTCGCAGGTATCATCGGCAGTCTCTGGTCGCAAGGTTGGGGCGTCCAAAAGATCTTCCAGGCCTACACCGATCGCGCGCCGGTGCTCGACGTCGCCTGCGAGGACTACGGCCTGCTGTACCGCCTGGCCGACAGCAAGCAGGGAGCTGTCGTTGAAGTCACCGCCGAGTCACAAGCATTGGGAGAAGTGCCGGTGTTCAATCTGGTCGGCGAAATGAAGGGCACCCAGCTCGCCAACGAATACGTCATGCTCTCGGCGCACTTCGACTCGTGGGACGGCGGCTCCGGCGCGACCGACAACGGCACCGGCACGATCACCATGCTCGAGGCGATGCGGATTCTCAAGCTCGTGTATCCCAATCCCCGCCGCACCATTCTCGTCGGCCACTGGAGCGGTGAGGAACAGGGGCTCAACGGCTCGCGCGGCTTCGTGGCCGATCACCCCGATATCGTGGGCGGCCTGCAGGCGCTGTTCAATCAGGACAACGGCACCGGCCACATCGAAACCATGAGCGCCTCGGGCTTCCCCAACGCATCCGCGAGCCTGGGGCGCTATCTGTCCCGCGTGCCGGCCGATATCACGCGAAACATCAAGTTCTCGTTCCCCGGCGCGCCGGGCGGCGGTGGGACCGACCACGCCTCGTTCGTGTCGTGCGGTGCGCCCGGATTCAACCTCGGCTCGGGCGACTGGGACTACGGGCGCTACACCTGGCACACGAACCGCGACACGTACGACAAGATCAGTTTCGACGACGTGAAGAACAACGCGGTGCTCACCGCGATGCTCGTCTATCTCGCGTCCGAGGACACGACCCGCATGCCGCGAGAGCGGCGTGACGTATTCCAGCCGCGGCCAAACGGGCAACCGGGCGCGTGGCCCGATTGCCAGCAGCCCCAGCGGTCGACGCCGCCGCTGGTGCCGACTCCGCCCCCGGCTTCGGCGCCAACTCCCCGGCCGTGACGTTCGCGGATCATTTCTCCGGCGTATCGGCGGCCTATGCCGCCTTCCGGCCGCGGTATCCGGACGCGTTGGTCGATTTCCTCGCGCAGGTAACACCGGCGCATGACGCGGCATGGGACGCGGGGACGGGGTCCGGACAGGCCGCCGTGGGGCTGGCCCGGCATTTCAGCCGCGTCATCGCGACGGACGCGAGCCGGTCGCAAATCGAGCATGCGACACCAGACCGGCGCATCAGCTACCGCGTGTCCACCGCGGAGGCGAGCGGCTTGGAAGCGGCATCAGTCGATTTGGTGACCGCGGCGCAGGCCCTTCATTGGTTCGACCGCCCGCGTTTTTGGACCGAGGCCCGGCGGGTCTTGCGGCCGCGGGGCGTGATTGCTGTTTGGACATACGTGCTGTTCGAGATCGAGCCGCAAGTCGATGAAATCGTGCGCCGCTTTTACAGCGGTGCGGTCGGCCCGTTCTGGCCGCCGGAACGGCGCATCACTGAAGCGCGTTACCAGACCATCGAGTTTCCGTTCGCCGAATTTGCGGCGCCCAACTTCGTGATCGAACAGCCACTGACCCTGGACGAGGTGGCCGGCTACATCCGCACCTGGTCGGCCACGCGCGCGTTCGTGAAGGAGCGTGGCGAGGATCCGGTGGAGAGTCTGGTGGACGAGCTGGCGCCGGCCTGGGGTTCTTCGCTGCAATCACGCTTGGCACGCTGGCCGGTGGCCATGCGGATCGGGAGAGTCACATGAAAGAGTGGATCACCAACGTCATCACGCGCGAGCTGAAGGCGCTGCGCCGTGAAATCGAATCGTACCCGAGCGACGCCGACTTGTGGGAAATTCCAGCCGGCATCGCCAACCCCGGCGGCAACCTCGCGTTGCACCTCGCTGGCAATCTCCAGTACTTCGTCGGCAACGTGCTCGGCAAGAACGGCTACGTGCGCAATCGCGACGCCGAGTTCGGCAGCCGCGACGTCCCGCGCGCCGACCTGCTGCGCGAAATCGACAACGCGATCGCGGCCGTGGAAAGCGGCATGAGCAAGATCAGTGAGGCCGATCTCGCCAAGCCGTTTCCCGAGAAAGTCGGCGGCGTCAGCTCGTCGACCGGGGCGTTTCTCGCGCATTTCGCCACCCATCTCGCCTACCATCTCGGCCAGGTGGACTACCACCGCCGCATCCTGACGGGCGAGGGCAAGACCGTGAAGGCCCTGGCGCTCACAGAGCTGGGAGGAAGCGCGTCATGAGCGCGCGAACCGTCGGACGGCCGGAGCCCGACGAGATTCCGTCGCATTATGTCGGCTACATCAAGCGCGTTCCCGAGCCCGACCCGGTGATGGTGTGCGCGGCGCAGATCGAAGACACGGTCAACCTGCTCAGCGCCCTCTCCGACACCGACGCGATGTACCGCTACGACCGCGGCAAGTGGAGCATCAAGGAGGTCGTCGGCCATCTGTGCGATATCGAGCGCATCATGGCGTACCGCGCGCTGCGGATCGCGCGCGGCGACAGCACCCCGCTGCCGAGTTTCGACGAGAACGCCTATGTGCCGATCGCCAAGTTCGACAACCGCTCGCTCGCCGATCTCCTCGGAGAGCTCCGCACCGCGCGCGCGTCGACCGTGACGCTGCTGCGGACGTTCGATGCCGACGCCTGGCGGCGGCGCGGCGTCGCGAGCGGCAAGCCGGTTAGCGTCCGCGCGCTCGCGTACATGATTCCCGGACACGAGCGGCACCATGTCGAGATTCTCAGAACTCGTTATGGCGTCGGCGGAACAGCGTAAACGATGAAAATCGGCATCCTGGGCACTGGACAAGTCGGCCAATCGCTCGCCGCGGGCTTTAGAAAGCACGGCCACGAGGTGAAGCTGGGCCACCGCGACCCGAAGGAGCCGTACGCAGATGCGGCGAAGTTTGGCGAGGTCGTGCTGCTGTGCACCAGCTGGAATGGCGCGGAGAACGCTATAAAACAAGCCGGTCCGAGCAACCTCGCGGGCAAGGTCGTGATCGACGTGACAAATCCGCTCAAGCCGACGCCCGCTGCGCCGTTTGCGCTCGCCCTCGGCTTCGACGATTCGGGCGGCGAGCAGGTGCAGCGTTGGCTTCCGAAATCGCGCGTGGTGAAGGCGTTCAACATCGTGGGCAACTCGCTGATGGTCGATCCGAAACTCCCTGGTGGGCCACCCGACATGTTCATCGCGGGCAACGACGCCGCCGCCAAGCAGACGGTCACCAAGATCTGCAATGAATTGGGCTGGCCCGTCGTCGACATCGGCGGCATCGACGGGTCACGCCTCCTCGAGCCGCTGGCGGCGCTCTGGTGCGTGGTCGGATCTAAGTTCGACTGGCGGGACCAAGCGTGGAAGCTGTTGCACAAGTAGATTGTTGCGAGCACACACCAAGGATACCGTCGTGATCACGACACTCGTTCTGGCCGCTCTGCTGCAGCAGCCGGCGGCACCGCCGGCACCTCCACCGGGCCCGCCGGCGCTCGCAGTCGGTGCCCAAGCGCCTGACTTCTCACTTCCCGGCGCCACGCGCTACGGGACTCTCAGGAACCCCGTGCGGCTCAGCGACTACAAGGGAAAGACGGTCGTACTCGCGTTCTTCTTCAAAGCGCGAACGCGTGGCTGAACGATCCAAATGAATGCGTACCGTGATCAGTACGCACAGACTTTCAAAAACGGCCGCAACGTCGTCCTCATTGCTATCAGCGCAGATGTCGACACCGCGCTCGCCTCCTGGGCGCGCGACGCGGATTATCCCGTCCTGTTTGCCAGCGACACCGGCTCAGCAGTTGGGAAGGCGTACGGTGCCTACAACGCCCAATACAAGCTCGACAATCGCAATCTGTTCGTGGTTGGACCGGATGGGAAAATTGCGTATCGGGCGACGCCGTTCCGGGAGATCGATCCGACGGCGTATACGGAATTGGGAAGCGCGATCAACAAGCTGGTTCCACCGGATACAACGGCGCATTAAGGAGTCGGTCCGCGAAGACGACGGGGCCCGCGAAGCGACTGCGTTGTTTTGTCGCGGAGCGGGCCCCGTCGTCTAGCGGACCGCTCGGCTCAGCGCCGATTCGATGTCCTGGTCCTCGCCCACACCCGTGTAAACGACCTTCCCTTTCGCATCCAGTATCGCGATGTAGGACGTCGAAGGAGCTTGGAACGCCCTCACCGCCGCACCGTTGCCGTCCCAGAGGAAGGTGAAGGGCATCGGATCGCGTTCCAGGTGACGGCGCACGCTGTTCCTGCTCTGATTCACGGCGACCGCCACCACGAGAAACTCGGCCTGATTCCCATACCTTTTCTGCGCGGCTTCCATCCGTGGCAACAGCGCGGCGCAAATCGGGCACCACGTCGCCCAAAACTCGATGATGACCGGCTTCCTGCCGATCCATTGCGACAGCGCGACCGAATCGCCGTTCAGGTTTTCGAGGGTCACAGCCGGCGGCGTCTCGCCAACGGGAATGCCGATAATGTCCTGAGCGGACAGCAACACCGGTGCGAAGAGCAACGCCGCCACGAGCGATGCACGACGCGCGACGCACGACCTTACCATACCTGCCCCGCTTTGACGAAATAGTATTCGGCCATGAGCAGTAGAACCACGCCGGCCGCCTTTTTGATCCACGACATCCAGGCGCCAGCCCGCGGCAGCGTCGCGAGCGCCCCCGAGAAGACGCCGACAACGACGAGTAGCGCCGACATGCCGAGCGAAAACACGAACAGGTACAGGAACCCAAGCACCCCGCTGTGCGTCGTCGCAACCCAGGTGAGGACGGCGGCGAATGCCGGCGCCCCACAGGGCGCGGCGACGAGTCCCGATGTCGCGCCCAGCAGAAATACGGCCGGATAGGAGCCGCCGCCGAGACTCCCTGCCCAGGCGGAAAGCGGCGCGGGCAGCCGCACGGGAATCACCTCGAGCATCGCCAGGGCGAAGACGAGCAGCAGGTTGCCGATGATGAGCCGGGCCCAGAAGCTCGCGCCGATCGTACCGAACAGCGTTCCCGACATCCCTGCGATCATGCCGAGCAGCGCATAGAACAGCGCGAGACCGCTGACGTAGGTGAGCGTCAGCCCGACGGTGCGCCGCCGAGTCCGGCCTTCGACATTGACCCCGGCGAGTGTCCCCGCCGTGATCGGAATCATCGGATAGATGCAGGGATTCAGGCTCGTCACGATTCCCGCGACAAAAAGCAGCCCCATCGCCAGCAATGGTTGATGTTGCAACGCCTCGGAGATTCCCACGGCGGGATAATAACTGTTTCCACACAGCGGGAGCCATCGCGGCCGAGGATGAGCGCGTATCTTGTAATCTGCAACCTCAACGGAGTTCGTATGACGACGAGCCGAGCAATCATCACCGCAATGGTCTCGTGCGCCCTTACGGTCGCGCCGCGAGCCGGTGTGGCGCAGCAGTTCACGCGGCGAGGACCCATCGCCGCCGTGCCCGCACCGGTCATTCTCGATACGACCGGGTTGTTCTTGGATCGCGCCGCTCGCGTCGGCGAAGACATGTTCGTCACCGGGCAGCCCACCGAGCGGGCGCTTCGCGAACTGAACGCGCAGGGAGTGACAACCGTCGTGAACTTGCGGACGCCGGAAGAAATGACGCGGAACGTCAAGTTCGACGAGCCGGCGCTCGTTGCATCGCTCGGAATGCAGTATGTGTATCTGCCCGTGCGCGGAAACGACCAGTATCCCTACTCTCCCGCGACCCTGGCGAAGTTCGCCGACGCCGTGAGTAACGCGAAGGGCAAGGTGTTGCTCCACTGCACGGTGGCGTGGCGGGCGAGTCACCTGTGGGCCGCATACCTGATCAACCGTGGCGTCCCGGTCGACTCGGCGCTCGCGAATGCGCGGGCGATCAACCTCATGGACGACCACCGCATGGGCTCAAACGGGCGCCAACCAGTCGAGGACTTTCTCGACAAGGCGCTGCCCACGCTGGGTCACCCGCCGCACTAGGGCGGCGTGAGTCGCTCAGCCGTCGTTACGGGCGCGACTGGCCTGGTCGGCAGCCACGTTCTCGAGCTGCTCCTCGCCGATCCCGAATGGTCCCACGTCGTAACCGTGGGCCGTCGCAAGCCGTCCCAGCAACACGCCAAGCTCGAGCAGCGGGTGCTGGACCTGAGTGAGCTCGAGCGCGTGAGCGACATCCCGCACGTCGACGACGTGTTCTGTTGCCTCGGCACCACGATCAAGCAGGCAGGCTCACAGCGGGCGTTTCGGCTCGTCGATCACGACTTCGTAGTCGGATTCGCCCGGGCGGGACTGCGCGCCGGCGCCACACAGTTTCCTGCTGGTGAGCGCCATCGGCGCTGACCCGGAGTCGCGAGTCTTTTACAGCCGCGTCAAAGGCGAGACGGAAGCCGCGATCCGCAAACTTCCCTACCGTGGCATCCAGATCTTCCGCCCGTCCCTTCTCCTCGGCGACCGTTCCGAGTTTCGACTCGGTGAGCGCATCGCGACGCTCGGCGCGGTGTTGCCGGCGCTGCTCTTCGGCAGACTGCGGCGCTATCGCCCGATTCAGGCCGCGACGGTAGCCCAGGCGATGGTCAGCATCGCGAAAGAGGCACCGCGCGGTCCCAATGTGTTCGAGTACGACGCGATGCGCGCCAGCACGGCATGAGCGGCGATCCATTCCTCGCGGCGGCCATCGCCGAAGCGGAACAGGGTCTACGCGAAGGCGGCATCCCGATCGGAGCAGTGCTCGTGTCGCAGAACAAAATCATCGGTCGCGGGCACAATCGCAGGGTGCAAAAAGGTAGCGCCGTGCTGCACGGGGAGATGGATGCGCTCGAAAATGCCGGCCGGCAGGCGGCGTCGGTCTATCGCGGCGCGACGCTGTACACCACGCTGTCGCCGTGCGCGATGTGCAGCGGCGCGATCCTGCTGTATGCGATCCCGCGCGTGATCATCGGCGAGAACAACACGTTTGAAGGCGAAGAGGCGCTGCTCAAGAGCCGCGGCGTGTCAGTCGAGGTGCGTCACGATGCGCGATGCATTGCGATGATGACGGAGTTTATTCGAGATCATCCCGAGTTGTGGGATGAGGATATTGGGAAGTGATGTGGAGGATGGTGGAGGTTCTGAAACACCCTCCACCACCCTCCACCAACCTCCACCACCCTTCACGATCTGCTTCTCCGCACCACCATCGGTCCATTCGTCGTGACGACGCGAACCGGCGGACCGCCGCTGCCGAGGGTTGTTGAGATCCGGTCGCGGACACGGCCGCTCAGCGTCACCGTGATCGGGAAGCCGACCTCCATTGGCCCGTTGACGGTACCGAATTCGATTTTGGCGTTGTAGTTGTCGGGGATCCTGAGATCCGCGGGCCCGTTCTGTGTCTCGGCGTCCAGCCCCACACCATCCCACCGCGTCCCCAGCAGCTCGATCATCAGCGGTCCGTTTTGCGCGCTGGCATGCACGTCGCCGCCGACACCGGATAACGAGAGCGGTCCATTCTGCGTCTGGAGATCCATCCGGCCCGAGACGTCCTGCACCGAGAGCGGGCCGTTTTGGGTGGAGAGCGAAAGATCCGTCCGCCGCGGGACCATCACGATGAAACTGACCGACCAGTTCTGTCGCCGGCCGAAAGGACCAGGGCCGCCGATTGCCCGGATCGTCCCGCTCGAGGCCTCGATCTTGATGTCGCGGGCGATCGCGTCGGCATCCGACATGCTGCGCGCATTGACCTGGATCCGCACGGTGATGCCGATGCTGTCGGACTTGTCCCAGCCGATGATCTCGACGCCCCCGTTCATCCCCGGATCCACGGTGAGCGCCCGTCCCGTAGCCTTCATCCCCGACTCGCGAATCTCGCAGTGCCGGGCGCGCTGCCCCCAATCACCCCAGCCCGCGCGACAGTTCGCCTGCCATTCGTCATCACTTTCCTGGGCACGCAGCGTGGTGGGCCGAACGAGCACAGCGCAGGCGACGGCGGCGGCGGCGAGATAGCGCATCATGACGAGCTCCGGTGGTGGACAGAGTGATATCGCGTTTGACACTCTCTACGGTGGAAGGGTTGCGGGGATTCGCTAGCCGTGCGTGGGTTGGACGGTCTCGCCGAAGCGCCTGCCGAGCGCCTTGAGATAGTTGTCGAGGGATCCGTAGTAGCCGAATAGGAACCGCGCCATGAACCGGAAGATGGGGTTGCTGATCCACCCGGCTTCAGTCACGCTCACGCGCGTGCCTTTCGACTCGGGCGTGAGCTCATACGTCCATGTTCCGCCGAACGCACCACCGGCTTTGGGATCGATCTGCGTCACAATCTTCCGCGGCGGGGATGATTCGAGCACGATCAGCGGCACGTCGAAGCCGCCCACCTTCTGGCGCCAGACTTCGTGCCCGTCACGATCCGGCAGCCGCTCGGATTTCTGCAAGGCGGGAAACCAGGCAGGAGCACCGCCAATGTCACGGACGACTTTCCAGACGCTTTCCGGCGGCTGCCGCAGCGTGATGGTGCTCGTCGCGCGGTGCTCGCGAGCGACAAACGCGCCGATCAGCGCCATCAGGGCAAACAGCCCGGCCAAGACACCCATGACGACGAGCAACCATTTCATGCGCGTTGATAATACCTTTGGGCATGAGCGCCGATAGTGTGCGCCTCGATCGCTGGCTCTGGGCCGCGCGCTTCTTCAAAACCCGCGCCTTCGCCTCTGCGGCCATCGCCGGCGGCAAGGTGCACGTGAACGGGACGCGTGCAAAACCGGCAAAGCAGCTGCGAGTCGGCGACTCGCTGCGGTTGCGCATCGGCCCGTACGAATGGCTCATCGCGGTTCGCGCGCTGTCGGAGCGGCGCGGGCCGCCGAAGGATGCTCAGCTCTTGTATGATGAATCGCCCGAAGGTCGCGTGGCGCGGGAGCGGTTGGCCGAAGCCCACAAAATCGCGCCGGCCCCCGCCTATCGCGGCAAGGGCCGGCCGACGAAGAAGGACCGTCGCAAGCTAGAAGAGTTTCTGTAGGCGCACGTCCCCAGACCCCGTTTCCACCGACAGGCGCCCTTTCCCGTCTCCCAGGATCCCCTGCACGTGATCGTGCTCGATCCGGCGCACCTGCAGCGTCAATCCGCCGAGATCGATGTCACCGCTTCCCGTATCGAGATCCACCTCCGCGCCGAGGGTCGGCGGAACCTTCAGCGTGACGTCACCGGAGCCGGTCTCGATGTGCACCGTCCGGAACGTCGTCACGAGTACCACATTCACGTTGCCGCTGCCAGTCTCGAACGACAGCTCGTCGCCTGACGACGACGTCGCCTCGATATCGCCGGAGCCGGTTTCGACGTGCACGTTGGCTGCCTTACCATCCGTCAGGGTGACGTTGCCCGAGCCCGTCTCGAGTTTCAGGCTCGAGCCGTCGACGCCGGAGACCGTAAGGTCTCCAGAACCCGTCGCGAGGCTGACGTCGCCCGCCGCGGTGCGCAAGTCTACGTTGCCCGAGCCGCTCTCGATCTGCAGCGAGCCACGCGTGCGATCAGCCGCGACGTCGGCCGACGCGACCCAAACGCGGATCATGCCGTCCACGTTGGAGACGAACGCCTTCCCCACCCCGAGATAGAGCGCGACGTTCTTGCCCTTCGGGACGCTCACCCGCAGGTCGGCGTAGGCCTCAAGCCCGTCCCGGCCGCGCCCCGTGATTCGCACTTCATGGCCGTCGCGGAACCAGCTGCCGCGTTCGTGCCGGCCATGTTCTTCGCCGAACGTCCCGTCGTCGCGCACGCGCAGCGACGTGTTCCAACCGCGGCCCCACTCGGGCATCACGATGACGTCGTCGGGATAGATGATCCGCAGCGTTTCGCGGCCGCGCAGCGGCCCCGATTGGAGGTCGAGCTTCGCCGCGTCCGCACCCTCGCGCTGGACGTCTACCGTGACATCGCTGCCGGTGCCCGGTTCGACGCGCAGCTCGCCGACGAGGTTGTAGACCGCGACCGAGTCGCCTTTGAGAACATGTCGTGAGGTTTGCGCAGCAGCGGGAATGGACAACAATACGACGCCGGAGACGAGCAGCAGCGAGTGACCGATCATAGCGGCTCCACAAGGAGTTGGCTCACGTTGGATAGCGCAATGAGTGCAAGGGTTGCAGCTTTGACTATATGCAAGATTGGCTGCTTTGGTTTCTGCTGGCGATCGCGTTGTTCGTAGGAGAGATGTTTACGGCCGGCTTCTGGCTGGCTTGCCTGGCGGTCGGGGCGGCAGTCGCAGGCGTCGTCGGATTGATCCCCGGCCTTGGCTTTGTGCCTCAAGGCCTCGCGTTCGCACTCTCCAGCATTGCCAGCATGGCGGGTCTACGGCCACGGCTCATGCACTACTTCCAGCTCGGCCCTGGGTCCGAGCTCCGCACCGGCGTGGACGCGTTGCTCGGCAAGACGGGTATCGTGACCGAACGCATCGGCCCGGGGCGTCCGGGCAGGGTAAAAGTGGAAGGCGAAGACTGGCGGGGCGCTTCCAGTGACGCGACGGTGCTCGAGCCCGGCACGCAAGTCACGATCATTCAGGTGGATGGGACGACTCTCATGGTCGAGAAGGAGCTCTAAGCGATGGGTCCCGGCACAATCCTCGTGGCCGCGGTGGCCTTCGGCGTCATCGTCTTGATCTCGAAGAGCATCCGCGTGGTGCAGCAGGCGCAGACGATGATCATCGAGCGCCTCGGCAAGTACCACAAGACGCTCGCGTCGGGAATCAATTTCGTCCTGCCCGTGATCGACCGTCCGCGCTCCGTGGACTGGCACCAGACGATCATCACGCCCGCGGGCGACAGCTACTCGCGCCGCTTCCGCACCGAGCGCATCGACCTGCGCGAGACCGTGTACGTCTTCCCGCGCCAGAACGTGATCACCAAGGACAACGTCGTCGTCGAAATCGACGCGTTGATCTATTCGCAGATCACCGATCCGGTGCGGGCAACGTATGAGATCGCCAATCTCCCCGATGCGATCGAGAAGCTGACGCAGACCACGCTCCGCAACGTGATCGGCGAGATGGAGCTCGACCACATCCTGTCCTCACGCGACACGATCAATGCCAAGCTGCGCGCTATTCTGGACGAGGCGACGCACAAATGGGGCTCCAAGGTCAGCCGTGTCGAGCTGAAGGACATCAATCCGCCGCGCGACATTCGGGATGCCATGGAGAAGCAGATGCGCGCCGAGCGCGAGCGGCGCGCCACCATCATCACGGCCGACGCCGAGCGGCAATCGCGCATTCTCTCGGCGGAGGGCATCCGGCAATCGGAGATCAACACCGCGGAAGGCGACAAGCAGGCCAAGATCCTGCACGCCGAGGCGGAAGCGGCGGCGCGGCTCAAGGTGGCGGAAGCGGAGGCGCAGGCGATCGAGCGGATCACGGCGGCGATCAAGGGCACCGGCGGCGATCCCGCGCAGTACCTGATCGCCATCCGTTACATCGAAACGCTGAAGGAGATGGTCTCCGGTCAAAACAACAAAGTCGTGTACATGCCCTACGAGGCCACTGGGGTGCTCGGGTCGCTTGGCGGAATTCGGGAGATGCTGGCGCTGGGCCCGTCCGACAAGAAGGCGTGAACCCACTCACCCAGCTCTCCGAAGAAGAACGGATGTTTCAGGGCGCGGTACGCGACTTCGCCGAGAGCGAGGTCCGCCCGCGCGTGCGCGCGATGGAGCAGGCGGCGCAGCTCGACCCCACCCTCATTCCCAAGTTCTTCGAGCTGGGCCTCATGGGGATCGAGATTCCGGAGGCTCACGGCGGTGCCGGCGGCAGTCTCTTCATGACCGTGCTGGCCGTCGAGGAGTTATCGGCGGTGGACGCGTCCGCCGCGATCTTCGTCGACGTACAGAACACGCTGGTCAACGCGCTGCTCCTGAAGTGGGCGTCCGACGACATCAAGCGGCGTCACCTACCGCGCCTCGCGAGCGAGGTGGTCGGCGCCTACGCACTGTCCGAAGCGGGCTCTGGATCGGACGCCTTCGGCCTGCAGACCAAAGCCACCAGGCAGGGCGACAAGTGGATCCTCGACGGCCGCAAGCTGTGGATTACGAACGGGGCGGAAGCGGGGCTCTACGTCATCTTCGCCAACACCGATTTCGCCAAAGGCTACAAAGGAATAACGGCGTTCGCGCTTGAGCGCGGCTTCAAGGGCTTCAGCGTCGGGAAGAAGGAAGACAAGCTGGGCATTCGCGCGTCCTCCACCGCTGAGCTGATCCTCGATCACTGCGAAGTCCCGGCGTGCAACCTGATCGGCGAAGTCGGGAACGGATACAAGGTGGCGATCGAGACGCTGAACACCGGGCGCATCGGCATCGGCGCCCAGATGATCGGCATCGCGCGAGGCGCGCTCGACGCGTCGCTCAAGTACGTGAAGGAACGGCAGCAGTTCAACAAACCGATCGCCGAGTTTCAGGGCGTGCAGTTCCAGCTCGCGCAGGCCGCGACGGAGCTCGAAGCGGCGCGCCTGATGGTTTACAACGCCGCCCGGCTCGAGGACGCCGGCCAGTCGTATACCAAGGAAGCGGCAATGGCGAAGCTGCTGTCCTCGCAGGTCGCGGAGCGGGTGACGTCGCTTGCAGTCGAGCTATTTGGTGGCTACGGCTACACCAAGGAGTATCCGGTCGAGAAGTTCTACCGCGACGCGAAGATCGGCACGATTTACGAAGGCACGAGCAACATGCAGCTCAACACGATCGCGAAGCTGTTGCTGAAGTGACGTGAATCACCCTCCTCGACTCTTCTACGGGGTAGTAGTCTCTCCTCCACAGGAGGCTCACCGATGAAGCGCTCACTGTTGTTGCTCGCTGGTCTCCTCGTTTGTTCCTCGGCCCCGGTTGCGGCGCAGGGGAAGGGGCACGGCCATAAGAAAGAGTTCGCGGTCGCGCCAGATCGCGCGGTGTCGGTCACGCGTGAGGTGCTGGTGCATCAGGGCTACGAAGTCGTCAGTATCGAAACGCACGGCGATGATCAGGTCGTCTATTACCGCCGCGGCAACAGGGGGCGGGGCAAGGGGAAGGGGCCGCCGATGAAGATGATCATTCGGCGCGTCGAGAATCGCGTCGTGTTCGTGGACACGCCGGATGCGGTGTTGGTGGACATCAATGTGAGGCTGCGGATGTAGCTAGGGCCGCACCACCCGCAGCTGATTGTCCGTCGTCGGTACGTAAACAAGCCCCGTTCTCCGGTTCACGGCGGCATCTTTCGCAGCAAAGCCCACCGGCGCGACCTGGAGCGTCGCGAACACCGTGAACTTGCCTGTCTCGATCAGCGACAGCGTGGGCTCACCGGCGTTCGCGACGTACAGGACGCCACGCGCGGGATCGACGTCGATGCCCTCAGGGAACTTGCCAACGGGCACGCGGGCCTTCTCCGCAAGCGTGAATGCGTCGAGCACAAAGACGTAGTTGTCACCATTGTTTGTGACGTACACAATGCCACTGTCCGCCACGACACCACGCGGCGAAGTCCCTACGAGGAGCGTTCCCACCACGTTCAGCTTGATCGGATCCACGATTGCTAACTCATTCAGCCCTGGGATCGCCACAAAGACTCGTCCGCTCGCCGCATCAAACGCCACTCCTTGCCCCGCGCCGTCGAGCGGCACGCTGCCGACTACTGCATCTCTGGATCCATCGATTACCACGAGCGCCGGGCCGCCGTTGGCCAGGTCGGCGCCGACCGCGACGTAGACTCGGTTGGACTTCTCGTCGACCGCCACACCCCGTGGACTGCCGCCGACGAGAATAGGAGTCCCGGCGACGTTCCTCGCGCCGTCGATCGCCACGACGCCCATCGCTGTAGACACGAAGGTCGTGTCCGTCACGGCGTTCGCCGCGGCGTCGGCCGGAAGCTCGAGCCCCAAGATCGAGGGCAGCGTCACGAACTTCGTGCCGTCCACCACGGCGACCGTGGCCGCGGACGGCACGTAGACCCGCCCTGTTGTCGGGTTCACTGCCGCCGCCACGGGCCCTTGATCCACGGGCACCGCGCGGATCACCCCACCGATGTCGAACGGCGTGCTGGCCGCCCCGGCCAGGCTGCCGGACGTGGCGTTGAGCGTGTAGCCAAGCCCGGCGGAGTCCACGGCCAAATTGGGGAACGACGCCACTCCGTTTACCGCTGCACCGCTGACAGGGCCCTGCAGTTTGGCCGCGGGGTTCGGCGTTGGCACAAGCGCCAGCGTAACGACGTCCTGCGCCGGCACCACCAGATTGCTGTATTGGTCCTGGATCGCCACCTGCACGGCGGGCGCAAAGGTGTCGCCAGCGAGACCCCGTGTCGGCTGTGTGATGAACGCGAGGCGGGCTGGCGGCCCGGCGACGCCGGTGGCGGTGAAGGTCACCGCCGGCAATGTGCCGGAAGTCACCGTGACGGTGTTGGTCCCCACGACGGAGCCGAGAGTCCAGCTGGTCGCGGTGGCGAGCCCAGCGGCGTCGCTCGTAACCTGCGTCGCGCCCAGCGTACCCCCGCCGGCGACAACGAAACCAACGATCACACCGGAGACCGCGTTGCCGTATTGATCGACAACCTTGACAACCGGGGCCGTAACCCCCGTCGCGACTGTCCCCGTTTGTGGGTCGACCGACTGCTTGACGAGCTGAATCGCCAAGCCCGCCAGGGCGGTCGCGGTAAATGAGACCGGGGAGCCCGTAAGCCCGCCGACCGAGGCCGTCGCGGTTTGCGTGCCGGCGACCGGACCCAAGGTGCGGGTTGCCGTGGCGACGCCGTTGATGTTAGTCGTCGACTGCGCGGGCGCGATCGTCCCACTATTTGGCGGGACCGCCCAACTCACGGGAACACCGGCCACTGGGGCGCCGAGCGCGTCGAGCACCCTCACCGAATAAGCCCCCAGCACGGTACCGACCGTGGCGCTCTGCCCGTTACCACCACTCAGCGCGATGCTGCTTGCCGTGGACGTGATCCCTTGGGCGCTGAACGTCAGTGTCGGGATACCGGTCGCGGTCGCGCTGAGCGTGTTCAAGCCGGCAAGGAGACCCAGCGTCCACGTGGGCGACCGCGCGATCCCGGCCGTGTCAGTCGTGACGGTCGCCGGAGCCCCGATGCTGCCGCCGCCGAGGCTCACGCTGAACGTGACCGGTATCCCCCCCACCGCGTTCCCATACTGGTCGCTCACATGCGCGGCGGGGTTGATGGACACCGCGCTGCTGATGAGCGCCGACTGACCGTCGCCCGCGAACGCCACCATCTGCGACGGCACGTCGACGAGACCCGTCGCGCTGAACGTGATCGGACTGCCGGCGAGTCCGGTCCCGCCCACTTTGACGCCGTTCGCGCCGACGAGTGTCCCGAGCCGCCAGCCCCCGACGCTCGCGATACCCGCAGAGTCCGACACGGGCGTCGCGTTTACGACGCTCCCGCCTCCCGAGGTCACGGCGCTGACCGTGGTGCCGGAGACAGGATTGCCGAACTGGTCCACGATCCTGACTTGCGGGACAATGGGCACGATCGTGTTCACGATGGCCGACTGGAGATCGCCCGCGACCTTGACGATGCTGGCGGCCGCCCCCGCCAACCCGGTTGCGGTGAACACCACGGGCGTCACACCCGGTGCGCTCGCCGTCAGTGTGTTCGGACCGGCGATCGTGCCGAGTGTCCAGCTGCCCAGAGTGGCGACGCCGGCGGCGTTCGTGAGCTGCGTGCCGCCCGTCAGACTCCCGCCGCCGCCGCTCACGCTGAACGTCACGCGAGCCCCGGCGACGGGATTGCCACCCGCGTCCTTGAGCAGCACCGCAGGACGTGTGAGCAGCGCAGTCGCCACCGTCGCGAGCTGCCCGAGGCCCGCGACGGCGAGAAGCTGCGCGGGTGGTCCCGGGAGCGCGACGACACCGAAACTCACGGGGCTGCCGCTCAGTCCCGCAGCCGTCGCCTCGAACGTCTGCCCGCCGGGAAGCCCGCCCAAGGTCACGGTTGTGCGCGCGTGCCCGGCACCGTCCGTCTCGACGACGGAGTCCGTCACGCTGCCACCCCCGGTGAGCGCCCGGAAATGCACCGGGACCCCACCCACACCCAAGCCGTCGGCGGCGCGCGCCAGGACCTCGAGCGGCAGACCAAGCAGCCGGCCAATCGTGTCGAGCTGACCGCCTCCCGCGAAGGCGAGCAGCTGCGTGGCGGGCGGCGTAAAGGTCGCCGACACGGAATCGGTGGCGCCCGAGGGCGTGCGCGCCCGCACCCACACGGCACCGCGCGCGGCGGGCGCCCGCAACACACCGAAGGAGTTGATGGGTGCTGCCGTCGGGTCGCTCGTGCTCCACGCCACGTAGAACTGAGTCACCGGGACGCCGCCGTTGAACCCCTGCACTTGAAGGCGCAACGAGTCGTTCAGAAAAATGAAGGGGCTACGCGGCAGAATAACGACGCTGTCCGCGGCGGGGCCGATGTAGGTCGTGACCGGAATCTCGGGCGGCGGCGGGGGAGTGGGCACAAGCACCCGGCTCGTACCGGTGAACAGCGGTATCGTACCACTCAGCGCAACGATCGAGACACGCAACGTCTCGGGAGAGGCGACGAGCGGCACCCGGAGCTCGAGCGCAAGCTCCGTGGCACCGGGCGGCAAGGCCACCGTCGTGTCGGCGAGCGTATCGGCCACTGGCCGCACGACCACGAACCGTACGGCATCGATGGTCAGACCGAAAGCGCCGAGTGCCGCTCTGGACGGCAGCACCGGTGCGACGGCGATTCGGGCCATGGCGTGGGGCTCGAACCCGTCCCGGCAGGTGACGAGCGTTAAAAGGAGGCCCAGCGCGAGGAGCGCGCGGACCTCAACCTTCCGGACGAACAATGGCTCACGGCGGGACATCACAGCCAGCGAATTGGCCTCCGCCCGGACTGGCGGTCAAGACGATATCTTTGGCGGTCATGCGCACCCGCACCGCACGCCGCACGCACGGCTTTACCGAATCGGTGATTCGTGGGATGACCCGGCTCGCGAATGAGCACGGGGCCATCAACCTGTCTCAGGGCTTCCCGAACTTCCCCTGCCCCGACGTCTTAAAAGACGCCGCGGCCCGCGCGATTCGCGATGACCTGAACCAATACGCCATCACCTGGGGTGCTGCCCGCCTCCGGAACGCGTTGGCCGCGAAGTACCAAGATTGGTACGGCATGGCCGTCGATCCAATGACGCAGGTCACAGTGACCTGCGGAGCCACCGAAGCAATGGTGTCAGCGCTACTTGGGATCGTGAATCCGGGCGACGAAGTCGTCGTGTTCGAGCCGTTTTACGAGAACTACGGGCCGGACGCCATCCTGTGCGACGCTAAGCCGGTCTTCGTCCCGATGCCGGCTGACGGGCCAATCGATCTGGACCGGCTCGCCACAGCCTTCAGCGCCAAGACGCGCGCGATCATCGTGTGCACGCCGAACAATCCGACCGGCCGGGTGTTGTCGCGTGCAGAGCTCACCGCTATCGCGGAGCTATGCCAGCGCCACGAGGCGTTCGCCGTCACCGACGAGATCTACGAGCACATCTATTACGAGGGGGAACACATCCCCCTCGCGACGCTGCCGGGGATGGCCGATCTGACGATTACGACCAGTGGGGCGTCGAAGACATTCAGTGTGACCGGCTGGCGAGTGGGGACAATCATCTCGCCTCCCGACGTGACCGGCGCCATCCGCAAGGTGCATGACTTCCTCACCGTGGGCGCCGCTGCTCCCCTGCAGGAGGCGGTCGCGGTCGGCATGGAAACACTCGGCGACGATTACTACGAAGGGCTGGCGCGGGATTACCGCCGGCGCCGGGACGTTCTCTGCGCCGGACTCCTCAAGGCAGGCTTCAAGTGCCGGCCGCCGCAGGGCGCGTACTACGTCATGGCCGACTTCTCAGGGCTGTCAGATCTGCCTGATGACAAGTTCGCGGAATGGCTGACCATCGAGCATGGCGTCGCGTCGGTGCCGGGCTCGAGCTTCTACTCGCGCCCCGAGTTGGGTCGCAAGTACGTGCGGTTCGCATTCTGTAAGACGGATGACATGCTGCAGCAGGCGGTCGAGCGGCTGCAGCGGGTGCGCGACTAGAGCGCCTTCTCGATCTCGCCGTACGCCTCGACCTGCGCACCGATGTTACGTGCGAGATCGCGCGCGAGCCCCAGGTCAGTCGTCAGACTCCGCACGGATCCCGTCCCAGCATGCAGCCGCAGGAGATTCAACCGAATCGTCTCGAGCGCCGCGACGGCGTCCTTGAGCCGCTGCTGCACGAGATCGCGCTCGGCGCTGAGATCGGCGACGATGCGGTCATGCCGTGCCCCGATGGCCGGATCGGGACTTCCCCGTTGCCCCACGTCCGCCAGCGCTTCCTGCAGCTCCTCGAGCCGGGCCCGCATGCGCTGCGCATCGGCCTCGAGCCGATGCACCACCTCGGGCAAGTCACGCAGCTGCTGACGCGTCGCCTTCGGCAGCGTCTCGTAGAGCTGCTCGGCGGCCATGCCGAGTGCCAACTCCGTGGGACGATGCGTCAGTGACGCGGGGAGCGCCTTGGCGCTCGTGAACAGGCGCGCGACCCCGAACAGCCAACGACCAAACCGACCCGTCCACGCCCGCCCCCAGAATTCTGCATCGACATCGCGCCGGCGCTGCAGCATGATCAGCGCGCCGATGCCTGACCCCACGCCGATCGTAAGCGTCCAGGCAAACGCCGTCATGAGCAGGTACTCGCCAAAGGGGATCGAATTCATGACGGCCAGCGTCACCATCGCGGTCCCGGTACCGACGCCACCGATCCATCGCAGCGCCCGTTCGAACCATGACGGCCCGCCGCCGTGCCCCAACCCGTAGGCCCTCTCCTCGCGACTGCGGTCGATCTCGGCCTTGAACGCCACACCGATGTCGCCGTGCCCGAACCCCGCGTTGAGGAGCTTGCGCGCGCGATTGATCAGGACGCCAAGCGGGACAAGCGTGTAGCCGCTGATCAGCGTCATAAACCCGACGGCGACCGATTGCGTCAGCATCCCCGCGATCGGCGTGGCGACGAGCATGACGAACGGCCAGAGCAACACGCCGCTACCGTCGAGCCGCGCGTCGTGTTTGACGAATGCGCGGAGCGCAACCGGTAGCTCGCGACGCTGTTCGAGCGCATGGCTGAGCTGCTCGGCCAGCGCGGCCGGACCGTCCGGGCGATCCGCGGGCTCTTTCGCGAGACACCGGTCGATCGCCTGAGCCAGACGCCGCGGCACGAGCGGCGCGACTGCTGATAGCGGCGGCGCGGGCTCCGTCACCTGCTTCGCGAGTACATCGGTCGCCTTGTCCGCTTCGAAGGGCAAAGCAGCCGAACACGCGAAATAACCGACGATTCCCAGCGAGTAGAGATCGCTGCGCGCATCCACCACATCGCCAAGCGCCTGCTCGGGACTCATGAACTCGGGAGTGCCGACCACTTCTCCCGTCGAGAGCGCACCGGCGCCGGCGACGACGCTCGCGATCCCGAAATCGGCGACGAGGACACGGCCGTTGCTCTCGAGCAGGATATTGTCGGGCTTCACGTCGCGATGGATGACACCCTGCGCATGCGCGTAGGCGAGCGCCCAGGCGACGTCGCGCAGCACCCGTGATGCCTCCGAAGGCGCCAGCGGCCCCCGGTTCCGCACGCGCTGCGTCAGCGTCTCGCCGTCTATGTAGGCCATCGCGAAAAACACAAATTCACCGATCTCCTCGACGGCGTGAATCGGAATGATGTTGGGGTGGGAGAGCTTGGCGGCCGTGCGCGCTTCGCGCAGAAACCGCTCGCGGAGTTTGGGATCGGATGCCTTCGAGGGCGGCAGCAGCTTGATCGCGACGGGCCGGTCGAGCCGGACCTCGCGCGCGAGGTACACCACACCCATCCCGCCGCGCCCCAGCTCGCGCTCGAGCGAGTAGCGGCCCGCAACCGCGCCCTGGAAGTCCAGGAACAACCGATCAGGAGAGGGATGCGTCATCGCATCCCTAAACTAATGCCCCCCCGCGCTCAGGCGGGCGTTTCCAGACGATCCAGCACCGTGACGATCGGCGAATCGCCTGTACGGCGCGGCGCAGCGAAGCGAAACAGCACGCGGCCCAGGCGCCCCCGCCAGAACCGGAGACTCCGTTCGCCGACGGGGTCGGTGCGTTGCTCTGTACGGGCGCGCGCCACGATGCTCGCGAGCAGCGCGGTCGCTGCGGCACCACCGGCACCGGCGGGCAGCAGCGGCACGAGGAATACCGGGACCGGCAGCACGCCCACAGCAGCGGCGACCAAACCGACCGCCACCAGCAGGGCGACACGGGCGAGCCAGGAGATGATCCGCTCGAAGCTCGTCGGTCCCTCGCCGTAGACGAACGCCAGTTCCTCGCGCCGCCGCGCCTGCCGTGCGGTGAGTGCGGCGACGAGGTCCTCACGTCGCTGCCCCGCGGCGAGGAGGCCGCGCACGCGCACGACCGCCACCACCACCGGCAACGCGAGCGCCAGGACCAGCGCGCCGGTCGCGATCGCGCGCACCCCGCCGGCCGTTGGAGAAAACCAGGCGGCCACTGTCGCCGGCAGGAGTCCCACGCCGGTGATGGCGGCATGGATCAGGGCGGGCGCTTCGAGGTGCGTGCTGCGCACGAGGAACGCCCGCACCGCCAGCGGGACTGCCGGCGCACCCACCGCGTCCGAGACCGCCCGCACGAGCGCCGCAGCGTCGGGAAAGCGCGCCCACGGCTCCTTCGCCAGACAACGATCGACAATCAGTGCGAGCCGGGGCGGCACCTGGGGAGCGACGGTGACGACCGGCGGCGGCGGCGCGGTGCGATGCAGTGCTAGCAATGCCTCGTCTGTCGACGCGTTGAACGGCAGGCGTCCGGCGAGCGCGTAATGCGCGACGACTCCGAGCGAGTAGATGTCGCTGCGCGGATCCACGACGTCGCCGCGTGCCTGCTCGGGGCTCATGAACGCGGCCGTCCCGACGACGGGTCCCCCAGGTGCCGCGGGACGGCCCAGGAGACCGCGAGCGGCGGGACCCTGGTGCGCGATCCCGAAGTCGGAGAGCAATGCGCCTCCCGTGAACGCATCGAGCAGGATGTTCTGGGGCTTGACGTCGCGATGGACGACGCCGCGGGCGTGCGCGTAATCGAGGGCCTCGCCGATATCGCAGAGCAGCCGGCCAGCCTGCTGTGGATCGAGCGGCCCCTGGGTCGCGATTCGGCGTGATAATGTTTCCCCGGCGACGTAGGCCATCGCGAAAAAGACGAACCCGCCGATCTCGTCCGCCGTGAAGATGGGCACGATGTGCGGATGCGTGAGACGCGCGACTGTGCGTGCCTCACTGAGAAACCGTTCCCGGTACGCTGCATCGGCGGCGAGGTCGGGATCGAGCACCTTGAGCGCGACACGCCGGTCCAGCCGCCGTTCACGCGCGAGGTAGACAAGCGCCATCCCGCCGCGGCCGAGCGGCGCTTCGATGTCGTAGACACCAGCGAGAGCCTCACGCAATTCTTTCATGGGGGCTGCATACCCGGACACCCGTTTCAAGGTTCGCAGGTGATCGCTGCTGGACACCGGCGCCATTCTAGGGCCAGATTGTGCCGCCTATGACGAGCATGCCAGCGGCGCATCCTGCACCGCCACCCGCGAGCGCGGGCGCCACACACCAGCCTTACATCCCGGCGTCGCAGGCTCCCGCGGAGCTGACCCTCCGCGCCATCGTGCTCGGCGTGATTCTCGGCCTCATCTTCGGCGCATCGAACGTCTACCTCGCGTTGAAGATCGGCCTCACCGTCAGCGCCTCGATTCCGATCGCGGTGCTGTCGATTACGATCTTCCGCTGGCTCGGTCGCTCCACGATTCTCGAAAACAACATCGTCCAGACGACCGGCTCGGCGGCGGATTCGGTCTCGGCTGGGGTGGTCTTCACGATCCCCGCCATTCTGTTGATGGGCTACGACCTCGACATTTCGCGCGTCACGATCCTGGCGATCGCCGGCGGCCTGATGGGTGTCCTGATGATGATCCCGCTTCGCCGGGCGCTCATCGTCAAAGAGCACGGCAATCTCCCCTACCCCGAGGGCACCGCCTGCGCCGAGGTGCTGATCGCCGGAGAGCGTGGCGGGATTCACGCCAAGACCGTCTTCCAGGCATTCGGCATCGCGTTCGTCTACAAGTTCTTGATGACGGCACTGAAGGTGTGGCAGGAGTATCCCGGGAAGGTGATTCGCTCCTTCCAGGGCGCCGAGGTGCGGGTGGAGGCCAGTCCTGAGCTGATCGGGGTCGGCTACATCATCGGGCCCCGGATCGCCGGATATCTGTTCGCCGGTGGGTGTCTCGCCTACGTCGTGCTGATGCCGGCGATCAAGCTGTTCGGCAGCGCGATGACGGAGCCGATGTTCGGCACGACCAAGCTGATCCGGGACATGAGCGCGGGAGAGATCCGGGCGGCATTCGTGTTTTACATCGGCGCGGGGGCCGTGGCGAGCGCCGGCATCATCGCGCTGGCGCGATCACTCCCCACCATCGTCGCGGCATTCCGTGCCGGTTTTGCGGACATGCGGGCCAGCCGGCTCGGCCAGGCGGTGGCCACCAAGCTCCGGACCGATGACGATCTCCCGATCAGCCTGACCGTGTTCGGCTCGATCGCGCTGGCCATCGTGATCTCGCTCCTCCCGCAGATCGGCGTGAACCTGCTCGGCGGTTTCCTGATCATCATTTTCGGGTTCTTTTTCACTACGGTCTCATCCCGCATCTGTGGCCAGGTGGGCAGCTCCGCGAATCCAATCTCCGGCATGACGATCGCGGCGCTGATCGCGATCTCTTTCATCTTTCTCTTGCTCGGCTGGAATCAGATCGACGACCGCGTGCGCGCCATCTCCATCGCCTGCGTGATCGCCGTGGCCGTCGCGAACGGCGGCAACACATCCCAGGACCTCAAGACCGGGTTTCTCGTGGGCGCGACGCCCCGGCGGCAGCAGATCGCGATTCTGATTGGGGCGATCGGCTCGGCGCTGGCGGTCGGATGGACACTCACGTTCCTGAACAGCGCCTACAGCTACCAGGTCCCTGAAACGCGGCCGGGCTTCGTCGCCCCGGCGAGCGGGTCGAGCCCGGACGGGAACGTGGTCGTGCATGCCGAGACGATGGCGCATTTCGGCATCGGGGGCACGGACTCGATCGACAACAGCAGCTATCAGGTGATCCGCGTGTACGTCGAAACGCGGGGCGTCCCTCCCGGGAAGTACCTGGTTGACCCGGCATCGCACGAGATCCGCTACGTCGTGGACCCGGGCATCGGCGGTCGCATTCGCGAATACCGCGGTCACGAGCTGAAGCGTCTCGATTCGCCCAAGGCGACGTTGATGGCTTTAATCACGGATGGAATCCTGACGCACAGGCTCCCCTGGGCCCTCGTGCTGATCGGCGTGTTTCTGACGATTGCGATCGAGCTGATGGGCGTATCTTCCCTGCCCGTGGCCGTAGGGGTGTATCTGCCGATCACCACGTCCGCCGGAATGTTCGCGGGCGGGATCGTGCGCTGGCTCGTCGAACGGCGCGTGCGGTCGGCGAACCGTTCCCTCGCCGAGATCGAGTCGGGACCCGGTGTGCTGTTCGCGAGCGGTTTGATCGCGGGCGGCGCGATCTGCGGGATCGCAGTCGCGGCGATCGCGGGGTGGGGCTCGCGGACCGGCAAAGCCGCCGACTGGCTCGCCGAGGCTGTGCCACTGTATCACCAGGTTGGCTGGTTTGCGACGTCCGCCGTCATTGGGCTCATCATGTTCGCGATTCTGGGGTTCTTGCTCTATCGCACGGGCCTCCGCCGCCAGTAAACACTATTAAGACACCATAACGACATCTCTAACGACAGCGTGACCATTAGAACCGTCGGATTCCTCAAGAAGCTGCTCGACACGGCGGGGCCCTCGGGGTTTGAGCTGGCCCCGGGGCGCGTGTGGCGTGAAGAAGTCGGCGCGTTTGCCGACGATGTCCGGGCCGACGTGCACGGCAATTCCGTGGCATCGCTCAATCCCAAGGGCAAGCCGCGCGTGATGTTCGCCGGGCACATCGACGAGATCGGCCTGCAGATCACGCACATCGACGAAGAGGGCTTCCTCTACTTCAGCGGGATCGGTGGGTGGGACTCACAGGTGCTGGTCGGGCAGCGCGTCCTGCTGCTGACGCGTGATGGACCTGTCCACGGCGTGGTCGGCAAGAAGGCCGTTCATCAACTGAAGAAGGAAGATCTCGACCGCGTCACCAAGGTCATCGATCTGTGGATCGACATCGGCGCCGCGAGTCGTGACGAGGCGGCGGGGCGGGTGCGCGTCGGGGACCCAGGGGTGCTCGACAGCCGCGTCGACGAGTATCCCAATGGCCGGATCGTTTCGCGCAGTCTCGACAACCGCATTGGAGCGTTCGTCGCGGCGGAGGCGATGCGGCGACTGGCCAAGCAGCCGCCGAAACACGCCGCGATCTTCGCGGTCGCATCGACCCGCGAGGAGATTGCCTGGACCGGGAGTGGCGCCCGGACCAGCGCCGTCGGCATCGAGCCGGACGTCGCGGTCGTCGTGGACGTCACGCACGCGACCGATTATCCGGGCGCCGATAAGAAGCACGCCGGCGACCACAAGCTCGGCGGAGGAGTGGTCTTGAGCCGGGGGTCGTCGGTGAGCTCGGTGGTGTTCGATCTCCTCGTGGAGTGCGCCGAGCAGGCGAAGATCCCATACACGATCCAGGCCGCGCCGCGCGACACGGGAACGGACGCGGATGCGATCTACAACGCGATGCGCGGCATTCCCACCGGGCTCGTGAGCGTGCCCAACCGCTACATGCACAGTCCCAACGAAATGGTCGCGCTCGAGGACCTCGATCGCGCGGCCGATCTCCTTGCGGCGTTCGCGCGCCGGCTCGAGCCAGGGACGGACTTCGTTCCGAAATAGCGGGTCAAAAAACAGAGCCCCGGCAACCGCCCGGGGCCCTGAGTTGGTCAGGAGTTTACGACAAACTTACGGCAACTTCTCGCCGAAATTGTTGATCGACCACGTCATGAACTGACTGTTGAACGTGAACGTGTAGCCGGCACCACCACAGCCCGATCCACCGACCGGCAGCGTCTGCGAGTACCCGGGCTGCGGCTGGATACACACGCTGTAAGTCGTGTTCCCGAGGGTGTCGAATATGAAGCTCCCGTCGGAACCCGAGGTCGTGGTGGCCAAAACCTGGCCGTTCCACCACAGCTCGAGGGTCCAACCCGCGAGACCCATCTCACCCGAGAAGATGTCCTGGACGCCGTTGCCATCGAGGTCCTCGAACACCACACCCCTCGCCTGATGCGGCCCGACCGGCGGGCTTGACGGCGGCGGAGGCGGCGGAGGCGGCGGAGGCGGCGGCGGCACCGGAGCCGGAGGCGGCGGAGGCGGCGGCGGTGGCGGAGCCGGTGGAGGCGCCGGGGGCGGAGGCGGCGGCGGTGGCGGAGCCGGTGGAGGCGCCGGGGGCGGAGGAGGCGGCGGCGGCGGCACCGGAGCCGGAGGCGGCGGCGGTGGCGGAGCCGGAGGAGGAGCCGCAGGAGGCGGAGGCGGCGGTGGCGGCGGCGCCGGAGGCGGAGCCGGTGGAGGCGGCGGAGGAGGCGGCGGCGCTTGAGGTTGCGGCGCCGGGCACTTCTTCGCCTGGCCCGGAGGCACGTGACCGCTGTTGCCAGCGGTCGAAACGGTGCCTGCGGCCTTGCATGTGTTGTCGCTGCTGCCACGGCTCTGCGCGGCGACCGCGACCAGCGGCAACGCCGACAGACCGACAACAGCAAACAGGACGCGAACGCTTCTCATCTGATCTCTCCTGACCGAGGAGTCCTTGGATACACGAACAGCAGGCTCGATACGGGCAAAAACCGCACCCATCGCGGCACGATCTCCATAAGGAGCGTACGCACAACGAGTTACATGCTTGGCGCGGAATGTTTTTGAGTCGTGCTGCCGTCAGGAAAGTTGACGTTGCGCTATGCGGTTTTTGACGCGATATGCAAGTGACATTAAGGCAGCAAAAGCTGCCTTATTTTCGTTTGAGATCAGCGAGAGCCGATTGCGCGGCTGCGCGCACCTGTTTATCGCCGTCGTCCGTGAGACCTTCGAGTGTTCCGATCGCCGCGGGTGTCGCGGCAAGACGCAGTGCCTCAACCGCGGTCGCCCGCAGCCCAGCCGGCCTTCGTCCGAACAATCGGCCGCCCGGCTGCGCGAACTTGATGAGCGCTTGAACGGCGGAGGCGCTCCCGATGCGACCGAGCGCGAGGATGAGCTCCCGTTCCACGCCTTCGTCCTCTTCCTCTTCCATCGCGACCACGAGCGGCATCGCGAGCGCGCTGGACTTGCGGCCGCCGACGCCGAGGGCCGCCTGCATCCGGACCTCCGGTGACTTGTCCCGCAACGCCCGGCGTAGGGGCTCGGCCGCCGCACTCGATCCGATCTTCGCCAGCGCCGACGCAACGGCTTTGCGCACTCGCTCGTCCTCATGACCGAGCTGCTGCGCCAGCGCTGGTACCGCCTCCTCGAGCGCGAGCTCGCCCGCCAGCTCGGCGACGTTGCGCACCACGAACCACTGGTGGTGTCCAAGCATGTGCACGAGCTGATCCGTGCCCTCCTTCATTCCCGTCAACGCCACGAAAATGCCGCGCCGCTCTTCGATCGTGGGTGCCGCGACGAGTAAGTCGAGCAGGACCTCGACCCCGTCTTCGCCGGCGCGGCGCAGCACCAGCAATGCGTCATCCCGGTCTGTGGGATGATTGGCCACCTCGGCAATTGCCTCGAGGAGGGCCTTGCTGTACATGCGTTTCAGCGCAATCGAATACTGGCGGCGCCGGGTCGCATCAGTCACTTGCTGCTCCGCTCGCACGATTCCCGCCACAATGGAAAGAGCGTGCGGGGTCCGATTCGCCTTCATGGCCGTTTCGAGCTGCCGGCCGAGCACGGCGAGCACGTCGCCCACATGCGGTCCATCCGGCTTTTCCTGCAGCTGGGCGATCAAGGACGCGGGTGTGCTGGTGGCGGCGGCCGCGGGTGAGAACGCCGTGTGCGCGGCGCTGGCCTCGCGAAGGATTTCCGGGACATCATTCACCTCCGCCGTGACGGGCGCCTTGGCAGGCCCCGACGGTGGCGCGACAGCATCAGCCTGCTGCACCGGCACCGCTGGCGGTTCGAGCTGAAAAGTCTGGATCGTGACGGCAATTCGCTCTGCGCCGTTCGCCCGCAGTCGCGACGCGATGTCCTCATCGCCGGGTTGATCGGCGAGTGCCCTGAGCAGCTCGAACACTTCAGCGAGGGGCGGGTCGGTGGGGATCGCGATCTCCTTCACCGAGTGGAATTCGAGCCGCTGGAGGAGCGTCTTTCCATCCAGGGTCGTCCCGTTCACGACCAGGTGCCCATCCCGCACGGCCAAGGTCACGCTCGCGAGCTTCAGCAGACCAGCCAGGGTGCGGAACTGTGCCTTCTGTTCCTCTTTCGCTCCGGGATCGCGGAACAGGTCCAGAGTGCGCGCGAACAACGCGACAAATTCCTGCGGGCTGGCCATGGGGAGGCTCAATCTATAGAGTACCGTTCATGACTGCACTGTTACTCGTCACATGACTGCAAGCTCCGTTTCGGAAGCCGGCAAGGTTGTCCGCGCCTTACGCGCCGTGCATTTACACGACGAAGGTCGCCAGGCGCTGCTCCAGCTGGCCTGCGACCGCATACGGTCGTGGGGGCCGCCGTATACGTCCGTCTACGCGTACATGCTCCACGGCAATGAGCTCGACCTCGAGGCGTTCGCAGGCCGGGAGACCGAGCACACGCGGATTCCGGTGGGGCAGGGCGTGTGTGGAACGGCGGTGGCGGAGAAACGCGATCAAAACGTCGCCGACGTGAGCGCGATCGGGAATTACCTCGCCTGTAATGCGTTTACCAAATCGGAGCTGGTCGTGCTGATCCGGCGCGGCGATCACATCCTCGGGCAGATCGACATCGACTCCGACGTGCCGAACGGTTTTGGCGAGCGCGAGCATGCCGATGTGAAAGAGGTCGCCGACGCTTTGGCGGTCCTGCTCTAGCTGGTCATTGCGTGTTTGTTGAGGTAAATGGCGTTCGGCTGTTCACGCGCCAGGTTGGCGCGGGACCGCTGACGGTGATCCTGCACGGGGGACCTGGCGCCAGTCACGACTACCTCCTTCCCCAATACGATCTGCTGGCTCGAAGCCGCTCTCTCCTTTATTACGACCAACGCGGTGGCGGCCAGTCGCCCGTGTCACGGGACACGACCGTTGGATGGCGGGAGCACGTCGCCGATCTCGAGGGGGTGCGCGACCACCTGGGGCTCGAGCGACTGGTTCTGTGCGGCTACTCCTGGGGCGGCTTGCTAGCCGTGCTGTATTTCCTCGAGCACCCGGGCCGGGTCGAGCGACTCGCGCTTGTTTCCCCCGCCGCGGTCACCGCCGCCTACCGGAAACAGTTCGAGGACGAGTTCGCACGGCGCATGCAGGCTCCGGAGATTCAGCGCGAGCGGGAGGCGCTGCGCGTGAGCGGATTGCGCGAACGCGACCCCTCTGCGTACCAACGCCGCGCGTTCGAGCTGTCGGTTGCCGGCTACTTCCGCGATTTCCACGACGCCAAAAACCTCACCGCCTTTCGCGTGACGGCACGAACCCAGGAGGCGGTATGGAAGAGTTTGGGGGACTATGATCTCCGGCCCCAGCTTCGAAACACGATTTCCCGCGTCCCCCTTCCCCCTTCCCTCCTAGTTCACGGCACATTCGATCCGCTCCCGATCGCCGGATCCCGAGAGCTGGCTGAGCTGCTTCCCGCCACGTTTGTGGAACTCCCGGTCGGACATTGCCCGCACGTGGAGGCAACGGAGGATTTCGTACGGACGCTGGACGCCTTTCTCCCTTCGATCTAGCCTTCGGCGCGATCGCGCCGGCCCGGTTTCCCGCCATTACCGAGGCGCTTCAGCAGGAAGGCGCGTCGCCCATCGACCGCGATCGGTTCGTGCTGCTCGAGCCGGTCGGCCGGTTGCTCCGCGAGATCGTGGGGGACACCGGGCCGGACGCGCTCGAGGCGCACGTGCTGTTGCTGCATCACGCGTATCTGTTTTGGGCCGCCGGCGAACGGATCTATCAGATCAGCGAGCCGCTGCTCCGTCAAGCGGTCGGCGACAAGAGGATCACGACCGCTGTGCCTCAGCCCGCGCAGTATCTCCAACTCCCGGAGCTGCGCGTTTGGGGATCGCCCCACGACGCGAGTCCCCCCGAGCCGCTCGACGGCCTGTTTGTTCACCGCACCGATGCGGCCGGCAGCATCGCGGTCCTCGCGATCTTCGGGATGCGACCCGACCGGCCGGGGTTCAGCGCGGTCGGGCTCGACGGTCGAGCCGATCCCGACGATCCGTCAGCCACGGAGATCGAAGTGGCCGCCACGCGCGAGGATGGCAGCGCGGCGTTCGGCCCCCGGCTGGACGGCGGGACAGCCGCGGGACTGTTTTCGGTCGCCCATGCGGGCGAGCTGCTGCTGCTCACCGGCAGGCTCCTCGCGCTGCTAGATTCCGGCTAACCCATGAAAACGAAAGTCAGTGCGGCCGCGGCGGACCGCAAGACGCGGGCGCGCAAGATCATCGCACGGCTCAAACAGGAATACCCCGACGCCACGTGCGCCCTACACCACCGCAGCGCCCTCGAGCTTGCGGTCGCCACGATTCTCTCGGCGCAGTGCACCGATGCGCGGGTGAACATGGTAACGCCGCATCTGTTTGCGAAGTACCGTACGGCGGCCGACTACGCCGCCGCCGATCTGCGCGTGCTGGAAAAAGAGATTCAGTCCACCGGCTTCTTCCGGAACAAGACCAAATCGATCATCGGGATGGCGCAGGCCCTCGTCGAGCGGCACGGCGGTGAAGTCCCGCAAACCATGGAAGAGCTGACCGCGCTGCCCGGCGTGGGCCGCAAGACGGCGAACGTCATCCTCGGGACCTGGTTCGGAAAAAACGATGGCGTGGTGGTGGACACGCACGTGCACCGGCTCAGCCGGCTCCTGGGGCTCACGCGCCAGGACGAGCCCGTGAAGATCGAACAGGAGCTGATGCAGCTCGTACCGCGGGAAGACTGGACCTGGTTCTCGCACACCCTGATTCAGCATGGCCGGGCAGTGTGTATCGCGCGGCGGCCGCGCTGCGCAGCGTGCGTGTTGAACCGGCTCTGTCCGAGCTCCCAGGTATGACGAGTCTCGCGGCGGTCGATCGGGCCTCACTCATCGCAACGCGTCGCGACATCCATCAACATCCCGAACTGGGATTCGAGGAGACGCGCACCGCGGCCCTGATTTCGGAGCGGCTCCGCGGGCTGGGATTGAGCGTCAAGACCGGCGTGGGAAAGACCGGTGTCGTCGGCCTCAAGGAGAATCGCGGACGAAAGGAGGACCGCTGTGTTTTGTTGCGCGCGGACATGGACGCCTTGCCGATCGACGAGATCAGCGCGGTCCCTTACCGATCCCAACAACCGGGGACGATGCACGCGTGCGGTCATGATGGGCACGTGGCCATTGGCCTCGAGGTGGCGCGCCGCCTGGCACCGCTCGAGCTCGGCGGCAGCGTGAAGTTCGCGTTTCAGCCCGCCGAGGAAGTGTCGAATGGCGCGCAAGCGATGATCCGTGACGGTGTGCTCGAGACGCCGCACGTGGACGCGGCATTCGGGATTCACCTCTGGAACGACCTGCCGGTTGGCACCGTGGGCGTCATGGCCGGACCCGTCATGGCGTCGGTGGATCAGTTCGAAATCGACATCGTGGGACGCGGGGGCCATGCGGCCGCGCCGCATCAGACGATCGATCCGGTGCTGGTGGCGGCGCACGTCATCACGGCGCTCCAGAGTCTGGTGTCGCGACGCCGTGACCCGCTCTCGGAGGCAGTCGTTTCGGTCACGGAAGTGCACGCGGGCCGCGCCTTCAACGTGATCCCCGATCGCGCCGAGCTGCGTGGCACCGTGCGCACGTTCGGCGGGAGCTTCTTTGAGGACGCCCCGCGGCTCGTCGAGGAGACAGCGCAGGGTGTCGCCGCGGCGTTTGGCGCGCGCGCCGTTGTGCGGTACCGCCGGCTGAGCGCGCCCCTCATCAACAATGAACAACTGAGCGCTTTGATGCGCGACGTCGCGGCTGACTTGATCGGCGGGAGCAATGTACGCGCCGGTGTACGCACGATGGGCGGCGAGGACATGGCCTACTTCCTCGAGAAGGTGCCTGGCTGTTTCGCCTTCGTGGGCTCGGCGCCACGTGGAACGGGTCGCGCCGCGCCGCACCACAGTCCGACGTTCGATATCGACGAGGAATCGCTCGTGATTGGCGCGGAGCTGTTGACGCAAACCGCCATCCGCTACCTGGCCTAGGTCGTGGCAGCCAATCAACTGTCCGGCGAATCTTCGGCGTATCTCAAGTCCGCGGCGCACCAGCCAGTGTACTGGCTGCCATGGGGCGACGCGGCGTTCGCGCGCGCGCGCGAGGAGCACAAGCCGATCCTCCTCGATATCGGCGCCGTGTGGTGTCATTGGTGCCACGTGATGGACGGCGAGTCGTATGAGAATCCGGAGGTCGCGGAGGTCCTCAATCGCGATTTCGTCTGCATCAAAGTGGACCGCGACGAGCGGCCCGACGTGGATGCGCGCTACCAGCGCGCCGTGCAGGCGCTCAGCGGTCAGGGTGGCTGGCCGCTCACCGCGTTCCTCACGCCGGACGGAGAGGTGTTTTTCGGCGGCACCTATTTCCCGCCCGACAACAACGCCTACGGCCGGCCCGGCTTTCACCGCGTGCTGATGGAGATCGCGCGTGCGTTTCGCGAGGAGCGCGATCGCGTCACGACGAACGCGCGTGCGATCCGCGAGCACGTCGTCAAGACGCTCGATGAAGCGAAGCCCGGCGATGTGAGTGCGGACTTGATCAGCGGCGGGGCGGACCAGATGGCGCGTCTCTTTGACGTGCGGTACGGCGGCTTTGGATCGGCGCCCAAGTTTCCTCATCCCGCCGCGCTCCAGTTCCTGCTCGCCCGCTGGCACGATGGCAAAGGGGGCCTCGCGTGGCAGCGTGAGATCGTCGAGAAGACGCTGACCGGCATGGCGCGGGGCGGCGTCCGCGACCACCTCGGCGGCGGCTTCCACCGGTACTCGGTCGATGAGCGCTGGATCGTGCCCCACTTCGAGAAGATGTCGTACGACAACTCCGAGCTGCTGCGCGCGTACCTGTCGGCGTATCAGGCGTTCGGCACCCCGCTCTTCCGCGAAGTCGCTACCGGCATCGTGGATTGGGTGCTGGAAGTGATGACGGACACGGAGCACGGCGCGTTTGCAACATCGCAGGATGCCGATCTGACATTTGGTGATGACGGGGACTATTGGACGTGGACGGTCGAGGAGGCCAACGGCGCGTTGACGGCGCGAGAAAGCGCGGTCGCTTCGAGTGTGTTCGATATCCAGGAAACCGGCGAGATGCACCACGACACAAGGAAGAATGTGCTGTGGTGGAAGCAGGATCCGGCGAGTGACGACGAGTGGCCGGTCTTGCGCACGGCCATCAAAAAGCTCAAGGCGGCGCGTGACCGCCGCGCGGCACCGTTCGTGGACCGGACCGCATACGTCAACTGGAATGCGATGATGGCCGGCGCGTTTCTGCAGGCGGGGGCCGTGCTCGACCGGCCTGAGTGCAACGAGCTCGCGCTGAAGGGTCTCGAAAGGATCTGGACCGACGCGTGGGACAAAGACCATGGAATGTCGCATGTGCTTGGCCGTCCCGAGCCTCGGGGCATGCTCGATGACAACGTGCAGGCGGCCGCGGCATTCCTCGATGCCCACGAGGCGAGCGGGGACTCGGCCTGGCTCGATCGCGCCACCCTGGTGATGAAGTACTGCAATCAGGCGTACGCGGATACCACCGCCGGCTACTTCGACATCGCGGCGACGAACGGCACGGCGTATCTCGCCACGCGAGCCAAACCGGTCCAGGACGCGCCGACGCCCTCGCCCAATGGCGTCGCCGGCCTAGTGCTCGCCCGGCTCGCGGCGCTGACCGACAGTCCGGAGTGGCGCGCCCGGCTCGATCGGCATTTGCGGGCGTTTGCGGGCAGCGCGCGCGAGCTATCGCTCTACGGGTCGACCCTCTTGCGCGCGATAGACTGGGCGGTGCAGCCGGTGACGCGCATCGAAGTCGCCGGTCCCGGCGGCGACGGGCCCGCGTGCGCCATGCACCTGCTCGCGCTGCGGACGTATCGGCCGCGCAAGATCGTCGTACGGAGAGTCGCCGAGCGTCCCGCGACGACGGTGTGCGTAGGAACGAGCTGCTCGCTGCCCGTATCGACCGCCGAGCAACTGGCGGCCCTGTTGGAGGCTTGAGCAGATTCTTTCTCATCTTAACGCGAGGCCGTACATGCCGAACAAGAAAGCCGTGATCGACACCAAGAAGGGCACGATCGAGCTGGAGCTGTTCGCCGACGAAGTGCCCAACACGGTAGCGAACTTCGAGAAGCTGGCCAATTCGCAGTTCTACGACGGCACCAAGTTCCATCGGGTGATCCCGAACTTCATGATCCAGGGCGGCGACCCGTATTCGAAGACCGGCAAGGGACCGGTCGGCACGGGCGGTCCGGGATACACGATCAAATGCGAAACGCAGAATAACACGCACAAACACGTCGCCGGAACGTTGTCGATGGCGCATGCCGGGAAGGACACGGGCGGCAGCCAGTTCTTCATTTGTCACGCGCCGCAGCGCCACCTCGACGGCGTGCATACGGTATTCGGGCAGGTCACCAAGGGCATGGATGTCGTCAACGCCATCAAGGGAAACGACGAAGTCACATCGATTCGCGTCTCATAAAGACGGAGGAGTTGTGGTCGCTCTGTTACTTGCAATGACGCTGGTGGTCCAGGACTCGGGCGCATTTCTTGTGCGGCTCGGCAACGACACGGTTTCGCTCGAGCAGTATAACCGCACTGCCACGCAGCTCCGCGGCGAGTACGTGCTCCGCACACCACGCAGTGTGCATCGTATCTACGCGGCGGAGTTGAACCCCGACGGCACGATTCGCCGCTTCGAGCTGATCACGCACAACATCGGCGGCGCGCCGGGGCCGATGGAAACGAGGTCCTCGGTGGTCTTCTCGGGCGACAGCGCTGTGATGACGTCGGACGGACAGACCCAGAGGATCGCGGTCCCGAAGGGGATATGGCCGTACGGGTTCTACGGTTTTGGAATGATGGAGCAGATGGCGAGGTGGTCGCGCGGCAAGGGACAAGACAGCGTGAGATTTCCCGCGCTCACCTCCGCGGACCAGATGAGTAGTGGAGTCATTCGCAAGGCGGGCGGCGACACACTCGTCTTCCTGTTCGATCAAGGTTACCTGGCCGGGGTCGGTCCCTTTACGTTCCGGCTCGATTCGCAGGGTCACCTCACGTGGCTCACGGGCAAGGGCAGCACGCTGCAGATGGAGGTCCAGCGAGTTGCGTCAGTGCCGATGGCGCAGGCCGGCCCGATGTTCGCCAACCGGCCACTTGGCCAGCTCTCACCCCGCGATACTGCGCGCGCCAGCATCGGCGGCGCCGCGGTGTGGGTGGACTTTGGACGGCCCATGAAACGGGGGCGCGAGATCTTTGGCAACGTGGTGCCGTGGAACAGCGTATGGCGAACCGGCGCCAATGAGGCCACGCAGTTCAGTACGTCCGTAGATCTGGTAATCGGCGGCGCAACGGTGCCGGCGGGCAAGTACACACTCTGGACGCTGCCGACCCAAAACGGGTGGAAACTCATCATCAACAAACAGACCGGGCAGTGGGGCACGGAGTACGACGCGCGCCAGGATCTCGTGCGGGTCGACGCGAAGGTCGAAACACTGGCGACGCCGGTCGAGCGGATGGTGATCGCGTTCGAGCCAGGGACGACGCCGGCCGCGCTGACCGTCTCGTGGGACAAGACGAAGGTGTCCGTCCCGATCAGCAAGAAATAGGTGCATCTCGACTTCGCGGTCGTCGCCGACTACGCCCTGGTCGACCAGTCGGGCAAAATGTCGGTGCTCGGCATTTTCCAGCATATCTGGGTGCCGCAGTTTCCTGCGATGCATCCGCGCCTGCACCTCGTGCTCCGGCTCAAGGGAAAACGCACTGAAGTGGGCGAGCATCAGGTGCAAATCAAGCTGCTCGATGAAGACGATGCGGAGCTGTTGGGCGGCTCGGGGACGGTGAACTTCGCCGAGCCGCCCGCCGGCGTCACGGAAATCGAGGCCGCGGCGGTGCTCGTGTTCGACGTGCCATTTCCGCGCGCGGGGCAATACCGCTTCGAGATCACGGTGGACGCGGAGCGGAAGGCGAGCGTCCCGATCACCGTGTCGCAGATGCCCACCGCGCCCGCGCAGCCACCGCCGACTCCCCAGGCTCCCGGTTCCTAACCCTCTCCCGCTCGGCGCCCATGTGCGGCTGCCGATGCTGCTCTTCGCCGCGGTGCTGGCGCTGGGATTCAACCTCGGCGGGTACCCGCTGTTCGACCCCGACGAGGGACGTAACGCCGAAGTCGCGCGCGAGATGACGGCGACGAATGACTACGTGCTCCCGCATTTCGACGGACTTCCCTACCTCGACAAGCCGATCGTCTACTTCGCGGCCGCCGCCGCGGTGATGGAGGTCCTCGGACCCACCGAGACGGCCGCCCGGCTGCCGGCGTATCTGTTCACGCTCGGCACGCTGATCATTGTCGTGTGGTTCGTGAGACGGCGCTGGGACACAGACGCGGGATGGCTGGCGGGGCTGGCGCTCGCAACGATGCCGCTCGTCCTCGCATACGCGCGCACGACGATCATGGACAGCGCGCTGGCGTTCTGCACGACGCTCGCGATCCTCGCGTTTTGGGATGAGCGTCCCGTGTTGGCATGGGCGGCAATTGGACTCGGATCCATTACCAAGGGCCCCATCGCGATCCTGATCCCGCTCGCGACCGTCATACCCTATACGGTGCTCACCGGCGGCAAGCTGCGTCGTCTGTTTCCGCTCGCGGGGCTGGGGGTATTCGGACTCGTCGCCCTCCCCTGGTTTCTCGCGGTGTCCCGGCGGGTCCCCGAATTCCCGCACTATGTCTTTGTGCGCGAGACGTTCGAGCGCGTAACCACGAAGAGCTTCCACCGGACCGCCCCGTTCTGGTACTATCTGCCGATCGTCCCGGTCGCGGCATTTCCCTGGATCGTGCCCGCGCTCGCACGCCTGAGGAACTGGCGCTGGGCTTGGCTTGCCCGCCGAGTGAACCCGGTGGCGCAGGAGGGTATTCTCCTGGCGTGCTGGGTGCTGGGACCTCTGCTGTTCTTCACGCTGAATCAGTCGAAGCTGCCGCAGTACGTATTGCCGGTGATGCCGCCGTTTGCGCTCGCGGCCGCGCGACTCCTGACGCGACAATCGCGCGAGCTGGGCGGCGGCATCGGCGTCGGAAGACGCACCTACGCGGTGATCGCGGCACTGTTCGGCGTCGCGCTCGTGTCCCTGACGATCTGGCTCCCCGCGCCGATCAGCCTGACGCCGGGCGAGCGGGCCGCGATTCCGCAGACCGCGCTGGCGTTGGGGATCGCATTGTTGATCTCGGCGGGGTTGGTCTGGTACGCCGGGCGAGTGGAGCGGCCGCGCCCCGCGCTCGCCGTGATGGGATACGCGCTCACCGTGATGGCGATGCCGATCGTGTCGGGGCAGCTCCTGACCGCCGTCGGCGAGGACCGCTCATCAGCGACGATCGCGCGCGTCATTCAGAATGCTCGGCCGCTGGGTGCAGAGATGGAGGTGGTGGGCGTTGCGGCGTTCCCGACGTCCCTGCCGTTCTATTTGCGACACCAGGTACTCCTCGCGACGGCGACCGCGCGTGAGCTGACGAGCAACTTCGTCATCGATTACCCAGAGCACTTCCGCCAGGGCAGCACGTCGCCGCTCCGGCCGGCCGATTCCTGGCGCGGCCGGGTGCGCCAATGCCGCACACCCGCCGTGTTCGTAGCGCGCGCCAGCGACGCGCCCGTGCGCGCCCAGCTCGACTCTGTGCTGCCGCTGCTCGCCGTCGAAGGCAAGTACGCGGCGTATGGACCATGTGCGGCATCTTCGGCGCGATAGCGCGCGGCGAAGCGCCGCTGCGCCATCCGGAGGCGCTCGCGAGGATGGCGGCCGCGCTCAGGCACCGCGGCCCGGACGGCGAATGCATCGTCGGACACGAGCGGGCCCGAATCGGCGCGCGACGGCTCGCGATCATGGACCTCACGACCGGCGACCAGCCCTTCCAGAGTCCGGATGGCAGGATCTGGATGGTCTGCAACGGCGAGATCTACAACGCCCCCACGTTGCGCCGCGAGGCGAGCGCCTGGGGCTACCCGTTCCGCTCGCGCGGCGACATCGAAACGATCGTGCCGTTCTACGACCGGTTTGGACCGGACGCCGTCTCGCGGCTCGAGGGAATGTTTGGCCTGGCCGTCTGGGACGACGCGCGCCGGTGCTTGGTGCTCGCGCGCGATCGCGCCGGTGAGAAGCCGCTGTTCTGGACCGAAGTCGACGGCGAGCTCCGGTTCGCGTCCGAGATCCAGGCGCTGCTCGAGTTCCCTGACCAACCCCGCCGGCTCAACCGCAAAGCGTTGTCGCTGTATCACGCCTTGGGCTACGTCCCCGCGCCGCATACGATGTTCGACGGCATTCACAAGTTGCCGCCCGCGTCACTCCTGATTGCGGATGGCGAGCGAACGGAGATTCGCAGCTACTGGAGCGCGGCCGAGGCCGCCGGCAAACCCGCGTCGTTGTCGGTCGAGAATGTCCGCGAGACCTTCCTGCGCGCGGTCGAGCGCGAGCTGATGTCTGACGTTCCGCTCGGCGTCTTCACGAGCGGCGGCCTCGATTCCTCGCTGCTCGTGGGCGCCGCCGCGCGCGCGATTCCCGGCGAGCGTATCCACACCTACGCGATCCGATTCACCGAGCCCGGGTACGACGAGAGCCCGTACGCGGAGGCCGTCACACACCAGATCGCCAGCGTCCATCACGTCGTGATCGCGGACGACGAGTCGCTGGGCCGTGCGCTCGAGGTGGTGTCCCGCTCGCTCGCCGAGCCGCTCGGCGATCCCGCGGTGCTGCCCACGTGGCTGCTGGCGCAAGCGGCACGCGAAGACGTCAAGGTCATCCTCTCCGGCGAAGGCGCAGACGAGCTCTTCGGCGGCTACCCGACCTATCTCGGTCACAAGTTCGCGGCGACCTGGCAACGGCTCCCCCGGCCGCTCCGCCGCGCCGCGCGTTGGATCGTGGACCGCTGGCCGTCATCAACCGGCAAGATGACGCTCGAGTACATGCTCAAGCAGTTCCTGTCAGCGACGGAGCTGCCGTGGCTCGAGCGGCATCTGACGTGGCTGGGAGCGATGCAGATCGACGACGGCGTCATCGCGGAGCTGGCGTGCAAACTCGATCCCTTTCCACACGATGATCCGTTGAATCGCGTCATGTGGTTCGACTTTCTGACGTATTTGCCGGATGATCTGCTGGTCAAGGTCGATCGCGCCACGATGTTGGCCTCGGTGGAAGCGCGGGCGCCGTATCTCGACCGCGAAGTGATGGAGCTCGTGCTGCCGGGGCGCACGCGTTCCAAGGTGCGGGGCTTCCGCACCAAGGCGATATTAAAGGAAGCAGCGCGTGGACTCGTCCCCGGGGAAGTGATCAACCGGCGCAAGCGCGGCTTGTCCGTGCCGGTGGCGCGCTGGCTCAACACTGGCCTCGCCCCCCTGGCCGACCGGTTGCTCGATACACCGCTCCTCGCGGAGCACCGGACGGGCCGCCGGAATCATGCGCGGAGATTGTGGCCGCAGCTCATGCTCGCACTCTGGAGCGAGCGGTGGGGAGTCGACCTTCATGAATCGTGACGAAGCCCTGGCCTTGATGCAGGAGCACACACAATCGTCCTCCCTCCGCCAGCACATGCTCGCGGTCGAGGCCGCCATGCGCGCCTACGCCGCCAAATTCGGCGAGGATCCAGAGCCATGGGGACTCGTCGGGCTGCTGCATGACTTTGACTACGAAAAATTCCCCAACCACGACCACTCCCCCACGGACGGGCATCCGCTGTGGGGAGTGAACGTCCTGCGCTCCAAGGGGGTCGGCGAGCCGCTGCTGCGCGCTGTCCTGGGACACGCGACCTATTCCGGTGTGCCGCGCGATTCGCAACTGGCCAAAACCCTGTTCGCCGTCGATGAGCTGTGCGGCTTTCTGGTCGCGTGCGCACTCGTGCGACCGTCCAAGAGCTTCAAGGACCTCGAGGTCTCGTCGGTGAAGAAAAAGCTCAAGGACAAGGCGTTCGCGCGCGGGGTCAACCGCGACGAGGTCCGTCAGGGCGCCGAGGAGCTCGGCGTGCCGCTCGACGAGCACATCGCGTTCTGCATTCAGGCGCTGCGGCCCGTGGAACCCTCACTAGGTCTCGGAGGGTGACCGCGACCGTCCCGCCCGCGCATCTGTTTTCGCGGGCGCTCGATCGCGCCACGGGTGCGCGGCCGATCCCCGGCAACATCGTGCGTCACGTCGCGGTCAGCAGCACAGCGCTCGATACGATGTTGGAGATGATCGCGAGCGCGGAGCGCACGGTGCACTTCGAGAATTACATCATTCACGACGACGACACCGGCCGCCGCTTTGCGACGGCGTGGGCCGAGCGGGCGCGCGCCGGGGTGCGCGTGCGCATCCTCTACGACGCGTTCGGCTCCTTCGGCACGAGCGGCGGCTACTGGCGTGAGCTGCACCGCTCCGGGGTCGACTGCCGGCCGTTCCGACCGATCCTGACGAGTGGCCCGATCCAGGCGTTCAGCCGTGATCATCGCAAGCTGCTCGTCGTGGACGGAGAACGCGCCATGACCGGTGGTATGTGCATCGGCGACGAGTGGGCGGGCAATGCCGACGCCGGCCTGTCGTGCTGGCGTGATACGATGGTGGTCGTCTGTGGACCCGCCGTGGCCGCGCTCGATGGGGCATTCGGGCGCATGTGGGCGCGCGCCGGGCGCCCCCTGCCCGAAGCCGAGACGATTCCGGCCCCTGAGGAGTGCGGGCCATCGGCGGTGCGCGTCGTAGAGGGCTTCCCCGGACAGTCGCGCATCTACCGGGCCGTCCAGCTGCTCGCCGCGGCGGTGACGGAACGGTTCTGGATTACCGATGCGTATCTGGTCGCACCGCCGCCACTCTATGCGGCGTTCGTGGACGCAGCGCGGAGCGGCGTCGATGTGCGCTTTTTGCTCCCGGGGACCTCGGATATCCCGGTCGTCCGCATGTTCACGCGCGCCGGATATCGCGAGCTGTTGCACGCGGGGGCGCGCATCTTCGAGTATCGCGGCCCGATGCTGCACGCGAAGACCCTCGTCGCCGATCGCGAATGGGCGCGAGTGGGATCGAGCAACCTCAACGTCTCCAGTCTCCTCGGCAACTACGAGCTCGATCTCGTCGCCGAGCACGACGGATTGACGGCGACGCTCGCCACGCAGTTCTTGCACGACATGGCACAGAGCCGCGAGATCGTGCTGATGGCCCGCCGCCGGTTGCCGCTGCCGCCGAAACTCGTCGATACGGTCGCGGTGCATCCGGACGTTCCGCAACACCGCCGCACGATGCATGAACGCCGGGCGGTAGCCGCAATCGCACTGATCCAGCTCGCCGGGGGCGCCCGCCGGCGGCTCGCCGGTGGGACGGCAGCGGCGTTCTTCGTGATCGGCCTCATGCTCCTCTTTTTGCCGATCATTACCAGCACCGTGCTTGCGGTCGGGACCCTGGTGACCTCCGTCTGGCTTGCCGGCTTCGCCCTTGCCCGGCGCCGGCGCCGCCGCGAGAGCGATGTTGGCTGAGGCTCCCCGCCCCGAGGCGCCAGTTCAACCTCCCAGCGGCCCTGCGCGTATGGGAAGCAGCGAAGACGACGCGGCGCTGGTTGCCAGGACTGTCGCAGGCGACCGCGCCGCATTTGGGGTTCTCGTGGAGCGCTACGCAGGGCAGGCGCGGCGAGTCGCCCGGGCGGTCTTAGGCGATCCCGATGATGCGGATGACGCGGCCCAGGACGGATTTCTTTCCGCCCTGGTAAAACTCGCGCAATATGATGCCCGTCGGCCATTCGGACCCTGGTTGATGCGGATCGTCGCGAACGCGGCGACCGATCGGCGCCGGCGACGCACCGTCCGCCGAGCCGAGCCGCTCGATCCGTCGCTGGTCGGCGGTGGCCCGCGACCCGATGCGATCGCGGTCCGTAGCGAGCTCGGCGAGCGGCTGCGCGCCGCATTGAAGGAGCTGCCCGAGCGGCGCCGCACCGCGGTGGTGTTGTTCGATGTCGAGGGGTACTCGCATGCCGAGATCGCCGGAATCCTCGGGATTCCCGAGGGGACGGTGCGATCCGAAGTGTTTCACGCGCGTCGCCGTCTACGCACGCTGCTGGCTGACTGGAAGGAGCAGGTACGATGAACGAGTTGCCGTCGGATTTCCGGCCCGATCCCGAGCTCGGCGCCACATTGCGGAGTGCGCTCGAACCGAAGGACGACCACGCGGCGTTCGTCGCGCGGGTCATGGCGCGCTACGACCAGGCGCTCGCTCGCGCCATGATCCCGACGCTCGACGTCCTGGCGTCGTGGTTCCGGCCCGGCATCGCCGCGGCCGCGGCCGCGCTCATCGCCGGTTTTCTGCTCGGCCGCGCGGTCTTGGCGCCAGCCCCGACGTCGTTCGATGCTGCGCTGGCGCCGGTCGAAGGACCCGGGCTCGCGGCGCTCGTCACGGCGCCGGATCCGCCTGACGCCAGTGTGGTGTTTACGTCCCTTGTCGAGCAACGATAGAATGAGGAAAGAGAGCCATGCTGAATAGATCGAAACTCGCCGCCGTCGGCCTGTTGGCCGCTGTATTCCTGGCCGGTGGGCTGGCCGGCTGGGGTGGCCACGAGGCCGCGGAACGTGATGACCGTGGCCCGGGAGGACATCGCGGCCCGGACGCGCTCGTCGCCTATCTGACCCGTGAGCTGAAACTGAGCGCCGCACAGCGCGACTCGGTGCGCGCGATCATCGCCCGCCACCGCCCCGAGACCGATTCCCTATGGGCGCGGGTCCGGCCCCGCTTCGATTCCATCAAGGCCCGCATGCGCGCCGAGATCGATGCGCAGCTCACTCCCGAGCAGCGGACTCGTCACCAGCAACTGATCGACCGGGCTGAGCATCACCGTAGGGAGCGGGAAGACTCGACCAAAGCCAAAACCGAGGGAGGGCGGAGCTGATGCGCTGGCTCAGGGGCGTAACAGCCGTTCTTGTCGTGGCACTCACGGCACGCGTGGCGGCGGCGCAGCAGGTCGAGATCACCTTGCAGGAGGCGGTCCGGCGCTCGCTGGACGTCCAGCCGGCCATGGTGCAGGCACGCGGTGACCAGCGCAATGCCGGTGCCTCGTCTCGCTCGGCATTCGCCGCTTTTCTTCCTTCCGTCACCACCGGCGTGTCGGCGGCACGCAGCAACGTCGGCCGCATCGATCCGACAACGGGCCGCCCGGTCCCGCCGGATTACTCCTATACCGGAAGTCTCAACGTCAGCCTCGTGCTGTTCGACGGCTTCCAACGCTTTGCGAATCTGAAGTCGGCGTCCGCGACCGGCAATGCGGCGGAGGCGGGTGCCGTCAACCAGCGCTTCCAGATCATCCTGGCGACGAAGCAGGCCTTCTACAACGCCTTGGCCAATGACGAGCTCGTCCGCGTGGCGGACGCGCAGGTTCGCCGCGCGCAGCAGCAGCTGCAGATCTCGATCGACAAGCTCCATGCGGGCTCGGCGACGCGCTCGGATTCGTTGCGCTCGACCGTGGAATACGGCAACGCGCGCATCGCGCTGTTGCAGGCCCAGGCGAATCTGGCGACGGCGCAGGCGAACCTGGGCCGGCAGATCGGCGTCGACGCGCCGGTGCGTGCCGTCCCCGACACGGCGCTGCCCGCCGTCCCGGACACCGGGGACCTGCGGCGCGCCGCGATCGAGGGCGCGCCTGCCGTCGAGCAGGCCGAAGCGCAGGCGAGCGCGGCGCGAGCGCAGGTGTGGAGTACGCGCTCGCAATACTGGCCTTCGTTGGTCGTGAGCTACAGCAACAACCGGCAAGGCGTCGGGTCGCCGAGCTTCCCGTTGTTCAGCAGCTACCCCGAGACGTTTTCGTGGCGGTTTGGACTGTCGTGGACGCTCTTCAACGGATTCACGCGGGAAGCGAACCAGGTCAGCGCTTCGGTCAACCGCGACATCGCCGAGGCGCGGGCTGCCGATACCCGCCGCCAAGTGAACGCACTGCTCACCCAGCAGCTCGCGACGCTCGCGACGGCGGTCGAGCAGATCAACATCGCGCGCGACAATCTCGCCGCCGCGACGGAGGACCTGCGCGTGCAGAACGAGCGCTACCGCGTGGGGGCCGCGACGATCCTGGACCTGCTCACCTCCCAGGCCGCGCTCACGCAGGCGGAGGTCAACGTCATCCAGACGCGCTTCAACTATCTGATCGCCCGCGCGCAGGTCGAGGCGGTCGTGGGACGGATGCTATGACCTCGGTCCAGGCGATGACATTCCGCACGGGCGATACGCCCACGCCCGATACCGTGATCCTGACACATCACCTGGCGCGCGAGTATCAGATGGGCGCCGAGGTGGTGCATGCGCTCCGTGGCGTGGACATCCAGATCAAGCGGAACGAGTTCGTCGCGATTATGGGGCCGTCGGGGTCGGGCAAGTCGACGCTGATGAACCTGATCGGCTGCCTCGATACGCCGACGACCGGGGAGTACTGGCTGAACGGGCAGAAGGTGAGCGACTTGACCGACGACGAGCTGGCCCGCATCCGCAACAAGGAGATCGGGTTCGTCTTCCAGACATTTAACCTGCTGCCCCGCGCCGACGCGCTGCACAACGTGGAGCTGCCGCTGATCTACGCCGGCATGGCCGCCAAGGAGCGGCGCGAGCGCGCGGCCCACGCGCTCACCCAGGTGCAGCTGGCGGACCGGATGGATCACCGGCCCAACGAGCTCTCGGGCGGACAGCGCCAGCGCGTGGCGATAGCGCGGGCACTCGTCAACTCCCCCAGCATCCTGCTCGCCGACGAGCCGACGGGCAACCTCGACTCGGCGACCGGGACGGAAATCATGTCGGTCTTCAAGGATCTGCACCGGGCGGGCCAGACCATCGTGCTGGTGACGCACGAACACGACATCGCGGCGAACGCGCACCGCCAGATTCACCTGCTCGACGGCAAAATCGCGCGCGATGAGAAGATGGAAGGTCAGACGTGAACAAATACCTTTGGGCGAGCGCCACGGCGCTCATGCTGACCGGCATCGCCGGCTGCCACAAGACGCAGACCACGCAATCGTACGAGGCGGTTCCGGTCCAGCGCCGCAACCTGGTCGTGTCGGCGTCCGCGTCGGGCGCCATCGAGCCCGTGCTCACGGTCGACGTGAAGTCGAAGGCGTCGGGTGAGATCATCGGCATGAACGTGCAGACCGGCGACGACGTGAAAGAAAGTCAGCTGCTCGCGTCGATCGACCCCCGCATCCCGCGGAACAACCTGGCACAGGCGCAAGCCAATCTGCAGGTCGCGCAGGCCCAGCTGAGCAACGCCAAGGCGCAGCTCGCGCGCTCGGACACGCTCTTCAAGGCGCAGGCGATCACGCAGACCGAATACGACGGCGCCAAGCTGGACTATGCCAACGCAAACGCCGCCGTGATCCGCGCGCAGTCCGACCTCGAGAACGCGCGTGACCGCATGAACGACACGAAACTGCGTGCCCCCCTCGCCGGCACCATCATCACGAAGAATGTCGAGCTCGGCACCGTGATTTCGTCGCCGACCACCGACGTGGGCGGCGGCACCGTGCTGTTCAAGATGGCGAATCTCGATACGGTGCAGATCCGCGCGCTCGTGGACGAGACGGACATCGGGAAGGTGCAGCCGAGCATGCTCTCGACGATCACCGTCGACGCGTATCCCAACCGGCCGTTCGAGGGGAGCGTCCTGAAGATCGAGCCGCAGGCGACCGTCCAGCAGAACGTGACGATGTTCAACGTGCTCGTGCGCATCCCGAACCCCGGTCACCTGCTCAAGCCCGGGATGAACACCGAAGTCGAAATCCACGTCGGCCGTCGCGACAACGTGCTCGCGGTGCCGAACGCCGCGCTGCGGACGCAGCGCGACGTCGCCTCGGCGGCGCAGGTGCTGGGGCTCGATCCCAACGATGTCCAACAGCAGCTCGCGGCCCACCAGCAGCAGCCGGGCCCCGCAAATCGCGACAGCGCGTCGCTGGGTGGGGGCGTCGCGAGTCGGGACTCGGCCGCGCGCCGCGACTCTGCGGCACGAGGCGCGGGCGGGAGTACGATGACGATGCCCGACGGCCGGACGATTCAGCTGCCGCCCGGCGTGACCGAAGCGCAGGTCCGCTCCGCATTTCAGAAGCGGATGTCGGGTCAAGATCTGACGCCGGCCGAGCAGAACGCGATGGCCGCTATGCGTGCCGCATTCCAGAGGGTGGGCGGTGGTGGAGGAGCCGGCGGCGGTGGGTTCCGGCGCAACAGCGGCGAGACGTCCAGCTACATCGTGTTCACGCTGAAGCAAGGGAAGCCAACACCCGTGCAGATCCGCACGGGCCTGACGGACCTTGACTACGTCGAGGTGCTGAGCGGGCTCACTGAGCAGGACACGGTGCTGGTGCTGCCGAGCGCGTCCCTGCTCAACTCGCAGCGCGACATGCAGCAACGCATGCGCAACATCGGCGGGCTGCCCGGCGTGCAGCAACAGCAGCAGACCCCGCCGCGCCCGCAGGCGGCGCCGGCGAGGCCCTAGCATGCTGCTCGGCGAGATTTTCCAGGTCGCGCTCCAGGCGATCCGCGCCAACAAGCTGCGGTCGTTCCTGACGATGCTGGGCATCATCATCGGCGTCGGCGCGGTCATCACGATGGTCGCGCTCGGCAGCGGCGCGCAAAAGGCGGTCCAGGAGCGCATTCAGGCGCTCGGTCCTACGCTGCTGTCACTCTATCCCGGGCAGTCGTTCCGCGGCGGGATCATGATCGATTTCGGATCGCGGGTCAGTCTCACCGTGGACGACGCGAACGCCCTCGCGAGCAGTGCCCGGTACGTGAAGGCGGTGGTCCCGGAGCTCACGCGCAATCTGCAGATCAAGAAGGGCGGCCAGAACGCGAACGTGAACATCGTCGGGACGACGCCGAACTACCCCGTCGTGAAGAACTACACCCTCACGGCGGGGCGGATGTTCACCGCCGGTGAGGACGAAGGCCGCCGCCGGTTGGCGGTGCTCGGCTCGGCCATCCCGGACATGTTCAATGCGAATCCCGCCGCGATGATTGGCCAGGAGATTCAGATCCGCGGGATTCCGTTCGAGATCGTCGGGGTGTTGTCGTCGAAAGGCTCGGCGATGGGGTTCGGCAATCCGGACGAGCAGGTGTTGATCCCGCTACAAACCGCCCGCTATCGCATCATGGGGACGGATCGGCTGCGGACTATCACGGTGGACGCCGCCAACGTGCAGCAGATGACGCTCTCCATGATCGAGATCGAGCGCGTGCTGCGGCGAGAACACAAGATCCGGCCGGGCGGCGAGAACGATTTCCAGATCCGGAATCAGTCGGACATTCTCGCCACATTCCAGCAGACGACCCAGACGTTCACCTACCTGCTCGCCGGCATCGCGGCGGTGAGCTTGCTGGTCGGCGGGATCGGGATCATGAACATCATGCTCGTGTCGGTGACCGAGCGGACGCGCGAGATCGGGGTGCGCAAAGCCCTCGGAGCGACGCGGTTCAACATCCTGTTCCAGTTCCTGGTCGAAGCGCTGGTGCTGTGCCTGGTCGGCGGGATCATCGGGATTCTGTTCGGCGCGCTCGGCGCGGTCGCGCTTTCCAAACTCGCGCACTGGAATACCTCTATCAACTTCTTCGCCATCGTGGTCGCGTTCGTCTTCAGCGCAATTGTGGGGCTGTTCTTCGGGATCTGGCCGGCACGGCGAGCTGCCGCCCTGGATCCGATTGTGGCGCTCAGATACGAGTAGAATGCAGAATGTAAAACGCGGAATGCGGAATTGATCTGACGAATCGTCACTCTCGTCTGACATTTCGCATTCCGCATTTCGCATTCGGCATTGTAGTTTTAGCCGATGCTCGCCGTTCTTCTCGTGGTGCTCCAGTCGCAAGGCAACCTGCAGGCGGTGTACGACGGTCGCCTCCATCAGATCGACGTCCGCATCCCCCGCATCGACGCCGTCGTAACGGTCGACGGTGTCCTGAACGAGCCGGTGTGGCAGCAGGCGGCGCTGCTCAAGGGGTTCACGCAATACCGCCCCGTCGACAGCCGGCCCGCGGCCGACTCCACCGAGGTGCTCGCCTTCTACACGCCGGACGCGATCTACTTCGGAATCCGCGCGTACGAAGCGCATGGCACCGTCGTCCGCGCGACGCTCGCCGATCGCGACAACATCGGAACCGACGACAACATCCAGATCCTGCTGGACACCTTCAACGACCGGCGGCGGGCCTTGCTGTTCGCGGTCAACCCGCTCGGCGTCCAACAGGACGGCGTGCGCAGTGAAGGGCTCGCCGGCGCGGCGGGCGGAGCCAACGCGGGATTCCGGTTCGATGGCGTGGTCGATCTCAATCCGGACTACGTCTACCAGTCCGCCGGCCACGTGACTCCCTGGGGCTATGAAGTCGAGGTGCGCATCCCCTTCAAGAGCCTGCGCTACCAGAGCGGCGCCACTCAGGACTGGGGCATTCAAGTCATTCGCGTCACGCAGCACACGGGGTACGAAGACACCTGGACTCCGGTCGTGCGCGCGAACGCCAGCTTTCTCATTCAGTCGGGAACACTCAAGTCGCTGACCGGCCTGCATCGTGGCCTGGTCATGGACGTCAACCCGGAGTTCACGTCACGCCTGGACGGCGCACCCGCCTCGCCATCCTCGTATCAGTACCAGAACATCAATCCCGAGCTCGGCGTGAATGTGCGTTGGGGGATCACGCAAAACCTGAGCGCGGCGGGGACTGTGAACCCCGACTTTTCACAGGTGGAAGCGGACGTCGGGCAAGTCACGGTGAACCAGCGGTTCGCGCTGTTCTTTCCCGAGAAGCGGCCGTTCTTTTTGGAAGGCCTCGAGCAGTTCGACACGCCCAACGCACTCATCTATACGCGCCGGATTGCGGCGCCAATCGCAGGCACCAAGTTGACCGGCAAGGTCGGCGGCATGGGGGTCGCCTACATCGGAGCGGTGGACGACAACAATCAGGTCCCGCGCCATTACCCCGTTTACAACTTGCTCAGGCTGCGGCGCGATCTGGGCGCAAGCTCGACGCTGGGACTCGCCTACACCGACCGCATCGTCGGGAGCGCATGGAACCGCGTCCTCGGCGCCGATGCTCGCGTGATCTGGAAGAAGATCTGGTTTTCGACCGCACAGATCGTGGGCTCCTGGACGAAGGACGTCGGGACCCAGTCCGGAGCGCTCTGGGACGTTACGCTCTATGACCGCACCGGCTACGCCTACGGCAATCACGCCGAGCTCGTCGGCATCAGTCCCAATTTTGCGGCGCTGAGCGGATTCGTGAATCGCGTCAACGTCGTGCAGGGCCGTTTCGCGAATCGCTTCACATGGTACGGGAAGCCCGGCGCATTGCTGGAGAACACGACAACCTTCATTCTCATCCAGCCGACCTGGCACTACCGCGATTTCTTCAAGCTCGGCAGCACGCTCGAAGGCAGCATCAACCAGAATTGGATCTTCACGCTCCGCGGTGGCTGGAATCTGACGGCGTACATAGCCAACGATCATCAGGTGTTTGATCCGGCTGACTATGCCAGCTATCAGGTGGAATCCGGAGGTACGCTGCGGCCGTTCGCGGTCCCGCACGGACTCTACAACCTGTGGACCGGAATCGCCGCAGTCGCAACCCCGGAGCGGACGTGGAAAGTGAACGTCAGTATCGGACGCGCGTCCGGTCCGATCTTCGCGGAGGCCGCGGAAGGTCGTGCCCTGAACCTGTTCCTCGCCGCGACCTGGAAGCCGACGCCGACCTTGCACTTCGATGCGCAATGGCCTCACCAAGTCATCACCCGCGCGCGAGACGGGAGCTGGTTTTCCTCGGCGAATATCCCGCGTCTCAAAGTCGAGTATCAGCTCACGCGGGACATCTTCTTCCGCTACGTCGGCCAGTACACGGCGCAGAAAGTCGACGCGCTGCGCGATCCGCGCACCGGCGACACGCTGGTCGTCAACGGCACGCCGCGGGCTCGGACTACGACTGCCGACTTCCGCAACGACTTCCTCTTCTCGTACAAGCCGGCGCCGGGGACCGTGCTGTTTTTCGGATATGGCGCGTCGCTCACCGAGACCGATCCCTTCAGCTTCCGCCGTCTGTACCGCACCGGCGATGGCTTCTTCTTGAAAGCCAGCTACCTGTTCCGCCTGTGATCAGTCTCCAACATCAACTCCTCGAGGAGCGCCTGGCGAAGCAGCGGCAATACGTCCTGGCGAACACGCGGGCGCGCTGGGGGTTCGTGGGGTTCGGCATTGTTCTGCTCGCGGCGGTCAAGCTCGCGGGCATCACGACGGTCTCCTGGTGGTTCATCCTCGTGTTTGCGGCGAGCTTCGCGGCGGCAAATGCCGGGATGCGCCGGCTCGTGGAGGGCGGCGCCTTCGAGCCGTGGTACGCGCAGCTCAACATCGTCCTTGGCTCCTTGCTCATCACCGCTGTGCTGTTTGCGATGGGACCCAACGGCCACGTCCTCTATGGCGCCTACCTGATCGCGCCGCTGCAAGCCGCGCTGTACCTCGAGCGGCGCGAAGCGTGGGGCGCGTTGATCATCAACCTGGCCGCTTTCACGCTGGTCAGTGCGCTGGCGCAGGCGACGGGGCACGGCTGGAACTGGTCGCTGTACATCCAGGAAAGCCTCGTGCTGGTGTTCGCGTGTGTCGCGCTGGTGCCGATGCTCGTCCAGATCGTCGATCGCTTGCGGGGCGCGCGCGGCGTGCTGGGCGAGATCGAGCGGGGCGACTTGACCCGGCAGCTGGAAACCAGCGCCGCGAATCTCGTCGCCGACGAGCTCGGCTTTCTGGGCGTGAGCGTGAACCGGACGACCGCAGCCATCGCGGAGATCATGCGCGAGGTCGCACGCCAGGGGAGCTCGCTCGCGTCCATGGCGCGCAGCCTGGCCACCGCGGCACGCGAGCTGCAGACCGCATCGCAAGCGATTTCGAGCACCACGGTGCAGCTGTCCGAAGGCACCGAGCGCCAGCGCCAGTTGATCGGCTACGGGCGGCAGGATTCCGAAGCCGCTTCGGGCCTAGCGACGACCTTACACGCGCGCGCCCAGGAGGCCGAGCGCCAGATCACCGAGATCGCCCTGCAGGCGCACAAGCGGGGCGAGGAAGTCGCCCGTGCCAGCACGTTGCTCGTGAACCTGATGGTGCACATGGATCACGCGTCGGAAGTGGCCGGTGCGCTCGACCGTGATTCGCGCGAGATCGGCAAGCTCGTCGATGGCATCACCCGCATCGCGAGCCAGACCGATCTCCTGGCCCTCAACGCGGCGATCGAGGCGGCGCGCGCGGGGCAGCATGGCCTCGGGTTCCGCGTCGTGGCGGGCGAGGTGCGCAAGCTCGCGGAGCAGAGCGCGCGCTCGGCGGAGGAGGTCCGCACGCGGGTGCGGGCGACACAGGACCAGATCACCCGCGTCGTGGAAGCCATGCAGCAAGGCCGCGAAGCCGCCAAGGGAGTCGGGAGCGTGGCCACAACAGTTCATGGCGCGCTGGATGCGATCTTCGCCGACCTGAATTCGACCGTCCAGTTCGCGACCATGTTCGCCGCGGAGACCGAGAATCAGACGAAGCGCATGCGGGAGGTCCTGCGGCGCATGGAGGAAGTCGCCGCGATCGCCGATGGCGCGGCCAGCGGCGCGCGCCAGACTTCCGCCGCGACCGCACAGCAGATCGCCTCGCTCAGCGAGCTCACGACCACATCACAACAACTGTCCGATGCGGCGACGTTGCTCTCGCAAACGATTCAGCGGTTCCGTGTAACCGGGAACGGCGGCAAGAAGTAGGCTACAGGTTCGCCGCGCGCCGCAGCCGGGCAGCCGCGGCGTTCGCAGCGCGCCGGATCTCCGCAACGTCAGCCGTCTGCAACTCACCGTCCCGGACGACGATCCGGCCGTCTACGATCACGTGCCGCACGTCCGCGGCGCGGGCGCTGTAGACGATACGAGAGACCAGATCGGCGTCGTCCGGCTGCGCGTGCGGGCCGCCCAGGTCGATGGCGATCAGGTCGGCGCACTTCCCGACCTCGAGCGATCCGATCTCCGACTCAAGTCCCAGCGCGCGCGCTCCCCCGAGCGTCGCCAGCTCCAACGCCTGCACCGCCGGGAGCGCGTCCGGTCCGAGCCGTGGCTTCTGAATCAGCGCGGCGAGACGCATCTCGGCGAAGGCGTCGAGGCGATTGTTGCAGGGCGCCCCATCCGCGCCGATGGCGACCCGGCAACCGGCGGCGAGCATTTCGGGAATTGGGGCGATGCCGCTGCCCAGCTTCAAGTTCGAGCTGGGACAATGGACGACGTTCGTCTGCTGGCGCGCGAGCGCAGCGATGCCATCGCGGTCGACCCAGACGCAGTGCGCCAGCGCGGCCCGCGGCCCCGAGATCCCAACTGAGTCGAGGTAGGCGATCTCGTCATGGCCGGTCTCGCGCTTGACCGTATCCAGCTCGAGCGGCGTTTCCGCGGCGTGCGTGTGAATCGTCGCCCCGCTCCGCTCGGCGAGGTCGCTCACCGCTCTGAGCAGCGGCCCCGTGCAGCTCGGCGCAAAGCGCGGGGCGAAGCAGTAGCGCAACCGCCCACGCGCGGCGCCATGCCAGCGCGCGCACAAGTCCGCGCTTTCGGTGATCGCCTGGTCGGTCGACTCGCGAAGTGCCGGTGGATTCGCCGGGGGGGGAGCATCCATCAGGCACTTTCCCGCTGTCGCGCGGATCCCAATCGACTCGAGCGCCTCGAAGGCGGCGCCGGTGTGACGCACCGTCTCCATGTCGAGAATGGCAGTCGTGCCGCCGAGCAACAACTCCGCAGCACCGAGCATAGCGGACGCGTGAACGGAGGCTTCGGTATGCGCGGCTTCGAGCGGCCAGATGCGCTGGGCCAACCACGCCTCGAGCGACAGATCGTCCGCGAGGCCACGGAAGAGAGTTTGACAGAGATGGATGTGCGCCTGGACGAGACCAGGAAGGATGATGAGACCGGTGCAGTCGACGATCTCGGGTCTTGACCGTCCGGCCGTCCGACCGTCCGACCGTCCGACTTTCGTGATTCGTCCGTCTGCCACCAGCACGTCCGCATCTAGCACTCGACGGGAGGCATCCATCGTTACCACCCGCCCGCCGCGCAGCAGCAGCGATTTACTCAAGTCGAGATTCGCGGCTTCGCGTCGGCGCTGTCGGAGGTCGGCAGGTCGAAATAGGCTTCGACCTCGTCGAGCAGCTCGTCGTCCGCGTAGAGACCCGCGAGAATACGCTCCGCGGCTCCCGGCTCGACGAGTACGTACCCAAAAGGATAGTCCACGCCGGTCAGCAGAATCGTGCGGCGCTGGCGATTGGGCAGCGCGACATAGATCGTGTCGGAGTTGGTCGGCACGAGCTTGATGTTGTGGCGGGCCAACGTCGCCGCGATTCCCTCGGTGGTCGAATTGAGCTCGTCGAGCGCCTCGGCCTGATCGTCGGCCGAAAACGTGTCGGCTGCCGCGAGCCAGAACACGACCACGGTTGGCTCCGTCACGACGCGCGGTTTGAGCAGCACGCTGTCCGCCGAGTCGGCCGACGCCACCTCGGCAAAACTCAGCGAGTCGGCGTTGCCAGTCGTGACGGCCGCTTGCTGCGACCGGCAGGACACGAGGCATGTGATCGCGAGCAACGTTGCCGCGCGCATGTCAGAGAATATACTTAGCGCATGACTGGCACTCCGGTCCCGAAATCGCCGTCCCCGCCCCCGCCCCCGCCCCCTGCACGGCCCAAACCGGAACCGGTCAAACGACATCATTGGATTGTGCGCCTGACGCATTGGCTGACGTTCGTGGTGCTCGCCGGTATGATCATGAGCGGGTTGCAGATTTATACCGCGTACGCACGCTTCGGCGAGCGCGACGGTCCGTCCTACGTGAATGCGTTCGAAGGGCATGGCTTTCCGCGCTGGAGCCGGCTGGGCGGATGGCTCGCGGGCGGACTGAACTGGCACTTCGCGTTGATGTGGCCGCTGATCGCGGGCGGCGTGGTGTACCTGTCGTATCTCGTCGTGAGCGGCGAGTGGCGGTCGCTGCTGTTTCGGCCGCGCGATATCCGCGGGGCGATCGAGATGCAGAAGTACTACCTCCGGCTGCGCAAGGATCACCCGCCGCAGGGAAAGCACAATCCGCTCCAGAAGCTCGCGTACACCTTCATTATTCTGCTGGGCGTCTTGTCGGTCCTCACGGGATTCGCGATCTACAAGCCGACGCAATTCTCCTGGCTCACCGCCCTGTTCGGCGGATTCCAGGCGGCACGGTACTGGCATTTCTGGGCAGTGTGGATCTTCACCGGCTTTCTCATCGTGCACGTCATTCTCGTGTTCGTGGTGGATCCCGCGTCGCTGCGGGCCATGATCTCCGGCTGGTATCGGGGGAGATTTCCTTCGCATGACTGACGATCACGTAGCACGTCGGCACGATGGCAGGTCGGCACGAGTCGATCGGCGAGGGTTCCTGCAGTTGGGTCTCGCGGGAGGCCTCAGCTCGGTGGTCGCGGCATGCGGCTGGGACGGCGGCAACGCCGTTCGCCCGCTCTTGCTCGACGTCAGTCGCCTGAACGACTGGGTCGGCGAGAAGATCCTGTTTTCGCAGCACCGCCTAGCGCCCGAGTACGACATCGCCGAGCGGGCGACCCACCTGCCGAGTTATTTCATCTCGCCGATGATGCCGATGCTGCGCGACCCGGCTGCGTGGCGGTTGCAGGTCGGCGGATTGGTCCGGCAGCCGCTGACGCTGTCAATCGACGATCTCCAGGCGATGCCGCGAACGACCTACACGGTCAAGCACCACTGCGTCGAGGGATGGAGCGCGATCGCGACGTGGCAAGGCGTCGCATTGTCGGCGGTCGCCGAGCGCTGCGGCATGCTGCCCCAAGCGCGCTACGTGCGCTTCGACTCGTTCGACTCGGGGTACTCGAACGGCTGGGATCTCGCGAGCGCGATGCACCCGCAGACGATTCTAGCCTACGGGATGAACGACAACCCACTGCCGGCGTCGCATGGCGCGCCGCTGCGTCTGTACTCGCCCACCAAACTCGGCTACAAAATGACGAAGTATCTGGTGTCGGTGACGTTCACCGCCGAGCGGCCGGGCGGGTACTGGGAAGATCAGGGGTATCCCTGGTTCGCGGGAGTGTGATGGGCGGCATCCCTACCCGAAAGGGCATGCACGAACTGCGGCGTCCAAAGCCCCGACCATACAAGCGGTCGCCCCTGCTCATTTTGGCCTACGGTGCGCTTACCGCGGCAATCGTCAATCTCATCCTGCGCACCGGCATGTTTTGGATCGCGGGGTCGGCGGGCTTGGCGGTGCTATTTGCGGTCGCAGAAATAAATTCTCCAGGTTCGGCAGCGTGGAGCTTCCTAACTGCCTGCTCACGCTCGCGCTGAGCTCTGCCTTTGTCGGCCGCGTCCTCGCCGCTCAGAGTCCGGTCGGCGTCTTTACCGCGCACACGAACATTGGCAGAGCAAGAGGTTCCGCCTCATACGATCCGCAACAGCAGACGTACCTGGTCGCGGGCTCGGGTCAGAACATGTGGGACACGCGCGACGATTTTCATTTCGTCTGGAAACGGATCAGCGGCAACTTTGTCCTCTCTACGCGGGCGCGCTTTATCGGCGCCGGCGTCGAGGAGCATCGGAAGATCGGTTGGACCATTCGGCCCTCGCTCGAACCGGGCAGCGCTCACGTTACCGCCGCCTTGCACGGCAACGGCTTGATGTCGCTCCAGTTCCGCCGGCAGACCGGCGCGATCACGGAGGAGCAGAAGTCAGCGGACAGCCTCCCCGACGCGGACGCCATAATCCAGCTCGAGCGGCGCGACGGGGTCTACTACATGTCGGTCGCGCAGTTTGGCGACACGCTCGTCACCCAGCGACTTACCGGCGTCTCACTCCCCGATACCGTCTACGTCGGGCTGTTCGTCTGTTCACACAACGCCGCCGTCACGGAGCGCGCCACGTTCCGCGACGTGCGCATCACGACGCCAGCAATAGCGCGATAGCCGATCTTGACCCGAACCGGCAGCTCGCACGGCATACACCAGGTCGGTTCCGACGACCTGGTCATCATCATTGTGTATCAGCAATCGAACAACGCGCGCCGGCCCTGACGAGGGCGATCACCCCAGGCGCGCGAGCGCGTCGTGCATGTCCGACGCCGTCGCGTAGCGGTCATCGGGCTGCTTCGCCATCGCTTTCAGGATCACGGCCGCCAGCGGGCCCGGAACGTCCGGATTGAACTTGCGGGGATCGGGCGGTTCTTCTTCGAGGTGCTTCGCCACCAACGCCCACGTCGTCTCGGCCTCGAACGGCACTCGCCCCGTGATACACTCGAACAGCACGACGCCTGCGGCGTAGAGGTCGCTGCGCGGATCGAGTTCCGCCCCCGATAGCTGTTCGGGCGACATGTAATCCGGTGTGCCGATCGACACCCCGGCCTCCGTCAATCCCTTGCCCTGCGGCGGATTGGCAAGCCGCGCGATGCCGAAATCCATCACCTTTAGAAAACCGCTCGGCTCCACGACGATATTCTGCGGTTTGATGTCCCGGTGGATCACGCCCTCGGCATGCGCGACTTCGAGCGCGCGACAGAGCTGCTTGCCGACGGTCAACGTCACCGCGACGGGCAGCTTGCCGCGCGACACGATCAACTGCTTGAGCGAGGTGCCCTCGACGTACTCCATCGTCAGGTAATACATCCCGTGCTGCTCGCCGAGATCGTAGGTCCGGACGACGTTGCGGTGGGCGATCTTCCGCGCCAGTCGGATCTCCTGCTTGAAGCGATCGAGCGCGACGCTGCCGCCGGCCATGGCCTCCGGTTTGAGCGTCTTGATCGCGACGGGCTCCTGCAGCTCGCGGTCGAATGCGCGATACACGACGCCCATCCCGCCCGCGCCGAGCATTTCCTTGACTTCATAACGGCCGGCGAAAGTGGCGCCGGGCCGCAGCTGGCCGCCGTCGACCGCACGGACCGCCGTGGGCGTCGAGGTAATCGGCTGCGTCGCCGCGCTGCCCGATGCCTGCATCATGTATTCGACCAGCGCCGCCTTTTCCTTGAGGTCTTCGACGAGACTCTTGAACGCCTGCGACAAAATGCCGATTTCGTCGCGCGACTGTACCGCGACGTCGACACTGTAGTCGCCGTCCTGCACCTTACGGGTCGCAATCGCGAGCCGGCGCACCGGACCGGCGATCTGTCGCGCCTGGACGAAGGCGAAGATTAGCGCGAGCACGACACCCAGCCCCACCGCCCACAACATCGTGCGCCGCAGCGCATTGAACGCCGCCAACTCCGATTCCCGGGAGCGCAGCGCGACGAATCCGCCGCGCACGTCGCCCGAGGGCGAACGAATCGCTCCGGCCAGGCCGATCATGTGCTGCTTCCCCAGCGCCGCAGCGAGCGCCATGCCCTCGCCGCCGGTATCCGCGGCCAGCGCTGCCGCCTGTACTGAGCTTTGCAGCGCGGGGCCGATCTCTTGCGCCGGCACAGTGCTCCCCACGACGACCGGCTTACCCAGCGTATCGAGCGCGAAGAACACGACGTCGGAGTTGGTGGCCTGCTTGATGGCGCCGGCGAGCGAGTCGTCGATTTGATACGTGGCGACAAGTGCGCCAAGCGGTGCCGCCGTCGGCCGGTCGCGCAGCGGCGTCCCGACGGCCAAGTACATCGTCCCCCGCACGTCGTCGAGCCAGGCACCGCTCGTTTGCTCGCCGCTCAGCGCATTGGCGACGAGCGGTGCGATCGAGAGGTCGCGGTCATACTGTTCGCGGTAGTCGGTCCGCGCGATCAGGATGCCGTCGCTGTTCGTGACCAGCACCCACGCCGCGTCGACCAGCCCCTGGATGTCGTCGGCCTGATCCAGGGCTTCGGAGCGATCGCGTTGGTTGAGCAGCCGCTGCCGGTACTGCGGGACGTCCGTCGCGACCGTGGTCGCACGCCCTAACGTGCGCGTGCGAGCCGTGAGATAGTCGTCCACGGCCCGGCGTGTCGATAAGAGTGCGCGGTGGATCGAGGCGTCCGCCGTGCGATTTGCCTGCACCGACGTGACGCCGAACGTAATCCCGAGCACCGCCACCACGAGCAGTGTCGAGGCGACGAAGATCTTGGCGGTCAGCCCGAACGCGGGTTTAGTAGCGCTCGCGCCCGGCATTGGTGGGGTAGTTTCGTCCGTACTTGTTGCGATGGGGCTCCCACTGGTAGCCGCGGGCATTCAGCGAAATCTGCAGCTCCTGTTGCGTGGCCCCCGCCCCCGCCCCGGCCATGACGTCCTTGACGACTTCGCTGGGAATACGCTCGTGCCAGACGTGGAGGCGATAGCGCCCGCCGGGCACGTTGTCGATGGTGAAGCTGCCGTCGTTGCTCGGCTGCGCGTAGTACCGGTTCTCCATGACGAGCACGTAGGCGACCATGCGCGGGTGGACGTTGCAGTACACCCGCACCAGACCGGGATGATCGAACGTATTGCTCTTTGCCTCGCCCCGACCGTAGAGCCCCAGGTCGAAGCTGTTGGGCTCGCTCACCGAGAAGACGTTGTGATTGAACGGATCGTGGTTCGGAAAGCGCACCGTCGAGCCGACAGGCACGACGACGACGTGTGGGGCGTACGTCTTGTCCGTAATCGCGATCTCAACGGTGACCGGCTTGCCCGCGGTCGACACGCTGGCGGGCGCTTCCAGATACAGCACCGCGTCGCTCAGATCCGGCGACGGTTTGTTGTCTTTCTCGAGAATCACGATCCGGCCTGATATCCCCGCGTCGGACATCAGCCCGCCGACGGCGAGCAGCATGACGATACCCACCACACGCATCACGAATCTCCCGAAGCTGTTGCGTCCGAGGGCGTGGAGCTTACTGTAGTGCCAACCAAGTCGCCAGGAGCGAGCCGTGATGCAGGTCTTGCTTTTGCTCTCTCTCTCTACACAGCAGCCTGCATCCCCTCCACCACCGCCCCCGCCCCACAAACGCACGGTCGAGTTCACCGGCACCGTGCTCATGAACGGTTTCTATAATAGCGCGCGCACCAACAACAGTGACGTCCCCGTCTTCGCCGATACGGACGCGACCGGTGTGACGGGCGCCAGTGCCACGATGCGACAGACGCGGCTCGGCGTCTTCGTCACCGACCCCGACGTGCTCGGCGGCGCTTTCAGTGGGGAGGTCGACGTCGACTTCTTCGGCGGACAACAAGCGGCCGCCGGCAATCGAAACTTCCCGCTACTGCGCCTGCGCCGGGCCATCGGCACCGTCCAATGGACCCATGTGCAAATCCTGCTGGGCCAGGAAACCGCGCTGGTTTCGGATCGCAATCCGCGTTCGCTGGCGGGAGTAGGCGTACCGGATTTCAGCAATGCCGGCAATCTCTGGTTCTGGATTCCGCAGGCGCGGGTCACGTGGGAATACGGATACACGTTTCGTCTCGCGGTCCAGGGTGCGGTGCTGGCCCCGATCAGCGGTGCGCCACAAGGGGCTCTCACCACACAAGCAGACTCGGGCGAACGAAGCGGTCGCCCCTACGTCGAAGGCCGCGTGCGGCTGGGGTGGGGACCGACGGATGATCCCAGCGAGGTGGCGATCGGCGGCCACATCGGCTGGCTGCGCGGTTTCGACTCGCTCACGGGCGATTCCCTGCTCCAGTCACGCGCCGTCACGTTCGACACGCGACTCAAGTTCGGGCCCGCCGAGATCCTCGGCGAAGCGTTCATCGGCCAGGCGATCGCCGGGCTGGGCGGGGGCGGGATCGGACAGAATAACGGGGTCGGCGGCGCGCCCGTGCGCACGAAAGGCGGATGGGGCCAGTTGAACGTGCGCCCGCGTACGGGCTGGATGTTCGGCGGCGGCTGCGGCATCGACGATCCCAAGGATACCGATGTGCCGGCAACGGGACGATTCCGCAATTTCGTATGCGAGGGGCACGTCGAGTGGCGTCCGCCCGGCCCGCTGGTGTTCGGCTTCGAGTTTCGCCGCCTCCAGACGCGCTATCAGGCCGGCGACTTCACCGTCAACCACCTGAACCTGGCGGCCGGCTTCAGGTTTTAGGACGCCGGAACCTGCTCAGCCGTCCCGTCAGCCACCCCGAATCGCGAGGCTGTTCCTCGCGCGCGGCGTGCAGCCATACGGCCATGACTCCGGCACGGCCGAGGAGCCCGACAAGCTTGCTCGGGTCGGCCCGATCGACCACGGGCAGCCGCCCGATGTCGTGTGTGATCATCTTCGCCGTTGCCTCCTCGAGGAGCTCGTCGGGATGGGTGACGACCAACCGGCGACTTCCCAGATCCCGCACGGTGTCGCCCTCTCCGTCTTCACGGTCCAACGCCCGCACGAGGTCGCCGCGCGTCACGAGCCCGACGAGTCGTTCGGCGTCGTCCACGACCGGCCATTCCTGGCGTCGCGCCATGACCGGATCTTCGTCCGCCAGTCGCTCAAACAACCCATCGACGGGGAGCGACGCGGGGACGGTCGGCACATCCTTCTCCATCACGTCCGCCACGCGCATCAGATGCAGCGGGTTGACGATGTACTCGCGCATCACGTGATGGCCGCGCCGCGCCATTTTCTCGGTGAGAATCGACCGTTTCATGAGGAGCACGGTGACCGCATCGGCGGCGACGCAGGCGACCAGCATCGCGGGCAGCAGATTGACGTCGTGCGTCACTTCAAGCATGAACGCGATCGCGGTGAACGGTGCCCGCATCGTCCCACCCAGCATCGCGCCCATGCCGAGTACCGCCCACACGCCCGGATCCCCGCCCGGCAGAACGGGACCGACCAACGCGCCGAGCGCGCCGCCCATGATCATCAAGGGCGCAAGTACACCGCCCGACGTTCCAGAGCCTAGTGCGATCGCCCAGATCACGGCCTTGGTGATGAGCAAGCCGAGCAGAAACATCCCGACAAGCCGTGCATTCAAGAGGTCGCGAATTACGTCGTAGCCGACTCCGAGGGCGCGGGGATACAACAAGCCCCCAATCCCCACCACCAGTCCCCCAATTGCGGGCCACCACATCCAGTGGATCGGCAGCTTCGCGAAGAAGTCCTCCGATGCGTAGACGAGCCGGGTCAGCAGGCCCGATCCGAAGCCGGCGAATAGTCCGAGCGCGAGGGCGCTCAGCAAAGCGAGCGGAGCGAGCGGCAGATGCGCACGGGTCGCGAACACCGGCCCCGCGCCCATGAGCGGCACGCGCAACGCAGCGGCCACTGCGGCCGCGCTCGCCACGGGGATGAAGCTGCGCGGCTTCCACTCGAACAGCAGCAGCTCGACGGCGAGCAGCACCGCCGCGACCGGTGTGGCGAAGATGGCCGACATGCCACCCGCCGCGCCCGCGACGAGCAGCGTCTTGCGCTCGGCCGCCGACATATGGAACCCTTGGGCGAACAGCGATCCAAACGCGCCGCCGGTCATGATGATCGGCCCCTCGGCGCCGAACGGCCCGCCCGTCCCGATCGAGAGCGCCGACGAGAGCGGCTTGAGGACGGCGACGCGTGCTTCCATGCGGCTGCGACCGATGAGGATCGCTTCGAGCGCTTCCGGAATCCCGTGGCCGCGGATCTTTTCCGAGCCGTACCGGGCCATCAGTCCGATGATCAGGCCGCCGATGACGGGAATGAACACCGACCAGAGGCCGAGATGATGCGCGGCCGGCGATGTGAAATCGCCGATGGCGATGCGCTGGTAGTAAAAGAGGTTGGTGAAGAAGCCGATCAGCTTGGTGAGCGCGAGCGCGACGAACGCGCTGGCGACACCGATGAACACCGCCATGAGAGTGACGACGAGGACGCGGGGATTGGCGGTGAAATCCCCGCGTTTGGCGTCGGCAACGGCAGGCATGTCTTTGCGAAATCTAGTCGAGGTCGACGGTTTTTTGGTGCTTCTCGTGCCTGCGATACGCCTTTTTGGAACGGTGGACTTTGTGGCCGGGAGTCTTGAGACGCTCTTTGACCGGCGCGCGCGGGTTCGGCACGCGGATGACGACCCTTTCCTTGTCGCGCTTGCGACTCATTCGCCGGTGACGCGTTCCCGGATCTGGCGCGCGTGGTGACGCGCGTGAATCACGTGGAATCGCATCCATTCCTCGATCGTCAAGTCACCCATGCGCGGATGCTTCACGAAGAGATTCGCGCGACGCTCCGGCATCAAGGCGCGATCGACTTGATCCCATGCATCGATCCCAGCGAGGAAATGCGCTTCCGCCGTCGTCCGGCTGATTCCCGGCGGCGGCGTCGTGCGTTCCGGCGCCTTCCGGCCCGGCGGGAACCACCGCAATCCGAAAATGAAGAACCGGGCGACCTGCTGGGCGGGCGTGCGCGATCGGCGGGACATCGGTGCGTGATTGCGGCGCGCATGAAACGTTTCGGCGCTCAACGTGAGACCGAGCGCGAGGTGCTCGACGATCTGCGCGGGGGTCCACTTTCCGGCTGGGGCGCGCTGCCACTCGCTGTCGCGCCGGTCGCGCCACGGGTCCAGCACCAGCGCGGGCAGCTCGGCGAGGCGGCGGCGAGGGTCGATCATCGCGTGCGGAGCCAGCGACTACTAGCTTCTACCCGACCCGACATGCGGGGAATTTGCGAGTGAACCTGCTGCGCCGCCACCCGGTCGCGATCGCGCTGGTGGTCCTGCTGCTCCTGACGGCGATTCACCCGTTGCCCGCGCTGGTCGATGCCGTGACGGGCTCCGCGCCAGGCGACGCGGATCTCGATCGCCCCATGCTCTATGTCATCTTCGCACCTCTCTCCGATACCCTCGACGCAGTGACCTTCTTCAGCCTGGCGCGCGCAGTGTGGGCGGTCGTCGTCTGGGTCCTGCTCCTCGCCGCCTGGGGCGCGATCCGGGCGTCGAGTGACTCGTTGAACTGGCGCCGCATCGTCGCGAGTGCGTTGCTCGGCCCCGTCGCGCTGGCGGCGCTTGTCGTCGCCGCGTTGCTGCTGCCGCGTCCCGTGCCCCGCCTCGTCAGCGACGGCCCGGGCACCGTGATCGACTATCACGCCCACACGAACGCCTCACACGACGGCCGGCCCGGCTGGACGCTCGCCAAACTCGCCCAATGGCACGAGCGCCAGGGATTCCAGGCGACGTATGTCACCGATCACAATGTCATCTATGACGGATCTCTGCCCGTGCCCGAGGGCACCTCGATCAGCTTGCTGCCCGGCGTCGAGTGGAGCGTCTATCGCCAGCACGTCGTGGCAATCGGGCGTGTCGAGGCTCTGCCGCGCGACAGCTTCGGGGAGAGCACGGCCCGCATGATCCGGATGTTTGCGGTGATCGAACGCCAGGGTGGACTGAGCATCGCGTCGCTGCCCGAGTACTGGCGCTATCACGAGGAGGAGCTGAGCGCCTTCGTGCTCGGCGGGGTCGACGGATTCGAGATCGTCAACTGCGCGCCCAAGGCATTGGGGTTTCCGTCGGACCTCCGTCGCCAGGTGGTGGCGCTCGCGGCGAGTCACGATCTGGTGGTTGTCGGCGCAAGCGACAATCACGGCTGGGGACAGGTCACCTGCGTCTGGAACGTTTCACACCCGGGCGCGCAGGGCTTTCACACAAACCGCGTCTTCGCCCGGCCGCTCGCCCTGGTCCAGGGCGACTGGCAGGCGTGGACCGCGCCGGTGACCCAGCCCTGGTTCATGCTGCGCTCGCTGACGTGGGCCGAACGCGCGAGCTGGTTGACGTGGGTGGTCATTATCCTGCTGTACCGCGCCCTGCCGCGCCGCGAGGGGCAAGCTGCGGGGCTCGGGATCCTGGCTCGCTCGCTGGGCCGCCGCTCACGCGAGACACCCACGCCCGTTCCTAACCAAACCCCGACGTGACAGGGCGCAACGAAACGGCGAGGTTGGACGTCTTATTCGCAGGTGCTTCCCCTTCCCTTTTTCCCTTTGGAGACCGTCCCATGCAGGCAGCTTGTCGTCTTGTAACCCTCGGTGCTCTTCTGGCGCTGGCGTCGCCGGCCGCGGCACAAATGGCGTTGCCGCTCAAGCATGCTCCGGCGCGCACGCAAACCGCCATCACTCCGGCGGATCTCATGACCCGCTTGTATCTGTATTCCGACGATTCCATGATGGGCCGCCTGGCCGGCAGCGAATACAATCTCAAGGCCACGGCGTACATCGCGTCCGAGGTCAAACGATTCGGGCTGCAGCCCGCGGGGGATTCCGGCGGCTACTTCCAGAACGTGCCGCTCGTCAAGCGACAGCTCGATGCGAGCGCGGCCCTCTCCGTCGATGGCACATCGCTGCGTCCCTGGGATGACTTCGTCCCGCGCGATCCGGGCGTGGCGACGCGGGCCTTCGATGGTGTCCAGGCAGTGTACGCCGGCGTGCTCGGCGATAGCACGCAACTGTCGCCCGAGCAGGCGAGCGGGAAGTTCATCGTCCTCGCCGTGCGGCGGGGGCCGAATCTGCCCCCCGCGGCGCAGGTGAACCGCGGTGCGCTGCTCGCGAAGTATCGCGCGGCGGCCGGTATCGCCGTCGTGGCGCTCGAAACCTTCCCGCCGCAAGCGATCGATTTCTTCCGGCAGCCGCAGACGATTTTGAAGGACGGCGCGGCGCTGAGCGACACGACCAGCCTGCCCGTCTACGTCTACGTGAACGCCGGCGGGGCGAGGACGTTACTGGGCGCGCCTCTCGACAGCCTCCGCGCGGGCGCGACCGGAAAGACGCTGCACGGCTCGGTTTCGTTCAGCGAGACGCCGGCGCCCGCCCGGAACGTCGTCGCCATTCTGCCTGGCAGTGATCCGAAGCTGCGCGGCGAGTACGTCGCGATCGGGGCTCACAACGATCACGTCGGCTTCGACCATGACGCGGTGGACCACGATTCCATCCGCGCCTACAACGACGCCGTTCGCAAGCTGCAGCTCGCGTCGCCGACGCATCGGGTCACGCCGGATCAGCTGCAGCAGATCCACGTGAATCTCGACAGCCTGCACCGGCTCCATCCGGCGCGCCGGGACTCGATCTTCAACGGCGCGGATGACGATGGCTCAGGGACGGTCGCGGTGCTGGAGATGGCCGAAGCGTTCGCCGGGGCGAAAGCGAAGCCGAAACGCTCGCTCATCTTCGTCTGGCATACGGGCGAGGAGCTGGGGCTGTTTGGGTCGCAGTACTTCACCGATCATCCGACGGTGACGCGGGACTCGATCGTGGCGCAGCTCAACATGGACATGATCGGGCGCGGCCGCGCCGACGACGAGACCGGCGGTGGGCCGGGATACCTCCAGCTCATCGGGACGCGCCGCCTATCGACCGAGCTGGGGGATCTGATCGAGAGCGTCAACAAGGCACGGAAACAACCGTTCACGTTCGACTATCAGTTCGACGCGTCCGGTCATCCGGAGCAGTACTACTGTCGCAGCGATCACTACATGTACGCACGCTACGGCATCCCGATCGCGTTCTTCACGACCGGCAACCATCGCGACTATCACCAGGTGACGGACGAGCCGGAGTACATCGATTACGACAAGCTGGCGCACGTGGCGCAGTTCGTGTACGACATCGCGACGACGGTGGCGAACCTGGACCATCGGGTCGTGGTCGACAAACCAAAGCCGGACCCGCATGGGAACTGCGTGCAGTAGGTCGTGGCAGGCTACAGCAGCCGGTCGTTAGTCGATAAGCTCGGCATCAAGCCCCGGACGCGGATTGCGATCCTCAATCCGCCCCGGGGCTTTCGAGCGACGTTGGGCAAGTTGCCAGCCGGAGTTCGGATCGCGTCGCGAGTCAGCGGCACCTACCCCTTCATTCTTTTCTTCACGCGTGACCGCGCGGTCCTCGAGAACGAGATTCCGCGGCTACTGGGCGCGCTCACGCCCGACGGCGCCCTCTGGATCTCCTGGCCAAAGAAGAGCTCCGGTGTCGTCACCGACATCACCGAAGACGTGGTGCGGGCCGTCGCGCTGCCGACCGGCCTGGTGGACGTGAAGGTCGCCGCCGTGGACGACGTCTGGTCTGGGCTCAAGCTCGTGCGGCGGCTCAAAAACCGCTGATTTACTTTACATTACAAAGTACTTGACAGAACCCCTTCCCGCCCTAGCTTTGATGCCATGAGCTCGCCGCAGCCGCTCCGCGACCGGGCGCTCGACAATCTCCAGTTCATCCGCTCCGCCATGGAGCGGGCCGGCTCGTTTACGGCGGTGCCCGGCTGGGGGATGGTCGTGGTCGGCTGCACCGCCCTGGCCTCTACCTGGTTGGGGCTGCGGCAAGCACGGTCCGCCGACTGGCTCGCGGTGTGGCTAGGTGAAGCGGCGCTCGCCGTGGTCGTCAGCAGCGCGGCGCTGGTCCAGAAGGCCCGCGCCGCCAACGATCCGGTGCTGTCGGGACCGGGACGGCGGTTTGGCCTCAGTTTTCTGCCGCCCATCGTCGTCGGCGCGCTGTTGACGATCGCGCTGTATCGAGCGCAGCTGTATTCGCTCATGCCGGGGACCTGGCTGCTGCTGTACGGCACCGCCGTCGCGACCGCCGGCGCCTTCTCGGTCCGTGTCGTTCCCCTGATGGGGGTGTGCTTCATGGTGCTCGGGACCGTGGCGCTGTTTACGCCATTTCGGTGGTGGCCCTGGTTCATGGCGGTGGGATTTGGTGGTCTCAACATCGCATTCGGTTTCACTATCGCCCGGAGGTACGGTGGCTAAGAGCAATACGGCGCGACTCACCCGCGTGGAAGCGGAACGACCGGTGAAGACGAAATCGCAGCCGGCGGCGGAGCTCGACCGGCTGATTCACGAGCGCGTGCGGCTGGCAATCGTGAGCGCGCTCGCGGTGCGCGACAGTCTCACCTTCAACGAGCTGAAAGCGCTCCTGAAGACGAGCGACGGCAATCTCAGCGTCCACGCGCGCAAGCTCGAGGACGCAGACTACATCACGTGCGACAAGTCGTTCGCAGGCCGCGTTCCCAAGACGGAATACCGACTCACCGCTCTCGGCAAGCGGGCGCTCGAGCGCTACCTCGACCACATGGAAGCGTTGATCCGCGCCGCACGCGGTGGCGCACGCTGACGTGGACCCTTTTTTTTGCGGGATAGCTTTATGAAACAAAGTACTTCTCTCCACGTCGCCATCGTCATGGACGGCAACGGCCGCTGGGCCACGCGCCGCGGCCTCCCCCGGGCCGCCGGCCACCGCGCCGGCGCGGAGGCGGTGCGGCGCGTCGTCCGCATCGCGCCGGACTGCGGCATCACCGCTCTCACGCTGTACGCGTTTTCGTCGGACAACTGGAGCCGGCCGGCCGCCGAGGTCTCCACGCTGATGCGCCTGTTTGCGCGTCATCTCCGGACCGAGACCGCCGAGCTGGCGGCGCAGGGCGTCAAGCTCACCGTCGTCGGCCGGCGCGATCGCCTGCCCCGCTCCCTCCTCACCGCGATCGCGGCCGCCGAGCACAGCACGGCGGCCGGCACACACCTCGAGCTGCGCATCGCCGTGGACTATTCGGGACGCGCGGCGATCCGCACGGGTCAGCTCCTGCCCGACGTCGATCTCCTCATCCGCACCGGCGGCGAGCAGCGGCTGTCGGATTTCCTGCTCTGGGAATGCGCCTACGCCGAGCTGTGGTTCACCGAGCGCATGTGGCCTGACTTTGGCGCCTCGCAGCTCGCGGCGGCCGTCCACGAATTCCATTCACGCGACCGCCGCTTCGGCGGGTTGCCGAACCGGGAGGCCGTGTGACGCGCACCAGACTCGGCCTGGAGATCGTCGCGGCAGGCGCCGCCGGTGGAATCGTCGGCGACGGGTTGCTCCGCGCGATGCCGTGGGGGTTGAACGTCGCGATCGGCACGGCGGGCCTGGTGGCCGTCGGCGTCTGGCTGGTCCGGCGGCACCGCGTCACCCCGGGGCCGGACGCCGCCTGGCTCGCCATCACGGCGCTGCTCCTGGGAGCCGCATTCGTGCGGCGCGACGCCGCCGCCCTTGCCGACTTCGATGTGCTCGCGCTCATCGGCGCGCTCGCTTTCGCGGCGGCCAGCGTGCAGGGCGAGCGCATCATGCGCTGGACCGTGATCGACTACGTGCGCACGGGAATCTCGGCAACCGTTGCCAGCATCGCCGGCAGCCTCGTCTTGCTGGGGCGCGACATCGATTGGCGTGAGCTGCCGCGCGAGGGAGAGGGAGGGCGTCTGCGCCAGGTGCGCGGCATCCTCGCCGGCATCCTCATCGCGGCGCCGCTGCTCGCGATCTTCGCGGCGCTGTTTGCGGCCGCGGACCAGGTGTTTGCGAACGTCTTGCAGAACCTGTTCGATTTCGACCCCCGCAGCATCCTCACACACACGTTCTTCATCGGCTTCTGGGGCGCGCTGACTGCCGGTTTGCTGCGCTGGGGTCTCATCGGTCGTCCGATCGCCGCCCCCCGACTGGAATACGTCCCCGCCAGTGTCACCCCGTTCGCCGTCGCGCTCGGGCTGCTCGACGCGCTCTTTCTGCTGTTCGTGGTGATACAGCTGCGCTATTTCTTCGGCGGCGCCGCGCTCGTCGAGCAGACGGGCGGCGTGACGTACGCCGAGTATGCCCGGGCCGGGTTCTTCGAGCTGGTTACGGCGAGCGCGCTGGTATTGCCGATCGTGCTCGGCGTCGACTTCCTGGCGCGCGGCGGCGCGCCGCCCCAGATCCGCACCATGCGCCAGTTGTCCGGCCTGCTGCTCGTGCTGCTCAGCATCGTCATGGCGTCGGCTCTGGAGCGCATGCGCCTGTACGTGTCGGTGTTCGGGCTCTCGGCCACTCGCCTGTATGCGACGGCGTTCATGGTTTTTCTGATCGGCGTGTTCGCGTGGTTCACGTGGACCGTGCTGCGCGGGAACCGCGCGCGCTTTGCGTTCGGCGCGCTGATGCAGGGTCTCGCGGTACTCGCCGGCCTGCACGTCCTGAATCCGGATGCGTTTATCGTACGCACGAACCTGGCGCGGCCCACGGTGGAACGGCGGTTCGACGTGGTCTACGCGACGACGCTGGGCGCGGACGCCGTGCCGGCGCTCGTCACCGCTCTGCCGCAGCTTCCTGCCGAAGACCGCTGCCGCGCGGCCACCGCGCTGCTGAAGCGCTGGGGCACCGACGCCGAGAGCGACTGGCGTACCTGGAACTGGAGTCGCAGCCGGGCCCGTCGCCTCGTCAGCGCGCAGCGCGCCAAGCTTCGGGCCTCGTGTGCCGCCGCGGTCAAGGAGATCTCGCATGATCACTGACGGCTTGAATCCCCTGACGGTGTTGCTGTTTGTCGGCGCCGTGCTCGGCGGCGCCGCGCTCATCACACTCTACGTGTTCGCGCGCGTCACAAAGCGCGAGCCATTCGCGCGCATCACACTGCGGACGTTGCTCGGAGGCGCGGGTCTGTATGTGGTTCTGTTCCTCGGCGCCTCGCTGCTGAGCCACAATCGCGTGCTGGCGCCGGGCGAGGAGAAGCACATCTGCGAAATCGACTGTCATCTGGCGTACGCAGTCGCGGCGACCACGTCGGAACCGCTGCCGAACGGGCTGGTACGGCACACGGTGACGGTCAAAGTCCGATTCGATGAAGAGACGATCTCGTCGCGCCGGCCTCGGGACGCGACCCTAACACCCAACAGCAGGTACGTCGCGTTAGTGGATGACGTCGGCAACCGCTACCCGGGATCAGCCGATGGGCTGAAGCGCAAACTGATTCCCGGAGAGTCGTACACGACGGACATCGTGTTCGACGTACCTGCACAAGCACTGGGCCTGCGGTTGATCCTGCGCAATAACGATCCCGAGACGGCATTCATCATCGGGCACGAGAACAGCCTGCTGCACGGGAAGACGACATTTCGGTTGCCGGGATAGGTGTCTGGTGTCAGGTGCCGGGTGTCAGGACGCTCTGCGGCGAGATTTGAGGGCGCGTGTGAGACCAGCAAGCATCCGACCAACTTCTTTGCTCAATTCGAGCACTCGCGTCTGTCGGCGGAGCTGACTCGTTAGCCCAAACTGTTCCTCCCTCGGAAAGGTCCGTGAGGACCGCTATGCCATCTCCACGAGATCCATCGATCTCTGCCGAACAAGGAGATCGTTATAGGACAGCACCTTTGATGCTGGTTGCGAAGCCATAAACGGAAGATTCATTCCCGCAGAACTGCAGACATCATCCGTTCAGCGACGATGTTGATCCATTTCACGCATGCTGACACCAGACACCCGACACCTGACACCGCTAGATTTGATCATCATGCCCCTCCGCATAACGCAGGTGGACGCGTTCACGAATCGCCCCTTCGCCGGCAACCCTGCCGCCGTCTGTATCCTGCCGAAAGCCGCCGATCCGGCCTGGATGCTCGATGTCGCACGCGAGATGAATCTCGCCGAGACCGCCTTTCTCGTTCCGCAGCGCGACAGCTACGATCTGCGCTGGTTCACACCCGCCGTCGAAGTCGATCTCTGCGGTCACGCGACACTCGCGAGCGCACACGTGCTGTGGGAGGACCGTCACCTCAAGCCAAATGAGCAAGCGCGCTTTCACACCAAGAGCGGGCTGCTGACGGCCGATCGCCGCGATGGGTGGATCGAGCTCGACTTTCCGGCGACGCCCCCCACGGCCGCGCCAGCCCCGGCCGGACTCAGCGAGGCGCTGGGCGCAAAGCCGACGTTCGTCGGTCGCAGCCGCTTCGATTACCTCGTCGAAGTCGACAACGAAGCGACCGTGCGTGGGTTGACTCCCGATCTCAACGCCCTGAGCCACGTCCAGGCGCGCGGTGTCATCGTCACGACTCGGAGTGATGGAAAGAGCGACTACGACTTCGTGTCGCGCTTCTTCGCACCGCAGTCAGGCGTTCCAGAAGACCCCGTCACCGGATCCGCGCACTGCGCGCTGACGCCATACTGGAGCGCGAAGCTGGGAAAGAACGAGTTGGTCGCCTATCAGGCGTCGGCGCGCGGCGGCGAGCTGCGGCTGCGACTCGCCGGCGACCGCGTCCGCATCGGCGGGCAGGCGGTGACGGTGTTGCGCGCGGAACTCACCGCGGGCAATATGGCTTCGTGACGGAATCCAAAAGCACACATCGCGTCGTCGGTTATCTCATGGCGCTCGGAGCCGGTGCCACGTGGGGCACCACCGGGCCGCTCTCGACCGGACTCTATGATCTCATGCCGGCCACGAGTATCGGCTTCTGGCGCGTGCTCATCGGAACGGTCGCACTGGCCATCTGGGGGATCATGTTCCGCCGCGACCTGTTTCGCGCCGATCGCCGCGGCTGGCTGCTCGTAGGACTCGGCGGTGGAGCGATGGTGGCACTGTTCGAGATCGCGTATCAGTTCGCGATCGGCGGCGTCGGCGTCGCGGGAGCCGCGGCCCTCCTCTACACAGCACCCGTGATCGTGGCCGTGCTGGCTCGCATCATCTTGAAGGAAGCACTGACACCGACCCGCCTAGCGCTCGCGGTCATCGTCATGCTCGGCGTCGCCCTGACGGTCACCGGCGGCAGCAACGCCGGGGCGGAAGCTGCACGGATGGGAGTCAGTGCGGGCGTCGCCGGCGGCCTGCTGTCGGCGCTCAGCTATGCGCTGACATCGCTGATGGGGCGCTTCGCGGCGCCGCGCTACGGAGTGGTGAAGGTGCTGTTCCTCGAGGCGATCGGCGGCGTGCTATTGATCTGGATTGCATTGGCGATTTGGGGCCGGTCGCCGCACTTGCCGCCCTCGCCGGCCGCATGGCGCGGCTTGCTGGGACTCGCCGCCGGCTCCGTCATCGCCGCGAACCTTTTGTTCTTCGGGGCAATGAAGCGGATCGAAGCCGCACCCGCCTCGGTGGCTGCGACCATCGAACCCGTGGTCGGCGCGTTGCTCGCGCTGCTGCTCTTCAGCCAGCGCCTCACCACACTGGGCTGGCTCGGACTCCTGATGGTGGTGGGAGGTGTCGCCGCCGGCTACATGCTGGAGGGATTGAAAAAGGATCCCGAACCAGCCTAGCGCGCTGCCCGAGCTTCGGATTCGGCGGGCTGTCCGCTGTAAAAGTTGGGCTTGCCGGACGCTTGGAGCAGGCCGTGAATCACGAATTCGAGACCGACGAAAAACAGTCCGCCCCAGATCAAGCCCGGTAACTCGCGCGTGTCGCGTCCGTACGCGACCAGCGCCCAGCGGGCGAGCACGTAACACCACAGTCCCCCTGCAAACCACCCGAAGATCCGGACGATCTTGCCGCTCGAGGTCTCGATTCCCGGGATCTTGAGCAGCAGCACTTCGACCCAGTGGCCCACGTACGTAAAGCTGAACGCCAGTGTGAAGGCGTCCAGAAAATCCCATAGGAACGTGCCGTGGCGGGGCAACGTCACCAGGATCACGAGCGCCAGCGGTATCGCCAGCAGCGTGCTACGGGTGAGCGCTTTCATGCAGATGTACCTCCAGCCAGTCGAGGACCGTGCCCCACCAGATGCGGCGATTGCGCGGCCGCAGCACCCAGTGCCCTTCGTCCGGGAAGTACAGAAACTTCGCGTCGAGACCCATCCGCTTGGCTGCCGTGAAGGCCTGATAGCCTTCCGACAGGTCCACACGATAATCAAGCTGGCTGTGAACGACCAATAGCGGCGTCTTCCAGTCGCTGACATGGTTCAGCGGTGACCACTTCTCGTAGAGCGCCCGATTCTGATATACCGGCCCGCCGAATTCCCAGTCGGTGAACCACAACTCCTCAGTGCTGCCCGCCATGCTCACCGGATTGAAGACGCCATCATGATCCACGAGCACTTTGAAGCGGTTCGTGTGCCCCGCGAGCCAGAGAATCATGTAACCGCCGTATGAAGCCCCCGCTGCGCCCATGCGCGTCGAGTCCACGTACGGCCGGCGCGCCACCACGTCCAACCCTCTCATAAGGTCTTCGAACGGATAGTCGCCCCAATGCTGCGAGATCGCGTCGGTAAACTTCTGCCCGTAGCCCGTCGAGCCGTGGAAGTTCACCTCGGCGACGACGGAGCCGCCCCCCCCGCCCCCCCCGCCCCCCCCGGCGGCGAACATCTGATTGTTCCAGCGTGGTCCCCAACTGTCGGTCCACGCACCCTGCGGGCCGCCGTGAATCAGATAGATGAGGGGATACTTGCGCGCGGCATCGAAGCCGGGCGGTTTTTGCGTCCAGCCGAATACGGAGTCTCCCAGCGCCCCGACAAAGCCGAATTCTTCGAGCGCCGGTAAGTCTAGGGTGGCGAGGGCAGAATCGTTGTGATGGGTCAGAGCCTTCCCGGAGACCCAGACCTCGGCTGGCTGCGTGTTGCTCTGATGGAGATAGACCAAGGTCTTACCGTCGGGTCCAACCTGAACGCCCGTGTTCACGCCGCCCGTGACGACGCGAGCGCGTTTGAATCCGGGAACGTCGATGCGGTAGATGTTGTCGCGGCCGCGCTCTTCGACGACCGCGTAGATGCATTTCGAGTTTGGGCACCAGGTGTACGAGCCGACGGAGAGCGCCCAGCCGGCAGTCGCGTCGACGATCGGCCCCATACCGGTGCTGCGGTCGGCGACCATCAGCCGCACACGGTCGGCTTCGAAACCGGCGCGCTCCATCGAGAGGAACGACGTCCATCTGTTGTCGGGAGAAAACCTCGGTGTGTTGTCAGCACCCGGATTCGTGGTGACCCGGTGCAGATTCGGGCCGTCAATCGCGTAGATATCGACGTTGGTATTGTCCGCTACGGTTGAGTCGGCGTGCATCGCGACGAGGATGTCCTTGCCGTCCGGAGAAACGGTCACGTCCCCGTCGCCACTGGTGGCGATCGCCGGCACGTCGTGATCGACCGGCGTGAGATCCGTCGCTTTTCCCGTTGCGATGTCCACTCGAAAGAGGTGCTGGCGCTTCCCTGCGCGGAAATCATCCCAATGGCGCCACATCATCCCCGTCCACAGACGCGCCTCGGTCGGGTACGCGCCGTTACGCTGATCGATCTCCTGATTCGCGGGCCATTTGATGTCGCTCACGACGAGAAAACCGGAGCCATCCGGCAGCCACACCGGATCAGAAACGCCGTCTGCTAACGTCGAGACTTTGCGCGCGTCGCCGCCAGCGATCGGCAGCAACCACACCTGAGCTCCGCCTTCGCGCGTGGAGATGAACGCGAGTGTCTTGCCGTCCGGCGACCAGCGCGGTTGGCGGTCCGAGCCGGGCCCACCGGTGAGCGCCCGTGCCTTGCCCGTCGCGACCTCGACGACCCAGACGCGCGAGACGTTGCGGTTGTCCTGGAGTGACGGCGTCGCGACGCTATATGCCACCCACTTGCCGTCGGGCGAGAGCTGCGGATCGCTGACAGCCTTCAGCGCGATGTAGTCCTCGAAGGTGATGGCGCGACGCTGCGCGGAAACGACGGTTGGAATGTTGGAAAGTTGGAACGTGAGAATCATTCCGAGAATGATGCGCCTTCCAACCTTCGGTCCTTCCAACGCTCCAACATTCCAACCGTCCATCGTTTCCTCTCAGTATTCGGGATGGGTGAGGATTGCGCGGACCAAGTCGTCAAATACCTGGGACTCGGGCGTGACGTTGCCGGCCGCGTCGGTGTGCACGTTCCACGCGGCGAGCTCGTTCAGCGCGGTGGCTTCCTCGTAGGTGAGGTGCAGGACGTGCCCGTTCGCACTTGTTCTCGCCTTGTCGAGCACGTTCTTGAGCACGTCGGGGAGGTGCTTCGCACTGCGCACCGCGTCGTACTGTTGCCTAGTCACCGTGAGGTCCATGCGGTAATCTTGAGTGCCCCCGGAGTCACTCGCAACCCAGAGCGTTCATGCCACGCACCGCGTTCCTAGCGACGGGCTTTCACGTCCCCGCGCGACTCGTCACCAACGACGATCTCGCGCAGGTGATGGAGACGTCCGACGAGTGGATCGTGCAGCGCAGCGGCATCAAGACGCGCTACTGGGTGGACAAAGGCGACACGGGCGTGGGGCTCGCGCGCGAAGCATCGAAGAAAGCACTCGACAAGGCCGGACTCGCGGCGAGCGATATCGACTGCATCATTTACTGCACCTGCACGCCCGATCATTTCGAGCCCGGCAATGGCGTCTTCCTCCAGCGCGAGCTCGGCCTCACCGACATTCCCGCGGTCGACGTGCGCAATCAATGCAGCGGTTTCATCTATGGCCTGTCGATTGCCGACGCGTGGATTCGCACGGGTCAGTACAAGAACATTCTGCTCGTCGGCGCCGAGGTGCACTCGCGCGGGCTCGACAAGACGACGCGCGGGCGGGATACGGCGGTGTTATTCGGCGATGGCGCGGGGGCGGCGGTGCTCGGACCCGTGCCCGAGAACGGTCGCGGCGTGCTGTCGACGCACATCTTTGCCGACGGCCGCTACGCCGAGAAGCTGTGGGTCGATGGACCGGGGCTGGCGCACGATCCGTACGTGAGCGTGGAGATGCTCGAGCAGGGACTGCATCGTGCGGTGATGGAGGGGCGCGACGTCTTCAAATTCGCGTCGATCAAGATGCCCGAGTCCGTTGCCATCGCGCTCAAGACCAACCACCTCACCCCCGCCGACATCAAGCTGCTCGTCCCCCACCAAGCCAACCAGCGCATCATCGAGATGGTCCAGAAAGCCACCGGGCTGCGCGACGATCAGGTCTACAGCAACATTCAGAAGTACGGCAACACCACGGCGGCGTCGATCCCGATCGCACTCGACGAAGCTTTGGCCGAGGGGCGCCTCAAGAAGGGCGACCTGCTAGTGCTCACGGCGTTCGGATCGGGGTTCACCTGGGGGAGCGCGGCGATTCGCTGGTAAAATCGGCCAGCCGATCCGAACCACGTTGCCACACGGAACAGCCGAATGACATCGATTGCGCCTGAAACGCCGCTCGCGCAAGTTGCGTACAGCGCGGTACCTACAGGAGAGACATCATGTTTGTCTATCTGGGACTCGCCCTGGCCGCCACGGCGCTCGTCGGCGGCTTTGCGGTCACAAGAAGCTTCGTGCGGCGCCGCCTGCGGTACGTGGACGCCATTCAGAAGCCCGCCGCGCCGCTCATAGCCGGTGCGGTTGCGGCTGTTGCGTTGCTGCCGGCGACGATTCTCCCTGCCATCGGATTGGGAACCGTCGTCGCGTTGGGCGTCGGTGTCGCGAGCGGTGTGGCGAGCGGTCGCAACGCGCCGCCGCCCTCGTCCGACTAGCTCGCCCGCAGCGCCTCGGGACGTCCTGCGACCACGCGCAGCGCGCGCACGGCCTCGCGCGCGAACGTCCGGCCCGCGCCCTTCTCGATCTCCTCCAGCGCATGCCAGCGCGTAAAGGCCGGTCGGACCGGTGTCGCCATCTGGAGGGTCTCGAAGGCATCGGCGACCGCCAGCACCTTCACGGCAACCGCCATCGGCAGCGCTTCGATATCCCAGTCATCGCCCACGATTTCGTAGTAATGCGAGTACTCGGCGATGATTTCGGCCGCGCCGCGCAGCGCACGTGCGACTGCGACCGACTCATCAGTCACCGAGCGCGACAACATTTTCAGCAGTCGCTGATCAGCGGTCCCCACCTCGTGCAGTAGGGCCGCGATCCGGAGGTTCTCGAGCTCATCCTCCATCAGCTTCAACTCGGCGCCCATCGCCGCCGCCAGCGCGGCGACGCGAGTTGAATGTCCTTCCTGACTCGACTCGGCGGACTCGATATGGAAAGTGAGGACTTCCAGCGTCGCGAGGTATGCGTTCTTGAGATCGGCCAGCCGTGCGGCGCGTTGCTCGGCGAGGCCGCCGACGACATATCCGGTGAGAATCAGGAAACCGCCCCACGGCACGAGCGTCAAGAGCGCGTCCTGGGTGAGCCCCGGATCCATTCCCATTCCACCGGTGGCCTGGAAGTAGAGGACGAGCGCGACGACGAAGAATCCGGACCCCACCGCAAACCGCCGGCCGCTCCGGAAGCCAGCGAGGATGATAGGCAGATAATAGAAGCTGAGGAACGCGAACTTCTGCTCGATGAGGGAATTGATGACGAGCATCGACGCGACCAGCAGAAGGACCAGGATGCGCTCGAAGTACTTCAGCACGAACTGCTGAATCACAAGGCCCTTTCTGCTAAGGAGATAGAGCGCGCGGGGACCAAAGTGAGCGACGCCTGGGCAATCTGCAAGTGAGAGGCGTCACACCTGAGCACAAACCAGTACGAAAACAGGGTCGGCACGGAATTCGCTTTAGAGCGGCGCCGGGGGACGGCCTGGCGCGTCCTAGAGGCCTCCCCCTCCAAGGGATCCGGGCACCGGCAACTATTAAGTTGGTGCGCCCCTCTCAGGGATCCCCAATGGATGACGTAGCCCCACCGTTCGGTTCGTTCATGGAAGCCATGCCCCATTGGGCATTCATCATCATTCACAGCATTCTCGTGTTGCTGGGCTTCTGGCTGGCGCGGAAGACCAAGAACAACGGCTTCCTGCTGTTCGTGGTGGCCGAGCTGTCGTACATCACCTATCACGCCGGTCTGACGCACTTCCTGTTTGCGCATATCGTCGCGGAGGTCTGCGACGCGTCATCGCTCGTCGTGATCGCGCTCGGATTCAGTAAGCGGATCAGTCCCGCTCCGCTCGTACCCGGGGCAGCGCAGCACCGGTAGCGGCGGGTAGCGCACAAAGCGGGGATCCGGGGGTTCCAAATCGGCGCGCAGGCACCGATAGAAGACGGACCGCCGCCGGTTGGTGACGATCCGAACCCATCGGCAGGTCGCGCAAAGCCCTACGACAGGGTCAGTCATTAGGTCGTAGGACAAGCTAGTTATATGTTGGAGCCCGTGAGCTCCCTCCCGCCTCCCCAGGGCGACGACTTCGGGCTGCCCCCCGGAGTACGGGACGAGTACCTGCACGGAGCGCGCGATCAGCTGGGGGCAATCGCAGAGCTGGCTGAACGGCTGATCGCCGCTGGCGACGACACGGCCGCAATTGAAGAGCTGCGCCGCGATGCACATCGGCTGCGCGGCTCCGCCGGATCCTTCGGCTTTCCGCAGGCTACGGTCGTCGCCGGCGAGCTCGAAGACGCCGCGAAGGCGTGGCTCGAGCATCCAGGAAATGGAGTCGCGGGCCGTGGCCAGGCCGCGCGCGCGTTCGTTCGGCGCTTAGCGGCGGCCCTGTTCACCAAACAAGCGACGGCAGCTCCCCCTCCAGCTGAGCGTGCGCTGCCGCCTCACCTCGCCGCCCCTTCGCCACCCCCTCTTCACACCGCCCCTCCGCAGGCGGAACCCAATGATGTGCCGGAAGTCATCGTCGTCGAGGACGATCCCGCCCTCGCCGAGCTGCTCACATTCGGGCTCGAGGCGCGCGGCTACCGCTTTCTGCACTTTCGCAACGGGCGTGAAGCGTTGGACCTGCTCAAGAAAATCGACACGCGGGGCAGCCGGCAGCCGCCGCTGCTGCTCCTGGACGTCGATCTTCCCGCGCTCGACGGCTACTCGATCTTCGAAGATCTGCAGCAGGAGTGTCCGGGAAAGTTTCGCGTCGTCTTCACGACGGTGCACGGCAGCGAAACGGAGCAGCTGCGCGGCCTCGAAGCCGGCGCGATGGACTATATGGTGAAGCCGATGAGTCTGCGCGTCGCGCTCGAGAAAATTCGGCGTTGGGTGGGCCGGTGACCGCGCGTCATTTCCTCACGGTTGTGGCGATCGTGCAGGGCTTCCTGCTCGGCGGGCTGATCGTCCTGATCATCCTGAACCGCTGGTTCAGATTGCGGCGCAGCACCCGGCTCAACCCGCGCCGCGAGGCGATCGACGCGTCCATGCGGCGCTGGGCCGCGGGCACGACGCCGCTCGCGGGCGTCCTGGTGGGACTGTCGCGGCTGCCCGTCCCGCTCGCGATCGACGCGCTCGTCAAATGGTCGGCGCGCGTGCCCGGGGAGCGTTGGCGCCAGCTCGCGCAGGCGCTCGAGTATCACTGGTGGGCCAGGCTGGTCCGCACGAACAGCACCTCGGCGCGTTGGTGGAAGCGGCTGGAGACCGCGCGATTCCTCAGCGTCGCGGCGACGCCGAAGGATGTGAGTCGTCTGACGCAACTGATCAACGATTCACATCCCGCGGTGCACGTGGCCGCCGTGGCGTCACTCGAGCACATGGAAAACACGTCGCTCACGCTGGCCGCGCTCGACCGGCTGCCGCGACTCGCCCCCACTGTCCAGGCGTACTACGCCGCGATGCTGCTGCGCTCGCGGCCGGTCGTGATCGAGCACCTCCAAAAGCGGCTGCGCCGCGCCGACGATCCCGCCCTGCCCCGCCTCGCCGAGTTTGCGGCGCGCCTCGGGGAGCCGGCGCTGCGCGAGCGCCTGACGGCGCTCGCCGATCACGCCGATCCCGAAGTTCGCATTCAATCGGCGCGCGCGCTCGGCAGCTTCCCGCATCGCGAATCGGTCGCGGTCCTGAAACGGCTGGCGACGGATGACGCCTGGCCGGTGCGCGCGCACGCCGTCCGTTCGCTCGGGATGATCACCGACGTGAGCACGTTGCCGCTCGTGAAAGCGGCGCTGCGGGACACCGAGTGGTGGGTGCGGCTGCGCGCGGCACTCGCGTTGATGCGCTTCGCGGGAGCCGGCCGCAACGCGCTCCTCGAGGCCGAAGTCGGCCCGGATCCGCTCGCGCGCGCGATGGCGCAGCTGGTCCTCGGACTGCCGGCGCAGGCGCTGGCGGAGTTCGCCGCATGAGCGTGCTCACCAGCATCGTGGGAGTGACCGACCTGACGATCCTGGTCTATTTCCTCGTCCTGAATTCCTTCTACGCCGTGCTGCTCATGCTCTCGATCCCGGAAATCTGGGAGCAGACGCGGCTGGCCGAGGATGAGGACTTCCAGCGGCTGATGCAGAGCGACGCGCTGCCGCCGATCACGGTTCTCGTGCCGGCGTACAACGAGAGCGCGACGATCGAAGCGAGCGTCACCGCGATTCTGACACTCGAGTATCGCAACTACGAAGTCGTCGTCGTGAACGACGGCTCCAAAGACGACACGCTGGAGCAGCTGCGGCACGCGTTCGATCTCTATGAGATCCCGCGAGTCTATCCCGAGACGATCGCCACGAAGCCGCTGCGCGCGCTCTACCGGTCGCGCTCGCGCTCGCGCCTGCTGGTGCTCGACAAGGAAAACGGCGGCAAAGCCGATTCGCTGAATGCCGCCATCAATGCGTCGCGCTTCCCTCTGGTGATCGCCGTCGATGCCGATACCCTGATCGAGCCCGACGCGCTGTTACGCCTCACGCGACCCTTCCTGCTGGGCCGCGAGATCGCCGCCGTCGGCGGGACCGTACGCGTCGCCAACAACTGCACGGTGAAGGACGGACGGGTAACGGACGCCCGGGTCTCGCCCAAGCCGATTCCCGGCATCCAGGTAGTCGAATACCTGCGCGCCTTCCTGTTCGGTCGGCTCGGCTGGAACCGGCTCGGCGGCAATCTGATCATCTCCGGCGCGTTCGGGCTGTTTCGCAAGGAATACGTGGTCGCGGTCGGCGGCTATCACACCAACAGCATCGTCGAGGACCTCGATCTCGTCGTGCGGATGCACCGGCATCTGCGACGCAGCAAGATCAAGTACGAGATGCCGTTCATCCCCGACCCGGTCGCGTGGACGGAGGTGCCGGAGTCGTTAAAGATCCTGTCCCGGCAGCGCGAGCGCTGGCACCGCGGCCTCATCACGGCGATGTGGCAATACAAAAGCATGTTGTTCAATCCGCGCTACGGCAGAGTCGGTCTGCTGGCGATGCCGTTTTACGCGTTCGGCGAAATGCTCGCGCCGGTGGTGGAGCTCCTCGGCTATCTGATCACCGGGCTGGGGCTGGCGTTCGGCCTCCTGAACGTGTCGTTCGCGCTGCTGTTCGTCCTGGTCGCGTGGGGGTACGGCATGTTGCTCTCGATCTGGGCGGTGGTGCTCGAGGAGGTGAGCTTCCGCCGCTATCGCCGCTTCATCGATCTGGTCCGACTGCTGCTGTTCGCCTCGCTCGAAAACTTCGGCTATCGCCAGTGCACCGTGTGGTGGCGGCTCAAGGCGTTTGTGAACGTCTGCAGGCGCGTCCATGTGTGGGGCGACATGGCGCGCAAGGGGTTCGGCAAGGCGAGCGTCGCCGCGCTGATCGCGCTGTGCTGCGCGACGCCAGGTCTGGCCCAGAGTGTGCGCGTCAATGTCTGGAGCTCCTACGAGGCAGTCGAGAACAGTCAGGACTGGTCCACGTTCGGTGCGCAGCTCACGCTGACGTCGGCGCGCGGGCACGCCGGCTGGGTAGCAGCCGAGGTGCTCGGCCGGTTTGGAGCAACAGACGTGATCGAGCGCATCGGGGGCGTCTCACATCCCGCACGGCGGTTGTGGCTCACAGCGGAGGTGGGCACGTCGCAGCGTCCCGTGTTCTCGCCGGAGAACAGGTGGGAGACCGACGTCACCGGCTTGGTCGCGGCGCGCACGTCTATCGGACTCGGGGTGAGGCGGTGGAACTATGCAGTCGGTCCGGTGGACGTGTTGATGCCGCACTTCACGGCCGAGACGCGCCGCATGTCGTGGAGCGTGCGCGTGTTCATCTCGCGCAATCCGTCGAAGCGGACCGACACGGCCGCCTCGCTCCGCGCGACGCGCGCCCTGTCCCGGCGCACCACGGTCTCATTGCTCGGCGCGGCGGGTCGCGAGAGTTATCTCGTTGCCGGCATCGTCCAATCTCTGAAGACGCTGTCGGGCTCGGCCGGCATCCGTTACAACGCGGCAGGCGGGACGACGCTGCGGTTGGACGTGAGCGTCATTCGCTCACGTCCAATTCTGTCACGCAGCGGGCTGTCGATCGGCGTAGAACACGGACTGTAATACGACTGGCGCGTGATGGTGGTCACAAGGTGACTGAGGCTCTTGCATTCCCACACCTTTCTCAAGGCCTTAGAGCATGCGTAGACTCGCGACAGCACTGACCGGCTTGGTTGCCTTGGTCCACTTGTCCTGCTCTGATGCTTCGGGACCTGGAGATCAAGCGAACAACCGTATTTCCATCACCAACAATGCGAGCACATTGCTGTCGCGCGTCACCTATCTGGACACCGCGGTTCCGATCGACAGCGCGCACGTCGGGTATCCCACCGCCCCCGTGCCATTCGCATCGGCAGCGGTGAGCCGGAGCAGCGCGGCGAGCCAGGCGTTCAATCTGCAGCTCAAAGCGGAAGTCGCGCCGCCTTCTATCGGTGGGCAGGTCCTGCAGGCGACCTCCGTGTCCATCGTCGGAAATCTCGCGGTGGTGAGCTACAACATGGTCGGGAATCCCTATCTCGGCGGCGTGGACGTCATCGACATCACCAACAAGAACCACCCCGTTCTTACGTCCGAGGCGCTGTTTCAGAACACCGACGTCAGTGCCGTGACGACATCAGGAGTCAACGTCTATCTCGCCGAAGCCACGGGCGATACGGGATTCGCGGCTCCCGCGGTATTCGAGGTCGTGAAGCTCGTCGGTAACCAGCTCGTGCTCACCGGCAATACCCGCACGGGTTTGAGCAGCTTCGCGGCGACCAGCGTCGCGTACGGCACGCGCGTGTACGCGACCTCCGGCGACGCGGGTAGCCTCTTTGTGATCGATCCGACGCTCTTCACCGTCACGAGCTCGATCCCCTTGCACGATGCGCGCTGGGTTGCCGTCGGCGGCGGCAAGGTTGCCGTGGTGCAGGGGACTCCAGGCACGCTGGACGTTTACACCGAGAGCAACATGAGCGTGGTCGGCTCGTGGCCGTTCAGGGGCGCCGATATCGCGGAATCTAAGTCGCAGCTCGAGCTGGTCGGCGGCAAGGCGTTCATTGCCGCGGGGGACAGCGGCGTTCAGGTGCTCAGCGCGTCGACCGGTCTCAAGGTCGGCTCCGTGCCGCGGCCCAACCCCGACTCACTGGGGCTGAGTCCGTCGGTGGTCGTCACGAACGCGGTCGCGATCGATCAAGACCTCATGTTCATCTCGAACGGCGAGGCAGGCGTCTATCTGGCGCAAGGGAGCCAGGCGTTTTCGACAACTGGTTCCGAGACGCAACAGACCATCACGATGCGCGGCAAGCTCCGCTTCGGAAATCTCCAGTCTGTCAACCACGTTGCTCTGCAGTCCGGCCTACTGATTATCGCGGCTGGCCTGGGCGGGCTGAAGATCGTTCAGGTCAACTAGCGCCTCACCACGCTGCGGTGACGCACTTCACGTTGCCGCGGTCCCACAGCCACACCTCTTAACGCACCGGTCCTGGACGCGTCTCAAGCAGGACTCACAACCCTTTCGAGGACGAGGCTATGAAGAACCGCACACTGATCGCCGCGTTGCTGGCTCTGGCGCTCGGCATTCCGGCCGCCGTGAATGCCCAGCAACCCAGCGATACCACGGCAGACAGGCACGAGGTGCGTCGCGACCGGCGCGAGCTACGCCACGACCGGCGTGATACTCGCCAGGACCGACGTGACATTCGGCAGGACCAGCGTCAGCGCCGGCAGGAGATCAGAGAGGGTGACACGACCGCGGCGCGGCAGGAAACGCGCGACATCCGGCAGGACAAGCGCGGTCTCCGCAGCGACCGGCGCGATCGTCGGTCGGACCGGCGTGATGTACGGCACGACCGCCGTGATCTCCGCAGAGATCGTCACGACAGCACGACCATCAAACCGACGAATCCGTAACCACCGATTCCGATGTAGGGGCGCAGCATGCTGCGCCCCTACTGTTTTCTAAATCTCCCGCCTACACGCGAAGCTGTGGATGCTCGAGCAACCGACGAGGCAGCATCGGATGCGTCCGCCACACTTGCCACCCCATCGCAACCACCGCCAGGACATTCGCAACGGCCACCGACCACCACCCGACCGTCCCCAAGACCCACTGCGCCGCTACCCCGATTGTCGCCAGGACGAGTCCCTCGAGCAGGATCGCGGTGAGTAGCACGAGCAGGGCCATGGCGGGGACCCGCTCCACCTCCTCCGCCAGCGCGACAAATACAATTCCGGCGATGACGAACGCAGTGACGTGGACGACGGTGTAGGCGGCGACCAAGCCGAAGGTCGCGACGATCTCTCCGGGTCCGGCCGCACCGAGCAACAGTGCAGAACCGAGCGCCGCCGGCGTGCGCAAAGGAGCGCCGCTGGCGAGATCCAGCAGGAAGAACCAAACCGCCACGACGGCGGCTCCAATGAGCCCGGTGACGACGCCACGCACCAGCGCGGGGTGATTCCGCAGTGCAGCAAGGCCGACGGGGCGCGGATCGTGTTCGGCGTAATGTAAGTAGGACATCAGCACCAGGCCGGCGGCGATGTTCGCCCCAACGACGTGCGGCCACGCGACAACGCCGAGGTGTGGGGCATGCAAGAGGAGCAGCCCCACATAAAATGTCACTTCCTGAAGCAGCAATCCAAACACCAAGCCGAGGAGGAGACGTGGGGGCGCTGTAAACGCCGCGCTGATCCACGCCATCATTACTCCCAAGATCGCGAAGACCCCGAAGTGCAGCACCGTGTAGGCGGTGATGAGGCGGAAAGTCGCCTGGGAGAACTCGCGATTCAGCAGAACGCCGGCGAGCAGCGTGGGTGTTCGGAATGGATGACCAGCCACGGTATCCGCGACGAGGAACCACAGCACGACAACGAGTCCAGCGAGGAGTCCACCGATCACACCGTGGACGATTACTGCTTGTGCGGGTCGCCTCATGTCCGACCTCGCGAAAAGGGGCTTCTGACAACATGGCGACGCTGGGAGCGCCTGTCTACCGGCGGGGCGGACTCCGCATTGCGACCGCGACGCGCTCTGCCTCTCGCATCACGCGCAGCGTATTCACTCCGGCCAGCTTCTTCACGTCCGTTTCCGCCCAGCCGCGCCGCAGCAGCTCAGCGATCAAATCGGGCAACTTCGAGACGTCCTCCAGGCCCACGGGAACTTCGGTGATCCCGTCGAAGTCGGAGCCGAGTGCCACGCAATCGATCCCGGCGACCTGGCGGATATGCTCGATGTGATCGGCGACCTGCTGCAACGTCGCCTGAGGGGCACGGGAGGGGGCATTCCACGCTTTCAGCGAATCGGCCCGTGTCGCTGAATCAGCGCCCGCGGCGCGCAGCGCCTCCAACCACGCGTTCACGCTGTCGCCGTAGACGCGAACTGCCTCGGAAACAAAGCCGGGATTGAAATTCACCATCACCACCCCGCGGTTCGTGGCAACGAGCTTCAAAATCGAATCGGGAACGTCGCGTGCGTGATTGGTGAGGGCACGTGCCGAGGAGTGCGAGAAAATGACCGGCGCCCGCGACGTGTGCAGGGCGTCTGACATCGTCTGATCGTTCACATGCGATAGGTCGACCAGCATCCCCAGGCGATTCATTTCGAGCACGACCTGCTTGCCGAAGGCCGACAGGCCACGGTGCGCGGTATCGGTAGAGGCGACGGCCCAGTCCAGGCTCCGCCAATGCGTCAGCGTCATGTAGCGCGTGCCGAGCTCGGAAAACATCCGCAGCGCGCCGAGGGAGTTCTCGATAGCGTGACCGCCCTCGATCCCGATCAGGCAGGAGATCTTGCCCGCCGCGAAGTTACGCTGCACGTCGGCGGCCGTGTACGCCAGCGCCATGCTGCGCGAATTCCTGGCGCAGAGTCGATGGATGAGGTCGATCTGCTCGAGGGCATAGACGGCGGGATGCAGGCCGGAATCCATCGTCGTCGACGGGACGTACGCCGCCCAGAATTGGCCGGCCACATGCCCGCTGCGCAGACGCGGGATGTCCGTCATCAGTTTGGGCTGGCTCACGGCGAAGTTGACGGAATCGAGACCGCCCCGCTCGCGAATGGCATCGGGGATGTCGTTGTGGCCGTCAATGAGCGGAACTGTGCGGAGGATGCGAATGGCCTCGGCCCGATAGTCTTGGGCGGTTAGACGGTTGGGCGGTTGAGCGGTTAGTAAGATGGTCACGCCAAGAGTTCGAACCGCCAAACCGACCAACCGCCTAACCGAGTTCATCAGTCTCACCGCGCTCGAGAAGCCCAAAAGCTAGATTACGTCGTGCCCATGAGCAACGAATCGAAGGTCAAGATCGCGCTCAGCGTCAACGGAGAGCCCGCGGAGGTGGCGTTCGCGCCGCACAAGACGCTCCTCGAAGTGCTGCGCGAGGACTTGGGCCTCACCGGGACGAAGCACGGCTGCGAATTAGGCGAGTGCGGCACCTGTACCGTGCTGCTGGATGGAACGGCGGTCCTCTCCTGCCTCGTGCTCGGCGTCGCGTGTGACGGACACGCGGTGCGCACCGTCGAGGGGATGGCGCAACATGGGCAGCTGCATCCGCTGCAAGACACCTTCGCCGATCTCGGCGCCGCACAGTGCGGCTACTGTACCCCCGCGTTTCTGCTGGCGGCCGAAGCCTTGTTGGCCGCCAACCCCCACCCCACGCGGGACGAGATCAAGGACGCGCTGGCCGGCAACCTGTGTCGCTGCACCGGCTACATCAAGATCTACGAGGCCGTGGAGCTGGCCGCCGCCCGGATGCGGGGGGAAGTCGCGCAACCCACGCGGGAATCGTTGTATGGCCGATAAGAGTCGGACGGTCATCGGCAAGGCGCTGCGCAAAGTCGACGCCGTCGCAAAGGTGACCGGCGCGACGCGGTTCGCGGACGATCTGTGGTTTCCGCGCATGCTGTATTGCAAGCTGCTGCGCAGTACGCAGCCGCACGCCAACATCGTTGCGATCGACACGACAGCGGCACGGCGGCTCGATGGCGTGCAAGCCGTCCTGACCGGACAAGACCTCCCGATTCCGTTTGGCATCCTGCCCGTGTCCCAGGACGAGCATGCGCTCTGCCTCGACAAGGTCCGGTTTATCGGCGATCCGGTAGCGGCTGTCGCGGCGACCAGCGAGGAGACGGCGACCGCCGCACTCGATCTCATCAAAGTGGCGTACGAGCCGCTCCGGGCGTTCGACTCCGCCGCAGCCGCGATTGCGCACGCCGAGCCGCGCATCCACGACTACGGCGACGGCGGCAACCTGCACAAGCTGATCAACCTCGAGTTTGGGGATGCCGACGCGGGGATCGCCGAAGCCGATCTCGTCCGGGAAGACCTGTTCTTCTTCGAAGGCAATACGCACTTGCCGATGGAGCAGCACGCCGCGGTCGCGGTGTGGTCGCCCGATGGCAAGCTGACGCTGTGGACATCGACGCAGACGCCGCACTACGTCCATCGCGCTCTCGCCAAGGTGCTGGAGCTGCCGGCGGCGCGCGTGCGCGTCATCGCGACTCCCAACGGCGGCGGGTTCGGCGGCAAGAGCGATCCGTTCAGTCACGAGATCGCCGTGGCGAAGCTCGCGATGGTGACCGGACGACCGGTAAAAATCACACTGACACGCGAAGAGGTTTTCTACTGTCACCGGGGCCGCCATCCGACGCTGATGTGGGTGCGGACCGGAGTCAAAAAGGACGGCGCTATCACCGGCATGCACTTCCGGTCGCTGCTCGACGGCGGCGCGTACGGCTCGTACGGCGTGGCGAGCACGTACTATACCGGCGCACTGCAGACCGTCACCTACAACGTGCCGCGCTATCATTTCCAGGGCGCCCGGGCGTTCACGAACAAGGCGCCGTGCGGTCCCAAGCGTGGTCACGGCACGCCGCAGCCACGCTTCGCGCTCGAAGTTCACCTCGACAAAATCGCCGAGCAGCTGCGGCTTGATCCGGCCGAGCTGCGCCTCAAGACGCTGGTGCCGCCCAACTCGCTCACCGCGAATTACCTCCGCGTGGGCTCGATGGGCCTGGGGGAGTGCATCGCGAAGGTCGTGGAGGGATCGGGCTGGAAGCGAAAGTTCCGAAAGCTCTCGTACGGACGCGGCGTGGGGCTCGCGTGCTCGAGCTACATCTCGGGCGCCGGGCTGCCGATTTACTGGAACAACATGCCGCACTCGGGCGTGCAGCTGAAATGCGATCGCGGCGGCGGCGTCACGGTCTTCTGCGGCTCCACGGAGATCGGCCAGGGCTCGGACTCGATCCTGGCCTACATCGTCGCCGAAATCCTGGGCATCGATCCGTTCGACATCGCGGTCATCACCGCGGACACGGATCTCACGCCGGTCGACCTCGGCAGCTATTCCAGCCGCGTCACACTCATGAGTGGCAACGCCGCGCTGCAAGCCGCCGAGCGCGCCCGCCGAATATTGGCCGTCCACGCGGCGAAGAAGCTCGAGGTGCCGGCCGCGCGGCTGACGTTTGCGGCGGGCCGGGTGTTTGACCACAAGGACCAGAAGCGCGGCATCTCATTCGCCGAAGCGGTCCAGTTGGCGGAGGCGGCGGAAGGGACGGTCGGAACGGTCGGGTCCTATACACCGCCCCAGGGAGCCGGCAAATACCGCGGTGCGGGAGTCGGGCCATCGCCCGCGTACTCGTATAGCGCGTGCATCGCCGAGGTCGACGTCGATCCTGAGACCGGAATCGTGCGCGTCCCGACGATCTGGATCGGGCACGATGTCGGCCAATCCATCAATAGCGCTGCCGTCATCGGCCAGGTCGAAGGCTCGATCTATATGGGCCTGGGCGAAGCGCTGATGGAGGAGATGGCCTACCGCGGCAACCGCAACGTCGTCCACAAGATCCCGTCGCTGCTCGAGTACAAGAGCCCCACGACGCTCGAGATGTGTGACGTCGTCACGTATCTCATCGAAGATCCTGATCCCAACGGCCCGTTTGGCGCGAAGGAAGTCGGCCAGGGGCCGCTGCTGCCGGTGATGCCGGCGGTTGCGAATGCGGTCTACGATGCCGTCGGCGTGCGGATCGACGAAGTTCCGATTACGCCCGAGAAGGTGCTCAAGGCGATCCGCCGAAAGGAAAAAGGAGAAGTCGGAAGATTCGGCCCCGATGCGTTCCCGGAGATCCCCTGGCCTGAGCCGACACAGATCCCCACGCCGTGGGAAGGCGGCGACGGACGGTCGGACGGTCGGACGGTCGGACGGCCCGCGGCGTTGGAGCGGCCGCACTGATGCTGCGACTGCCGACGTTCCGCTATCTCCAGCCGCATTCACTGCGAGAAGCGCTGTCGATGAAGGCAGATGCCGGACCCGATGGGATGTTCGTCGCAGGCGGCACGGATCTCTATCCGAACATGAAGCGGCGGCATCAGGAGCCGAAGACTGTCGTCTCGCTGATGGGAATACCTGGACTCGGACAGTTGGACGGTCGGACAGTTGGACCGTGTGTAACATTGAGCGCCCTGTCCGACAGTCCGACCGTCCGACAGTCCTACGCCGCCGTTGCCACCGCCGCCCGCCTCGTCTCCACCCCGCTGCTTCGCAACATGGGGACCCTCGGCGGCAACCTCTGTCTCGACACGCGCTGCAACTATTACAACCAGAGCTACGAATGGCGGAAGTCGATCGACTTCTGCATGAAAAAAGACGGTGCCATCTGCTGGGTGGCGCCCTCGTCGCCGCGCTGCTGGGCCGTCAGCTCGTCCGACGTCGCGCCGGTCATGGTGGCGATCGGGGCGGAGTATCGGCTCGTCGGGCCGACGGGCGAGCGTGTGGTGCCGGCGGGACGGTTCTACCACAACGACGGGATCAACTATCTGACGAAGCAGCCCGATGAGATTCTGGCGGACGTTGGTCTCCCGGCGCCGAACGGCTGGGACGCGGTCTACCACAAGCTGCGGCGGCGCGGGTCGTTCGATTTCCCCGTCCTTGGCGTGGCGGCATGGATTCAGTGGAACGGCAAGACAGTGGCCGAGGCACGGATCGTGTTGGGGGGAGTGGCCAGCTATCCGCAGGAGGTCGCGGCCGCGGGCGCGGCGCTCAAGGGCGCGGCGCTTTCAGACGAAGCTATCGCCGCCGCGGCGGACGCGGCGTATCAGCCCTCGAAGCCGATGGACAATACCGATTTTGATCTGTCGTGGCGCAAGCAGATGACACGCGTGTACGTGAAACGGGCCCTCGAAGAACTGAGGGCCCGTCACTAGCCGCGTTCTCAGGCGCTGGCGGCCTCCGCCTTGGCGAGATCTTCGATTTCCGCGGCCGTTTTGGCGAGAATCTCGGCGACGCGCTTCCGCGCCGCATCGCTGTCAGCCTTCCAACCGGTCCGGTACACCGCTTTCACGAGCTGGCCTAGCGCTCTGTTGACTTCAACCATCGAGCCACCGACCGTGCGCTCGACCGTCTCCGCCACGCGCTCGAAGATGTCTTCGACGATGTCCTTGTGCTCGTCCAAAAAAGTCCGTCCCGTGTCGGTGATTTCGTAGACCTTCTTGCCATCCACATCGCGCGCGACGACGAGTCCTTCGTCTTCGAGCCATTGCAATGTTGGATATACGGTGCCCGGCGACGGCGAGTAGCAGCCGTGCATCCGCTCTTCGAGCTCCTTCATCACTTCGTACCCGTGTCGCGGCTTGTCGCGCAGCAGTTTCAGGATGACGTATTTCATGTCACCCGCGCCGAACCATTGACGCCGCCGGCCGCCGCGCCCGCGCGGTCCCCAGAACCCCCAGCTGCGCGGACCGAATCCGAACCCAAACCCTTCGAAGCCGAACTTCCCGACCATCGGTACCTCTGGTTAGATGTTACGCCACGATATTCTCATACGATATATCTTGTCAAGACGTCGTTTCGATGCTGTGTGCCAAGTCACTATCGGGCTTAAGCTTGCAAGTTTGACGCTCACCCGTACATTGAGGCCACGCTGGACCAGGTGTTTCCCTTGCCCCCACCCGCGCCCGGGATAGGAGTAGCAAATGGCAGTGGAGATCACGCCGCACCCAGGCTGGGTGGCGGATTTGGATGCGACACTGGAGCCCAGCCGCCAGGCCATTCTCGACACGCCGGTCATCGTGGATGCGTCGGAGAATCAGCTCGTCGACGGGCAAATCCAGAACTTTCTGGTAGCGTTCTATCCCATCATTCGTGACTTCCCACAATGGCTCCAGGTGCTGCTCGATCGCTCCCCGGCGATGGGGCGCGAGTTCTTCACCGACAACATCCGGGTCGAGCGCCGGCACGATGCGATGTGGCGCGCCATGGGGGACGGCTTCAACGTTCCGAAGAAGCGCTTCCAGGAGCCGGAGGCGATGCTGCCCGAAACCAAGAAATTCCACGCGTACCTGACCGACATGTGCCGCAATGCCGAGTTCGGCACGGCCGTCGCCGCGACCAACTATGCCGTCGAAGGTGTGGCGCAGAAGATTTCCGAGAAGGCACTTCGCGGACTCGCGAAAAACGAGAAGATCGGCCCGCGCGGCCGCTGGTGGCTCGAGGAACATGCCAAGTACGACGACGAGCATCCCATTCATGCGCTCGAGATCATTAAGGACTGCGTCAAGCGCGGCGGCGACAGTCCCGACGAGGTCACCGAGGCCGCGCTCGAAAGTCTCAAGCTGATGCGCTTCTCCATGGAGGCGTCTTATTACGCGTGAGTAAGGCGCGTCGCCCCTCGCCGAACCGAGGCACTCGGGAATCGACCGCGGTAGCCAAGGGACCGCGGCTGGACCTGCTACAGGCGGCAGCCGACATTGTCGCCGCGCTGCCGGACGCCGTCGTGATCACCGGGATGGATCGCCGCGTCCTCGCGGCGAACGAGGCCGGCGCGCAGTTGCTCGGCTGGCAGATGGATAACGTGGTCGGTCAGTTGATCGCGGAACACGTAATCGCGGCCGAGCGGACCCACGTCGCGGCGCGAGAGGATAAGGTCCTGGCCGGCGAGCCGCAGCGCTACGAAACGCGCATCGTCAATCACGAAACAGGCGAAGAGCGGGACGTGTCCGTGTCGAGCGGGCCGTTTCGCGTGAACGGTGCGCTGATTGGAACGGTCGCCACGCTCCGCGATATCACAGACCCCAAGCGGGCCCAGGACACGTTGGCTCGCTCCGAGGCCCGCTACCGCCACCTCGTGGAGTCGGCTTCCGACGCCATCGTCACCCTGGACGCGAACGGCCGCTTTACCACGGTCAATCACGCCGCGGAAAACATCTCCGGCTACAAGCGCGAAGAGCTCGTGGGTCAGTGGTTCGCACCCATGCTGCCCGACGACGACCTCCCCAAGGCACTCGCGCACTTTCAACAAGCGCTCTCCGGCGAAACCGGGCTGTTCGAGTCGCAGTTCTACCGCAAGGATGGCGAGGTCCGCACGATCTCGATCACCTATTCGACGCCGCAGAAGGACGAAGAGGTGTTGTGCCTCATTCGTGACGTTACCGACCAGAAGATGTTGCAGGAGCAGCTCATTCAGTCGGAGAAGATGTCGGCGATCGGGCAGCTGGTCTCGGGCGTCGCGCACGAGCTCAACAACCCACTGGCCGGCATCTCGGCATTCGCGCAGCTGCTGCTGGCCGAAAAGCGCTTTCCTCCCGATCAGCGCACAGCGGCGGAAACGATCTACAGCGAAGCGCGGCGCGCGAGCCGCATCGTGCAGAACCTGCTGACCTTCGCACGCCAGCATAAAGCCGAAAAGATCCCCACGGCGATCAACCAAGTGCTCGACGACACGCTCGAACTGCGCGGCTACGAGCTGCGGGTGCGCGGCATCGACGTCCGTCGCGAATACGACGAATCGATCCCGGAGACGATGGCCGATGCGCACCAGCTGCAGCAGGTCTTCCTGAACCTCATCACCAATGCCGAGCAGGCGATGGAGCAGCGGGATGGGCACCACCACCGCCTGACGGTGCGCACGCGCCGCGGCAGCGACGCGATCCGCATAGAAATCGAGGACACCGGCGCCGGCATTCCCGCTAACCTGATCGAGCGGATCTTCAACCCCTTTTTCACCACGAAGCCCACCGGTTCGGGAACGGGTCTGGGGCTCTCGATCTCGCTGGGAATCGTGCGCGAACATGAGGGTCGGATCTGGGCGGAAAACCCGCCGCAAACAGGTGCCCGGTTCGTCGTAGAGCTCCCGATTACCGCGCCGCGCACCTCGGGGGAGCAGACTGCCCTCCCCCACATGCAATCCATGGGCAGCGACCGCCTGCGGGTACTCGTGGTGGACGACGAGGCATCGGTCCGCGTGTCGCTGCAGCGGTATCTCGCGGGCAAGGGCCACGAGGTCGAGACGACCGCCAGCGGCGAAGACGCCCTCGTTCGTCTCAAGGCATCGAAATACGATGCCGTGATCGTCGATATGCGCATGCCGGACCTCTCCGGCGAGCAGCTGTTCGAGCGGCTGCGCAGCAACGACCCCGCCCACGCCGAGCGGGTGATCTTCACGACGGGCGACCTCGTGAATGAACAGATGCGCCGGTTTCTCGACGGCACCGGCCGGCCTTGCGTCCCCAAGCCATTCGAGTTCGCTTCTTTCGATCAAGCGCTGCCGGCGGCCCGCCGCCGGGCGTAATTCCCACCCTAAAGGGTGGACTCGTCACAACATCATCCTGAAGGATTCCATGCGCCCGTTACTCACCCTGCTGGTGTGGGGCAGCCTCGTGTCCCGCCCCCCGCTCGCCGCCCAGGTCCCATTCGACTTCTACTCGCGTGGCCCCTATCGCCCCGCGGTGCCACGTCCCGAAGCGATCACCGGCTACGCGGCCGGCGAGCAGCACACGATGTACGCAGTGATGCAGCACTATCTCGACACCCTGGTCGCTACCGCGAGCGACCGCGTGCGGATCGAGACTTGGGGCCGCACCACCGAGTACCGGCCGATTCGGGCACTGATCATCTCCGATCCCGCGAACCTGGCCAAGCTGGATCAGATCCGCGCCGGCATGGCGGAGCTCGCCGACCCGCGGAAGACGTCGGCCGCGCGCGCGGCGGCGATCGCCGCGCAGAGTCCGGCCGTGGCTGTATTCCATTACTCGGTCCACGGCGACGAACCGGCGGGGTTCGAGGCGGCGCTGCAGGTGGCCTATCAGCTGGCGGCGTCGGACGAACCGCAAACGCTCGAGATCCTCAAATCCGTGGTGGTGGTGCTCAATCCGTCGGCCAACCCCGACGGGCACGAGCGGTTCGCGGCCTGGTATAACTCGATCGCCGTCGGCGCCGACCATCCGTTCGCGTTCGAGCAGGCCGAGCCGTGGAGCATCACGGGTCGCTACAGCCATTTCCGCTTCGACATGAATCGCGACCTCCTGGCGCAAAGTCAGCCGGAGGTGCGCGCGATGGTGGACGGCGTGCTGCGCTGGAGACCGCAAGTGTTCGTGGATCATCACTCGACCACGGCGACCTTCTTCTTCCCGCCCGTCGCCCAGGCCGTGAACATGAATCTTCCGCCCCAGACCACGAAATGGTTCGACACCTATGGGCGCGGCAACGCCGCCGCCTTCGATCGCTATGGCTGGCAGTATCAAGTGCGCGGCGTGTTCGACTTCTTCTATGTCGGGTACTGGGACGAGTGGTCCACCTTCCAGGGCGCGACCGGCATGACGTATGAGACCGATGGCGGCCGCGAATTCAACAATCGCCGCGACGACGGCACGATCACGACCCTGCGGGATGGGATCGCACACCATTTCGTCGCGTCGCTGGCCACCCTCGAAACGACGGCCAAGAACCGGCAGAGCCGGCTTGTGGATTACTACGATTTCCGTCGTTCCGCGATGTCGGAAGCCGCCACCGACCGAATCAAGCGCGTGGTCCTCGTTCCGAGCAACGACCCACAGTCGGCGGCGCACGTCGTGGGGCTGCTGCTGCGCAACGGGATCGAGGTCACACGCTTGAGGCAGCCCTTAGCCTCGCGCGCGGCGCACAGCTACCTGAGTCTCCGCGGCGCCGCGTCCGCCCGAACATTCCCTGCCGGGAGTTACGTCGTCGATTTCAATCAGCCCCAGGGGCGGCTCGCGAAGGCCATGCTGGAGCCCGACGCGGAAATGTCGCGATCGTTTGTCGCGCGCGAGCAGGCCAAGTTCCATCGTAACCGGCGCCGGGGGGACGAGGCGGACAAGGAAGACTACGGGTTCTACGACATCACCGCGTGGTCGCTGCCGCTGTCCTTCAATCTCGATGCCTATTGGACGGAGGATGCCGGTGCCGGCGGCGAGGCCGTAGCGGACTCGACGCTTCCTGCTCCGCCGGCGGCCACACGCGCCTCGAGCGCCTATCTCTTTCTGAACGACCGGCCTGGAGCCGCACGGCTCGTGATCGCGCTGGAGGGGGAAGGCTTCAAACTGTCCGCGGCCCGAGCCCCGGTGCGGGCGGACGGGCGGACGTATCCGCGAGGCGCTTTCATCGCGCGCACTCAACGGAATCCCGCGACGCTGCACGAGCGCATCGCGGCGCTCGGCCCGGCACTCGGCGTCCCGGTGATCGCCGTGCAGACAGCCTTCCCGGACTCCGCCGACGTCGGCATAGGTTCGGACGAGGTCGGTGGCCTCCACGCCCCCAGAATCTTGGTGGCTGCCGGCGACGGGATCTCCGAAACGAGCTACGGCTGGCTCTGGTACTTCCTTGCCAAGGAGTTGACCGCGCCGTTCACACCTGTGCCCCTCCGGGCAATCGGGCGCATGAGCGACCTGCCAAGCTTCAATGTCCTGATCATTCCCGACGGCAGCGGCAGCCGCATGCGCCGCGAGCTCGGCGATGACGGCGTGCAGCGGCTCAAGGCGTGGGTGCGCTCGGGCGGCGTGCTGATCGGATACGGCGGCGCGGGCGAGCTGGCGGCCAATAAGGACCTGGAGCTCTCCAGCGTCGCGAGCGTGGCACCCGACAGCGGCGCGAATGCCGACACCACCATCACGGGCGATGCGCCCCCCATGATTTCGAAGACGGCCCCGCCGCGCGATCGACCCGAATGGATCCCGGGCGCGATCTTCCGCGCCACGCTCGACACCACGCACTGGCTGACGCTGGGCTACGAGCGGGACCGGATCCCGGTTTTCCTCGATGGGGACACGTTCTGGAAACCGTCGAAAAACGGGGCGAATGCTGTCGCGTTCGCCGATCCGGTGGACTCGCTTGTGCTGTCCGGCTTCACCTGGCCCGACAACACCGCACGCCTGCTCAAGGGCTCGACCTGGGCCGTGGTCGAGAACCAGGGCAATGGGCGCGTGGTGCTGTTTCTCAGCGATCCGTTGTTTCGAGCGTTTTGGCGAGGTCCGACGAAGCTGCTGACGAATGCGATCCTGATGGGGCCGAATCGGTAACCTCAATGACGGCAGGGACCCCAAAGGCGGCAAAGGGGGTACCCGTGCCGCCCATGCCGCCCTTCTGCTTTAGATCACCCGGCTCGTCCGAATCACGTCGCGAATCTTCTGCATCGGCAGCCGCAGCTGCTGACGGATTCTCGGCGCCACGCGGAACCAGCTCGGCTCCTCGTGCATCCGCGGTGCCACCTTGTAGTAGCGGTTCTCGTGCTCCGGCACTTTCCAGCTCACGCTGACGTGTTTCTGCTTGCGCAGCACGTCCATCGTGACCGTTTCTCCGGTGTCATACGAGCGCAGGATTCGCATTGCCTGCTCCGGTGACGTGGGCTTGCGGCCCCCGATCGACACGATCACATCGCCGCCTTTGAGCGCGAGCGAGGAATCTTCCGGCGCCCTCACGACCAGGACGCCTTCCCGCGTGCCGAAATAGTCGCCGAGATCGGGATTCAGCTTCACCATCTCGATGCCACCCCAGGGGCTCCCAAACGCGAACCCGAATGCCCCGCCCTCCGGCATCTCCATCCTGGGCATCTCGAAGCGTCCCATATCGGGCATTTCCATGTGACCGGTCCAGCCGGGGCCGCCGAGGTCCTCTGCAACGAGCGTGGCTTTGCGGTTGTCGTTCCCGCGCCGGTACTCGACCCGCGCGGTATCGCCCGGCTCCAGCTTCCGTGCCAGCTCGATCAACTTCATGCCAGGCCCGGAGTCCTCGTCGTTTTCCGCGCGCGCGCCACCGAGGTCGGTGCCGTTGAACCGCGTGATGACATCCCCAACCTTGAGTCCAGCCTTGTCGGCCGGCCCGTCCGGCGTGATGCCATCGATGCGCGCGCCAACCTTGTCGCGCGTTGCGTCCGAGCGGGGATCCACGATCACGCCGATGCGACCGCGGTTGTCATTGAGCGTATAGACGCCGAACGGTCCATCCCGGGTCTCGACCCGCACGCGCGGTCGAGTCGCTCGCCGCGGCGTTCCCTGCGTCGACGCCGCGGCGGGTAACATCAGACAAACGGCAAACGCGGCCAAAGTCCAATTACGCATCATCAGCTCTCCTTCAGGCTCTTAGAGCCCGACGTAGCGAGCGCGTGTCGCGCGTGCGTTCACCAGCTCGCGCATCAACCCCACACGCTCCTGCCAAAGTTTGACCAGTTCGGCATCCCGGACGTTCTGTTCGTGCTGCGCCAGGGTGCCATCGAGAACGGAAATCCGATCTTCGAGCTCGGCCACGACGGCCGCCGCATGACCGCTCAACACGCGGCCGTCGATATCGAATTGCTGCAGGGAATCTTCGAGCGTAGCGGACTGCTGCTTCGCCTGATTCAACTCGGCGTGCAGCTTGCCCTGCTCCCCGCCCGGCGGCTGTACCAGAAGGACTGCGGCAATCGTGGCGGCGAGGGCGAGGCTGCCCGTCCAGGTCCCCCACGTGCGACGGCGGCGGGAGCGCTCGGCGCGCAGCGCCGCTTGAATGGTGGGCCAGCGGTCGCGCGGTGGGTGCAGCGCCGGCAAGGCTTTCAGCTGCGCGACCCGCTGGTACAGCGCCTCGAGCTCCGCCTGACACGCAGCGCAGGTGGTGATGTGCCGGCGTGCCCACACCGACGCCTCACCTGCCCGCAAGGCTCCCAGATCTTCCATCGTGCAATGCATCATGCTTGCGCTCCTTCATCGAGCATCCGCCGCAGCCGAGCGTGGGCTCGCGCGAGCTGCGACTTGGAAAAACTCACCGTCTTCCCCATCTGGTCCGCGATCTCTTCGTGTGTGTATCCCTCGACGTCGTGCAGCCACACGACCGCGCGCGATGTTTCGGATAACCGGTCGAACGCTCGCTCCAGATCGAGGTTCGCCGCGACGTGCATTCCCGGTTTGCCCGGCTCTTCGTCCAGCGATTCCGTCTCGCGAACCTGCTCGCGACGAATGCGCATCAACGCCTTGGTCGTCGCGATACGGCGGATCCAGCCCCACAGATAGCCTTCGCCGCGATACTGCTTGATATTGCGCACGACCTCGAGAAACGTCTCCTGCAACACGTCCTCCGCGTCCTCCGGCCGCCGCAGGATGCGCCGCACGAGATTGTAGACAGGCGTCTCGAAAGCCCGGTACAGGGCTTCGAGCGCTGCTTCATCTCCGGCTTGCGCGCGGGCGACGATGACATCGGGAACGGCGAGGGCCACAGTCATGTCCGAAAAGTTAGATGCGACAACTACGTAGAAGGTCGCGAGTTGGCCTAGGGAATGGCATGGTTCCTTAACGCGTTGCGGCGGAGTAGCTTGCCGCATGCCCCCAGCCGACGTGAAAGAATGGCTGCATCACTGGCAGGACGAAGCCGATGCGGCCTACCTCTATCTGGCCCTCGCCGGTCAAGAGTCCGATCCTCACCGCAAGGACGTCTACATCAAGCTTGCCGGTGTCGAGGAGCGGCACGTGCAGATGTGGAGCAAGCTCCTCGCTGAACACGGCCACAGGGTCGAGCACACCAAGCCTTCACTGAACGCTCGGTTGCGGGCCTGGTTCGGCCGCCGTTTCGGGACGCGTTATCTGCTTCCGATGCTGCTGCGGGAGGAGGGGGAAGAGGTCAAGGGCTACCTCAACCTGCACAAGGCCAGCCAGCTGCCGGACGCTCAGGAGGTGTCGCTTCAGCTCGCCAAAGAATCGGCGGCGCACGCGGGCACGCTCGCTGGTTTAGCCGGCAAGGGCGCCGAGCCGTGGCACAAGACCGGGTCGGGCGGCTTCCTGCGCAACGTGGTGTACGGGTTCAACGACGGCTTGACGGCGAATTTCGGTCTGGTCGCCGGCGTGATCGGCGCGGCGGTGCAGCCGCACGTCATCATGATCTCGGGGGTCGCAGGGATGATTGCTGACGCGCTCTCGATGGGATCGTCCGGGTACCTCGCGGCGAAGAGTGAGCAGGAGGTGTGGGAACACGAGATCGCGATGGAGAAGGAAGAGATTCGCCTGATGCCGGAAGTGGAACAGGAGGAGATGGCCCTGCACTACGAGGCGAAAGGCGTGGACCCTCGGACGGCGCGCCGCATGGCGGAGGAAGTCATGCGCGATCCGGAGCGCGCGTTGGGCGAGCAGGTGCGCGACGAGCTGAAGATCGGCGAGGCGCACGCCACACCGTTCCGCGAGGGGTGGATCACCGGTGTGGCGACCGCTGTGGGCGCCTTCATTCCGGTCTTCCCCTTCCTCGTGCTCCAAGGGCGCGCCGCCATTTGGACGGCGTTTATCATCGCCATGTTGTCGCACTTTGCCGTGGGTGCCGCGCGCAGCTTCTTCACCGGCCGCGGTGTGATCCGCAGCGGCATTGACATGTTCGTCATTGGGGTGGGAGTCGCCGCGGTGGGCTATCTCGTCGGCGACCTAGTAGCGAAGGCGCTTTAGACGACCAGATTGACGAGCCGGTCCTGCACGTAGATCACCTTTTTCACTTTCTGCCCGTCGACAAACTTCTTCACCACCTCGTCGGCGAGCACCCGCGCGAGAACATCCCGTTCCGCCATGCCCCGCGGCACAGTGAGGCGGGAGCGCAGCTTGCCGTTCACCTGCACGGCGATCTCGACGTTGCCGGCCGAGGCCAGGCGCTCGTCGTAGGAAGGCCAAGGCGCCTGGAACACTGATTCCTGGTTGCCTGACGCCTCCCACAATTCCTCAGCAATGTGGGGCGCGTAGGGCGCGAGCATGATCACGAGCGGCTCGAGGAGCTGCTTGCTCCCCGCTCCCCGCTCCCTGAGCTCGTTCACATACTCCATCATCGCTGCGATCGCCGTGTTGTACTGCAAGGCTTCGGTCTCGGCGGTGACCTTGCGAATGGTCCGGTGAAGCTTCTGCTCGGCCGCCGCGGCGCTTTTTGTCCCGCGCTCGTGAACGAGTGCCCAGACTTTCTCCAGGAAGCGCCGAATCCCGACGATGCCCTCGTCCCGGAAGTCGCCGCCTTCCTGGAAGGGGCCGAGGAACATGAGATACATGCGGAAAGTGTCGGCGCCCCATTCCTTGACATAGGTGTCCGGGACGACGACGTTGCCGCGCGACTTGGACATCTTCGCGCCGTCCTTCACGATCAGGCCGTGCGCCCGGAACTTCGGGTAGGGCGATTCGAACTGCACGTGGCCGAGATCGGACAACACGAGACAGATAAACCGCGCGTACAGCAGGTGGAGCACGGCGTGTTCGTTCCCACCGATGTAGCTCGAGACCGGAAGCCATTTCTTGGTGCGCGCCGGATCGAACGGGCGGTCGGTGAACTCCGTCGACGGATACCGCAGGTGGTACCACGCTGAATCGAGAAACGTGTCGGAGACGTCGGTCTCACGCCGCGCCTGGCTCCCGCACTGAGGGCACTTCACGAAGTACCACTCTTCATGCCGGGCCAGCGGGCTGACGCCGGTATCGTCGGGGCGGAAATCCTCGATGTAGGGAAGCTCCACCGGCAAGTCCTGCTCGGGAACCGGCACGACTCCACACTTCTCGCAGTAGATGATAGGAATCGGTGGTCCCCAGTAGCGCTGCCGCGAGATGCACCAGTCGTGCAGCCGGTACTGCACCCGCGGCGTGGCGAGGCCCCCCCCCCGCTCGGCGAGCCAGGCCACGATTTTCCGCCCACCCTCGACGCAGGGCGTCCCGTCGAAGGCACCCGAGTTCATCAGCACGCCGTCCTCGGAAACGATCGGCAACTTTTCTCCGGCGACGGCGACCACCTGCCGGATGGGGAGCTTGAACTGGGTGGCGAATTCGAAGTCGCGCTTATCGTGCGCGGGGACGGCCATGATCGCGCCGGTGCCGTACTCCATCAGCACATAGTCGGCGATCCAAATCGGAACGGCTTCGCCGGTAGCAGGATTTCGGGCATACGAGCCGATGAACACCCCGCTCTTGGTCTTCTCGCCCACCCGCCGCGAGACAACGTCCTTCGACTGCACTTCGCGCTGGTAGGCCTTCACCGTCGAGCGCTGCTCGACGGCCGTGAGCTCTTCCACGAACGGATGCTCCGGCGCAAGCACGAGGTAGGTCGCGCCGAACACCGTGTCGGGCCGCGTGGTGAAGACCGTGATCTTCTTGCCGCTCGGCGTCTCGAACATGAGCTCGGCACCGTCGCTCCGGCCGATCCAGTTCCGCTGGAGCAGGACGGTGGAGGATGACCAGTCGAGGTTCTGGAGGTTCTCGAGGAGTCGCTCGGCGTAATTGGTGATTCGGAAAAACCATTGGTCGAGGAAGCGTTGTTCGACCGGTGTGTCGCAGCGCTCGCAGCGGCCATCGATGACCTGCTCGTTGGCGAGCACCGTCTTGTCTTTGGGACACCAGTTCACCGCCGCCCGCTTCTTGTATGCGAGCCCCGCCTTGAAGAGCTGGAGAAAGAGCCACTGCGTCCACTTGTAGTACGCGGGATCCGTCGTCGACAACTCGTGGCGCCAGTCGAACATGCCGCCGAAGCGGCGAAGCTGGCGCCGGAAGCTGGCGATGTTCTGGGGAATGAGCTTGGCTGGATTCGTCCCGATGTTGAGCGCGTAATTCTCGGAATGGATGCCGAACGCGTCGAACCCCATCGGCTCGAAGACGTCGAAGCCCTGGAGACGCTTGAAGCGGCCGTGGATGTCGGCGCCGACGAAGGCAAACATGTTCCCCACGTGTAGGCCCTCGGCCGACGGGTACGGAAACATCATGAGGTTGTAGAATGGCCGCGGCGCACGATCGAGGTCCGGCTCGTTCGTGTGGCGTTCGGCCCAGCGGGCCTGCCACTTTGCCTCGAGCGAAGCCGGATCGTAGCTTGGGATGTCTCGCATACGGTGGTAAAACTAAACCCGAATGGCCATCAAGTCACAGCAACTGCGACAGAGTTTTTTGGTTTCGGGGGGCGGTGCCGCCGTCCTCCTCGTCATCTTCGTCGCCTGGATCACGAGTAACCGCATCGGTTCTGTGCTCGAGCAGCAAGCCGACGAGCGCGGTCACGACGTGGCAACCCGTGCCGCCGCCATCGTCACGCAGTACGTCAAGGAGCGGCGGCGGGAAGTCGCCGTGTTGGCGAGCCAGCCGCAGCTCGTGGCGGCGGTTCAAGCCGCGGGCCAGGCGGCCGTCGCCCGCGGGCTCGATCGCACGCCGATTCCCGATCTCGAGCGCGCGTTCAACGCCAGCCGGCAGCTCGGCGCCGACCCGGTGCTGCAGGATTATCTCCGCGCCTACCCGGCGACGTCGGATTTTGCCGAGCTCATCGTCACGGAGAGCCACGGGTTGAACGTGGTCGCGTCCGAGCGCCCGTCGGATTTTGTGCAGCGCGACGAAGCCTGGTGGCAGCACGCGATCTCGGAAGGAAGCTTCGAAGGCCCAGCGGGGTTCGACTCCTCCGCGAACGCCGCCGCGATCGAGTTGGACATGGCCATTCGTCCGCCACGGGCGCGGCAGCCGCTTGGTGTGATCAAGACCGTGGTCGCGCTCAACAGGCTGACGGCGCTGCTCGGCACCCAGGAAGTCGCAGGGGGCACGTATCTCCAGTTGGTGGACGGCAGGGGCAACCTGCTCGTCGCGAAGGATCCCGCCTTGTTGCTGCAAAACCTCCCGGACAAGGATCGCGTCCCGCTCGGCCCCGAACCGCGGTCCGCGCAGATCACAACCGTGCGGGGCGAGGACGAGCTGGTCGTCAGCGTGCCCGCGGGCCAATGGTGGGTGCTCTATCGCGAGCCGCTTGCCAGCGCATTCGCCGCGGCTCGCAGCGCGGAGCGGGCCGTCTGGCTCGGGGCCCTGCTCGTCGCGGCCATCGCAGTCGGCGCGTTGTTCTGGCTGTCGCAACGACTCGGCCGCCTCGTCACCGAGCCGGTCCGCGCGGCGGGCGCGATCGCGAGCCGCGTCGCGGGAGGCGACCTCTCGGTGACCGTCGCGACCCATCGTGCCGAGGCGGCGGAGGTCGCGGAGCTGATGTCCTCCGTCCACTCCATGGTCGTGGCCTTGCGGCGGCTGGTGGGCGCCATCCGCGCCGCGGCGGACGAAGCCGCCGCCATGGCCACGGAGATCTCCGCTTCGACGGAAGAGATGAGTGCCTCGACCGAGGAGATGGCGGCCACGTCCCAGGACCTCTCGCGGCGCGCGGGTGAGCAGGCGCAACTGGTCCGTGCCGCGGCGGATGACGCGGCGCGCATCCTCCAGATTGCCGCAAAACTCGCGCAGGGGGCGGAGGAGGCCGCGCGCCGCAACGCCGACCTGTCGGCGCTGGCGCGACGCCACAAGGAGGGTCTGGACGAGAGCACGGTGCGTCTCGCCAAGGTGGCCGAGGAGGTTGCGAAGGGCGCGGCCGAAGCAGAGACGCTGATGCAGGCGACGGCCAAGATTCAGACATTCGTGGCGCAAACGAAGGCCGTCGCGACCCAGACGAATATGCTCGCGCTCAACGCCGCGATCGAGGCGGCGCGCGCGGGTCCGCAAGGCCGTGGCTTTGCCGTTGTCGCCGACGAAGTGCGCAAGCTCGCGTCGGTCGCGGCGGGAGCGGCCGGGGCAACGGCCGACACGGTGCGCGAAGTGCTCGCGCGCGTGCAGGCGACTCGCGACCGCCTGGTGCGCCTCGCCGAAGGCGCCAGCGCCGTCCGGGAAGCTTCGCAAACCGCGGCGCAAGGTCTGGCGACGGTGGCCGGTGAGGCCGACGCCAACGCCACCTGGAGCCGCGAAATCGCTCAGTCGGCCGCCGAGCTGCGCTCGCTCGTCGAAGAAATCGCGGGCCGCCTCACGACGGTCACGGAACAAACCGACACGCTGCTCGCATCGGCCGAAGAGCTTGCGGCCTCGGGCGAGGAGCAGAGCGCCTCGACTCAGGAAATCGCCTCGTCGGCCAATCAGCTCGCGGAAGCGGCCGATCGCCTCACGGGCGCCGTGAAGTCATTTCGATTGTTGGCCGACGAGGTGCAGCCGCAGGCCGCCGATTAGGGCTCCGCCTCAAAGACCACACTGCAGCACGTCACTCCACCTTCGGCTTTGGCGAGCTCTATACAGGGGACGGGGACCACACGCACTCCGGCGCGGTCCAGACGTTCTGCTGTCTCTGGATGATGGCTTGGATAGATAACCGCCGTCCCGATCCGTAGGGCGTTAGCGCCAGCGGGTTCCGATGGGGCAACGGTCATTATGTCGATCGACGCGAAGCACTCCGGCCGCACCCAATGCGCATTGATCAGGAGCAGATTGTCCGCGACCTGCGTGACTGCGCTTTTGAGGTGAAGACAGCCGGTGACCGGAACGGGGATGACCTCATAACCCCACTCCCTGAGAAGAGTCTCCAGCTGAGCCAGCCCATTGTGATTCGTGCGTGAGGAGAGACCTACGTAGATCGTGCGGCCCACCGCAAGCACGTCCCCGCCATCGAGCGTGCCAGGTGGCCGGATCCGTTGCAGCGACCTGTACGCGCTCAAGACCTTGACCATGGATTCGCTTTCCGGCCGCCGCGACGGAGCGCCTGGTCTCGTGATGACAGCGACCTCGTCGAGCACGAGCGCGGTATCCTCGACAAAGACTGCGTCCGGCAGCGCCGGTTCTTCAGGCGCCCGGACAACCCTCGCGCCAAGCAACCGCAGCGCCGCCTCGTAACGCTCGTGGTCGGCGATCGCCTTGGCGACATCGATGGGATCACGCGCCAGGTGGGTCAGCTCGCATTCGGCGAGCGCGGGACTGACCGCGCGCGTCACCGCGACGATCACGGCGTGGCCGGCCGGGGCCCCGCTGGGAGATGCTCAAGCAAGTACCGGGTGAGCAATGAGAAGATGTGCAGCGTCGTGCCGCGGCCCTCGCAGATGCAATGCGAGCGATTGGGATACGCCATGAAGTCGAACGGCTTGTCGAGCTCGACCAGGCGGTTCACCAGGCGCTCCGTTCCCTGATAATGCACGTTGTCGTCGCCGGAGCCGTGCACGATCAGCAGGCGTCCCTTGAGCCCCTCGGCCTGATTGATCGGAGAAGCATGCTGGTAGCGTGCGCTGTCGGCCGGGCCGGCCAGAAGACCCATGTAGCGCTCCTGATAGATCGTGTCGTAGAGCCGCTCGTCCGGCACCGGCGCCACGGACATACCAACCTGGTAGACGTCGGGGTAACGAAACATGGCCTGCAGCGTGCTCGATCCACCGCCGCTCCAGCCCCAGATCGCGACACGCGACGGATCGAGATAGCGATGTGATCCCGTGAGGGCCCGCACCGCGTCAGCTTGCTCCCGGCTCGACAAGACGCCGATCGCCCCGTAAACCACTTTTCGCCACGCGCGTCCGCGTGGCGACGGCGTGCCGCGATTGTCCACCGTGGCCACCACGTAGCCCTGATCCGCGATCATGTGTTCCCACAAGTGACCGCCGCCCCAGGAGTCGACCGCGGTCTGTCCCGCCGGCTCGCCGTAGACGTACATCAGCAGCGGATAACCCCGAGTGGAGTCGAAATTCGCGGGCTTGATCATCCAGCCATCGAGTGTCACTCCATCAGAGACCGCGACCTTGAAGAATTCACCGGGACGCGTGATGAGCGGCGCCACCGCCGCCCGCTGTTTCGCATTGTCGACAAGGGTCCGCACGACCCGGTGCGATGGTAGCTGCACCAGCTCGATCACCGACGGGCTGTCGAAGTGCGAGTAGGTGTGAAAGGCCCAGCGGGCGTCGGGGGAGATCCGGTAGGAGTGCGTACCCGGCGCCGTAGCCGGCGACACGCGTACCGGGGGCTGCTTACCATCCAGCCGGGTGCGATACAGATAGCGTTGGGTCGCGTTGTCCGGAGACGCGATGTAGTAGAGCCACGGACCGGGCTCGTCCACCGCCGCAATGTCGACGACGTCGAAGTTGCCGGGCGTGACGTTCGTGACGCTCTTCCCGTCCCGGCTGACCCGGTAGACGTGCCTCCAGCCGTCGCGCTCGCTCGTCCAGAGAAACTCGGTGCCCTTCGCAAGCCACTGGATCTCGTCCACGACGTCGACCCAGGCAGAGTCGCGCTCGGTGAGGACGGTCCGAGTCACTCCCGTCGCCGCATCCGCGAGCATGACGCGGTCGGTGTTCTGGAGCCGGTTGATACGCTGGAGGATCAGCTCGTTCGGTCCCGCCCATTCCATGCGCGGGAGATAGTTCTCGCGCGGGTCATCGGGGATCTGCAGCCACGTCGTGGGGCCGCCGTCGGCACGTACGACTCCTGCCCGCACCGCCGAATTCCTGGTCCCGACCTTGGGATACTGAATGGGAGTGATGTGGGGATAGAGCGAGTCGGTGTCGTTGACGAGGAAATACGTGCCCAGGCCCGTCATGTCGAACCGCCAGTAGGCGATCTTCGAGCCGTCGGGTGACCAGCGGAAGGCGTCGCGGAGGTCGAACTCCTCCTCGTAAACCCAATCGGTCATGCCGTTCACGTGGAGGGAGTCCGCATCGCTCGTCAGGGCCGTGATGGCGCCGTCCAAGAGCCGCTCCACGTAGACGTTTCCCTGTCGCACGTAGGCGACTCGATCGCCCGCCGGGGAGAACTTTGCATACATGAGCGAGGACGGCGGGGCGTTCGGTCCTCCGAGCTTTTTCAGCGCGCCGGTCTTTCGGTTGAGCACCCAGTAGTCGCCCCGAGTATTCTGGCGCCACACGCGTTGCGTGTTGGTGAAAAGCAGCAACAGGTTGCCGTCGGCCGACCAAGTGTAGTCGTCGAAGTCCGGCACCAGCTGGCGCGCCGAGATGTAGACACTGCGCGCGCCGGCGGCGGTCTCGTAGCGCACGATGTCGAAGGCCCCCGGGTTCGCGGCCGATTTCTCCACCGTGGTATAGGCGGTGCCGTTTTCGATCCACCGCGCCGGTCCGAAGCGTTGCGGCGCGAATTCTGCCGAGGCGTAGATGCGGCGCAGCATGTCGGTGACGTGATCCGGCACCTGCGCGACCGCGGGAAGGGGCACAGCCGCGAGCAGCGCCAGGAAACCCCGAACAGCCTTCATGCTAGTCTCCGAAGTTGGCGAGCCGGACGTCCAATACGTCCGGCAATCCCTGCAGCTTGTCGAGCACGCCGTTGGTCAGCGCCTGATCGACGTTGATCGCCGCGAGCGCGTCACTCGGTCCGCCGCCCGGCTGCGGGGCGCGCCGCGCCTGATGGTAGCTGGCGATATTGATGCCCGCGCTGCCGAGCGCCGATCCCACGCGTCCGATCACCCCGGGCACGTCGCGGTTGCGAACCACCAGCATCCAGCCATCCGGCACGACGTCCACATGGAAGTCGTCGATGCGGATCACGCGCCCGTGGCTGTCGCCAATCAGCGCCCCGGTCACGCGGACGCGCCCGCGGGTCGTGTCGACCTTGACGCCGATCGAGGTCTCGAATCCGGTCTCCGGGGCGCCGGTGCGTGTGCCGAGCTGAATCCCCTTCTCTTCGGCGAGCACCTGCGCGTTGACCAGGCTCACCGGCCCGGCGTTCATGGCCGCGAGCAGCCCCTCGAGCGCGGACACGAGCACCGGCCGCTGCGCCGCCTCTTCTTTTCCGCCGTAGGCGACTTCCACCGCTTTCACCGGCCCGTCGGCGAGCGCGAGCGCCAGCCGCCCCAGCCGTCGCGCGAGATCGAGCAGCGGTGCGAGCCGCCGCAACAAGTCACCGCCCATCCCTGGCACGTTGATGGCGAACGAGAGATCGCCGGCGACCAGCGCGTCGCGCACCGCGCCGCAGATTTCCATCGCCACGCGCTCCTGCGCCTCGGCGGTGGATGCCGCGAGATGAGGGGTCAGGATCACGCGGTCGAGCCCCCGCAGGGGGGAATCCGGCGGGAGCGGCTCGACGGCGAACACATCGATCGCCGCCCCGCCGATCCGTTTTTCCTTGATCGCCTCGGCGAGTGCGGCTTCGTTGACGAGCTCGCCGCGCGCGGTGTTGATCAACACGGCGGTCGGTTTCATGAGCTTCAGCCGCTGCGCATCGATCAGATGGTGCGTCTGGTCGGTGAGCGCGACGTGTAACGTGACGACGTCTGCCGCGCGGAGCAGCTGCTCGAGCGGCAGCAGGCGGACATGCAGCTCGCCGGCGCGGTCCGGAAGCAGATATGGATCGTGACCGACGACCTGCATGCCGAACGCGCGCCCGAGCTGGGCGACGTGACCGCCGATGCGCCCGAGACCCACGACGCCCATCGTCTTGCCACGGAGCTCGGTCCCTTCGAAGCGCTTGCGGTCCCATTCGCCACGGCGCATCGCCGCCGCCGCGTCGGGGATGCGGCGCACCAACGCCAGCAACAAGCCCATCGCGTGTTCGCCCGCGCTGACGGTGTTGGCGCCCGGCGTGTTCATCACCGCGATGCCGCGCCGCGTCGCCGCCGTCACGTCGATCGTGTCCACCCCGGTGCCCGCCCGCGCCACCAGGCGCAGGTGCGGCGCGCGCGCCATCAGGCTCGCGGTGACGCGCGTTTCGCTGCGGACGAGGAGCGCGTGCGCACCGGCGATGGCTTTGTCGAGCTCCGCCGGCTTTCCCGCGACGTCTACGACCTCGAGATCGGGTGTCTTGGACAGCAAGTCGAGGCCGCTGGCCGCGACGCGGTCGGCCACGACCACTCGCCACGTCATTCCAGCGCCTGGCCGATACGCGGCAGCAGATCGTCGAGGGCTGCGACGGTATGATCGCCCATGTGGCCGATCCGGATCGTCGAGTCCTTGAGCGCGCCGTATCCCGCACCGATCGTCCATCCCTGTTGCTTCAGCGCGCCGACGACATCCTTGGAATGTTTTCCTTCCGGTAGCCGCAGGCAGGAGACGGTCCAGCTGTGCCGGCCCTCGCGCGGGAGGAATTTCACGCCGTGCTCCGCGCTCCAGGTCTCGACCCGGCGCCGCATGGCGTCGTGCCGTTTCCACCGCGCCTCGATGCCGCCTTCGCGCTCGATCCGCGCGAGCTGCACTTCGAGCGCGTAGAGCAATGAGACGGCGGGTGTGTTTGTGGGCTGGAACTTGGTCGTCGCATTCAGGAAGCTGATGACGTCGAAATAGGCGCCGCGCTCCTCGAGCGTCTTGGCGCGATTGACGAGCCGCTCCGACGCCACCCCGAGCGCCAGCCCCGGCGGCAAGGCGAGCGCCTTCTGCGAGCCGGTGAAGACGAAGTCGAGTTTCCAGGCGTCCGTTTCCACCGGCGAGCCGCACATCGAGGTCACCGCGTCGACGAGCAGCAGCACGTCAGCGAATTCCTTGACGACCTCAGCGTAGCCGGCGACGTCCTGGAGCACGCCGGTCGACGTCTCGGAATGCACGCACGTCACGGCATCGACCGGCGTGCGCTTCAACGCATCGCGCAGCATGTCCGGCTCGATCGCCGAGCCGAGCGGCACGTCGAGCCGGATGCACTCCTTGCCACACGCCGCGACGATCCCCGCGAAGCGCTCGCTGAAGGCACCGTTGACGAGGGACAGCGCGCGGCGCCGCACGCCGTTGCGCACCGCCATCTCCATGAATCCGGTCGCCGACGTGGTCCCGACGAAGACCGGCCGCGCCGTACGACAAATCGCCCCGAGCTTCGGGGCGATCCCCTGCAACAGCTTCTCCATGGACGATGAGCGGTGCCCGATCATCGGCCGGATCATCGCTTCGAGGACTTCGGGGTGAACGTCGGTGGGCCCGGGAAGGAAGAACTTCCCGAATGTCGGAACCGCGACTGCGTGGGTCGGAACGGATGCGGTGGATGTCATGCGCTGGCTCGTTCGAGCTCTTCGACCAGACCGCCCATCACCACCTCGCTCGTCTTCACGAGCCGCACCCCTTCTTCCCCCCACTCTTTCAGCAGATGCTCGGCGACGTCGCGGTCGATCGGCTTCATCGCGTCCACGACAGCGAACAGCCGCACCTGCGGCCGGTGCTGGAGCAGACCCTCGATCGCGTACTTGTCGCACACGTCCAGCGCGACACCGTAGAGCACGATGTCGTGAGGGTTTAGCACGTCGAGGACGGGAAGAACGTTGGGATTGGAAAACACATCGAACCGGTGCTTGTGAAAGAGGATATCGCCATGATGGGTACGAACCTTTGCGGCAAGCACCGTGCCGTCCTGCGGATCCGGCTCGATCACCAGAGGATCGCGGAGGGCGGTTTCCGCAAGCTTGCGCTGGCCGGGCGTCCCCCGCAGACAGTGCGGGGGAAACGTCGTCTTCCAGTCGGGATTCGCCGAGATCTCGCTGTGGTTGACCACGTGATCGTCGGCGCTGGCCACGATGCGGATGCCGTGCCCGTGGGCGTAGTCGGTGAGTTTGCGGAGGTTCGGAATCAACTGCTCGGCGTCCGGCACGTACAGCTTGCCGTCGGCCTTCATGAAGTCGTACTGGGTGTCAACGTCCCAGAAGATGACGCGCGAAGTAGACATGGGACCGGAAATCTAGACGGGGGGGGGCTAAAGCGTCAGCGCTACAGCCACTTCGTCGCACGCGTGCTGGCGCGGGCAGCGCGCGCAATCGGCCCACACCTTGAGCGGGAACTGCTCCTTCTCCGCCACACGAAAGCCAAGTCTCAGGAAGAACAGGGGTTTGCGCGTCAGCCCGAAGACCTCGCTCAGGCCGAGCGCGCGCGCGTCCACGAGCAACGCCTCCACGAGGGCTTTGCCGACGCCGCGCCCTTGCTGATCATCGCGCACGGCAAGTCCGGCGATTTCGGCGAGCTCGGTACTGTAAACCTTGAGGCTGCCGGTCCCCACGAGGCGGCCATCCGGCGCGGTCGCCAGGACGTACTCCTTGATGTGACGGCACAGATCGTAGTTCGAGCGCGGCAGGAGATCGCCCGATGCCACGAACGGCGCCATCAACTCTTCCATCGCGGCGACGTCCGCCAGGATGGCGGGACGGAGCTTCGTCCCCGTGCCGATTGAGAGGCTGGTCACGCGAGGACCTCTGCGAGAATCGTGACACCCCGCTCGAGATCTTCACGGCTGACGGTGAGGGGCGGGACGATGCGCATCACGTTCGGACCGGCCGTCAGGACCAGGAGTTGCCGTTCCCGCGCCACGGCGACAATCGGCGCGGCGACCTCGTTGAGCTCGAGTCCCCACATCAACCCGCGCCCCCGGGCCTCGCGAACCCGCGCAGTGGTCGCCGCGAGTCGCCGCAACCGATCGCCGAGCCACGCACCCTTTGCGCGCACGGCGGCGAGGAACTCGGGTTCGGCGATCGTGCGCACCACGTCGAGCGATACCGTCGCAACAAAGGGACCACCGCCAAAGGTGGTGGCGTGATCGCCCGGCGCGAGCGCAGCGGCGATCGCGTCGCTCACGAGGATAGCCCCCATCGGCAGACCACCACCAAGCGGCTTCGCCAGTGTGTACATGTCTGGTGTGACGCCCGTCTGTTCCGACGCGAACAGCGTTCCCGTGCGGCCGAGGCCGCATTGCACTTCATCGAAGATCAACGCGCAGCCGCAGGCGTCGGACCGCTCGCGCAAGAATGCGAGAAACTCCGCGGGGACGGGTCGGACGCCGCCCTCTCCCTGTACGGGCTCGATGATGACTGCTGCGGTGCGATCCGCCGTGATGGCGTGCTGCGCCGCCTCGACGTCGCCGAGGGGTACGATCTGCACGCCGGTGAGGAGTGGCTCGAAGGGCCGGCGATAATCTGGCCGATCGGTTGCCGCGAGCGACGCGAACAGCCGTCCATGAAACGAGCCGCTGAAGGCCACGATATCGGTCTTCTTCGACCACTTGCGCGCGAACTTGAACGCGCCCTCGTTCGCCTCAGCACCCGAGTTACAGAAGAAGGCCTGGCCCGCGAATGCCTTCGTGAGCTCGGCCGCCAGCCGCTCGCCGGGTTCGGTGCGATACAGGTTCGAGACGTGGATCAGACCGATGTCCAGCGCGCGCAGCACGGCATCGCGAATCACCGGGCTGTTGTAGCCGAGCGCGTTGACCGCGATGCCGGCGACGAAGTCGAGGTAGCGCGTGCCGTCCTCGGCGATGAGCTCCGAGCCTTCACCCGCGACGAAAAGCGGGCCAACGCGCGCGTAGACACCGAGGAGTGCCGTGGCGTCGGCTGAGGTCGCCGGAATTGTCACGCTGTTTGAACGGGGGACGGAGGGACCGCGAGCAGGCGGGTGCCGGCGGTGGCATGCTCGAACATGTCGAGATCACCAATCCGTACGGCCCGAACACCCGCCCGCAATGCTTGCGCGGCGGCGCGCAACTTGGCGGCCATACCGCCCGTCGCGACGCTGCCTTCAATCATCGTCTCGATTTCGGCGGCCGCAAGGGTGGGCTGGGTGACGCCGTCTACCGCAACGCCGGGCACGTCGGACACGAACAGCAGCTCCTGCGCCTCGAGCGCCGCGGCAATGGCGGCGGCGGCCTGGTCGGCATTGACGTTGAGCGGCCGGACCGGCGCAGCAAGGGAGGGTGCAACGGGCGCCACCACAGGGGTCAGTCCTGCCAGGAGCAGGCTGTGGAGGAGCGACGCCCGCACATTCACGATTTCGCCCACCTCGCCCAGCGCTGTTCCGTTCTGAAGCGGCTCGGCCGTCAGCAAGCCACCATCGACCCCGGACAGCCCAATGGCGTCCAGGCCGGCGGTCCGGAGCGCGGTCACGACTAGGCGATTCATCGGACCCCCGAGAACCATCTCGACCAGCTGCGCAATCTCGGGAGTCGTCACGCGCAGACCATCCCGCTGCTCCACCGGCAGACCAAGCCGGCGAGACCAGGCACTGACCGCCTGGCCACCGCCATGGACGACGACCGACGGTCCGAGGCCCGCAAGTGCACGAGCGCATGCGCCCACCCATTCCGGGCGATCGAGCTCGTTGCCGCCGATTTTGACGACGCGCGTCAGCACGGGAGGCCTGCCGTCTCTGGGAGACCCAACATCACGTTCATATTCTGGATCGCCTGCCCCGCCGCACCCTTCACGAGATTGTCGATCGCCGCGATCACGGTCAGACGCGGCCGGCGGACGTCCCGCACTTCCGCGACGCCGATGGCCACGCGGTTGCGATACACGACGTCCTTGAGCGACGGCAACACGCCGTGCATCACCTGGACGCAGGGCTCGGCGTCATAGGTCGCGTCGTAGAGGCCCTCCGCGGTCGCCTGATCGAGCACCCGCGTCAGGGGCACGTGAATGGTCTCGAGAATGCCGCGCTTCACCGGCAACAGATGGGGTGTGAAGACGACATCCCCGGTGAACCCGCCCTCGCGCGACAGCGACTGCTTCAGTTCGGCCAAATGGCGATGGGTATTGCCGATCGCGTACGCGCGGTAATCCTCGGCGACTTCGCCGAAGAGCAGCTCCCGCTTGGGATTGCGTCCGGCGCCGGTGACACCCGACGCCGCATCGATGATGACCTCGCGTGAAGGATCGATCAAGCCGAGCTGTGCGAGCGGAATCAGCGCGAGCAGCGCGGCAGTGGGATAGCAGCCCGGATTGGCGACGAGCTCTGCATCGGCCAAGCGCGGGCGCGTGAACTCGGTCAGGCCATAGACGGCGTCGGGCGAGAGACGAAAGTCGGCCGACAGGTCGACGGCGCGTTTCCCACCGGCGCGCGCTTCGTGGACGTAGCGCGCGGAGACGCCGTGCGGCAGCGCCGACAGAATGATCTCGGCATCCTGCCACGGCGCGTCGTCGGCCTTGATGAGCTCGTGCCCGTCCACCGACTCGCCCGCGGCGGACTCCGCCGTCGCGAAGGCGACCGTCGCGTCCGGGTGTCCGTGCAGCAGCCGCAATAACTCCTCACCGACGTAGCCGGACGCGCCCAGCACGCCGACCGGGAGGGATGCATGATTATTCATTTGAGCGGAAAATTATGCAGACGGCCAGCGTCCCGCAAGATGTAGGGGCGGAGCATGCTGCGCCGCTACTCGACGCGCTCCAGCCGCGGATTAGGCCGGTACGACCGCCCAACCTTCGCGCACGGCTTCCCCTCAAGCATCACCACGTCGGCCGTGAAATCGAATCGTCCCTGGAACAGGCTCGATCCGACACCATAGGCGTCGACGGGAACGTTCTGCTCCTCGAACTGCCGGATCTTCTCCACCGTGAAGCCGCCGGAGACCACGATTTTGACCTCTCGATGGCTCGCCGCGTCCAGCGCGCGTCGCACGTTCCAGACGAGCTGGGGATTCACACCGGTCGGCTTGAATGTGCCCATCTGCGGAATGACCGACTTATCGACGAGCGTTTCGGAAGTGTCGAGCCGAACGCCGTACAGCCGGTCGCCGAGGGCGCGGGCGACAGCGAGTGAGGTGGCCACACAGTCGTTGTCGAAATCCACCAGCGTGATGAGGCGAATCGAGGGATCGCTGCCCTCGGCGAACTTGCGTGATGCGAGGACCGTGTCACCGTTGTATGCCGCGATCAGCGCGTGCGGCACCGTGCCGATTCCCTCGGAACCCCACCACGATGCCTGTGCATCGGTCGAGACGCCGATCGCGCCCGCGATGTGCGCCGCGTAGCCGTCGCCCGTCTGCACCAGCCAGTGATCGTGGCGCGCCGGGAAGAACATTACTTCCTTGGGTTTCGCCGCCTGCACCACCTCGTGCGTGTTGGTGCCGACGCGCGTGCGCCGCGCGAGCACGCCGAGGTAGAGCGTTTCGAGCACCGCGAAGGCGTCGTACGGCCCCTCGATGAGCAGCACCGTCTCCCACGGCTGGATTTCGTCTCCATCATAGAGCGCGTGGACGACCAGCTCGTCCCAGCGCTCGGCGCAGAATTTGAGAATCGCAATCGCCTCATCGATGCCGCCGAGATAGGCGTGCGCTTTCCCGAACACCTGCATCGTCACCCGCGGGCGATGCCTGTCTTTGCGCAAGAGATCGCGCGCGCGCACGAAGTATTTGTCCGAGTAATACCCTTCCCGCATTTTGTCGACGGGAAGGTGGAAGATGGAAGGATCGAGGCGCTTGCGGCGCGAAGCCATTCAGCGCCAGCCCGGCCAGGAGAACGTGGCGGTGAGCGTATCACCGTTCGGCAGCGCGAGTTGGCGCCCGACGTTGTTGAGCCGCCCGCAGATCGTGCCGAGTGGCTCGGTCCCTTCGGGACGGGCGACGCGGAGGCAGACGACGTCCGCGTCGAGCGCGAGCGCGCGCTCGCGAGCTGACCGCGCCGGCTCGGGTCGGGTGAGATTCAGCACCAGGGTCGTGGCGCGGCCCCGCAGCACCAGCTGGACGATCCGCGATGGCTCATCGGGCACCATATCCATGGGCCGCGGCGCGCTGACGGTGTCGCCGCGCACAAGGTTGAGAATCACCCGAGCGCGCCTGGGCCGTACGACCGCCTCCAAGCGGACGTCGCGAGTGGAATCGACGAGCTCGAAGCCTTCGGCCGGTCGCGTCTCACCGCCCGCAAACCGGCGTTCGAGAATCAGCTCTACCAGGAGGGCCCTCGAGGCGTGCGCGCCTTGCGTCGAGTTGCCAAACGGGTAAATGCGCGCGGTATCACTCCAGGCGAGGCGGACCAGGCGCCGGTAAGTGTCTTCCTCCCACAACGGCAAGCCTCTGCGCGAGCGCCCCGCCTGGCGGCGGGTGAAGAATTCTCCGGCGAGGGTCGCAGTGTCGCCGAGCGGCGTGACCTGAAACAGCGCCTCGACTTCGGTGGTGTCAGTGCGAAGCGTGAGCCGCATGTCGCTGTCCAGCGGGCCGCTGACGGCGCCGCTCGCGAGGATACGCGGCGCAGCCGACGCCGGCTCGATGACGCGAATCCGATACGTGAGTCGGGTGCCCGGCGCCTGCAGCAGCGAAAGCGCGGAGAGGAGGCTAGTGAACGACGATAGTCCCACGCGACTCCTCGAGTGTGCCACCACTGCCAGGGCGGCCCCACTGGCCGTGGGCGACCCATCCGGCGGCGAGACCGGTACCCAGCGCGATCACGACCCACAGGGCGAGGGTGCCGGCGCGGATCGACGGACGCGGCACGACAAACGCGTGCGGATTCCCGGCCGACCGTGCCAGCGCGACCCGCACTTCGAGCTGGCTCGCGCGTGCGCCGGCACAGTGCGCGCACGACGCCAGATGCTTGGCGAGCGCGGCGCGCTCGACGAGAGAGAGCTCACCGTCCAGCTCGGCATCGATCTGGACGAGCCACTGCTCGTGCGTGGAATCCGCCATTAGACCTCCTCCTTGACGCGGTAGCGGAGCGCCCGGCGCTGCATCCAGCGCACGGCAAAAGCATCGACCAGCGACCGCAGCACGCGATTCCACATACCGTACTTCGTCACGCCATGTTTCCGGGGCCGGTGACCAACCGGAACCTCGGTCACGGTGCCACCTTGCATCTTGATCAGCGTCGGCAGAAAACGATGCATCCCGCTGAACAGGGGCAACGCTTGCACCGCATCAGTGCGAAAGGCTTTCAGCGAGCACCCCGTATCGCGAATGACTTCGCCGTTGAGCCGGTTTCGCACGCCGTTGGCGATCCGGCTTTGCAGCCGCTTCCAGGGTGTGTCGCGCCGCGTGGCGCGATAGCCGGTCACCGCAGTGGCGCCGCTGCGCTGTAAGGTAGCGACGAGCGTTGGAATATCGGCAGGATCGTTCTGCAGGTCGGCGTCCAGCGTGACCACGATCGGCGCACGCGCCGCGCGAAACCCGGCCGCGAACGCCGCGGTCTGGCCGGCATTTCGCTCGAAGGCGATGACGCGCAACTGCGGATACTGTCGCCGCAAGACTTTGAGCGCCTCGACCGACCCGTCGCTCGAGCCGTCGTCCACGACGATGACCTCGTAGCTCCGGCGGGCGAGGGCGGCTGCGATTTCGGCGAGCAGCGGGGCGAGGTTTTCCCGCTCGTTGTACGCGGGGACCACGAGCGAAAGCTCCACGGGGTGGGAACGATAGCAAGTTGACAGCCGCTAGACGAGTGGGTAAAACCGTTCATGGCTGAGTTCTGGTCGCGCCGGGATTTTTTGCGCTCCGCCGCCAGTGGACTGGCCGCGAGCACGGTGACGGGGATTCCCCACCCGATGCGGCCGCCCCGGCCGCTCCCGCCCGAGTCTCGCTGGGCGGCGAAGCCCGTGGCGATCGCGAGCGCAAACGGCTTGCGCGCCGTGCAAAAAGCGTTCGATCTGATGCTCCAGGGCGCCGACACGCTCGACGCGGTCATCGAGGGCGTGAAGATCCAGGAGCTCGATCCCAACGACGACTCGGTCGGGTACGGCAGTCTCCCGAACGCGGAAGGCGTGGTGCAGCTGGACGCGTCCTGTATGCACGGTCCCACCAAGTGCGCTGGAGCCGTCGGCGCGCTCGAGAACATCAAGACGCCCTCGGAAGTCGCCAAGCTGATTCTCAAGTACACGACGCACATCTTCCTCGTGGGCGAAGGCGCGAAACGGTTCGCGCTGTCGTACGGATTCAAGGAAGAAGAGTTGCTGACCGATCACTCGCGCGAAGCGTGGCTGCGCTGGCGGGCGAATCTGAGCCCGAACGATAACTATCTCGACGTGCCCGACACGGAGCACCTCGTCGTCACGAAAACGGGCACGATCAACTGCGACGCCGTGACTCCCCAGGGTGACCTGTCGTCCGTCACGACGACCGGCGGCCTGGCGTGGAAAATTCCCGGTCGCGTGGGCGACTCGCCGATCATCGGCGCCGGGCAATACTGCGACAACGGCGTCGGCGCCGCGGGCTCCACGGGCCTGGGCGAGGCGAACATCAAGGTGTGCGGCGGATTTCTCACGGTCGAGCACATGCGGCGCGGCATGAAACCGACCGATGCCTGTCTCGAATCGCTGAAGCGCGTCGTCGCGGAAACGGAGGCGCGGCTGCTGGACGCGCAGGGCAAACCGAAATTCGATCTGGTGTTCTACGCCGTCACCAAGCGCGGAGAATTCGGGGCCGCGTCGCTCTATCCCAACCACTTCGCGGTGCACGACGGCACAGACGCCAAGATTCGCGACACGGCCTACCTATTTACCCGCGCCTAACCGTCCTCTTCGTCGCGTTGGCGGCACCGCTCGCGGCGCAGACCGCGGCAAATCCAAAATACGAATGGGTCGATCATCTCTACCCATACGTTTCCTACAGTTCGGTCGACGGGTTCTGGGGAGCGGGGCATTACGACTGGTCGATCCCGATGGGCTTCGCCGAACGGCCGGAGCCGAACATCGGCCGCATCGCGTTCGATGCTGGCGCGAGCACCAAGGGCAGCTACCTGCTGACCGCGGACGCACAGTTCCCCGCCTATTGGGATGGCTGGCGATTCGGCCTGACGGTCGGTCTGGTCCGTGCGAATCGACTCGGCTACTACGGGCAAGGCAATAGCACCACATACGACCACGACAGCACGACCGCCCCCGATCGGTCGTACTTCTATCGGGTGAGCCGTAAGACCGGGGGCGCGCGGCTCACCGTGCAGCGGAGGGTTGCAGGCCCGTTGCGCGTCCTGGTGGGTGGCTCGCTCCAACGGACCGCCTTTCGCACGCTACCCGGCGTGAACCTGTATCAACGGGACAGCGTCGCGCCGTTTAACGATGCCGTCGCGCGCGCCGGCATCGTTTTCGATTCCCGCGATCTCGAAGCCGACCCCCACCGTGGCATCTTCGCCGAGGCGCTGGTCGGACGGGGTCGCGGCTATACGCGCACGACCGCCGCCGTACGGGCCTATGTCCATCCGCTCGAGCGTCTGATCCTTGCAGCACGCGTCGCCGGTGAAAAAATGACCGGGACGCCGCCTCTGGCAGCGCAGCAGACGATGGAATCAAGTGAGGGGCCGCTCGTCGCCGTGGGCGGCTCCCGCTCGCTGCGCGGCTATTACGACGGCCGCTTCGTGGGACCTGGTAAGCTGGTCGCGGGAGTCGAGGCTCGGTACGGTGTGATCTGGGCGCCGCGCCTGCTCGAGGTAAAGCTGTTCGGGTTCTACGATGCTGGGCGCGTGTTCGGCCCCGGGGAGGTGGTGCACCTCACGCGCCAGGGGCTGCATTCCGCATGGGGCGGTGGGGTCGCTGCGGCACTCATGCGAAACACGGTGATGACGTTCTTCGTCGGAAAGGGCACGGAAGGAGCGCTGGTGTCGTTCGCGACGACGTGGAGCTATTGATCGATCACGTGACTTGTCGGATCTCCACGCCCCTACGCTTCAGCTCGTCCACATACGCCTGAAACGGCACAGCTTCATCGGGCGTGTACACCCCCGGTGAAGTGATCCTGCCGTCGACCTGCATGACACCGGTGATCGCGAGCGAGTACCCGGTGGTCCGCATCATCGCACTGATTCCCGTCGCCTCATCGAAATAGTCGAGCAGCTGCCAGGCGACGCGGCTGCCATTCTTGCCGTCCACTTGCACGCGCAACGCCACCAGGTCGCGGCCGTTGGGTTTGGTAAGATGCGGTGAGACGGCCGCGATGAACGCGTCGCGCGGCACGATCTCCGTGCCTTTCAACTTCACCGGCTCCAGCGACAAGAGTCCCAGCTCGCGAATGGGTCGCATGATCGCCACGTGACCAGGGTAGCGGAGCGTCTTGTATTCCATCGTGCGTACTTTGCCCTGGTACGCCCATGGCATGGTCGAGATCCCGCCGCCCGTGTGAAACGCCTCGAGCGTCCCGACGGGGCTCGGAAACTCGACGTCCTCGAGCTCCGACAGGGCGTCCACGCGCTCGGGGCGGCCGTCGCGCAGCACCCAGGACGGCGTCGTGTAGTAGTCGAGCGCGCCTTCGAGCGAGTAGACGATCTGATAATTGAGTGGCGGCTCCGGCTGCTGCGGCAACCCGCCCACGAAAATCTTCACACTCTCGGCATCGCCGACGCGGCGAATGCCCTCGGCGGCGATGATGTTGACCATGCCTGGCGCGAGACCGCAGTCGGGAATCACCGAGACGTGCTGTTTCTGTGCGGCAGGGTGGAGCGTTTTCTGTTTCTGGACGATTTCGGTGTTGCCGCCCAGGTCGGCGCAATGCAGGCCCACCGCGACGGCGGCCTTGGCGACGGGATAGTTGAAGTAGTAGGGCAACGCGTTCATGACCGCGTCGTGCCCGCGCATGAGCTGGCGAAGCTGGGTCCCCCGCTTGGCATCGAGCCGGACGGTGACGAGGCGTTTGTCCTTCTTCTTCTTTAGGAAGGCGGCGGCGCGTTTCGGTTGCAGGTCGGCCAGGGTGACGCGCTCGACGTCCGGACGCTGCAGGAGGTCAAATGCGCAGGCAGAACCCTGCAGCCCAGCCCCCAGCACGAGCATGCGCATTGCGTCTCACGCCTCCGATGATTGTTGGGAGATGAAGCGGCGCGAAAGCTAGTAGATTCGGCCACGGTGTTGCACCCCTCGCACTTCTCGAGCTCGCCGGCCGGCGCCGCAGAGCTCACGCGCCAGCGCTTGATTCGCGCCGCCCTGGAGTTGTTCACGACCCGCGGCTACCACGACACCACGACGGCCCAAATCGCCAAGAAGGCCGGGATCGCCGAGGGGACGATTTACCGCCATTTCGCCAGCAAGCAGCAATTGATGAACGAGCTGTATCGCGCCGCCCAACGGTGGGCTACGAAGTTGGTCCAGGAGACCGCTCGCGATCCGGAGGCGCGAACGGCCCGCGCCCAACTGATGGCCGTCGCGCACGGTTTGTTCCAGGGGGCGGCGGAGGACACGGCAGTCGTCAAGCTCGGATTGCTGGAGCGGCTCGAAGCGGTGATCGATGATGAGAGCCGCAAGACAGCGCGGGAGTTTCGGTTGGCGCTCGAGCGGATCGTCGCCGAAGGCAAAGCTCAGGGTGCAGTACGAACGGGTGCGGTCGAGATCTGGGCGGGGGTCTGGCTGGCGACGATCAGCCACGCGTTAGAGAAGATCGTTGCCGGGGACTGGAAGCCGGGAGATACCGGGGTGCGATTGGTGATCGACGCAGCTTGGCGAGCGATTAGCGTGTGAGCGATGGGCCCCACTTCGCGACAAAACAAGGCAGTCGCTCCGCGGGGCCCATCGCTCCCACGTTTTTAGGCACGACGTAATTCGAACAACGCAATCTCTGGCGGCACGAAAACGCGTAGCGGCACCCCGACCACGCCAATTCCCCTGCTCACGTACAGCTGGCTGTTTCCCTGTGTGAAGTGCCCCATCACGTACTTCGTGATCAGGCGGCCTGGTGACCAGCCGACCACCGGCAGATAGAACTGGCCACCGTGGATGTGGCCCGCGAGCGTAAGGGGGATGCCGCGTGGTGCCGCGCCGTCAAACGCACCGGGGCGGTGAGCGAGCAGGATGCGGAACGCGTCTTTCGCGGGCGGCGTGAGCCGCAGCGCGGGCTCGAGGTCGTAGTCCTGGGGATCGTCCGCGTGCCAGTTGCGCGGGTCGTCAATGCCGATGAGCGCGAGCGCGGCGCCGTCCCGCTCGATGACGTGCGCGCCATTCTTCACGAACACCTGCCCCGCGTCGCGCACGCCACGAATCACGGCGTCCTCGCCCGTGTAGCGATCGTGATTGCCCAGCACGGTTACGACGCCGAGCGGAGCGTGCAGGTCGCGAAACGCGCGCACATAGTCCGGGATATACGACTGCGAGATGTCGATCATGTCGCCGGTCTGCACGATCAGATCGGCGCCCAGGGCGTTCGTCTGGGCGACGATGGCCCGCATTTTCTCCTCGGACATGTGAATGCCGGCGTGCACATCGGAGAGATGCGCGATGCGGAGCCCGTCGAGCCCGGCCGGCAGATTCGGAAATACCAGCGCGCGGCGCGTGACCTTCGGGAGGCGCTCGGCGCTCCAGATGCCGTACGCCGACACGCCGAGTCCCACGACGGCATATGCGTAGGTCGCGCGTGCGAGGAACTGTCGACGCGACATGGCGGTTGGGCGGTTGAGCGGCTCGGCGGTTGGAGAGTGGCGCAGTTTTCCAACCGCCCAACCGCCGAACCACCAAACCGCCTTCGTGAGTATGTAAAGCGCAACCAGCCCACAGAAAATCCAGCCGAGCAGCTGCCAGGCGATCCACGGCGCAATGTAGGGAACACGACTGATCCCCCACAGACTGCCGGAGAACATCCGCACGGCGACGATGCCCCACGGGATGTTGAAGACGACGAACACGACGGTGAGCCAGCGCCGCGCCGAGAGCGGCAGGCGCTCACGCAGATAGAGGAATAGCAGTATTTGAGGCGCCGCGAACAGCAAAAGGTAGATTAGGGCCATGTCATCCCGTACGCTGACGTTTTTTGGCTTGTTCCCCGCGCTTCTCGGCGCCCAGCGACCCGCGAGTGTCGATCGACAACTGGCGGCCGCTGGTCTGTGGGCCGAAGCACGCTACAACTATGCCTACTGGGACGTCGTCCGCGCGAATTGGGACTCCGCGTTCGCTGCGACGGTCACCTTTACAGAAGCGCGGCCCGCGCCGAGCGACTTGCAATTCCTTCGGCGGCTGCGGCGCTGGGGCGCGCTGCTCAATGACGGCCAGCTCGAGCTGCTCGCGCCGGCCGCCGTGGCGAACCGCATCGCGCGACCACCCCTGGCGCTGCGCAGCATCGAGCGCCGGCCATTCATCATCGACTACGTCGTCAACGACGAGATGCGCGTGGCGCGACCCGAGCGGTTGGCGGAGATCCTGGCGGTCCAGGGCATCCCTGCCGCCGCGTGGATTCGCGACTCGGTCGTGCCGGAAGTCGCCGCAACCAACGAGGCGAGCCGCTGGGAGCGCGCCGTCGCGCAGATGCTCGACGGTGAGCGCGGCACGGCGCTGCACCTCCTGCTGCGACTCCCGGGCGGTGCCGAGCGCGGCGCGAGCGTCACACGCACGCTGGCGTTGACCGCGCGGTCGTCGCTCGACCGCGCCGCGCTCGAAGCCGATACCCTGCCCGACGGCGTGATCTGGATGCGCGTGAACTCCCTCGCCGATCCGGATGTCCTCAGCCTGTTCGATCGCTCCGTCGGCAACGCGGCGCGCGAAGGACCACGCCATCGCGGCTTGATTCTGGATCTTCGGGAGACCACCTGGACCCCACACGAGCGGGATCAAGGCTACGCGCTGCTGCTCTCGCGCCTCATCGACCGCCCGTTCCTTACCGCCCAGCGTCGCAAGGCGCGCTACAGCCTCGACTCGCTCGCCTGGGCCGGCACGCCGCCCGACACGATCTGGCCACCGCCGCGGCGCGAGCGGATCGCGTACAGCGGCCCAATCGTCGTGCTCTGCTCGCCGCGCACGGCCGGCGCCGCGGAAGACTTCGTCGTCGCATTTCGGGCGGGCGGGCGCGGTCCGATCATCGGCGAGCGGACGGCCGGGAGCACGGGACAGACGGCGGTGCTGCCGCTCGCGCCCGGATGGAAGATCCGCCTGACCGTGTCGCGCGACGCGTTCCCCGACGGCAAGGAATTCGTGGGCACCGGGATCGCGCCCGACATCCCGGTGGACGTGCGCGTCGAGGACGTGCTCGCCGGGCGAGATGCGGCGTTGGATCGCGCGCGCGCCTACCTCAGCGAAACGGCCCGGCGCTAGGTCTTCAGCTGCGCGCGGAAGAAGCTGATCACCGCGCGCCACGCGCTGTCGGCGACTTCCGGTTTCTCGCGCGTGCGCAGAAAGCCGTGCCCGACCCCCGGATAGACGGTGTACGGGTAGGCCTTGCCGGCAGCCCGCATCGCCGCCGCGGCGTCCGGTAGTCCCGCGTCGATGCGCGCGTCGTTCTCGGCATACACGCCGAGCCCCTTCGCGCGAATCTTCGGTATATCGGCGGTGTTGGGCGCAGGACCATAGCAGACCACAAAGGCTTTCAATTCAGGCGCATTCGTCGCGTACCGGAAACTTTGCCCGCCGCCCCAGCAGAAGCCGATGACCCCGACGTCGCTCGCACGGGCGGCCTTCACGGTCTTTAGAAAGGCGCGCGTCGCCTCGAGATCGGCCGTTATGGTATCGGGGTTCAGCGTTGCGATCAGTTTGCGCGCGGAATCTTGCGACGCCGGCGTACCACCGCGGTGCGACAACAAGTCGGGCGCAATCGCGACGAAGCCGTCCTTGGCGAGCTGCTCGATTGTCTGCTTGATAAAGTCCGACATGCCGAAGATCTCGTGGATGACGATCACCGCCGGCGCCGGCTGCGGGCGCTCCGGATACGCGATGTACGCGGTCACCGTGTCTTTGCCGTTGAGGAACTTCACGTACTCGGAGTGGATGTCGGTTAGGCGGTTAGACGGGTAGGCGGTTAGCACAAACCCGACCAACCCCGCCGCCGCGACGAAACCGCTAACCTTCCAACCGTCTAGCCGCCTAGCGCCCATAGCTCACCCTCCAGATTTTTCCGCCCATGTCATCACTCACCAGCAGCGATCCGTCCGGCAATACGAGCAAGCCGACGGGCCGTCCCCAGCGACTGCCATCGGGACGTTGCCAGCCGACGATGAAATCCTCGACGCCCACGGCGCGGCGACCGGCGCTGTCGACCTCCACCCGTACGACTTTTGCGCTCGTGGGAACGCTGCGGTTCCACGAGCCGTGCAGCGTGACAAACGCATCGCCGCGATACTCGGCGGGGAACTGCGTTCCCGTGTAGAACGCGATGCCGAGCGGCGCGGAGTGCGCCTGGATCGTGATCGCCGGCGGCTCGACAGTCGAGCAGTTCGCCGAACCGTACTCGGGATTCGGCTTGCCGGGGAGATAACACTCCGGCCAGCCGTAGTTGCGACCGTCTTTGATGATGTTGATGTGCTCGGGCGGTGCGTCATCGCCGAGGTTGTCGCGGTCGTTGTTGCCGCCCCACAGCTCGCCCGTTTTCGGGTTGAATGCCAAGCCGACCGTGTTACGCAGCCCCCGCGCGAATATCCGGCCCCCCGAAGCGTCGGCGTTGAACTGCGTCACGGCCGCCCGCATTGAGTCACGCTCGTCGCAGACATTGCATGAGGACCCGACCGCTACGTACAGCTTGCCGTCCGGACCGAACACGATCGTCCGGGTCGAATGACCGCTGCGTGGCAAGCGCAGCAGCGTCTTTGGCTCACGGACGCCCGGATCGTAACGAACGAGCTCGAGCTCCCCGGCGACGTACATGGTGTCGCCGCGGAAGGCGATGCCGAAGGCGCCTTTCAGTCCGCTCGCGACCGTCACCACGCTGTCGCGGACACCATCGTGATTCGCGTCGATGAGCTTGACGACCAGACCGGACCCCGGCTGCGAGGCATAGACCACGTTGCCCGGGCCGAGCGTCATGAAGCGGACGTTCGGGAGATTCTCGGCGAATACGGCGATCTTGAACCCGGGCGGTACGCGGAGCGCGTCGTCGCTCCTTGCTTGACTCCGGGCGGGAGCTCCGCCGCAGGCGACGGCGATGACGGCGGCGAACAAGGCACGTAGACGCATTCGTTACCTCCGACCGATGGCGGTGACTCGCAACAGGAGTCTGCCGTCCGGGTCCACTCGAACCTCGGTAGGCGCAAACGGCAGATCGACACGAGCAGACGTGGCGCGGCTTCCTTCGCTCACCGTGACAGTGCGGCGCACGTTCGCGCCGTTCGCTCTTCGGAACTCGAGCGTCAGCTCCGGGAGTCGGAACAGGCCCCACTCAGGTTTTTGGTGTTGGGTGATACCCAGAACCACTTTCCTCGCTCCCGCCTCGTATTGCCACGTCACGTCGAGCTGTGGATACCCCGGTTGGTGCAGCCATTGGTGGAAGAACCAACCAAGATCCGCTCGGGCTTCCTTCTCCATTACGCGCTGGAAGTCCTCACTCGTTGCGGTAGAGTCGCGGTAGGTACGGTAGTAGGCTCGGAGCCCGCGGAAGAAGGCCGAATCGCCGATCGTGCCGCGGAGCATGTGCAGCACCCATGCACCTTTGGGATAGCTGTTAGCGTTCAGGAGCTTGATCGGGTCGGCCGCATACCCCGAGTCCACGATCGGCCGGTCGGTGACCGCGGATTTGAAGTAATTCTCGGCGTTCGCGCGCATGACGTTTGCCAATACCGAGTCGCCGTCCAGCGCGGCGCCTATGACGCCATCGAAGTAGGTCGCGAAGCCTTCAGAGAGCCAGATATCGGGCCAGTCGCGTTCTGTGACGGCGTCGCCGAACCACTGGTGCGAAGTCTCGTGCCGCACGACGCCCTCGCCCATCCTGCGCTCTACGTACGGCTTCTCCGCATAGAAGATGGCGCTCGAGTTCTCCATGCCGCCGAATTTCGTGGATGACTGCACGTGGGCGAGCTTCTCGTAGGGGAACGGCCCGATGAGTCGCTGCATCACCTCGACGATCTCGGTGGCGCGACGGAAGGGGACCGAGTCGGCGAACGCCGAGTCTTCGGGGTAGGTCCAGACCTGGATGGGGATGGTATCTTGGCCGTTGATCACCGGGCGGTGCGTTGAGACCGTGAACTCGCCGGCGCCGATGACCATCGTATATGTCGGGATCGGATGGGATTCGGTCCACATCCCCGAAGTCGAAGTCTTGCCATTTGCAACGACTCGCCACGATGGCGGAGCCGTGATGTTGAACATGACGCGGGCCTTGTCCGACGGGTGGTCGAGCGTGGGAATCCAGAACCGCGCTCGCTCCGGCCAGTTGTCCGCAAACGCGACGCGGCGTCGCCGCGCGCTCGGCCCGATGATCAATCCATCTTGTGGGCTCCCGTGATATCGGATCATCAAACCAGCGGTAGGTTCCCCGTCTGTGGGGACGGAAATGATCCGGCCGTCATAGTGAAACGAAATCGGTGTACTGTGATCGTCGCCATCCACGCGCGAGACGGAATCGATCTGCATCCCGACGAGGTTCAGCCGGATGGTGTCCTCGCCCGATGGTCGTACAAGTATGCCCGTGCGGCCGCTGATGACGGTTCCCGTATCTGGAATCGTCAAGTACACGAAATAGCGAAGAGCATCACTGGGCCGCTGTTGAGCTAGAGTGTTCCCTGCTCCGAAGAGCGCCAACAATAGGCTACCGACCGTTCGCATACACTCCATCCAGCGCTGTCTCTCCCTTCGGCATCTTCTCCCGGCTCGCGATCGCCTCCTCGGCGGCCTTTGACACTCCCGCCGTCACCTCGGCCTCGATCTCGCCGAGCTGCTTGGCCTTCACGCCTTCTTCCTTCAAGTACTCCTCATAGAGCCCAACAGGATCGCGCTTGCCCCACGAGCGAAACAGCTCGGCCGGGAACGTCTCTCGCGCCTCGCGCTCGTCGTGCGTCGCGTGCCCGCCCATCCGGAACGTCTCCGCAATCAGTAGCGCCGGCCCGTTCCCGCTACGACACCGCTCGGCGGCCATTCGTGTCGCCGCAAAGGCGTCGAGCACGTTGTTGCCGTCGAACGACACGCCCCACACGCCATAGCTCGCCGGCCAATCCTTGAAATCGGCGGGCAGATGGTGCTGTTCGAGACGCGTGCCGAGCGCGACCTGGTTGTTCTCGATAATGAAGATGGCGGGGACACGCTGCACGGCGGCAAAGTTGGTGCCTTCGTGCGCCGCCGCGGTCTTCGTGGAACCATCACCAACCCACGTGAGCACCACGCGCGGCTCGCGCTTGAGCTTGAACGTGAGCGCGATCCCTGCAATGACGGGCACCATGTCGCCGACGTGCGAGATCGGTTGGAGGACTCCTTGAGCGAACGATCCCACGTGCAGATCGCGTCCGGCGCTCGGCGAGTCTGCAGTGGCGAGATAGGCGCGCAGCATGTCGGCGATCGACATCCCCATTTCGCAGCACGCCGCGGCGTTGCGGATCATCGGGGCGACGATGTCGGTACCGCGCGCGAGCGCCTGTACCGGCCCGACCGTCGTCGCTTCTTCACCGGTGCCGAGCCACGCTTTCGAGATGACGCCCGTGCGCACCCAACGCTTCAGCTCGATGTCGTGCAGTCGCGCGCGCAGCAGACCGCGATAAAGCTGGAGTTTGGCGTCAGGAGTCAGGGCTGATACGATCGAAGCGCGCTCGGGATCATTTTCGATCGTGGCTCGGAATGCCTTGACGAGCTTCAGGTCAGGCTTCCAGTCGACGTACTCCGGTGGGTCGAACGCGGGGAACCGCTTCACGGCACTCCGGCAACGCTCCGGCCGAGGACTTGTCCGTCGCGCTTGAACACCGCGCCACCCTTCATGACGAAATCGACGTGCTCGAGCGTGCTGATGGTTTGTATCGGATCGCCGCGCACCGCGACGAGATCGGCATACTTCCCCACCGCGATCGTGCCGACATCGCGCTCCAGGCCGAGCAGGGTCGCGCCGTTCGACGTGCCAGCAACGATTGCCTGCATCGGCGTCATGCCATAGCGCACCATCAGACCGAACTCCCGCGCATTGGTGCCGTGCTTCATCACGCCGGCGTCGGTGCCGAGCGCGATCTTCACGCCGGCGTCGACCGCCAGTTTGAAGGAGTTGCGGTGGCGGGGCGCGATGGCGAGGGATTTCGCGGCGATCGGCGGCGGAAGGCGGCCCGCAGTCGCCAGCGACTCGACGGTGAAACCAGCGAGCAGCGTCGGGACGAGCCACGTGCCGTGCTGTTTCATGAGTGCGACGGCTTCGGCGTCGAGAATCGAGCCGTGCTCGATCGACGTCACGCCCGCGCGGACCGCCGCCTTGATCCCGGCGCTGCCGTGCGCGTGCGCGGCGACGCGGCGATCGAGCTGGGTGGCGGTCTCCACGATCGCGCGCATCTCGTCTTCGGTATACTGCTGCACGCCGACGGAATCGGTCAGCGACAGCACGCCGCCCGTCGCGCAGATCTTGATGACGTCGGCGCCGTACTTGACCATGTAGCGGACGGCGTTGCGGACCTCCTCGATGCCGTCGGCGACGCCTACCTCGATGCCGCCCTCGTGATCCAGCGCCTCGGGCTGCAGGCCGTTCGTCTCGTCGCAGTGGCCGCCGCGAATGCCGAACGAGATCCCGGCGGCGACTATGCGCGGCCCCGGAATCCAGCCGGCGTTGATGGCATTGCGCAGCGCGATGTCTCCAAAATGCGCGGTGCCGACGACCCGCACGGTGGTGAATCCCGCCTCGAGCGTCTGCTGCGCATGCGCCGCGCCCAGCAGCGCGAGCTGGCTCGGCATCTCGGTGAGACCGGCGTGTTGCCAGTCGCCGTCGCCGATCGTTCGGAACGCCAGGTGGACGTGGGCGTCGATGAACCCGGGGAGAACCGTTGCTCCCGACAGATCAACGACCGTAGCGCCGGCGGGTACGGGCACATTCGTCCCCACCGCCGTGATGCGATCACCCTGCACCAGGATCACTGCGTTCTTGACCGGCGCCGCGCCTGTGCCATCGATGAGCGTGCCGGCACGGATGGCCGTCACCGCCGGTCCCTGTTGCAGCACCAGCATTGCCAGCAGGGCGATCAAGTGAATTTCTCCTTGAGCTTTCCCAGGAAGCCGCTGGACGATGCGGCGGAACCGCCGCCGCCGCCGCCGCCACTCAGCGCGTCACCGAATTCGATAGCAGTGGTGTAGCGGTTGTCGGGACTCGTCTGCAATGCCTTGCTGAGGGCCTTCTCGACCGGCTCGGGAACGTCGGCCCGATACTGCCGAATCGGCACGGGCTGGCTGCGTAGCCGCGCGATCATCATCTCCTGCGCATTGCGCCCCTGGAACGGCAGCTTGCCGGTGAACATCTCGAACGCCACGATGCCCAGCGCATAGATGTCACTGCGCGCATCGAGCACCTTCCCGCGAATCTGCTCGGGGCTCATGAACTCGGGCGTGCCGAGGATGATCCCGGTGGCGGTCAGCTTCGCGATGGCGGGGTCGGCGCGCCGCTCTTTGGCCAGGCCGAAATCCATCACGACGGCGTGCTCGGCACCGCCGTCGTCGTCCGGCACGAGCATCACATTCTCGGGCTTCAAGTCGCGGTGAACGATCTGGAGCTCGTGCGCGTGGTGCAGGCCGGCGCACATCTGCTTCAGCAGCGTCACGCCGTGGGCGATGTCCATCGGCCCACCGCGCACTTCCCGGTCGGAGAGCAGCTCGCCCTTGAGGAACGGCATCACGAGATAGATCAGCCCGTCCTCCGATTCGCCGAGGCGCAGGATCCGGCAGACGTTCGGATGATCGAGCCGCATCGCGAGTCCCGCTTCCCGCCGCAGCCGCTCGACCGAGCTCTTGTCGGACGCGAGCCGCGGCGACAGGACCTTGATCGCCACCGTTTCGTCGGAGGAGATCTCCTTGGCGAGATAGACGTAGGACATCCCGCCCTCGCCCAGCTTCTTCATGACCTGATAGCGGGCGTCGAGGATCTGATTGGAGAGGCTGGAGGCGCGGTCCAAACCGGCCTTGCCCGGCGGCAGCGGCGTGCGCGCGCCTGTCCCGCTTCCCCCTGTGGAGCGGGAGGGTGCAGGACTTGCCGGTTTCCGCGCCTGAATCTCCACGAGCATGCTCCCGTCCTTGGGACAGAAGCGTGTCCCGGTGTCGGTGTACACCGACCCGCATTTGGGGCAGCGACGCTCGCTCATTGCCGGACCAAGTTGCGGCCTTCGTTCTTGGCGCGGTAGAGGGCTTGGTCGGCGAGCGACACGAAGCTATCCGCACTGTGCACGCGATCATCGGGAAACGACGCGAGCCCGATACTGATCGTCACGCGGACGGGATCGTCGCCGGGATCGGCGAAATCGCGATTTTGCACGCGCGAGCGGACGCGTTCGGCGAAGATCGCCGCGCCTTGCGTCGCCGTTTCCGGCATCACGACGACGAATTCTTCGCCGCCGTAGCGGGCGACGAGATCCACCGATCGGGCTTCGCGCCGCAGCAGCTCGCCAACCTGGCGGAGCACGGAATCGCCGGCGATGTGGCCGCGCGTGTCGTTGATCGATTTGAACCGGTCGAGGTCGGCCAGCATGACCGTCAGCGCCAGGTTGTACCGCCGCGCGCGATCCAACTCCTGGGCCAGCGCTTCAGCCAGCGCGCGGCGGTTCATGCAGCCGGTGAGCGCGTCGGTCGACGCGAGCTTCTCGAGCCGCTGCTTGTCCGACACCGCGCTCTCGAAGTCGTACGCCTTTTCGATCGCCGAGACGGCGGTCTTGATGACCGTCTCCGCGAACTGCGCGTCGGCACGGGTGAGCGGCGGGTCGTCGCCGGTGGTCCGCAGGAAGAACACGCCGATCTGCTGGTCCTTCATCCAGAACGGCAGCGCGACCGCCGAACGGGTGGGGACCTTGATCTCCTCGCGCTCCCAGCGGCGCCGCTCGTCCTCGTACAGCGCATCAGTCGCCACGTCTTCGACGAGCACGAGACGGCCCGTGGAAACGGCTTTGCGGATTTCCGGATAGCGGCTCAGCTCGATCTGGAGGTTGCGCAGCATCGGGTTCTCGTAGGCCGCCACCACGACGCCCTGCTGGTCCCCCGGCTTGGCGAGGACCATCGAGCACTTCGAGATGTTGAGCGCGCGCGCCACGCGCCGGGCGAGGATGTGATACATCTCGTCCGGCTTGAGGGAGTCGGTGACCTCGTGGAGGATGTCCACCATCGCCGCGCGGCTGCGCGCCTCTTCGCGCGCCTGCGCGAGCGCACGACCGACGCGGATGTGGGCATCGACGCGCGCCAGCAGCTCCCGGACGCGGAACGGCTTGGAGATGAAGTCGGCGGCGCCGAGTCCCAACGCGCGGACGGTCGCTTCCTCGGGCGGCATCGACGAGACCATGAGGACCGGCAGGTCGCGGTAGCGCTCGTCCTGCTTGAGCCGCTCGAGCAGCTGCAGCCCGTCCACCTTGGGCATCATGATGTCGAGGAGCAGCAGCGCGGGCTTGACCTCTTCGAGCTTGGCGAATAAGCCGTCGCCGCCCGGGCAAACCGCGACCTCGTATCCGTTCTCCTTCAGGATCCAGGTGAGGGTCTGCACCAGCGATGCGTCGTCGTCGGCGACCAGGACTCGCGTTGCGGGACCAGCCATCAATCCGTTGCCTCAAGCAGCGAGGGATCCACATTGCCGCCGCTGACCACGAGCACCGTGGTCCGCCCGCGTGGCACCAGGCCCGCGAGCAACGCCGCGGTCGTGGCCGCGCCTGAGGGCTCGACGGCGAGCCGGCAGGTGCGCCAGAGAAACTGCACGGCGGCGCGGATGCTGTCATCTTCGACCAGCACCACGCCGCGAATCCGTCCGCGTTCTCGCGTGAGCTCGGCGAACGGAATTTCCCCGACGTTGAGTGTGATCAGCCCGTCCGCGATGCTGCCGGTCCGCTCGAGGCGAACCACTTTTCCCGCCGCCAGCGAGTGGTGCAGCTTGGGCGCACCCGCCGGCTCCACACCCCACACCGCCGCCTGGCTGCCGGCCGCCGCGAGTCCGGTCACGACGCCCGAGATCAGTCCGCCGCCGCCGACCGGCACAACGACGGTCTCGACCTCGGGCAACTGCTCCACGATTTCGAGCGCCACCGTCGCCTGCCCTGCCACGATGTCGGCATGATCGAACGGCGGTACGATGGCGAGCTGCTCCTGCCGCGCGATCTCCTCCGCCTTGATACGCCGATCTTCCGACGTGCGGCCCGCGAAGACGACCTCGCCGCCCCACTTCTTGACGCCCGCGACTTTCACGGCGGGCGTCGTCTCGGGCATGACGATCACCGCGCGCACGCCGAATTGCTTCGCGGCGTACGCGACCGCCTGGCCGTGGTTGCCGGACGAATAGGTGATCACGCCGCGCTTGCGCGCGGCCTCGGGGAGCTTGCGAATCGCGTTGTAGGCACCGCGAATCTTGAAAGCGCCGATCGGCTGTTCGTTCTCGAGCTTGAGGTGGGCCCCCAGCTCCTCGACATAGATCAGGGGCGTGCGGCGCGCGACGCCCCGCAGGCCCGCTGCGGCTTCCGTGATGTCCCGGGAGGTGACCACGCTACTTCTTGGGCTTCCGGGCTGGGGACTTGGCCTTGGGCTTGGCCTTGGACTTCGGCGCGGGAGCCGGAGTCTCGTCGTCCTCGTCCTCCGCCACGTCGTCGTCCTCGTCTTCCTTTACGACCCGCGCGACGTCCACGACCAGATCGCCGGGCGTCAGGTTCATGATCTTCACGCCCTGCGTGTTGCGGCCGGAAATTCGAATCCCCTCGACCGGCACGCGGATCATGATTCCCTTCTTGGTGATCATCATGAGCTCGTCGTCGGGCAGAACCTCTTTCAGCGCGATGATCTCGCCGGTCTTGTCGCTGCGCTTCAGCGTAATGATGCCGCGGCCGCCGCGATGCTGCACGCGGTATTCGTCGAGCTCGGAGCGCTTGCCCATGCCCTTCTCGGTCACCGTGAGCAGCGTCGATTTGCGGCGCACCACGACCATGTCGATGACGTGATCCTTCTTGTCGAGCTCGATGCCCTTCACGCCGGTCGCCGTGCGGCCCATGTCGCGCACGTCTTTCTCGTGGAACCGAATGCTCATGCCATGGGCCGTGGCGAGCACGATGTCGTTCTTCCCATCGGTCACCTGCACGTCGATCAGCTCGTCGCCCTTCTCGATGTTGATGGCGCGGATACCGACCGAGCGCGGGTTCCCGAACTCCGACAACACCGTCTTCTTGACCACGCCGTCCTTGGTCGCGAAGAGCAGGAACTGATCCTCGGAGAACTCGCGGACCGGCACGAGCGCGGCCAGCCGCTCGTCGGGCTTCATCGCGACACACGAGAGGATCGGCTTGCCGCGCGCCGCCCGCGCCGCCTGCGCAATCTCGTGCACCTTGAGCCAGTAGCACTGCCCCTGCTCGGTGAAGAACATCACGTAGTCGTGCGTCGACGCGATGAAGAGGTGTTCGACCCAGTCGTCTTCCTTCTGATGCGCGGCGATCACGCCTTTGCCGCCGCGGCGCTGCCGCCGGTACGCGGACACGGGGAGCCGCTTGATGTAACCGGCGTGCGACACCGTGATCACCATGTCCTCTTCGGCGATCAGGTCTTCGATCGAGAATTCGCCCTGATCGGCGACGATCTCGGTGCGCCGCTCGTCGCCGAAACCGTGGGCCAGCTCCGTCAGCTCTTCCTTCAGGATCTTCATGCGCCGGGGCTTGGACGCGAGGATCTCCTTGCATTCCTTGATGAACTTGCGGACGTCCTTCAGCTCTTCCTCGAGCTTCGTGATCTCGAGGGCGGTCAGCCGCGCCAGCCGCATGTTGAGGATTTCGGCCGCCTGCTTCTCCGACAGCTTGAACCGCTTGCGCAACGCCGCGTCGGCGGACGGCGTGTCCTTCGATTTCTTGATGATCTTGATCACTTCGTCGATGTTGTCGACGGCGATCTTCAAACCTTCGAGGATGTGCTCGCGGTCCTGCGCCCGCTGCAGCTCGAACTCGGTGCGCCGCGTGATGACGGTGTGGCGGTGCTCGATGAAGTACTGCAGCAGCTCGAGGAGCGTCAGCTCTCTGGGGGTGCCGTCCACCAGCGCGAGCATGATGGCGCCGAAGGTCTGCTGCATCTGCGTGTGCTTGTACAGCTGATTCAGCACGACCATCGGGATGACGTCGCGCTTCAGCTCGATGACGAGGCGGATGCCTTCTTTGTCCGACTCGTTCCGCACGTCGGAGATGCCCTCCAGCTTTTTCGCGAGCACGAGATCGCGAATCTGCTCGTGCACCCGCTCGGGGCTCACCTGGTAGGGGAACTCCGTCACCACGATCTGCTGCTTGCCGGTTGACTCCTTTTCTTCCGCGATCGCGCGGGCGCGAATCACGATGCGCCCACGGCCCTTCTCGTAGCACTCCTTAATGCCGTCGCGGCCGTAGATGATCGCGCCGGTCGGGAAGTCCGGACCTTTGACGAACTTGCGGACGTCCCTGATCGTGGCGTTGGGGTGGTCCACCAGATGCACGATCGCCTGGACGACTTCACTCAGGTTGTGCGGCGGGATGTTCGTCGTCATCCCCACCGCGATGCCGGCCGAGCCGTTCACGAGGAGGTTCGGGAGGCGCCCCGGGAGCACGGTCGGCTCCTGCAACCGGTCGTCGAAGTTGGGGACGAAGGCAACGGTGTTCTTGTCGATGTCCTCCAGCATCGTCATCGCGACGCGGGTGAGGCGCGCTTCCGTGTAGCGGTACGCTGCGGCGGAATCGCCGTCTACGGAGCCGAAGTTTCCCTGCCCGTCGATCAGCGGATAGCGGAGCGAGAAATCCTGCACCATCCGGACGAGTGAGTCGTAGACGGCGATGTCGCCGTGCGGATGGTACTTGCCGAGCACATCGCCGACGACTGTGGCGGCTTTCTTGTACGGCCGGCCCGGGACGAGGCCGAGCTCGTGCATCGCGTACAGAATGCGCCGGTGGACTGGCTTCAAGCCGTCGCGGACATCGGGCAGCGCGCGCTGCACGATGACGCTCATCGAATAGTCGAGGAACGATTCCTTTAATTCGTCTTCGATGAGGCGGGGGAGAATGCGCTCGCGGACGTTAGGACCAGTCATGTAGATCTTTGTAGGGGTGAGGTAAGATGATAAAAATTAACTACTTAGGTCTGTTAAGGCAACGGCGAGGACCTGCAAAAACTAGACGTGTAGACGTCTGGCGGGCAATGGGTTGGAGGGTTCAGGAAGACACTTCGATGACGACTTTCCCGAGCTGTTCTCCTTTCGCGAGACGTTCGTACGCGTCTCTCGCGCGATCCATCGGCAAGACGCGATCCACGACCGGCCGGAGCTCGCCCTGGCCCAGCCGGCGCACGATCTCTGCATACTCCGCCGCGTTTCCCATCGTGGACCCCAGGATGCTCCAGTGATGCCAGAACAGCCGCCGCAGATCGAATCCAACCTGCGGGCCGGAAGTAGCGCCGCAGATGACGAGTCGTCCGCCACGCCGCAGGCTCCGTAGCGACTCGTCCCACGTCGCTGCCCCGACATTGTCGACCACCACATCGACGCCACGTTTGTTGGTGAGCGCGTGCACCTCCAGCGACACTTTCTGCGTGCGATGATTCAGCGTGATGTCGGCGCCGAGCTGCCGCGCCGCAGCGAGTTTGGCATCCTCGGAGGACGTGGCGATCACCCACGCGCCCAGCAGCTTCGCGATGCGCAACGCGGCGAGCGATACGCCACCCCCGATCCCCCATACCAGAACGGTTTCGCCGGCTTTGACGCGCGCACGGGTCACGAGCATCCGCCACGCCGTCAGCGTGACGAGTGAAAAGGCCGCTGCCTCCGCCCACGTGAGCTCCTGCGCCAGTTTCGGGATGTCGGCAACATTGTGGGCGGGCACGGTAACCAGCTCCGCGACTGTCCCCGGCAGATGCTCGCCGAGCAGTCGATAGTTCACACACAGCGAGTGCTCGCCGGCGCGACAGAATTCGCACGTGTAGTCTGAGATCCCCGGATTGATCATCACGCGATCGCCCGCGCGCAACGCGGTGACGCCGGGTCCCACCGACTCGACAACCCCGGCGGCATCCGCGCCGACGATGTGGGGGAGTTGGTTAGCGCCTCCAGGCAACCCCTCGATCACGAACAGATCGAGATGGTTGAGCGCGGCCGAGCGAATCGCGACGCGCACTTCTCCCGCCCCGGGGGAGGGGGCGTCAGGAACGTCGGTGATTTGGAGCTTGTCGATTCCGCCAGTGGCGGTGAGAACACAGGCGCGCATGGCGCCCCCCCCCGTAAATCTAGGGCCGGAAGGCCGGGGTGATCATCTGCTCTAAGCCGATTGTCGGCAGCGGGACCGGGGTCGCCGAGCTGACCGGCTGCACATAGACGCGATAGGTGGGATTGCGGCGATTCTGCGGCTCCGCATTCACGACCAATGCCAGGAGATCGCCCGACGGCGAGACGGCGAACGACGCGATCGCGAGGTCGGTGCCTGTAATCGCGGTGGTCGCGCCGGTCGCGAGATCCGCCCGGATCACCTGCTGGACGGTGCGATTCCCCTCGCGGCGCTCGACGAGGTAGACCAGCGTACCGTCCCGCAGGAACCGCGGCTCGGACTCGCGCTGCTGTGGTGAGCGGGTGAACTGACGCTCGTTGGTGCCGTCACGGTTCATCAGCCAAATGTCGCCGTCTTTATTCCGCGTGGAGACGTACGCGATCGTCTGGCCATCGGGCGAGACGGCCGGCGAGGAGTTGACCGAGTCGCGCGTGAGCTGGGTGAGGCCGGTGCCGTCCACGTTGACGGCCCAGACCTGCTGCTTGCCCGCGGTGCGGGAGGAGTGGAACACGACCGATTGACCGTCGGGCATGAAGCACGGCCGCCCGTCAGCCTGCGGATCGTTCGTGACGCGCGTCGTCCCCGTGCCGTCCGCGTTCATCACGTAGATCTCGGCATTGCCGTCGCGCTGCGAGACGAACGCGATGCGCGAGCCATCCGGGGAAAACGCCGGATCGCTGGCCGAAGCGGTGTCGGCGGCAGGCGTCAACTTCGTGAGCAGCGCGAGGTTAGACCGCTCGACGGCGTACAGCTGGAACTTGTTCGTTCCGGCGCGCGAGCTGGCAACCACGATTTCCCCGACGACGTACACGTCGGCGGTAGTGGTTTTCCCGCCGGGCGCGGTAGCCGTGATTTTGGCGTGACCGTACCCGGCTCCAGCCACGGTCCCGTCCTCGCCCACGCTGGCGATCTGCGGATTATCACTGCTCCAGGTCAGGTTCGTCGCGGGGCCAAGCACGTTCCCCTGTTCGTCGGCGTAATTTGCGCGCAGCGTACGACGCTGATTGATGCCGATGCCGACACGCGGCTGCGCGAACCGCGGGAAGCCGGCGATCACGCTGATGTTCCAGGCGACGGCGAGACCGGCGCCGGGGCCCCGAACCGTCAACTGCGTCTTCCCGACCGCGCGGCCCGTAAGCGTACTCGTTTGCGGGTCGAAGGTGGCGATGCCCGGATCGGTCACCGTCCAACGCAGGGGAGCCTCTGGAACCGGTGCGTTCTCTGGCGTCAGGGCCTGCGCCTCGAACTTCGCCGTGCCCGTCAGTGGCACTTGGACCTCTTCCGAGAGCTTTGGCCGTACCGAAAGCTTGGTAACGACCTGGTGCACGGAGACCTCAATACTCTTGCTCTGCAGCAGTCCTGAGACCGTCAGAATCGCCTTGCCCGGTCCAGCGGCCGTCACCACGCCCGCCAGGCTCACGCGCGCGACGCTCTGATCACTCGACGCCCACTGCAAGACCAGGGGATTGACGGTGCGGTTGTTCTGCGTGGCGACGATGACGTGCAGAGTATCGAGCTCGCCGGGGGAAAGCATCAAGGGCGATCCTTCCCGCACGGTGAACTCCGCCTGCTGCACAACCACCGGGGCGGTGGCGGTGAGGCCACCCCCGCCCGCCGCAGTCGCCTGGATCGTGCCTTGCCCTGGCGAGAGAGCGACGACGTTGCCGCTCTGGTCGACGCTCGCCACGTCCGGCCGCAATGACGTCCAGGCCACGGTCACGGGTGCGGCGGGGGATCCGTCCTCGCGCAGTGCGCGAGGCGAAACGCGCCAGTTCTCGGACGGCAGCAGGTAAACGACGCCCGGCTCGAGGCGCAGAGCCGCAGCCGGCCCGCTGCCGGGGGGCTGGCCGCCAAAGGGGTCAGGCCCCGGCGGCGGCGGCGGACCCGGTGGGGGGGCTGGGGGTGGCGCTGGGCCCCCCGGACCGCCGGTAACTTGGACCGCAGCCTGTCCCCGCCGCGCGCCGACTCGCGCTTCGATGATGGCCACACCGTTCCCCACACCCGTGACGGTGCCGCTGTTGTCCACCTTCGCGACATTGATGTTGTTGGACGACCAGATGATGCGGACGGTGGGGATCACATTTCCGATGCGATCGAACGCGGTGGCGAGCAGGCCGCTGCGCTCGCCGACGCGAATGGTCACCGAAGGCGGGGCCACTTGGACTTCGGCGACATTTTGCGCCGCCGCTGACCCGGGAATGCAGAACGCGAGCGCCGCGATGAATCCGCGCTTAATCATGGCTCGCGAATGTGTGTCCGGCTAAGTGGCCCTGTCAAGCCAACTTGTCACGAAGGACCGCGGTTTGTGAGACCGGAGGGGCGGAAGTCCCTGTCACTTGCGAGGTCTGAATCCGGCGGTAAGCTATAGGCCACCCACGACGCCCCTGCACCTATCAGCATAGGAGAAGATCCGATGCTTGAGCAGACGGACGTAACGGAGAGCAGTTGGCCTGGACCGGGGTTCATGGAACCGATGTTCCCGTCGGCGCCCACGCCCGCACCGACGCCGTCGATGCCGATGGAAGAGTCGTCGCGCCCGTCTTCCAAGCCCAAGGCGAAGAAGAAGGCGAAGAAGAAAAAGAAAGCCGCCAAGAAGGCGCGGCCTAAGGCAAAAAAGAAGAAGGTCGCGAAGAGGAAAAAGGCCACCAAGAAGAAACGCCGCCGCTAACACCACTGGCTTCGACATCCGCGGGAGCGTCTCGACGAGACGCTCCCGCGGCCACGTTAGGAGAACAAAACCGTGCGTCGTACGTCGTGCGTCGTTCTCATTTTCATCGCGATCGCGTGCTCGGCGCCGAAGATTCCTCTCGGCAACCCGCAACAGGAAATCGCGGCGATGTTGCAGCGCTCCGCCTCCGATTGGAATCGCGGTGACCTCGCGGGATTCATGAGCGATTACGCACAGGATTCGCTGACGAGCTACATGGCGGGTGGGCACGTGCAGTACGGCTGGCAGGCACTGTTCGATCGGTATCAGAAGAACTACTTCGCGCCCGGGAAGTCGCGCGACTCGCTCTCGTTTGACGAGCTGCGCGTGCGGGTCCTTACACCCGATTTGGCGTACGCGACGGCGCGGTTCAAGCTGGCGCGCCGTGATTCGGTCGTTGCGAGCGGGCCGTTCACGCTTGTTCTGCAACGACAAGGAGATCGCTGGAGGATCCTGCATGACCATACGTCAGCGGATCCGAAGTGACGTTCACGTCGGCACGTTGGCACGTCGGCACGGTGACCGTCGCGCTTTTCACGCTCGCGGGCTGCAGCAAGATCCGCGACAGGCTGGGCGTCGCCGAGGATCGTGTCATTGCGCTCGAGGGCGCGACGCTGATCGACGGCGCTGGCGGCACGCCGAAGCCGGACGCGCTGATCATCATCCGCAACGGGCATATCGAAACGATTGCCCGCGTCAATGAAATCCCCGTGCCCAGGAGCGCCGAGCGCATCAATCTGGCCGGCAAGACCATCATCCCGGGTCTGATCGACTCGCACGCGCACGTCGAACGTTGGGCCGCGGTCCGGTACATCGCCTGGGGCGTGACCACGGTGCGGGATCTGCACGGCGGCACGGACACGGTGCTGGCGCTCAGAAACGACATGAACCTGGGGTCGATCGTCGGCCCACGGATGTTCAGCGCCGGCGCGATGATCGACGGCGTGCCGCCGACGTATCCCAACGCGACGGGCATCGCCAGCGCCGACCAGGCGCGCCGCGCGGTCGATCAGCATGCCGTGGCCGGTGTGGACTATCTCAAGATCTACACGAAAGTCACGCCGGGTCTGCTGCGCCCCTTGCTGGACGAAGCCGACAAGCTGCGCCTCCCGGTCGCGGCGCATCTCGGCAAGACCGACGCGTTGACGGCGGCGCGCGCCGGCGTCGTGTCGATCGAGCATATGTCGGGTGTCGTGCAGGCCGCGACCGGCGATCCGAGGTACGTCACCGCACACGACAACTTCCTGGCGGGTTGGACGGCGGAAGAGAAAGGGTGGGCCGGGCTCGACTCGAGCGCCGTCGCCCGCACCGCCCGAGCCTTGGCGCAGACCAAAGTGACGATCGTCCCGACGCTCGTGGTGCACGACATGCTCGCACGCCTCGACAACCCTATCCTGTTGACTCGTCCGGGGATGGAAGACGTGCCGGAAAGCGCGCAGAGTGTGCGGAGCGTGCCCAGCCTGCTGCGCCGCACCGGTTGGCGTGCGGGCGATTTTGACGCGTTCCGGCGCTCCCGCCGCCGCCAAGACCAGTTCGTGCGCGAGTACAAGCGCGCCGGTGGCGCGATTGCCGCAGGCTCGGACGCCGCGAACCAACTGCTGATTCCCGGATACTCTCTACATGAAGAAATGGCCTTGCTCGTCGCCGCCGGTCTGACGCCGCTCGAGGCCATCACTGCCGCCACGCGATGCGGCGCGCAGCTGTTGCACGCGGACTCGCTTGGCATGCTGGCGCCTGGCAAGGTCGCAGACCTGGTCGTGATCACCGGCAATGCCGCCGGCAACATCCTCACCACACGCAACATCGCGATGGTCATGATCCGCGGCCGGATGATCCGGCCGGATTCCCTGAGGACCACATGGAAATGACACGGAACCTCCGCCTGCTCTTCCTTCTGGTTGTCACCGCGTGCGGCATCGGCACGCCCGCCAGAACCAATGGACCCTACGATGTGATCCTCAAGGGCGGCTGGATCGTCGACGGGAGCGGGAATCCCCGATACGCCGGTGATGTGGCTGTCAGCGGCGACCGGATCGCTGCGGTCGGGTACCTCGGCGGTGCGCAGGCGCGCGACACGATCGATGTGACCGGCTTGGTGGTTGCTCCCGGATTCATCGACATGCTCGGCCAGTCGGAGGGGAATGTCCTGGTCGACAACCGCGTGCTCAGCAAGATCAGCCAGGGCGTTACGACCGAGGTCACAGGTGAGGGCGGGTCGGTCGCGCCACTCACGGACCTCCTCGTCGCCGACGACTCCGTTTGGATGAAGAAGTACAGCGTGCAGGAAGACTGGCGCGATCTGAATGGCTACTTCGCGCACCTCGCGCGCACCGGCAGCACGGTCAACATCGCCACGTTCGTCGGTGCCACGCAGGTCCGCCTCGCCGTCGTGGGCAAGCAGGATCGCCCTGCGACAGCGGAGGAGTTGGCCCGCATGGTTGCGCTCGTGGATACCGCCATGCAGCAGGGTGCGGTGGGCGTCTCCACGGCGCTCGAGTACGCCCCCGCGATCTACGCACCCACCGAAGAGGTCATCGCGCTCGCGAAGGCGGCCCGGCGCCACGGCGGCGTCTATGCGACCCACATGCGCAACGAGGGCGGTCAGATCGACCAGGCGCTCGACGAGACGTTCCGCATCGCGCGCGAGGCCGGCATCCCGGCCGAGATCTGGCACCTCAAGGTGTCGGGACGGCGCAACTGGGGCCGCATGCCGCATGTGCTGGCGCGCATCGACTCGGCGCGCGCGGCCGGACTCGACGTCACAGCCGACCAGTATCCCTATCTCGCCGGCGCCACCTCGCTGGACGCATCAGTCCCGGGGTGGGCGCACTCGGGGGGGAATGATTCGCTGCTCGCGCGCCTGCGGAATCCGATCATCCGGGCCCGCCTCCGCGCCGAGCTGCTTGCGCCGCCCCAGATCACGGACCGTTTCTATCGGGCCACCGAAGGGCCGCAGGGCGTCATCGTGTTCCCGTTCGAAGACTCGCTGCATTATCTCCAGGGAAAGCGCCTGTCCGAGATAGCGGCGCAGCGGCACCGGGATCCCATCGAGACGATGTTCGACCTGATCATCGCCGATCACGCGCGCAGTGGAGCCATCTACTTCCTGATGAACGAGGCCGACGTCCGGGCCGCGATGCAGCATTGGTGGGTGGCGGTGAACACTGATGCGAGCGGCGTCGCCCCCGACGGTCCGTTCGGCAAGGACGGAACGCACCCCCGCGCCTACGGCTCGTTCACGCGCATCCTGGGCCGCTATGTGCGCGATCAAAAGCTGATGCCGCTCGAGTTCGCGGTACGCAAAATGACGTCGCTCGCGACGCAGCGAGTCGGTCTGGCCGATCGCGGCCTCGTGAAACCGGGATTCTACGCCGACATCACCGTCTTCAATCCGGCGACCGTGATCGATCGCGCGACGTTCGAGCTGCCGCATCAAACGTCGGTCGGCATCGAGTACGTGTTCGTGAACGGGCAAATGGTGTTGAAGCAGGGCCAGATCACGAGCGCGCGTCCGGGCCGGGGACTCAGAGGTCCCGGATACCGCGGGTCGCGGTAGGTGACGCTCGAACGGCTCCTTGTTGCGTGGATTGCCGTAGCCGCGTGGTTCGAGATCGCGACGTTTGTGACGACCTATGTTGTGAACCGGCTCGCGATTCCTCCCGCCGCGAGCGTCTACACCGGCATCCCGACGCGCCTGCTGACGCGGCCACTCGTGGAAGCCCTGTTGCTGACGCTGATTGCTTCCTTGTGGTTCGATTCGCTCGGCAGTGGTAGCTGGTGGCTGCTGTTTCTCTTGATCGGCGCACTCGTTACATCGCCGAAGTGGTTGGCAGCCCGGCCGGGTCTGACCGACATAGTCTTCGATCTTGCGCGGTATGTCATCGCTGGAGCCCTGCTCGCCTGGCGTCTTTCGTAGCTATCTTCGCAAGACCAATGACCACTGTTCGACTGACTGCGCTTTCGCACGGCGCCGGCTGAGCCTGCAAGCTCGGCCCCGCCGAGTTGGCGCAGGTCTTGCGCCACGTGCCGACGATCTCCGATCCACGCATCCTGGTCGATGCTTCGACGCGGGACGACGCCGCCGTCTATCAATTGACGCCGGACCGCGCCATCGTGGCGACGGTAGACTTTTTCACGCCGGTGGTGGACGACGCCTACGACTTCGGCCGCATCGCCGCCGCGAACGCTTTCTCCGACGTCTACGCGATGGGCGCGACGCCGTTGCTGGCGCTCAACCTCGTCGGCTGGCCGCGCGACACGCTGCCCTACGAGCTGCTCGGCGAGGTGCTGCGCGGCGGCGCGGACGTCGCCAAGGCAGCGGGCGCGTTCGTGCTCGGCGGCCATTCGGTCGACGATCCGGAGCCCAAGTACGGCATGGTCGCGATCGGCGAGGTGCATCCCAATCGGATCGTGACGCTGGCGCGCGCGCGTCCGGGCGATGCGCTCGTGCTGACGAAACCGATCGGGACCGGCGTGCTCACGACCGCCTTGAAGCGCGACCTGGCGACGGCAGCTGAAATCGCCCCCGCGGTGGCGGCGATGACGACGCTCAATGCAGGCGCGGCGCGCGCGATGCGGGCGACGGGCGGCGGCGTCCATGCCGCCACCGATGTCACGGGGTTCGGGTTGCTGGGGCATTTGCACAACATGCTGGCGGCCAGCGGAGTGTCGGCCGAAGTCGATGCGGCTGCTGTCCCCCTGTTGCCCAAGGCGCTGGAGCTTGCCGAACGGGGGGCAATTCCGAGTGGCACCAAACGGAACCGCGAAGCCCTGGCCCCGCACGTCCAGTTCGACTCGAAGGTCCCGGAACCGCTGCGCGTTCTCCTGTTCGATGCGCAGACATCAGGCGGCCTGTTGATCGCCGTGGACCCCGAGCGCGCCAATACGCTGATCGCCGCCCTGCAGGCCGAGGGGACGCCCACAGCCGGACGGATTGGTCGCCTGTCGCGCGGCGTGGCCGGCACGATCGCGGTGCGGTGAGGTGCACGTGCCCTCGCGCGCGATCCCGCCCCCCGAGTACCGGTCCCTCACACCCGAGGCGCTGGATGCCTTGGAACGCGCGGTCCGCGAGCGTTTGCGGGTAGCGCTGCGGCGTCGCGGCACCGAATATGTCGTGGTGGCCGAGCGCCTCGAGACGAGCGGACCGGGCGACGTGCTGGCGGGACGGCTCCCGATGACGGGCGAGCTGCTCTCGTTCCGCCTGCGCGATTTGGAGAGCTTCGCGGTCCTGCCGTAATCACGTGTTCACGCGCCTGCTCGTGGGTCTCGATGGCAGCCCCAATGCCGATGAAGCGTTGGAGCAGGCCGTCCACGTCGGCCTACGGTTCGGGGCCAAGATTGTCGTTGCCCACATACGGGAGACACACACCCTGGGGAAGCGCGCCTCCGACTCGGGCGTGCTGTTGCAGCGGGCCCAGGAGCGCGTCACCGACGCCGGTCTCGCGGCGGAGACGATCCTCAAACACGGCAATCCCGACGTCGAGCTGGCGGCCCTGGCACTCGACGTCGACACGGTGCTGGTGGGCCGGCGGGGACGGTCGTCGGCGGCGGACGTGCTGGGAAAGACGGTCAGCTCGCTCATTCGCATCGCCGAGCGATCGGTGATCGTGTGCGCTAGCAAGCCGTCGCCGATGAACGCGTGCGCGATCGCGTACGATGGCCGGGAGACCTCCCAGCGGGCGCTCGCGCTCGTCGCGCGCTTCGCGAGCGTCACGCACAGCACGGTGCACGTGATTCACGCGACGATCGATCCCGCGGTCGGGACCATGGTCGTCGGCGAGGCCGAAGCGATGCTTTCGTTGCAAGGGATTGCGTTCGTCACGCACCTCGAGAACGGCACGCCGGGCGCAGTGGTCGCCCGGGTGATTCAGGAGACGCAGTGCGACGCGCTCTTTGCGGGTGCCCACGTGGGCCGGCGCGACGTTACCGTGTCTCATGCCGAGCAGATTTTGCTGCACACCGACATCCCCGTCGTCATCCAGCCATGACCGAGCATTTCGTACTGGTGCACGCCGACGAGAGCTGCCTCGGCAACGACTCCACCAAGCCGAGCCGCGGCGGCAACGCGGCGCTGATCGAAGCGCCCGCGGGCGACAGCGTGGCGCGCTGGGACTTTTTCGAATGCTCGCCGCAGACGACAAATAACAAGATGGCGCTCGCCGGGGCGATCGCGGCGCTGGAGTGGATCCGCCGGCAATGGCGCCATGCGCACGTCCGGTTCGTCTCGGATTCCGAGTACCTGATCAAGGGCATGAGCGAGTGGCGCAAGGACTGGGAGGCGCGCGGCTGGCGCCGCAAAACCGGCGCGCTCGAGAATGCCGAGCTCTGGCAGAAGCTCGCGCAGGTCACGGACATGCACACGGTGGACTGGCGCTGGGTGCGCGGCCACAACGAGCACGTCAAGAATGAATACGCGAACGCGGTCGCCATTCGTGCCGCCGATCAGCAGGAGCGCTCCAACGGGCTGATCCCATCCGGCTTCGATACGTGGCTCGCGCAACAGCGTGCCCGCGGCAAGTTTGTCGACTTCGATCCCGACAAGGAGCTCCATGAGCGCGCCTAAGGACGGCGTTGCAGCCAACACGCACCCCTCGAACCTGTCGGCGGACGGCACGCCGGTCAGCGTCGAGCGGATACCGCTCTACGAGGTGTACATGCGCATGGCCGAGGAGCTGGCGAAGCGCTCGACGTGCGTGCGGCTCCAGGTGGGGACGGTCGTGACCGACCAGCGGCTCGAGAATGTCCTCGCGATCGGGTACAACGGCAACGCGCGGGGCCTGCCGAACAAATGCGACTCCGCAGTCCCGGGGAATTGCGGCTGCATCCACTCCGAGATGAATGCGCTCGTGAAGGCCCCGGGCAACATGCGGGACAAGGTCGTGTTCGTCAGCGCCTCGCCGTGTGTGATGTGCGCGAAGCTGATCATCAACTCCGGCGTCACGCACGTCTTCTATCGCAAGGCGTACCGCGATCCGTCGGGCGTCGAGGTCCTGCAGCAGGGCGGCGTCGTGCCGGTGCTGTATGACCGCTGGATGGGCGCGTGGCGAAATGGGGGCGGCGCGTAGTGGATGAGGTCGATCGCCTGTTTGGCTTGCTCGTCGCCGCACTGGCACGAGAGACGCGCATCGCGGTCCCGTTTCCGGCGGCGGAGATCTACGAGCGGCTGGTTCCCTATCGCTCCAACCGCGCGCGCCTGAACGTCGCGACGCATCAGGATTATGAGATGGCGGTGCTGCGGTTGCTCGCGGGCGAGCGCAGCTACGTGCAGCTCGAGCCGGATTCGGTACGCGAGGCGATGCAGCGGGAAATCGCGACCATCAACCCCGACCCTGCGTACTTCCGCAGCTTTCCGGAAGCGCAGGTCATGGTGAACGGCCGCGCCGCCGAGCGCGTCCTGATTGCAGACCGCGCGTACGCGCCTCCGGCTTCCGCTGACGCCGATGAGGACGGCCTGCTCGACACCACGGGGGAAAACCCGATCCCCCCGGCGCCGCCGTCGACCCTCCCACCCCCCCCGGCCCCCCCCCATCATGCGGAACGATTTCGCATCGCCCGCCCACCGCACGCTCTGTTGGAGAACCAGTGCGAATACTGCGGCGGAGTCCTGCCCAGCAATCGCGACGTGCGATTCTGCCCGCATTGCGGGCAGCCACAAGAAGGCGACCTCAAGTGTCCGGCCTGCGACAGCCCGGTGGATGTCGGCTGGGCCTATTGTCTGTCGTGCGGTAAGCCGACCGGATTCGAATGACGGGCCGGCCAGCTGGCAGAACGGCCAAAATCGCGGTCATTGCAGGCGACGGCATCGGTCCGGAAGTCATCGAGGCGGCAATTCCCATCCTCGATCGCGCTGCCGCCAAGCATGGATTCGGGTTGCAGTGGGAGCGTCTACCGTATTCGGCCGATCATTATCTCCGGACCAAAGAGACGCTGCCGGACGCCGCATTTCACCATCTGCGCGACGACGTCGATGCAATCTTCCTCGGTGCGCTGGGTGATCCGCGCCTGCCCGGCAATGAGCACGCGCGGGACATCTTGCTGGGTTTGCGGTTCAAGCTGGATCTGTACGTCAATTTCCGTCCCGTCGAGCTGCTGCATCCCGATCTCACACCGCTGCGGAATCCGGGCACAATCGATTGCGTCATCTTCCGCGAAAACACGGAAGGCCAATATCTCGGACGCGGGCGCTCTTCCGGCGACGAGCACGTCGCCGAAGAAGTCAACACGGGCAAGGGCGTCGAGCGGATCGTTCGCGCGGCGTTCGAGTGGGCGAAGGCACACGGGAAGACGCGCGTCACGATGAGCGACAAATCCAACGCGATTCCCACGCACCGGATCTGGCAAGAGACGCTGCAGCGTATCGCGCGGGAGTATCCGACAATCACCGCTGAGCATCGCTACGTGGACGCGCTGGCGATGGAACTCGTGCGCGAGCCGGCGCGCTTTCAGGTGATCGTGACCAACAATCTCTACGGCGACATTCTCTCGGACCTGGGCGCGGGGCTCGTGGGCGGGCTCGGCGTCGCCGCGAGCGCCAACCTGCACCCGGGCCGGCGCGGCGGCTTGTTCGAGCCGGTGCACGGCTCGGCGCCGACCATCGCGGGAAAGGGCGTGGCGAATCCCGCCGCTGCTGTGCTCACCGGCGCGTTGATGGTGGAACAGCTGGGACATCCGGACGCAGCGCGCGACCTGGAACGCGCCGTGAGGGAGGCGCTTACGATCGGCGCACGGACTCCCGATCTCGGCGGCAAATCCACGACTCGCGAGGTAGCGTCCGCCATCGCTGCTCGCGTGTAGCGGCTATATTCCTCCCAGTCTCATTGCGGAGTCACTCCCATGAAAACCCAGGGCGCCACGAAAGACGTCGTCTTTCTGTCGGGAGTCCGGACAGGATTCGGTTCGTTCGGCGGCTCTTTGAAGGATGTGTCGGCCATCGAGCTGGGCGCGGCAGCGTCCCGCCACGCGATCCAGCGTTCCGCCGTCCCCGCGAGCGATTTTGGCCATGTCGTCTTCGGAAACGCGCTGCAGACGTCGGCGGACGCGATCTACATGGCCCGCCATGTCGGCTTGAAGGCAGGGCTGCCGATCGAGACACCGGCAGTTACGGTGAACCGGCTCTGCGGCTCGGGTTTCGAGGCGATTACGCAAGGTGCGCAGCTGATTCTGCTGGGCGAAACCGACGCGGTGCTCGCGGGCGGAGCGGAGTCGATGAGCCAGGCGCCGCACGTCGTCCGGGGCGCGCGCTGGGGACTCCGGCTCGGCCCGGCGCCGCTCGAGGACCTCCTGTGGGAGTCGCTGAAGGACCCGCAATGCGGCCTGTCCATGGCCGAGACCGCCGAAAGCCTCGCCGAGAAGTACAAGCTCACCCGCAAGGAAGTCGATGAAGTCGCCGTTGCCTCGCAGCAACGCGCCAAACAAGCGTGGGACGCCTGCGCGTTCCAGGACGAGGTCGTGCCGGTGACCATCAAGGTCAAAGGCAAGGAAGTCGAGTTCCGCGCTGATGAGCACATGCGTCCCGAAACGACGCTCGAGATCCTCAGCGGGCTGAAGCCTTACTTCAAGAAGGATGGGCTGGTCACCGCGGGGAACGCGTCCGGCATCTCGGACGGCGGGGCAGCGACGGTGCTCGCGAGTGAAGAGTATGCCAAGGCGCACGGATTGAAGCCGCTCGGCCGGTTGGTCGCATGGGCGGTGGCCGGTGTCGAACCGAAGCACATGGGCATCGGCCCGGCGCCTGCCGCCCGCAAGGCGTTGGCGAAAGCGGGGATGAAACTTGCGCAGATGGATCTCGTCGAGGTGAACGAAGCATTCGCGCCGCAATACCTGGCGGTCGAGCGGGAGTTGGGACTCGATCGCAGTCGCACCAACACGTGCGGCGGCGCGATCGCTATCGGCCACCCGCTGGCGGCGACCGGTACCCGCATCACGGTTCACTTGCTGCACGCGCTGCGGCGCGAGAAGAAGCGCTTTGGGCTCGGTTCCGCGTGCATCGGCGGTGGCCAGGGCGCGGCGGTGATTGTCGAGGCGCTATGAGCGACATCCTGGTCACCGCCATCGGAGCGATCGCCCTCTATTTGTTCGCGGGGCTTCGGGTGCTGCGCGAGTACGAACGCGGGGTGTACTTCCTGCTCGGCCATCTGCGGCCCACGAAGGGGCCGGGACTGATCTTCTTGCCGCCGTTGCTCGCTAAGATGCAGAAGGTCTCGCTGCGCGTGATGGCGATCGACATTCCGCCGCAGGACGTCATCACGCGCGACAACATCTCGATCAAAGTGAATGCGGTGTTGTACATGCGCGTGAAGACGCCCGACAAGGCGGTGGTGGGGGTCGAGAATTATCTCTACGCCACAAGCCAGCTCGCGCAGACGACGCTGCGCTCCGTGCTCGGCGAAACCGAGATGGACGAGCTGCTGGCGAACCGCGACAAGGTCAACGCCATCCTGCGCCAGATCATCGACCAGCGCACCGAAGAGTGGGGCATCGAGGTCTCGGCGGTCGAAGTGAAGGACGTCGACCTGCCCCCGGAGATGAAGCGCGCGATGGCACGGCAGGCGGAAGCCGAGCGCGAGCGCCGCGCCAAAGTCATCAACGCCGAGGGCGAGCTGCAGGCATCGGAGAAGCTCGCCCAGGCGGCGCACATCATCGGCGCCGAACCGGCTGCCATTCAGCTGCGCTATCTACAAACCGTCAACGAAATCGCGTCCGAGAACAATTCGACGACGATCTTCCCCATCCCCATCGATCTGTTCAAAGTCTTCATGGATCGGCTTGCTCCCACCGGCAATCCCCCCGCCCCGGCGGCTCTCCCGGAACGCGCCGCGGGAGCGGGTGAGCGTCTCCCGGCGGTTCAGAACAAGGGTAAGGCCAAAGTCTGATGGGGAAGGATCTCATCAGCCGTGACGCGCTCGAGCGCATCATCAAACGCGCCGCCGAGCTGCAGGCGGGAGAGCGCGAGATCGGTGAAGGGCTCACGACCAACGAAGTCCTGGCGCTCGGCAAGGACGTCGGCATCCCCGACCGCTATCTGCGCCAGGCGATGCTCGAGGAGCAGACGCGGACCGCGCCCGAAGTCGCGACCGGAACCTGGGCGTGGCTGGCGGGTCCGCGATCGGTCGTCGCGCATCGCGTCGTGCCAGGCGATCGGGCGGAGGTCGAGCGGGCGCTGAGCCGCCGGATGATCGACGAGGAGCTGCTGCAACCCAAACGCCAGTACGCCGATCGGACGTCGTGGGAGCCGAAGGCGGGTCCCGTCGCTTCGATTCAGCGAGCGCTCGCCGGGGTCCGGCGCTACTCGCTCGCCCGGGCGGGAGAGATCAGCGGACAGGTCGTGCAGCTCGAACCCGGGTTCTGTCTCGTGCGGCTCGAGGCCGACATTCGCGAGCAGCGGACGAAGCGGATCACCGGCGGCAGCGTGCTGACACTCCTGGGATGGGGCATGACGGGCGCCACCGCCCTCATCGTTCCGCCCCTGGCGCTCGCGCAAGCCCTCATGCTCGTCCCCGGCGTGGGCCTGACGATCGGCGGCGTGCTGATCGCGCGCACCTACCGGGGCGCGAACGAGCGCATGCAGATCGCGCTCGAGCAGGTGCTCGACCGGCTCGAGCGTGGCGAGACTCGCGCCAGCCCGTCGTTGCCTGGTCAGCATCCGTTCCTCCGAATCGCCGACGAAGTCCGCAAGGTCTTCGAGAATCCCAGGCCAAAGGCACGAGGGTAGATGACCGATATCCAGCGAGTCGGCGTGCTCGGCAGCGGCTTAATGGGCAGCGGGATCGCTCAGGTTGCCGCGACCGCCGGCTACGCCACCATCGTGCGCGATGTATCCAAGGAAATTCTCGATCGCGCGCGCGCCGGCATCGAGAAGTCGCTCGCGAAATTCGTCGAGAAGGGAAAGCTCCCGGCGGCTGACCGCGACGCGACGCTGAAGCGCCTGACTTTTACGACGACCGTCGCGGACCTGAAGCCCGTCGACATCGTGATCGAGGCGATCACCGAAGATCTGGCACTGAAGAACGCGTTGTTCAAAGAGCTCGACGGGCTCTGCGGGCAGGGGACGATCTTCGCGTCGAATACCTCGAGTCTGACCATCGCCGAAATGGCCGGCGCGACCAGGCGCGCGGATCGTTTCGTGGGGCTGCACTTCTTCAATCCGGTGCCGCTGATGGCGCTGGTGGAAGTCGTGCGTACCGTGACGACCTCCGCGGAGACGTTCAAGCGCGCGTTCGCGTTCGCCGCCTCTCTCGGCAAGGAGCCGATCGCCGCGAAGGACACGTCCGGTTTCATCGTCAATCTCCTGCTCGTCCCTTATCTGCTCGACGCCATTCGGGCCGTGGAACGCGGCGTCGGCAGCGTGCCCGACATCGACAAGGCGATGCAATTGGGCTGCAGCTACCCGATGGGCCCGCTCACGCTGCTCGACTTCGTCGGTCTCGACACGACGCACCACATCGCCGAGATCATGTTCAAGGAGTACCGCGAAGCCCGCTACGCGCCGCCGCCGTTGCTCAAGCGCATGGTGCTCGCGGGGATGCACGGAAGAAAGAGCGGAAAAGGCTTCTACGATTATTCGGCGAATCCACCCATCGTCAGCGACCTGGGACTCTGATGCTCGGCTACAACGCCGCCCGTTGGCACGCCCTCCTCAACGATTTCCCTGCCGCCCTGCTTGTGGTGGCGGTGGCGTTCGATTTCGCCGCCGCCACCACGAAACGCGAATCGCTCATGTGGGCGGCGATCTGGACGCTGTGGGCCGGCGTCATTGGGGGATGGGTGGCCGTGGTGGCCGGCAAGCTCGCATCGGGCTCGATCGAGCACGGTGAGGCGATCCATGAAATAATGGAAAAGCACGAGAATATGGCGCTGATCACGATGTCGCTCTTCACCGTCGTGCTCGGGTGGCGATTGCTCCGCCGCTTTCAGATGCCGGCGCAGGAGCTGGCGTTGACGCGCATGCTGAGCGTGATCGGAATCGCGGGACTCGTGTGGACCGGCATCCTCGGGGGCAGGCTGATGTTCGAACATGCCGCCGGCATTCCATCCCGCACGCTGCAGGCGGAGATCGAGAACCGGGAGAAAGGCCATCAGCACGAGGCGGGGGAAGAGCACGAGCACGCCGCCGATTCGCTCTCCGACACCACGAAGCGGACGACGCCTCACACGCACCCTCCAGGGACACCACCCCACTCGCATTGATGCGCGCCATCGGATTGTGCGCGGTTCTCGTGGTGGCCTGCACGCCCACCACGACGCGTCCTTCCTTCGCTCCGATTCCGGAGGCGCTGCACGCGGTGATCAACGCGCGTCCCGCCGACGTCACCCAGGCGGCCCGTGACCTCCTCCAGGCCGATACGATCCCCGTGCATGTGGTGAGTTTGCGCGATGCCTTTCTTGAAACTGCGGAGTTCGCGGGTACGCATCGCGTGCGGCTCTGGGCCGATCCCGACGTGCCGGGCAAGTCGCGCGTGACGATCGAGGCAGTGTACCGGCCGGTGGAGGATCCGTCCCGCGCACGTCGCGATCTCGAGCGCGCCGCACCGCCCCGCTCCCCGGGCCAGCTCCGCGCCGAGCGGCTCCTGGCCGCCTTGAAGACCAAGCTCGGAGTCACGACCTACTAGGTGAGCACGACTCTCCGCCGCAGCCTCGGCGCCCTCGAGTACTTCACATTCGGTTTCGGCAGCATGGTGGGGGCCGGGTGGCTGGTCGTCATGGACGACTGGCTGCGCCGGGGCGGGCCCGGCGGCGCGATGCTGGGCTTTTTCGCCGGTGCGGTGCTGCTGCTGCCCATCGCCCACACCTACGGCCGCCTGGTGCGGATGATTCCCGATGCGGGCGCCGAAGTCGCTTACACGGAACGCGTCTTCCCATCGTTCGTGAGCTTCACCTCCGGTTGGATGATGGTGCTCGCCTACGCGATTGTCTGCCCATGGGAAGCGGTGGCGATCGGCAACTTGCTGGCGCGGCTGTTCCCCGGCATGAATGCGCTCACCCTCTACACGGTCGCGGGAAAGGCGATCACCCTGCCGCGGCTGCTCGCCGCGCTCGGACTGACGGCCGCGATCGGCATCGTGAACTACCGCGGCATCCGGCTGAGTGGCCGGTTTCAGGATATCACGACGATCGGCCTGCTGGCGTGCTTCGCGCTGTTTGTGACGCTCGGCTTGGGACGCGGTAGCGCGACGAATGTCGAACCGCTGTTCGCCCCCGTGGGACCGTTCGTCTCGGTACTGCTCGTCGCGCAGATCGTGCCCTACTTCATGACCGGCTTTGAATCGATCCCCAAGGCGTCGGAGGAAGCGCTTCCCGGTCTTCGACCGGGCACGCTTTCGCGGGCAATCACCGCTGCCCTGCTGGCGGGCGGACTGTTCTACGTCGTGATCGTCGGCGTGGTCACGTGGGTGTACCCCTGGACCGACATCGTAACGCAGCATCTTGGCACCGACGTGGCGTTCGCGCGCGCATTCGGCACGCCGTGGATCGCGCGGCTGATTCTCGCCGCCGCCCTCTTGTCGCTCTTCAAAGTGTTCAATGGAAACTTCGTCGCCGCCACGCGACTGGTGTTCGCGCTGGGCCGCCGCCGCCAAGTCCATCCCGCGCTCGGTGCCGTGAATCCCACCTTCGGGACGCCGGCGACCGCGATCGCGCTCATCGCCGGCCTCACCGGCGCGGCCGCGTTCCTCGGCGACGCGGTGCTCGTTCCCATCAGCGAAGTGGGCGCGGCAGTGGGCGCAATCGGGTGGTGCGCGGCCTGCCTTGCCTTCATCGCGCTGGCGCGTCGTGGCGGCATCCGGGAAGGCGTCACGATCGCCGCGATCGGGGTAGCCGTGAGCGCCGCGATTATCGCAATGAAATTGGTGCCTGTTGTGCCTGGTAGCTTTACGACCGCGGAGTGGCTCGCGTTTACGGCGTGGTGTGTGCTGGGGCTGGCGCTTCGGCAACGAGTCCCTGGACCCACCGCTCCATCTGTCCGAGATCGATAGCCGCGTCGCGGCACGGCCCATTGGGCAGCCGCATGGTCAGGCCGAGCACCGGGAGCTTACCCGCGACGTCCCGCAGACCCGTCATCATGTCGCGCTCGCAGGCGACGGCGACCACCGCGCGCGGCCGCCGCTCGCGGATCACGCGCCGTGCGAGTTGGCCTCGCGTCGCGACGAACACCGGCACCTCGTAGCGGCCCGCAATCTCCAGCACGCCGTCGAGCGCCTCTTTCGACAAACAGCGGGGAATCAGGACCAGCAGCTCACCCTTCCCCACCCTGCGACCACGCCGCTCCGCCAGCGTGTTGTAGATGTCGATCGCGGCGTGCTCGACAAAGTCGCGCTTGCCGAAGCTGCGGGCGAGCAGCGAGCTGTAGTTCATGAGCTGTAAGTAAGGACCCCGCTCGAGCAGGCGTTCGGGGAGGAGAGTTCTGCCGGAGTAAAAGGAGAGGGCGAGTACGCCGAGATAGAGCCACTGCAGTGCCGCCAGCGCGCCGAGCGCGATCCAGAGCACAGGAGGCAGCCGGGGCCACAGCGCTGCCAGGCGCGGCGCGATCAAATACAGTAGAAGCGCAACAGCTCCCGTGGCGGCGGCTATGGTCAGCGCGGCGAACGTGAAGAACAGCCTTGGGGGCGCCGAGAAGTTGCCGTCGGCGTGAAGCGGTCGACCGTTCCACTCGTCCCATTCGTGACCGAGCCGCCGGTCTACTTCTATATGGATGAGCTGCGCTTTAGCCATCAGAGACTCGAAGCTTCACGTTGTCGTTCACCCATGTCAAGTTTGGAGCGTGTTAGTCACCGATCCTCGTGTCCGCGCGGCGTATGCTGAAGGCGCTGGGGTGTATCGCATCGTTCCCGCCGCCGTCGCAATCCCCCAGACCGTCGCCGACGTCGTCTCGCTCGTTCGTCAGGCCACCGCGTCGAAAACCCCGCTCATCCCGCGTGGCGCGGGCAGCGGCATGCCGGGTGGCAACGTCGGCAGCGGCATCATCGCCGACCTGAGCATCGGCTTCGCGGAGCTGGTGATCGACACTCACGCTCACGTGGCGCGGGCCGGCGCGTCAGTCACATGGTCCCGGGTGAACGAGGCTGCCAGACCCTACGGCTTGCGGCTACCTCCGGATCCATCCTCTGGCGCGTTCGCGACCAGCGGAGGGATGGTGGCCACCAACGCGGCCGGACCCCGCACGGTGCGGTACGGGAGTATGCGGCGGTGGATCGTGGGGCTCGACGTTGTCGAGGCCGACGGCACGGTGAGGACAGTGGCGCGCGGGCAACCGAGTGCGAGGTTCACGCTCACGACCGCCGACCGACGGCTCGTCGCCGAGCGTTTCCCCAAGACCCGCAAAAACTCCTCGGGATATGCTCTGGATCATTTTGCCGAGACCGGCGACGAGATCGATCTCCTCATCGGCGCGGAGGGCACGCTCGGCATCGTCACGGCAGTGCACTGGAAGCTCGACCCGATTCCGCCCGACATCGCGGGCGCCGCGCTCGGATTCGCTGGCCTCGAGGCGATGGCCGACGCGGTCCCCTACCTCGTCTCGTTGAACCCCTCGGCCATCGAGCTGCTCGATGAGACCTTGCTGCGCTTCGTCCCCGAGGCGCCCAAGGTCGCCTGCCTCTTGCTCGTCGAATTCGAGCGCGAACACGCGGCGGCTGCGCGCGGCGCCGCCGGCGACGCGGTGCACGGCCTCAAGCATTCGGCCGTTCATGTCGAGACGGCCGTGGACCGCGCGGGGCTGGAACGGCTGTGGAGCGTGCGACGCCTCGCCTCTCCGGCGCTCGCGCGGCTGCCCGCCAGCCAACGGTCGCTCCAGGTCATCGAGGACGGCTGTGTGCCGCTGGAGGCACTCGGCGCGTACGTCGCCGGTCTTCGGGAAGCGGCCAGGCGTCGCGACATTCCCGTCGCGATCTTTGGCCATGCCGGGGACGGCCACGTTCACGTGAACGCGCTCCCCGATACGACGCGCGACGGCTGGCGTGAGGCACTTGCCGAATTGTTCGCAGACGTCACGGATCTGCTCGTCCGACTGGGCGGTGTGCCGTCGGGTGAGCACGGCGTGGGCCGCCTCCGCGCGGGTGTGCTCGAGCGGTTCTATGGCAAGGAAGTCATGGATCTGTTTCGCGACGTCAAACGCGCGTACGACCCGCTGTCGATCCTCAACCCTGGTGTTATCATTCCCGCGACCGACTGGTCACCGGTGGCCGCGCTGAAAGTGGGCGCTGGTGCCGCGGCCATTCCTGACGACATCGCCACGCGACTACGAGAAGTGGAGCGCAGCGCCGCATGGGCCACACCGAAACTCGAACTCGCACACTAGCGCCGATGGAAGTCTTTCGCACCCCGCGCATTTCGCTGATCGCGCGTCCCCAGTTTCTCGAACCGGAACATCTCGCGGTCACCTGGCGTGGCGACGCGAGCGATGGCGAGCGGCTGGCCGAGTACGCGGGGCGGCTGTGCTACATGAGCCAGCACAATCCGGTCAATCGGACGACGGCCGAGTATCTCGAAAACATCAAGAAGCAGGGTCACGGCTCGGTGCTGGAGCACGCGGTGTACGTGCTGTTGATCGAAGGTATCTCGCGCTCCTGCTCGCACGAGCTGGTGCGCCATCGCGCCGGCTTCGGCTATTCGCAGATCTCGCAGCGGTATGTCGATGAATCGCATGCCGCGTTCGTCCTGCCGCCGGCCGTCGCGGGCGACGCGAAGCTCGAAGCGGAGTGGCAGCAGCAAGTGAGCGAGGCGCAAGCCGCGTACGTGCATGCGGTCGAGGGGCTGATGCAGCGCTACGAGTGGATTGCCGACAAAGTCCACCGGCGCAAAATGGCCCGCGAAGCGGCGCGCAGTGTGCTGCCGAACGCCACGGAAGTGAAGATCGTCGTCTCCGGGAACGCTCGCGCGTGGCGCACGATGCTCGAGCTGCGCTGCAGCGAAGGCGCCGAGCTCGAAATCCGGCGCATGGCGATCGCGGTGTTGCGCGTCTTGCGGCACGAAGCCGGCGCGCTGTTCTCCGATTTCGAGATCTACGTCGCCGACGACAGACAGGAAGCCGCGCGCGTCACCTACCACAAAGTTTGACGCAATATTTTTTTCTCGAGCACGAAGAGTCTTGCGCATCGTGAAACCATTTCGTATTCTGATTTCGAATGCGAATAGGTCTCGCATACAACGAAAAGCCGGACGCAAGCGACGCGTCTGACGCCTACGCAGAATGGGACGACCCATCGACGATAGATGCGGTCGACCACGCACTCAGTCTCTTCGGCACCGTCGTTCGACTCGAAGCCAACGAATTGCTCCCGCAGAAACTTTCGCTCGCACGTCCCGACATCGTCTTCAACATGGCAGAGGGACTGCACGGCCCCTGCCGGGAGTCGCACGTCCCCGCGTTGTGCGAGTATCTGCAGATTCCTTACACGGGCTCCGATCCGCTGACGCTCGCCTTGACGCTGCACAAAGGACGGACGAAAGAGATCCTCGCCTACCGCGGCGTACCGACCGCGCCGTTTCGGGTGATCGAACGCATCGACGATCTCGAGCGGCTGCCGCTGCCGTTTCCGCTGTTCGTGAAGCCCGTCGCCGAAGGATCAGGTAAGGGCATATTCGTCAATAACTTATGCGAGACCTCCGCTCAGCTCGCCGAGCGCGTGCCTTTCCTCTTGGAGCGCTACGCACAGCCGGTCCTCATCGAGACCTATCTCCCCGGCCCCGAGTTCACGGTGGCGATCCTCGGAAATAACGGCGACGTGCGCTGCCTGCCGATCGTCGGATTCGATTTCGCGACGCTGCCTCGAGGCGCGCCGCCGGTGTACGGCTACGAAGCGAAGTGGATCTGGGACACGCGCGAGCATCCGCTGGCGATTTTCCGGTGCCCGCCCACCGGCGTCGCCGACTCGCTCTGCCGCGAGACGGAGCGCGTCGCGCTCGACGCGTATCGCGCCCTCGGTTGCCGCGACTGGTGCCGCATCGACGTGCGCGTGGACCGGTTCGGAGTCCCCAACGTCGTCGAGCTCAATCCGCTGCCCGGCATCATTCCCGATCCCACGATGAACTCCTGCTTCCCCAAAGCGGCGCGGGTCGCCGGGTACACCTACGATGGGCTGATTCAGGAAGTCGTCCGCACGGCCTGGAGACGGATAACGGGCCGCGACGGGGGGGCGCAGGATGCCGCGTCCGTACACGCCCCCACCGCGATCTCCGCGTGAGGGTCATCATCCTCTATGATCCCGGGGCCGAGGACTGGAGCGCCGAGGACATCGCCGGAGTGATGGAGTCGGTCGACGACATCGCCAGAATCTTTGGCTGCCTCAATCATCAGGTGCAGCGCGTTCCCGTCCGGCACGACATGCGGTGGTTCAACGCGTGCCGAGGGGGCCGTGCCGATCTGGTCTTCAATCTCTGCGAAGGGGTGCGCGGCGTGGCGCAGTGGGAGGACCACGTCGTCGGCACGCTCGAGCTCGCCGGCATCGCCTATACCGGCTGCGGTCCCTGGACCACCGCCGTGTGCCGCCGCAAAGCAGTCGCCAACACCTTGCTGGAGCGCGCCGGGCTGGCGGTGCCGCGCTGGACGATCGCGCAGGGGAAAATCGACGACGACTTTCCGTTGCCGGCGATCGTCAAGCCGGCGGCGGAGGACGCGAGCGCGGGTCTCGACAAGCAGTCCGTGGTCAGCGACCGCAAGAGCTTGAAGGCGCGCATCGCGGCAATGACCGAGCAGTTCGACGAGGTGCTGGTGCAGCAGTACATCGCTGGCCGCGAGTTCAACGTCGGGATCGTCGGCGATCGCACGCTCCCCGTCGCCGAGATCGACTTCAGCGCGATGCCGACCGACACCTGGCCCATCCTCACCTATGCCGCCAAGTGGCACGTGGGGTCGCCGGAAGATCTCGGCAGCCGCCCCGTGTGCCCGGCGCAGATCTCGCAGCGGTTCGCCGACCGGTTGTGCCGGCTGGCGGAAGCGGCGTGGCGCACGATGCAGGGCAAGAGTTACGGGCGGGTGGACATCCGCGTCGATGAAGCGGGCAAGCCGTGGATCCTCGAGGTCAATCCCAATCCCGACCTCACCGATGCGGCGGGCCTGTCGCGGATGGCGAAGGCCGCCGGGTGGGATTATGGCGAGCTGATCCGCCGCATCGCCGAGATCGCGCTGCGAGAGGCGCAGGGGAGCAAGGCGGCACGTGAGCTGCTCGCTGCGCCCCGTCGGGCACGCGCACCGCGCACCGCTTGAGCAGCTGACGCGGGCGACCGGACTCTTCCGTGAAGAGGAGGTCGCCACCGCGGTCGAGCTGCTCGAGGAGAGTCTGGCCGGCGACGACGATTACCGGTTCGTCGGGGCGTTCGAGGGCGATCACCTGGTCGGGTACGCCTGCTGGGGACCGACGCCAGGCACCACAGCGACGTACGACTTGTACTGGATCGTTGTGGAGCGCGAGCGACAGGGACGAGGCATTGGGAGTGCGCTGCTCACCGACGTGGAGCAGCGACTCATGGCGCACGACGCGCGGCTGATTGTGGTCGAGACCTCATCGCGCGGCGACTATGCGCCGACGCGCGGATTCTATGAAGCACGCGGCTACACCAGAGCCGCAACCATTCCGGGCTACTATGCGGCCGGTGACGACCTGGTGATCTATACCAAGGATCTGACTACTGGAGACCTGGCAAGAACTACTCCGTAAGCGGAGCATCGCTTCTCTCGACGCCCTGGCCGCGCGTTTTGGCGCGGAGCACGTCGGGGACATCAGTCGCCTCCGCCAGGCAGCCGAGAACTTCGAGTTTCGCATCTCGCCCGCGATGGTGGACCTCATCAAGTCGCCAGGCGATCCTATCTGGCTACAGTACGTTCCCACCGTGCAGGAGCTGGAAGTCGAGGATGGGCTCGTCGACTCGCTCGCGGAGGACGAGAACTCGCCGGTGCCCAACATCACGCACCGCTATCCCGACCGCGCGCTGTTTCTGGTCTCGCCCGTCTGCGCCTCCTACTGCCGGTTCTGCACCCGCCGGCGCAAAGTGGGCGATCCCCAGAAGATCCCGCTGTCGCAGCTCGAGTCGGCGTTTCGCTACCTGGAAGAGCATCACGAAATCCGTGATGTCATCATGTCCGGCGGCGATCCGCTGCTGCTGTCCGACCGGCGCATCGACGACATCTGCAAGCGACTGCGGGCGATTCCGCATCTGGAAGTGCTCAGGATCGGGAGTCGCATCCCCTGTCATCTGCCCGAGCGTGTGACGCCGGAGCTGTGTGCCATCCTCAAGAAGTACCACCCGCTCTATATCAACACGCATTTCAATCACCCCGACGAGCTGACCCCCGCCGCCGTGCGGGCGCTGGGCATGCTGGCCGACGCCGGGATCCCGCTGGGCTGCCAAACCGTGCTCCTCAAGGGCGTGAACGACGACCCCGAGGTCATGAAGCTGCTGATGCAGCGCCTGCTCGCCGCGCGGGTGCGTCCTTACTACATCTATATGTGTGACCAGGTTGCCGGGGCCGAGCACTTCCGGACCACGGTCGAGAAGGGGCTGGAGATCATCAAGGCGCTGCGGGGCTGGACGTCTGGCCTCGCGGTTCCCCACTTCGTGATCGACGCTCCGGGAGGCGGCGGCAAGATTCCGCTCCTGCCCGAATACGTGGTGAAGCTGACCGACAAGGAAATCATTCTTCGCAATTACGCCGGAAAAACGTACCGCTACAGCCAACCCCTCGACCCGATTCTCGTCGGCTGATTCGTCCCCCCCCCTTGCACGATTTCGAACGGGTTCGCATATTTATGATAACAAATGCATAAACATACGATTATCTTGCTGGCGAATCCCAACGACGGACCCTCACCAGGGAGCGGCGGGGCGCGATAGCGTGCAGAAACGACTGAAACCCAGCCAGCCCGCTCCCTCAGCCGAGCGGGCTTTTCGTTTGCTCGATCCCTGGCGCGAGCGCGACGCCTGCGGCGTCGGGTTCGTCGCGCGCGCGGACGGCGGCCGTGGCCACGACATCCTGGCGATGGCCCTCACCGCCGTCGCGCGGCTCGCGCACCGGGGCGCCGCCTCGAACGACAAATCCGGCGACGGCGCCGGTGTGCTCACACACATCCCGCATCGCCTGCTTGGGGTCGGACCGGTCGAGCGCGTGGCGCTCGGCATGTTCTTCCTGCCCCAGGCCGGCCCGGCCCGCGACATCGCGATCGACCTGATCGAAACGGTCCTGGTCAGCTTGGGAATGTCGGTGCTGGGATGGCGGGTTGTCCCGGTCGATGCCGCCGTGCTCGGCCCGCTCGCCGCCACGAGCCAGCCGACCATCCGCCAGCTGTTCATCGGTCCGCCATCGGGGCCAGCGAACGCGCAAGCGTGGGAACGGCGCCTGTACCTCGCCCGCCGTGTCATCGAGCGCCGCGCGGCAAGCGCCGGCATTCCCGTTTTCGTCTGCTCGCTCTCGTGCCGGACGGTCGTGTACAAAGCGCTCCTCGTCGGCACGGAGCTTCCCGGATTCTACGCCGACTTGCAGTCGCCGTTGTTCGAGACCGGCATCGCGGTGTTTCATCAACGCTACTCGACCAACACCCTGCCGAGCTGGCCGCTGGCGCAGCCGTTCCGGCTGCTCGCGCACAACGGCGAGATCAACACCCTCTGGGGGAACCGGAACGCCATGCGGGCGCGAGAACCGGCCCTGGCGGCACCGGCGTGGGAGCGCGACGTCGAGCAGCTGAAGCCGGTCATCTGGCCGGACGGCAGCGACTCCGCCAGCCTCGACAATGCGTTCGAGCTGCTCGTGCGCTCAGGGCGGGATCCCGTCCACGCGCTCATGATGCTGCTGCCGGAGGCGTGGGAGCGCATCCCCGACATGCATCCCGCGCTGCGCAGCTTCTACGAGTACCATGCCGGCCTCATGGAGCCGTGGGACGGCCCGGCCGCACTCGCCTTCAGCGATGGCGTCATCGCCGGCGCGGCGCTGGACCGCAACGGGCTGCGGCCCTGCCGGTACAAGGTCACGCGCGACACCACCGTCGTCGCCGGGTCAGAGGTCGGTATCGTCGACCTCGATCCCGCCGACGTCGTGGAATCCGGCCGGCTCGGTCCCGGCGAGCTGCTGGTCGTCGACACCCTGCGCAACGTCGTCCTCCGCAGTGCGGACGCGAAGCTCGAAGTGGCGCAACGCTTCCCCTATCGCCGCTGGGCTGCGCGGGTCGTGCGCCAGCTTCCAACGGAAGTCCCGGCGCTGGGACCTGTCCTCCCCGCCGACGAGCTCACCGCGCGCCAACACGCGTTTGGGTACAGCCACGAGGACCTGCGGTACGTCATCTCGCCGATGGCCGCCGAAGGCCGCGACGCGATCTGGAGCATGGGCGACGACACACCGATCGCGCCGCTCTCACGTCTTCCGCAGAGTCTGTACGCGTACGTCAGGCAGCGGTTCGCGCAGGTCACCAACCCCGCGATCGATCCGCTCCGCGAGGAGCTGGTGATGTCGCTGGTCATGTACCTCGGGCGGCGCGGCTCGGTGCTCGCGCAGCGTCCGGGCGGGCGGACGTTGCTGCGCATCGAGCAACCGGTGCTGCTCGCGGGAGAAATGGCGGCGTTGCGGCGCGCCGGAGGCGCTGAGCTCACGACGCTCAGCGCCGTCTGGGAAGCGGCCGCCGGACCCGAAGAGCTGGCCCACGCGCTCGAGACCTTGAGCCGCGATGCGGTGAAGGCGGTCCGCCGGGGCGGCGGCGCCACGATCCTCGTGATCAGCGACCGTGACGCCGACAAAACCCGCGCGCCGATTCCGATGCTGCTCGCGATCGGCGCGGTACACCAACGCCTCGTGCAGGCGGGACAACGCATCCGCGTCGGGCTCGTGGCCGAAGCGGGCGACGCGTGGGACGTGCACCATTTCGCCGCGCTGTTCGGATATGGCGCGGAGGTCGTGCATCCATGGCTTGCCCTGCAGTGCCCTCCCCTGCGGGACGCCGCGTCCTCGGCCGAGCAGTACCGCGGCGCCGCCGAAAAGGGATTGCTCAAGATCCTCTCGAAGATGGGGATCTCGACGCTGCAGTCGTACGTCGGCGCGCAAATCTTCGAGGCGATCGGGCTCGGTCCGGAGGTCATTGACCGCTGCTTCACTGGCACGGCCTCGATCATCGGTGGCATCGGCTTCAAGGAGATCGCCGAGGATGTGTTGCTGCGGCACCACAGCACAGGCGTGTTGCCGGATCACGGCCGGGTGAGGTACCGCCGCGACGGAGAGGACCACGGCTGGTCCCCGCCGCTGGTGCGCGCGTTGCAGGACGGCGATCACGCCGGGTTCGACGAGCGCGTGCGGGCTCGGGCACCAGCGGGTCCACGTGACTTGCTCGACTTTGCCGAGCAAGCGCCGGTCCCGCTTGACGAGGTCGAGCCCGCCGAAGAGATCCGGCGGCGCTTCATCTCCAGCGCGATGTCCCTCGGCGCGCTCTCTCCCGAGGCGCACGAGACGCTCGCGATCGCGATGAATCGCATGCACGCCAGATCCAATTCGGGCGAGGGCGGCGAAGACCCCGCGACCTATGCGGCGCGAGGCGACGGCGACCGCTCCGACAACCGGATCAAACAAGTGGCGTCGGGTCGCTTCGGCGTAACGACGGCGTATCTCGTCCGGGCGGACGAGCTCGAAATCAAGATCGCGCAGGGCTCCAAGCCGGGCGAAGGCGGCCAGCTGCCCGGTCACAAGGTCACGGACCTGATCGCGCGCCTCCGGCACGCGGTCGTGGGCATTCCGCTCATCTCGCCGCCGCCGCATCACGACATCTACTCGATCGAGGATCTCGCGCAGCTGATTCACGATCTCAAGCAGGTGAATCCTGCCGCGCGTGTGGGCGTGAAGCTCGTGGCCGAGGCAGGCGTGGGCACCGTCGCGGCGGGCGTTGCCAAGGCGTACGCCGACTACGTGCTCATCTCAGGACACAACGGCGGCACCGGCGCCTCCCCGTTGTCGTCGATCAAGCACGCCGGGTCACCGTGGGAGCTCGGTCTCGCGGAGACGCAAGCCATTCTCATGCGCAACAAGTTGCGCCAGCGCATCGAGGTCCGTGTCGACGGCGGGCTGCGCACCGGACGCGACGTCGTGATCGCCGCGCTGCTCGGCGCGGAGTCCTTTGGGTTCGGCACCGCGACGGTCGTCGCGCTTGGCTGCGCGATGGCGCGCCAGTGTCACTTGAATACGTGCCCGACCGGTATCGCGACGCAGCGGCCGGAGCTGCGCGCAAAGTTCCGTGGCACGCCGGAGCAGGTCGTCGCCTACTTCACGCACATCGCCGAGGACGTCCGCCGCGTCATGGCGTCGCTCGGCGTACGCCGGATGGATGACCTCGTCGGCCGTGTGGAGCTGCTGCGGCGGGTTGACCGTCCCGAAAACCCGCGGGCGCACCTCCTCGATCTGTCGGCATTGCTGTCCGCCCCCGCGAGCACATCGGAACCGCGCCGGCGCATGGTCGACCGCAACGTTCGTCCCGGTCTCGTGTCACTCGATACCGAGATTCTCGAGCGGAAGGACGCGACCCCGCGCGTGATCCCGATCGGGAATCATCACCTGACCGTCGGCGCGCGCATCGCGGGCGACATCGCGCGCGTCCATGGTGGCGGGGGACCGGAGTCACCGTTGCGGCTCCGGTTCCGGGGCAGCGCGGGCCAGAGCTTCGGTGCCTTCACGCTGCCGCGTATGACGCTGCATCTCGAGGGAGAAGCGAACGATCACGTCGGCAAAGGGCTGTGCGGCGGCGAGATCGTGATTCGGCCCTTCCGCGGCGCCGCTTATGCCGGCGGATCGCACGTGTTGCTGGGCAACACCGCGCTGTACGGCGCGACCTCGGGTCGCCTGTTCGCGGCCGGGAGCGCGGGGGACCGGTTTGCGGTGCGGAATTCCGGGGCGGTTGCGGTGATCGAAGGCGCCGGCGACCACTGCTGCGAGTACATGACCGGCGGCGTCGTCGTGGTGTTGGGGCCGGTCGGCCGGAACTTCGCGGCCGGGATGTCGAACGGTATCGCGTACGTCCTCGACGAACACAGCCTGCTGGAATCGCGGTGCAACATCGAGATGGTTGCGGTGACCGGGCTGAATTCGATGGACGAACGCGTGCTGCGGAAGTTCGTGCAGCAACACTTCCAAAAGACCGGAAGCGCCCGCGCGCGGGCCATACTCGGCCACTGGGAGGCCTACCGCACGCTCTTCAGAAAGGTGGCTCCGCCGGCGCTCGCGACAGTCGAACAGACCGCGACACCTACGGCCGTGATTTCGACACCCTGAAGGGTGTGGCTTTCAGCCTGAGAACAATCGTTGTAGTCTAGGGTCCATGTCCGGATCGCTCCCCATGCAGTTCAAAATCGGGCTCGTGCAGATGAGCATGAGCGACGACCCCGCGGCAAACCTCGGTAAAGCCGTCGCCCGGATTCGGGAAGCGGCGCAACAGGGAGCGAGCCTCGTTTGCCTCCCCGAGCTCTTTCGCACGCAGTACATCGGCCAGCGTGAGGACCACGCGCTGTTCGATCTGGCCGAGGCGGTGCCGGGACCGACGACGGAGGCGCTGGGGAAAATCGCGAAGGAGAACGGCATTGTCCTGATCGCGTCGCTCTTCGAGCGGCGCGCGGCGGGTCTCTACCACAACACGGCCGCGGTTATCGACGCCGACGGTAAGGTCAAGGGGATCTATCGCAAGATGCACATCCCCGACGACCCTGCATACTACGAGAAGTTCTACTTCACGCCGGGTGATCTGGGTTTTCGCGCCTTCGACACCAAAGTCGGTCCGATCGGCACGCTCGTGTGTTGGGACCAGTGGTACCCGGAGGCGGCACGTCTCACGGCGCTCCAGGGCGCCAACATTCTCCTGTATCCGACCGCGATCGGGTGGCATCCGGCGGAGAAGGAGAAGCACGGCGAGCAGCAGCTCGACGCCTGGAAAACCATCCAACGCAGTCACGCGATTGCGAACGGCTGCTGGGTTGCCGCCGTAAACCGCTGCGGTTTCGAGCGGCTGGGCGGCGAGGGCACGGGGATCGAGTTCTGGGGCCATTCGTTCGTCTGCGACCCGTTCGGCGTCCTCGTGGCCGAGGCCGCTGAGGACGAGGCGCTCGTGCTGGCGCACGTCGACCTAGCCCTGATCGAAGAGGTGCGTCGCAACTGGCCGTTCCTGCGCGACCGCCGCGTCGACGCCTACAGCGACATTCAGCACCGGTTCCTCACTGACTAACAGCGTTCGCATGCCGGCGGAGTGGGAGCGGCATGCAGCCACCTGGATCGGCTGGCCGCACAACGTCTCCGACTGGCCGGGAAAATTTCCCCCCATCCCGTGGGTCTACGGCGAAATCGTCCGCAGGCTCGCGCCCGGCGAAATCGTCCGCATTCTCGTCAATTCGGCTGCGCATCAGCAGCAGGCGAGCAGAATTCTCAAGCAGGTCGCCGTGGACCCCGCGCGCGTGGACTTCCTGCGATTCCCCACCAATCGCGGCTGGACCCGTGACTTCGGACCGATCTTCGTTCGCAAGGGTCCCGCCCTCACTATCGCGCGCTTCCATTTCAACGCCTGGGCCAAATACGCAGACTGGAAAAAAGACGCCAAGATCCCCGAGCTCGCCGCGAAGCGGTTCAAGCTCCCGCTCCGCGACGCGAAGATCGTCCTGGAGGGCGGCAGCATCGACGTGAACGGGCGGGGCACGCTGCTCACGACGGAGGAGTGTCTCCTCGACCCCAAAGTGCAGACCCGCAATCCCGGGTTATCACGTTACGAGATCGAGAACGTCTTTCGGGATACACTCGGCGTCACGAACACGCTCTGGCTCGGCAAGGGAATCGCGGGCGACGACACGCACGGACACGTCGACGATCTCTGCCGTTTTGTGAAGCCGGGCACCGTCGTCTTGTGTCGCGAGGAGAATCCGAAGGACGTGAATTACAAGCCGCTCGCGGAAAACCGCGAGCGGCTGCAGGGGATGCATCTGGAAAAAGGGACGAGCATCGAGGTGATCGACCTCCCGATGCCCGCCCCCCTCGTATTCGATGGCGTGCGGCTACCCGCGAGTTACGCCAATTTTTACATCGCGAACGCCGCGGTGCTCGTGCCAACGTTCAACGATCCCAAGGATCGCCTCGCGCTGGGGATCCTCACCGAGCTATTTCCTGAGCGCCCGGTCGTCGGGATCCATGCCGTGGATCTCGTCTGGGGGCTCGGCACGTTGCACTGCCTCACCCAACAAGAACCGGCGGCCGGTTAGGTTCTCACCGCCACGTCGATCGCGTCGGCAACGCCGGCGAGGTCGGCGAGGAGATGAGCGCGGGCACCGACGCTGAGGCCTTCGGTCTGGCGGACCCTGCCCAGGCAGGTCTCGAGCACCTCGAGGGCGGCGGCGCTCGCCTGATCAAGCAGTACGCGGCGACGCTCCATGAGGGACAGCAGCGAGGACTCGCGCATCGCGACCTCCTCTGCGGGAACTACTGCAGCTGCCAAATCTCCACGCGATTCCCGGTGAGGATCGGAATCAGCAAGCGATTTCGTTTCGCGTCATATCCGATATCGGCGGGACTTGGCACTCCGGTGATGATCTTCGTGCCTTGGGTGCTGTCGAACCGCGTGATCGACGAGTCGGCCCAGCTCGACACGACGATCTTTCCCCCGATCATCTCGACGCCATCGAACCCACCAGCGCCTCTGGCGATGACGGTGGGCGCGCGGTCGCCCGGCTTCCACGCGAGGATTGCCTTTCCGCCGTACTGCACGATGATGAACCGCCGCCCCACGGCGTCGAGCGTGATGCCGTTGGGCCACCCGAGGGTGTCACCACGCACCGCGACGGTCACCTTGCGGTCCGGTCCCACCCGGAAAACTCGATCTGGCCCGGGGTGCAGGACGTTTCCCACGTCGTCGAACCGGATGCCGGTGTCGGTGACATAGATCGCTCCGTTCGGCGCGATCGCAATGTCATTCAGGAAAACGGCGCCCAGGCTGTCGAGCCTCACGCTGTCGATCGCAGCGCCGGTGCGCGCATTGAACGCGCGCAGACGGTCGATGTCCGCAACCCACAGTGTGTCGCCGAGCAGAGCCAGACCTTTGGGCGCGTTGAGGGTCACACCAGCCCGACCACCCTCGATGAACTTGAGCACCTCGATCGCCCCGTCCGGCCGCAGACGGCTGATGAAGCCGTTGTTGTCTTTGGTCAGGGGGCCGCCGTTGATGTTCGACACGAAGTAGATGTCTTGCGCCGAATCGTCCAGCACCGATTCGGGCGTGAGAAACCCGACGACCGTCGCCACCTTCGTCGCCCGCGACGACGTCGTCGGTGGAGCCTGGAGCTGAGCTGGCGTCACCGTATCCGCCGCCTGCGACCGTTGTGGCGACCCTCGCCGGTCCACAGGCTGACACGCCGCGAGTGCTGCGAGGGAGGTGCAGAGGACGGTCGCTCTCATCAGACTCCTCCACGGTCAGGGTGGATGCCGCAACACACGCCCATCATTCCCCAAAACGGTCGCACGAGAGTACCCGTCGAGGTAGGGGGGGTTGCGGGCACACGCCCGACCTCCCGCGCCGTGATGAGCTGCACACGACTTCCGGTCGGGGCGGGCGCTTACGCTTTTGCTTCTTCCAGCTCCTTCTTGCGCGCCTCGGTGACCTTCGCCGCGATCTCGGGAGGCGCGTCCTGATAGACGTAGAACTTCATCTTGTACGTGCCGCGCCCGTGCGTGATCGAGTGCAGGGTGGTGGCATAGCGATCGAGCTCGGCCTCCGGCACGTGGGCCTTCACCTTCGTCAGGCGGCCGTCCTTTTCCGTGCCCATGATCTGCCCGCGGCGCGAGGAAAGATCGCCCATGACCGCGCCCTGGTATTCGTCCGGCGTCCAGACCTCGACGTCCATGATGGGCTCGAGCAACACGGGCCTGCAGCCGGGACTCACGTTTCTGAATGCGAGGATGCCGGCCATCTTGAACGACATTTCGTTCGAGTCGACGTCGTGGTAGGAGCCGTCGTAGACCTCGAACTTGAAATCCACGACCGGATAGCCGGCCACCGGCCCCTTGTGCGCCGCCTCGAGCACGCCGCGCTCGACGGCAGGGATGTACTGGCGCGGGATTACACCGCCGACGATCTCATCCACGAACTGCACTCCCGAGCCACGCGGCAGCGGCGCGATCCGGATCCAGCAGTCGCCGTACTGGCCGCGCCCGCCGGTCTGCTTCTTGTGCTTCCCCTGCCCCTCGTTCTTGCCGCGGAACGTTTCGCGATAGGCGACCCTGGGCTTTGCCGTCTGGGCGTGCACGCCGAACTTCCGCGCCAGGCGACCGACCACGATCTCGAGATGGCGCTCACCGAGTCCACGGATGAGCGTCTGTCCCAGCTCGCTGTTGAATTCGTGGTGGAAGGTGGGATCCTCTTCGTGCAGCTTGTGGAGCCCGGTGGAGAGCTTGTCCTCCTCACCCCGCTGCTTCACCTCGACGGCCACCGTGATCACCGGTTCGGGGAACGGGATCTTCGGGAGCACCAGCCCCTTGTCCTTGCTCGACAACGTGTCGTTGGTATGCGTGTCACGCAGCTTGGCGACGACGCCGATGTCGCCGGCGTGCAGCTCGGGAATCTCGAGCCGGTCCTTGCCCACGGCGACGCACAGGTGATTGAGCTTCTCCGAGACTTCGCGTGGCGCGTTCCAGACATCCTGCCCGTTCCTGACCGTTCCGGAAAAGATCCGAAACAGGGTCACGTCACCCACGTGCGGCTCGGAGACCGTCTTGAAGACTTGCGCGGCCAGTGGGCCGCCGTCCTCCGGCTTCAGCGTTACACGTTCGGCGCTCCCCCACTTCTGCGCTTCGGCCGGCGGCGCCTCGTGCGGCGCGGGGCACAGCTCGACCAGCTTGTTGAGCAGGGCGCGCGTGCCGTAGGTCAGCTCGGCGGCGCCGCAGAACAGCGGGAAGAGCTCCCCCTTCGCCATTCCCGCTTTCATAGCGGCGATCGCTTCATCGCGGCCGATTTCTTCGCCGCCGAGGTAGCGCTCGAGCAGCGTGTCGTCCGTCGCGGCGATGCTCTCGATCAATTCCTGGGAATACTTTTCGAAACGATCGTTGTACTCGTCGGGTACGTCGACTTCGTCGTACTCGCCGGCCTTCGTGCCCTTCTTGTACAGGTGCGCCTTCTTCGAAAACAGGTTGATGATCCCGTGGAACTCCGGTCCTTCGCCGACCGGGATCTCCACCGGGATCACCTTGGGCGTCAGCTGGTCCTTGATCTGATTGAAGACGCGCTCGAAGTTGGCGTGCTCCTTGTCCATCAGCGACACGAAGAACAGGCGCGGCAGCGCGCGGTGCTCGCAATAGTCCCACACCTTCTCGGTCCCGACTTCGACGCCGGATGTCGCGGACAATACGACCACGGCGGAATCCGCGGCGTACACGCCCGCCAGGGCGTCGCCGGTAAAGTCCAAGTATCCAGGCGTGTCGATCAGGTTGAGCTTCGTGTCCATCCACTCGGCGACCGCGAGCGCGAGGTTGATGGAGTATTTGCGTTCGATTTCGTCAGCGGTGTAATCGGTGAGGGCGGTGCCATCCTTGACTGATCCGTGTCGTTTGCTCGTGCCGGCCACGAACGCCAGCGCATCGACCAGAGAGGTCTTGCCGCTCGCGCCGTGGCCCACTACGGCCACATTGCGGATTTCGGGAGTCTTGTACACGCGCATACGGCGCAACGCTCCTGCGAGGGGGGAAAGAAATATGACCGAAATAGGAGGGGGACGGCTAGGAGTCCTGCGCCGTTACGACTCGGAGCGAGGAAGCTCAGGTAACGGCACGGAGGGCACCGGCGGAGCCGGCGGTGCTGCGTGATGCGGCACCGGCGCGAGACTAAACGCAGCCAGTCCGGCGATGACCATGATCGCCCCGGCGAGCACGAATGACGTAATCGCGCTCACGTCGTAGACGCTGCCGATCAGTGGCGGTCCCGCCGTGCGACCCAGCGCCGCGATCGCCTGCGCCGCGCCCAGGACGGTCCCTTGCTCATTGGGATCGGCGTACACCGACACGAGCCCGGTCGCGGCGGGCGCGAAGACGCTGTTGGAAACGGCGAGCACAAACGTCCACCCGTAGAGCAGCTCGGAGCTGGAGAGGAACGGCACGACCGCGATTGCCACCGCCATGCCGAACGTGCCGGCGATGACGAGCACTCGCTCGCCCACGCGTCGCACGATCTTCCCAAAGAAGTATCCCTGCACCGAAGCGGCGGTGACGCCGATGATCGTGAACAGGATCGCCAGCTCGCGCTCCTTCCAGCCCAGCACGGCAGCCGCGTGCAGCGGCAGCGCGACGGTGTAACCCGCAAACGCGAGCGGCACGAGCGCCCAGACGGCCATCAGCGGCCGGAGCTTTGGCCGGGCCACGGCTTCACCGATGTGCGCCAGATCGAGGAGAGGGCGCTTGACCCGGAGCTCAGTTTTCAGCGACTCCGGGAGGATGAAGTAGGCCGACACGAAGTTCGCGAGCGAGAGTGCCACCGCGACGAGGCCGGGGGCTTTCGCGCCGCCGAAATGCGCCGCGAACCCGCCGATGGCCGGCCCCAGGCTGAAGCCGATGCCGAACGCCGCACCGACCACGCCCATGCCGCGCGACCGCTCGGCGGGCGTCGTGATGTCGGCCATGTACGCCTGCGCCGCCGAGATGTTGCCCCCCGCAAAGCCGGAAACGACGCGCGAGAGAAACAGCACCCAGTACGAACCCGCGAACGCAAACAGCGTGTAGCCCACCGCGTTCACGAGCATCGTCGTCAGCAGCACGGGCCGGCGGCCGATCCGGTCGGACAGCTTGCCCAGCAGCGCGGTAGCGACGAACTGCATCAGCGAGAAGACGCCGATCACGCCGCCATACCCCAACCCCGCTGCTCCGAAACGCTGGGCGTAGAACGGCAGGATCGGCAGCACGATGCCGAAGCCGATCAGATCGATCAGGACGGTGAAGAAAATGACACCGAAGCGTCGCCTGCTCACTGACCACCTCCCACGCGCTGGAGCTGCTCGAGCAGCTGCCGCGCCGCCGCGTTGTCGGGATCGAAATCGAGGCCGAGTCGCAGCTCCCGCGCCGCCGCGCGCGGATCTCCCGCAAGCAGGTAAGTCTGTGCCAGCGCGAAATGCGCGGGGGCGAGGCTCCCATCGAGCGCCACGGCGCGCGCGAGCGGCTCCATCGCCTCCCGGCCAAATCCTCGAGCCAGCGCCACGACACCGATGTTGAAGTAGGCGAGCGGCTCATTGGGGTCGACGGCAATCGCCCGGCGGAACTCGGCGACGCCGCCGGCGGTGTCGCCCAGCGCCTCGAGCGCAATGCCCCAGTTCACGTGCGCGAGCGGCTGGGCGGGATCGGCCGCGAGGCTCTGCCGGTAGCTCTCGATCGCCGCGGCGAAGCTGCCATCGTCAGCGTAAGCCAAGCCAAGATTCAGCTGCACCCGCGCGACGTTCGGGCGGATCTCGAGCGCCTTGCGGTAGGTCGCGATCGCCTGCGCGGGTTGTCCCCGCTGCCGGTAACCGTCGGCGACGAAGCCGAGCGCGACACTCCAGCGTTTGCGGATCGCGTCGTCAAGCGAGTCGAGACCCTCGAGCTCACGGGCGAGAAAGCGGCGAACCGCCGGGTCTTCGCCGCGCGCGAGGTGCAGGCCCGCGAGGGCCAGCGCGCGCACGTCCACGTCCTCGCTGTGCGCGAGCTGCTCGAGCCGGCGGACGTTCTCGCCCGACAGCCGAGGCATCTTCGGAGCGAGGCTGTCTCCGAAGAATTGGACCAGGCCGGCGAACTGTCCGAGCGCGGCGGACGGGGGCTTCACGCTGCCGTACCAGGCGTGCACCTGCGCCTCGAGTTGGTCGGGAGTCTCGTCCATATGACATTGTCGACAGGCGCTCGTCACGCCCTCCTGCTCGTCGGCAACGGGGCGAGGGATCGGAATGGTGTGATCGGAGCGCGCGTAGCGGATCGCATGTCCGACCTCCGGCTCCTGCAGATAGGGCATATGACAGGCCACGCAGCGACTCCCAGTCGAGCTGGCTCGATGATGCGTATGCGCCTCCGGACGCTCCGCCTTGCTCGGGTGACACGAGGTGCACTGCCCGTCGCTCAACCGATCCGGCAACCGCGCTCCGTTCACATCGCGATACGTCTGTGAATGCGGATCATGGCAGTTCACGCACTTCATCGATCCGTTGCGATAGCAGTCGCTGTAGCGTTGCGTCTCTTGATATGCGAAGGTGCGCACGCGGCCGTCGGGAAGGAGCGGGTGGTCCCCCAGCTGCGGCAGGCCGAGCGAGTAATAGTCCGCCAGTGGCTGGCCGGGGAGATAGCCCGTCGCGAGCACGTCCTTGAGCGAGTGACACCGATAGCAGACCTCGAGCGACGCATCTTTACCGAGCGTGGCGAGCGGCCGCATCCCGATGTCGGTCGAGCGACGGATGTCCCCAGAACGCGCGAGCTCGACGTGCCGGCGTCCGGGGCCGTGGCACGACTCGCAGTTTACGCTCAACGCAGTGAGTCGCGTGTCGTACCGCCGCAGCGCGGTATCGAACACGGCGACGATTTGACTGCCATGGCATGACTGACAATTCGCATAGCGCGTCACGTCGCCCAGCACGCGCACCGGCGGCCAGTCACCACATTCGGCGAGGCGGATTTCCCGGGTGATCGGAATCCAACCGCGCTTGCTGCGGGAATTGGTATTGCAGAACCACACCCCTTCGCGCCGCACAAACTCGAACGGGAGGAACCGCACTGTGCCGTCGCCAAAGCGGGACACGAAACCCTGGGTGCCGCCGCCCACCATGTGCCCGCCGCCGATCACCCCGTCGACGTGAAGCACGACCGCAGGGTTCCCCTCCCGTGCGACCGTGAACCGGTACTCACCACCCGGTGCAGCGGGTGTTACCACCGCGTCCGCGAAGCGGATCGGGGCTCCGTTGAACGGGGCAATCACCACGCTCGGTCCGGGCCTTCCGCCCGCACGGCCGTGCGTCGAGCGATGCCAGGCGGCGTACTGACCGGGGTGACACGACGCGCACGCTTCCGCACCCAGAAAGTCGGCGTAGCGCAGCTCAGGTGCACGCGATGCTGAGTGCGGCGGCGGGAACGGTGCGCGTGCCTGGTCCTTGCACGCTGGGAGTAACACGAGCCCGGCTGCGAAGGCCTGTGCAATTCCCCTCATTGAGACCACGCGGGACCTTCACAACGGCATAGCTCCCGGATATAGCGAACCAGGCCACGGATTTTGGCGGCCGTCAGTGTCGCCCCGAAGCCCGGCATGCGGTTCGAGCGGCCGAGCACGTATCCACCAGCCGCAATCGCGTCGAAGAGCATGTCGTCCGAGCGCTCGGACATGGCCTTGCCGTCTACGTGCACGGCTGGGCGCACCGGGAGGAATTTCGCGTTCGGACCGTCACCCCGTCCGGCCGTGCCATGGCAGCCCGCGCAGAAAGTCAGATAGATCGCGTGCGTGTCGCGCGGCTCCGAGTCCCGGCTCGACGGGATGGCTCGGTCGCCCGCAGGACTGCCGCGCCGCGCTACGAGATAATTCGCGACGAGCTCGAGCGTTTCCGGCGACATCGGAATCCTCGGCATCGCGCTGCCCGGCCGCATGCGTTGCGGGTCGCGGATCATCGCGTAAACAAACGCGGCAGATGCGGACGAGGAGGCAGCGAGATCCGGCCCTAACCGGCCGCCTTCGCCATCGAGTTGGTGGCAACCGAGACACGGCAGTCGCTCGCGCAACAGCGTCCGGGCTTTCTCGGCGGCGAATGGCGAGAGCGTTCGCGGGGTGAACGCCTGCGTGTGAACGGTGCGCGCGGATCCGCACGCGAGCAACGCGATTCCAACCAACACGTACGGGCGTGGTCGCGACATTCGGGCTAGAATCTACGCTGCCCTTTTCAGGAGCGCCGTTCATGGCCACATGGCACCGACTCGGCTCGAGAGACGAGCTGCTCGCGCGCGTTCCGTTTGCGATCAAGATCGATCGTCATCGCATCGCCGTGTTCCTCTACAATGGCCGGCTGACGGCGATCTCCGATATCTGCAATCACAAGGGCGGTCCGCTGTCAGAGGGTCGCCTGAATGGCGAATACGTCACCTGTCCCTGGCATGGATGGGAGTACAGCGTCGCCACCGGCAAGGGCCCGGCGGGATACGACGAAGAGCAGGTGCCGGCGTACGCGCTGGAAGAGCGCACCAACGGCGTGTACGTCCAGATTCCGCCGATCGCCCCACGGAAGCTCGTGAAGCACAAACCGAGTCACCTGCTCGAGGAACATCCGAAGGCACCCGATGCGCCGTGCCGCGTGCTCGGCATCTCGACGACGGCAATGGACGACGCCAATCCGCGCTTCTCCACGTCCGATGCGTTACTCGAACACGCGATGGCGCGTGCCAGCGAGCTGAGGACTGACACCCAGCTCATCAAGCTCCGGACATTGAAATTCAGGCAGTGCGAAGGCAACTACTCCAAGGCGTCGCACGCGTGCACGTGGCCATGCGCCATCACCGAGCGCGACCCCGAGGATCAGTTGACGGCGGTGTACGAAGGTCTGGTGCACTGGGCGGACGTCGTCCTGATCTCGACGCCGATCCGCTGGGGAAATGCCTCATCGCTTTACTACAAGATGACCGAGCGCCTCAATTGCGTGCAGAACCAGATCACGATTCACAACCGCGTCCTGATCCGCAGTAAGGTCGCCGCCTTCATCATCACCGGCGGGCAGGACAACATCCAGGCGCTCGCCGGCAGCATGATGACGTTCTGGTCGGAGCTGGGATTCGTATTCCCGCCGTTTCCGTTCATCGCGCACTCGCGTGGCTGGGACGCGGAGGATATGGAGAACAACGTACGGCAGGTGAAGGCGAGCGATGCACTGCGCGAGGCGTCCCGCGAGCTGTTGGAGCGCGCCGTCGACTTCTGGTCGGTCATGGACAAGAGCCGCACCATACTGGAGAAGCCCATGGAGCGGGCGGGCAGGAAAGCGAATCCGCTCGAGCCAGCGGCTGAGCTTGCGAACGGTGCAAACTAGCGGCAGGTTCACGAGTCCCTGCCACCCCGCCCCGATCACACAGCGCCAGGAGCGTCACAATGCGGAGCCTTGTCAGAACCGCCACGATCGCGGGGGCGATCGTCGTCGCGGCATGCGTCTACGACGCACCGATCACGCCACCCGACCAAACCATTACCGCTTCGAGTACGTCGAACAGTGTGGCTGCGCAGCTCGCCGCGCCCGGTATTGCCGCGAAATCGTACGTGATCGACTTCACCGGAACGACCCTCCCCGCCGACCTCGCGGCCGAGGTAGCTGCCGCCGGAGGCACGGTAACGGCCAGCCTGACGCAAATCGGCGTCGCGGTCGCCTCGTCCAGCGATCCCGACTTCGCGGCGCGCGCCGGCAAAATCGGGGGCGTTTCCAGCGTCGACGAAGACGTCAGCGTGCAGTGGGTGCCGCCCGAACGAGTCGTTGACGCGGGGGACCTGGGCGACGACGGCGCGGTGCCGCCGGCGGAGCCCGCCGCGAGCTTCGGGGCGTCCGAGTCATTCCGCCTGATCCAATGGGCACCCGATGCCATCTCGGCACCTGCGGCCTGGGACGTCGGTGCCCGGGGCGCGGGCGTGCGCGTCGCGATTCTGGATGGCGGTATCCACAGTACCCACGTTGACATCGCGCCCAACCTCGACGTCGCACACTCACGATCATTCGTTCCCGGCCAGCCGTTCAACTTCGACCAGGCCATTCGGGTCTCGACCGGGGCCTGCGACAGCACCGACACCTTCTGGCACGGGACACACGTGGCAGGGATCGTCGCGGCACCGGCCCAGAACATCGGTACGGTCGGGATCGCCCCGAACGCCACGATCATCGGCGTGAAGGTGCTGCACTGCGGGAGTGGGTTCTTCTCCTGGATTATCCAGGGGATCCTCTACGCTGCCACACCGACTAGCGAGGGCGGGGCCGGCGCTGACATCATCAATATGAGCCTCGGCGCGCTCTTTCCACGCCAGGGTTCTGGGTTGGCCCATCTCGCGGCGGTGGTCGGGAAAGCGACGACTTTCGCGTACCAACGCGGCACCCTCGTGGTGGCGGCTCTCGGGAACAACCATGCCGATCTCGACCACACGGCCAACCTGATTTTCGTGCCGGCGATGTCCCCGCATGTGACCGCCGTTTCGGCGACAGGGCCGGTCGGCTGGGCCCTCGGCGCCACGAATTTCGATCGGTCGGCGTCGTACACCAACTTCGGGCAATCGGCGGTTGATTTTGCGGCACCCGGCGGGGATTTCGTCTTGCCGGGCTCCCAAGCCTGCTCCAAGCCGCGCATTGGCGGGGGGCTGCCTGTGGTCCGGCCGTGTTGGGTGTTCGATCTGGTATTTGCGCCGATTCGCGGATCGGGGGCGAGCACCAACACCTACGGCTGGGCTGCCGGCACGAGTATGGCCGCACCCGCGGTGTCGGGAGTCGCGGCACTCATCATCGGTCAGTTCGGGCACATCGGCCCGGCGGCGGTGGAAGCCCGCCTGCGGCACTCGGCCGATGACCTCGGCAAGCCGGGTAACGATGACTTCTATGGTTTAGGACGCGTCAACGCGTTCAAAGCGATTCAGTAGCGTTCCGATTGTTGAACGAACGGGCCCGCTCACCGGCGGGCCCGTTGCTATGCTGTCAGTGAAGCAGCAGCCGGTTGTTTCACATCGAGGATCATGCGGCCCGCGGTGGCGCCCAATATGAGCACTCCACCTGCGATGGTCATCGGGCCCGGCGTTTCGCCGTGCACGAGCCAGGCCCAGATCGGATTCAGCACCGGCTCGATAAGAAGGAAGAGGCCAACCTCGAGCGCGCGCGCGTGCGGCACGGCACGAGCGAGGAAGAAGTACGGGATGCCGAGCTGACAGACGCCCAGGAACACGACCACCGCCCAATCCGCCGGCCGGCCGGCGACGAGCGGCTGCGCCATCACCAACGCCACGATCGCCGCCGTCACGTTTCCCGAGACCGCCGCGGCGGCGACGGACGACCCGCGACCCGCGAGCCAGCGATAGCCCATGACGGTGAACGCCCACGTCACCGCGCAGATCGCGGCGAGGACGTTGCCGAGTGCGGGGTTGGGAGCCGTTGCCGACGGCCGATCGATGCCGAAGAGAAACAGACCCATCCCGGCACCCATGACCGCCATCTGCGCGATGTCGCGGCGCGTCGCGTGCTCACCCAGCAGCACCGGCGCGAGCAACAGGATGAACAGGGGGCTCGTGGACTGCAGAAAGATCGCGCTCGCCGCCGTGGTGTGCTTGTTCGCCTGCACATACAGGAGTGTGGTCGCGGCGTAGACGAAGCCGACGACCACAGTTCGCCACGTCCAGCCGCGCCGTGCTTCGGGAAGCAAGACCAGGATCGTGAGCATCGCGAGCGTCGCCCGGAAAGCCGCGAGCTGCCACCCACCGAAGCCGCACCACTTGATAGCTGCGCCGCCGCTCGAGAACAGGACGGCGGCCGTGATGATCTTGGACCTGGGGCTCATGGTGGCGAGGAATATATTAGGCGCCGTGGAAGTGCAGATATTCGGCATCCGCAAGAGCGCCGACACGCGCGCCGCGCTGCGGTTTTTCGCCGAGCGCCGCATCAAGGTCCATTTCGTGGACCTGAATGAGAAGGCGGCGTCGGTCGGCGAGCTGCGGCGCTTCGCCCAGAAGTTTGGCGTCGCCGCGCTCGTCGACCGCGAGTCGCGCCGCTTCGCGGAGCTGGGCCTGCGCTCGGCGATTCTCAGCGAAGAGCGCTGGCTCGAGAAGCTGAGCCTCGAGCCGCTGCTGCTGCGGATGCCACTCGTGCGCAACCAGCAGCAGCTGACCATCGGCGGGGGCGCCGCGGCGGAGACGTGGAACGCGTGGTACGCTGCCGCGAAGTCCTGATTCTCGTCCTCGGCGCCGCCTGTGCCACCGGTGGCGGAAGGGAACCGCGCGTGACCGTCGATGACCTCTTCACGGCATACAGTGGATCGGCCGTGCCGGGCGCGAGCGTGATCGTAATTCAGGACGGCGCAGTGATCGTGCGACGCGCGTTCGGCATGGCCGACCCGGAGCGGCGCGTCCCGGCTACGCCGGAGACCGACTACCGCCTCGCGTCGGTCTCGAAGCAATTCACCGCGATGGCCGTGATGTTGCTCGCCAAAGACGGGAAGCTGCGGTACGACCAGCCTGTTCGCGACTTCCTGCCCGAGCTCCCCGCGAGCACGCGCGCCGTCACGGTGCGCCATCTGCTGAATCACACATCGGGGCTGTACGACTACGAGGACCTGATTTCCGAAAACCGCACGACGCAGCTCAACGATAACGACGTCCTCGCGCTCCTCGCCGCAAAGGATTCAGTCTACTTCCCCGCGGGTACGCAGTACCGTTACAGCAACTCCGGGTACGTACTGCTCGGTCTGATGGTCGCGCGCGTTGCGGGCACGTCGTTTCCGGCATTCTTGCGAGCGCGGATCTTCGAGCTACTCGGCATGCGCGCCACGGTGATGCACGTGGAAGGAGCGGACACGATCCCGCACCGCGCCTATGGCTACTCACCGCGCGGCGGCGGCTTCGTGCAGACTGATCAAAGCGTCACCAGCGCGACGCTGGGCGATGGCGGCATCTACACGAACGTCGACGACATGGCGCGGTGGGATCAGGTGCTGTACGGCGCGGGGACGGCGCTCGTCGATCCGGCGACACTGGACCTCGCTACAACGCCGCCTCAATTGCCCGCGGGCGCGGAGACGCAGTACGGCTTCGGCTGGTTCGTGGATAGTTACCGCGGCGAGAAGCGCTGGCGTCACACCGGCGAAACGAGCGGATTCCGCAACGCGATCCAGCGCTTCCCGCGCCGCCGCCTCACCATCATCGTGCTGACGAATCGCTCCAGCGGGGAACCCGCGGCGATCGCGGAGCGCATCGCCGACCGGCTGTTGTTTCGCTAGCGCTCGATCCGGTATCCGAATGTCCGCACGGTAACGATGTGGCGTGGGTGCGCGGGATCGTGCTCCAGCTTGCGCCGCAGCATCGCCACGTGCGTGTCCACCGTGCGGCTCATCACGTCCTCGGCATACCCCCAGACCTCCCGCAGCAGCTCGAGCCGGCTGGCGACGCGCCCCATGCGCTTGAGCAGCGCGACGAGCAGCGCGTACTCCTTCGGACGCAGCTCCGCCATCTTGCCAGCGCGCCGCACCTGATGGCGGGCAAAGTCTACCGTCACGTCACCGAAGCCGCTGAGCACCGGGTCCGCCGAGCCGGCCACGCCTTCGCGTCTGATCCAGTCGAGAAAATCGGCCGCCCGCTTCACCGTCGCGACGATGCGCTCATCATCGAACGGCTTCAGGAGATAATCGAACGCCTGGATCTCGAATGCCCGCACGGCGTGCTCGTCGAAGGCGGTGACGAAGATGATCGCGGGGGGACGCTCGTGACTCGCGGCCGCGGCCACGGCGAAACCGTCGAGGTCGGGCATCTGGATGTCCAGGAAGACCAGATCGGGCGCACCGCGTCGCAGCAGCTCGACGGCGTCACGACCGTTGGCGCACTCATCGATGCGTGTGACGGTGGCGATCTGCTGCAGGACGCCACGGAGCCGTCGCCGCGCCGGCGCCTCGTCGTCAACGATAATCGCGCGCACGATCGGAGTACGGAATTTCGATCGTGGCCACTGCGCCGCCCGGCGGCGGCGCGTTGGTCAGCTCGAAGCGATGGCTGGGGCCGTACAGCTCGAACAGCCTCGCCCGTGTATTCGCGATGCCGAGCCCGCCTCCATTCCCGCGCTTCGGCTCGGCATTCACCCCGGGGCCGTTGTCGCGGACCGCCAGATGCAGGCGGTCGCCTTCGCGCGTCGCGGCGATCTCGATTTCCGCCACGCGTCCGTTCGGGGCCACGCCGTGGCGGATCGCGTTCTCGACCAGCGGCTGCAGCATGAACGTCGGGACCACGGCGGACGCGGCACGCGGATCGACCCGGAACGTCACCCGCAGCCGATCGCCGAAACGCGCTTCTTGAATGGCGACATAATGATCGAGCAGCTCGAGCTCCTGCTCGAGTGTGACGAGCGGGCCCCGCTCGCGGTTAAACGATTGCCGCAGAAGCTCCGACAGCCGGGTGATCATGCGATTCGCCTGCTTCGGGTCTTCCAGGACGAACGCGGAGATCGTGTGCAGCGTGTTGAACAGAAAGTGCGGCTGGAGCTGGCCGACGAGCGCGTCGAGCCGCGCCTGCACGAGCTGCATTTCGAGACGCGTGGCGCGCCAGGCATGGTAGAGGCCCGCGACCATTGCGTACACCAGCACGTTGAACGTCCACCAGATCGCAATGCCGTCCGACACACCGGAGACGAACGTGTGTGGCGTGCGCCACAACCCGAGGGCCCATTTCAGGCCGCCCTCGAAGCCGGCGCACGCGACCGCGGTGAGAAGAGCCATCGGAATGTGCGCGGCGATCAGGAGCACGGGGCGACGGATCCGCACCGCCCACGCCGCGAACGCGCAGACCGGCGCCGTGAACAACGCCCAGGTCCACCAGCCCGTGAATTGCCACGCGAGGATCCAGCGCCAGGGGCGCGGCTCGGCGCCCGGCGTGGCCTGGAAATGCATCTGGATCGAGAAGAGCAGCGCCACGGCGGACCAGGCCCCAAACACGATCAATGCGCGCTTCATGAGCCTCATGGTAGCATGGTAGGGGACCCAGGCGAGACGCGGGGGAGCGACGCCGTCAGAATCCTGTGAACTTCACAGAGCGATAACTCGGCGCCTCTACGCCGGTTCCAGCACCGCGACCAGATTGTCGGCCGGGAGGTTACCCATGCGCGTTCTGCTGGTCGCTGTCACGCTGTTCCTCGTATCCGCCGACCGGGCGTCCGATCGTGACGCGCTGCTCGCCGCCGACCGGTCGCTTTCGGACAAGACGGCTGCTTCCGGCATGCTCCAAGGCTTCGCCCCGGCGATGACCGACGACGCGGCCTATCTGTATCCCGGCGCCCTGCTGCTGCGCGGAAGCGAACACATTCGCGCGTTTCTCGAGACCAACGACTCCGTGGTCAAGCAGACATGGTCGCCGCTGTTCGCGGACGTTTCCGCCGACGGTCGTCTGGGCTACACCTACGGCTGGACCCGCGCCGGTGGCACGCGTGGCAAGTACCTCGCATGCTGGCAGAAGACGCGCGACGCGTGGCGCCTCGCGGCGTATGCGAGTACGAGGCCTACGCCCTTACCCGATTCGATTTCACCTCAGCCGGTCAAGGGGGCGCTCGGCGCGCAGGTTCGCGGCCGCGCCGATGCGAATGAGTTGATGCACGCTGACTCAGCCTTCGCGGCGCTGTCGGTGGCGAGCGGTGCCAAAACCGCGTTTCTCGCCTTCGCCACGGACAATGCAGTCTCGTTTGGCGGCGGCGCGCAGATCATGGAAGGACGGGAGGCCATCGGCGCCGGATTCGACGGCTTCCCGGCGGGCGCGGTGCTCGAATGGTGGCCGGTGGCCGCGCAGATCGCTCGATCCGGAGATCTCGGCTGTACGGTGGGTGAGGCCAAAATTGCGAGCCTGAACCACTACAGCAAATACCTGACGATTTGGCGCCGCCAGGCGGATCGAAGTTGGAAGTTCGTAGCCGACGGCGGGAACGTCCGACCCGCTCCGACGACTAGCGGTAGCCCGCCGCCTGAAGACTGAAAAGCTCGGCGTAGAGTCCGCCGCGCGCGACCAGCTCGTCGTGCGTGCCGTCGTCCACCAGCTCGCCGCCTTTCAGGACGAGGATGCGGTCGGCCATCCGCACCGTCGAAAAGCGGTGCGAGATCAAGACCGCCATCCGCCCCTTCGTCAGCTCGGCGAAGCGTAAGAAGACTTCGTATTCGGCGCGCGCGTCGAGCGCGGCGGTGGGTTCGTCCAGAATCAGGACCTGCGCGTCGCGCATGTACGCGCGCGCCAGCGCCACTTTCTGCCACTCGCCGCCCGACAGCTCGACGCCGTTGTCGAAGCGCTTCCCCAGCATCTGGTCGTAGCCCTGCGGGACGCGCTGCACGACGGAGTCCGCGAGGCTGCGCTGCGCGGCTTGCCGAATGCGGGCCTCGTCGCCGAGCGCTTCGATCTGACTGACGCCGATGTTCTCGCGCATGATGAAGTCGTAGCGGACGAAATCCTGGAAGATGATGCCGATGTTCCTGCGGAGGCTTTCCAGATCGTAGTCGCGCAGGTCGACACCGTCGAGCAACACGCGGCCCTCGTCGGGATCGTACAGCCGCGCCAGCAGCTTCACCAACGTCGTCTTTCCCGCTCCGTTTTCTCCGACCAACGCAATGCGCTCGTGCGGCTCGAACGCGAACGTGAGACCGCGCACCGCCCAGCGCTGCGAGCCCGGGTAGCGGAACCCGACGTTCTCGAACCGGAATCCCGACGCGAGCGGTTTCGGGACCGCGCGGGCGCCCGGCTTCGAGGTGACGGTCGGCTGCACATCGAAGAACGTGAATAAGTCGCTCAGATAGAGGCTCTGTTCGTAAATCGATGAGAGCGAGATCAGCACGCTCTGGATCAGACTTCTGCTCGCACGGAACGAGCCGGCCAAGAATGTCAGCGTGCCGATCGAGAACACGCCGAGCACGGTGCGATAGATGATCACCACGTAGGCGCCGTAATAACCCAGCGTCCCGAGTGTGACCAGTAGCGTCGAGACGAGGTTGCGCCGAATCGACAGCTGTTTGTTCTCCTGGTAAAACCTCTCCGACAGGTCGGCGTAGCGACGCACCAAAAAGTCCGACAGGCCGAACAGCTTCACCTCTTTGGCCGACTCGTCCGAGGCTCCCATGTAGCGCAGGTAGTCGAGCAGCCGTCGCTCCGGCGTCCACTTGAAGAGAAGCGAGTAGCCCAGCGAGGCGAAATGCGCCTCGCCGAGGAAAGCCGGCAGCACCGCGACCGTCAGCAATAACAGCAGCCACGGCAGCTGCACGAGCAGCACGCTCGCCAGGGAAATCAGTGTGACGAGGTCTTGCGCCGTTCCGAGCAGCAACGTGAACAGGCCGATGCGTCCGACGGTCTGGCGGCGCGCGCGCTCGAGATGATCGTAGATCTCGGCGTCTTCGAACTGCGCGAGATCGAGCGTCGCGGCATGGCGCATCAACCGGACGCTCAGCCGGTTCGCGAACAGGTCGCCGAGCAGGCTCTCGAGCAATGACGAGAGGCGGGCAAGTCCTTCGCCCACCACCGCGATGCCGAGCTCCAACGCGATGAGAACGGCGAGATGCCACCAATCGGGGAGCCCACCGGCCCGGACGGTGGCGACTCCCGCGATGACGGCGTCGATGATGAGCTTGCCGATCCACAGGACCGCCACGGGGATGAACGACCGAATCGCCCGGAGCAGCAGGATGGAAATCGTGTAGCCGCGGTGTGTTTGAAACACGAGCCGCACGAGCGGGGGGACGTGTTTCAATGCGGCGAGCCGTTCGCCCCAGGTGGGCGGCGCATCCGGGCTGGCACCTTGAGCGGCGCGTGCTGCACGATACAGCCGGCGTTTGCCCATGGGCATTAACTTGGCTTCGGGAAGGACGTCAGACCAGACACATGCTATCCATCGTGGCCGCTGTCTGTTTGCTGACCGCGCAAGCTCCCGGTCCGGGCCTCACCGCGCGCGATTCGGCATTTCACGCCCTGAATCGGCTGGCCTACGGCGCCCGTCCCGGCGAAGCGGACAGCGTCGCCAGGGTCGGCGTGATGCGGTGGATCGAGCAGCAGCTCGACGCCGACCACATTTCGGACTCCCGTCTCGCCCAGCGCGAGCACGAATTCAAGATCCTCCACTACGATCGCGGCGACCTCGCTGAGCGTTTTGGCACCGCACAGCGTGAGCGGCAACGCAGGCAACGCGAAATGAAGGCCGGGGATACTACGAACCTGGATGCCGTTGGCCCGATGCGAGAATTTCGCGACTTGGGCGGCGAGCTCCAGCAACTCGCGATCGTCCGGGCCGCGGTGTCGGAGCGGCAGCTGCGCGAGGTGATGGTCGATTTCTGGACGAACCACTTCAACGTCTTTGTAGGCAAGGGAGCCGACCGGTTCCTCTTGCCTTCCTATATAGAGGAAACGATCCGGCCGCGCGCGCTGGGGCGCTTCGAGGACCTGCTCATCGCGACGGCGCGCAGCCCCGCCATGCTCTTCTATCTGGATAATGCGCAGAGCGTGGCGCCGGGCTCCGCGCCGCCGCGGCCAATGATGGCGCCGTTCCGCCGGCGGCGATTCGGCATGAACGAGCTGCCGGAAGATCGCCGGCGCCGGCCGACCGGCATCAACGAGAATTACGCACGCGAGTTAATGGAGCTCCACACGCTCGGCGTCGACGGCGGCTACACGCAACAGGACGTCATCAACGTGGCGCGCATCTTCACCGGCTGGAGCATTCAGCCTCCGGAGCGCGGCGCGGGATTCGCGTACCACGATTGGGCACACGATCAAGGCGACAAAGTCGTGCTCGGCCAGAAGTTCGAGAGTGACGGCGAGGATGAAGGCGTACGGCTTCTCAAATTCCTGGCGAGCCAACACGCGACGATGCACCACGTGAGCGCAAAGCTGTGCGCTCGATTCGTGGCGGATGAGCCGCCCGACGACTGTGTCGACGCTGCGGTGGCGGCGTGGCAGAAGACGCACGGAGACATCCGCGCGGTGTTGCGCGCCATCTTCACGTCGCCGGACTTCTGGGCCCCGCAGGTCGTTCGCGCGAAGGTGAAGACGCCGTTCGAGTTCGTCGTGAGCGCGGTGCGTGCGGCCGGCATCGAGCCCGACTCTACGCCGCGCCTTGCGCGGCTGGTCGGCAGGCTCGGCGAGCCGCTGTATCAGCAGCCGGCGCCGACCGGGTATCCAGAGACCGAGGCGCATTGGGTGAACAGCGGGGCGCTGCTCGCCCGCATGAATGCGGCACTGATGCTGGCGAAGCAGTGCTCGAGCGTTCCCACGGTCCCCGATCACTCGCAGCTCGTGGAGGCGATCGATCAGAAACTGCTCGGCGGCACCATGTCCGCACACACGAAAAGCGTCATTCTCGAACAGTTGGCAGATATCAACGATCCGGAGCAGGCACGTACTCTGGCTGTGGGTCTAGCCTTGGGCGGACCTGATTTTCAAAGACAATGACGATCTCGCGACGCGTGTTCGTAAAGGCTGGCGGCCTGGCGTTGGTAAGCCTGGGCCTCGATCCCTTGTTTCTCGGTCGCGCTGCCTACGCCTTGGGCCGCCCCTTCGGCGCCCCGGGTCCGATTCTCGTCTGCCTCTTTCAGCGCGGTGCGGTCGACGGCCTGAACATGATCGTTCCGCACGGCGAGCCGGAGTATTACCAGGAGCGCCCGCGCATCGCCATTCCCGCGACGGATGTCGTGGATCTCGACGGTCATTTCGGGCTGCATCCGAGTCTGGCGCCGCTCAAAGCGCTGTGGGACAACAAAAGCCTCGCCGCGATTCACGCGATCGGCTCGCCCGATGCGACGCGCAGTCACTTCGACGCGCAGGATTACATGGAAACGGGCACACCCGGGGTGAAGAGCACCGCGGACGGCTGGGCGAATCGCTACTGCCAGCACGACCGCGAGCACGCGAATACGCCGTTCCGTGCGGTCGCGTTCGGTCCCCAGCTGCCGCGCGCGCTGGCCGGCAGCGCCCCGTCGCTGGCGATCGACGACCTCCAGGCGTTCGGGTTACGCGTTCCGCAGGAAGCGGCGCGCGATCGCTTGACGCGCGCCTTCGAAGAGCTGTACGACGGCGCGGGCACGGGCCTGCTGGCGTCGTCGTCGCGGGAGGGGTTCGAAGCGGTCCAGATGTTGAAGCGCGCCGATCCCACGCAGTACCGGCCCGATAACGGCGTCGAGTATCCGCCGGGACGGCTCGGCAAGACCCTGCTGCAAATCGCGCAGCTGATCAAAGCCGACGTCGGGCTGGAGATCGCCTTTGCCGATTGCGGCGGCTGGGACACGCACGTGAATCAGGGATCGAGCGAGGGCCAGCTCGCGGCGCGGCTGCGCGAGCTGGGCCTGGCGCTGGCCGCGTTCGACAAGGATCTCGGCGACCGCATGCGCAACGTCGTCGTCCTCACGATGTCGGAGTTCGGCCGAACGATCCACGAGAACGGCAACAGCGGCACCGATCACGGCCACGCGACCGCGATGCTCGCGCTCGGTGGACCGGTGAACGGTGGTCGGGTGCTGGGGCGTTGGCCGGGGCTCAGCGCCGAGCAACGCTTCGAGGGACGCGACGTCGCCGTGACGACCGATTTCCGCGATCTGTTCGGCGAAATCCTCGCGCGTCACCTCGGCGCGACGGATCTTGGGGCCGTCTTCCCGGGCTATGAACCGAGTCCGGGGCGATTCCTCGGCGCGATTCGCGGGTAGCTAGGCGCTGGCGGCGGCGTCCAGCCGAATGACGCCGTCGCCGGCACCGTCGCGGATCGTCAGCCAATCGGTCCGCACGCGGTCCCATTCCTGAATCACGAGCCCCTGATCCTCGAACAGCGCGCGGATCTGGCTCGGACCGAACCCGGCGATCTCCTCGAGCAGCGGCACGAGCACCGACAGCGCGTCGTCGCTGATGACCGTGCGCTTGGCGATCTGCGCGATTTCCCGGGCCTCCGACGCGGCGATCGTGAAGCCTTCGCCGCGATTGACGTGCAGCATCACCGGAATGTCCGACTGCCCGTCGCCGACATAGATCACTTGATCGCGCGGAACGACATGCCGCGCGCGGATCTCTTCGACCGCGGCGACCTTGCCGTAGCCGGCGGCGACCCGCAGGAGCGAGCCGATTTGACCGCTGTCTTCCTGGAACTGAAACCGGGTGCCCACGACATGATCGGCCGGGACGATGCCCTCGAGCGCCGAGAGCACGACCTCCTCGGGAGCCGCCGAGATCACGTAGAAATCGAAACGGTGCCCGTCGATTCCCTGCGCGAGCATCCGGCTGAGCAGCTCGACATTCCGCTTGAGCCGCACGCGCCGGCCCACGGCCAGCAGGTCCTTGCGGGTCACGCGGCGAAAATCGGGATCGTGGGCCAGCAGGTACGCCAGCTCCGCGCCCTGTTGCACCAGATTGAGCTGCGAGAGCGCCGCGACGCGCTCGCCAAAACTATTGATGCCCAGCATCTCGCTCAGCACGAGGCCGGAGTCGTTGAAGCTCAATGTTTGATCGAAGTCACTTGCCAGCAGGTAATGCCTCTTCATTCCATCTCCTTCGTTGAAGCTGCGCAACAAAAAGGCCCGCTCCATCGTGGGGCGGGCCGATCTGCGCGTTTGCGACTAAACCTATCGCGTTAGCTAGCGCCCGGCCTCCCCAAAAGGTTCCCGGTGTCGAGCATTTTCGAATTGCACGCGCACTTCGTCATGGCACGAAGGTAAGTGCAACGGCCGTTGCAGGTCAACTGCCGCGCTGTCACGAGCGCGTCACAGCTACCGTTTTTCGGTCTCGGTCGCGGTAATTGGCAGCTCCAAACGTTCCGCTTTGCGCACGGCCGTGATCGTCGTCACAGTTCCGATGCGCTCTCCGGTGAGGAGACGATGGAGGTCGTCGATGCTGTGCACCGGTTGACCATCGAACGCGACGATGATGTCGCCGGCTTGCAGTCCGGCGCGATCCGCCGGACTCGTGCTCTCGACTGTCGTGATCAACACGCCGCTCGGCTGAATGAGGCGATGCGCGCGCACCGCGAGGCGCGGCAGCGACACATTCTGCCCACCCACACCGATCCGCGCGCGGCGCACATGGCCGTGCGCGATGAGTTGCCCGACGAGGAGCTTCACCGTGTTCACCGCGACCGCAAAGCAGATGCCCTGCGCCGGCAGGATCACCGCCGTGTTGACGCCGATCACGTTGCCGCGCGAGTCGAGCAAGGGACCACCAGAGTTTCCCGGATTCAGCGCGGCGTCCGTCTGGATCACATTGTCGATCAGGCGTCCGGAGACGGAGCGGAACGACCGGCCCAACGCACTGACGACGCCCGCCGTGACGGTGCTCTGAAAGCCGAGCGGGTTGCCGATCGCGATGACCACCTGCCCCACGCGTAAGGCCCCCGAGTCGCCGAGCGGGACCGCGAGCAGCGACGAGGCATCGACGCGCAGCACCGCGAGGTCGGTGTCGGGATCGTCGCCCACCAGCTCGGCGCGGAGGCGACGGCCGTCCGCGAACGCGACATCGGTTTTGCTCGCGCCGTGGGCCACATGGCTATTGGTGAGGATGAATCCGTCGGGGGTGAACACGAAACCGGATCCGTGACCTTGCGCGCCCCGGCCCGGACCGCCGCGACGGCGATGCTGAACTTCGACACTGACGACGGCGGGAGCGGCGCGCTCCACCACGCCGCTCACGGCGCGGGAGTAGGCGTCCAGCAGCTCGGTATCGTCGGGAGATGTCGCGGGGAGCGGTGACGGCCGCAGGCTGGTGGGCTCCCCCTCCACCAAAGTGAGAGTCGTGCTGATGCCGTCAAAACGCCATGCGGTTCCCGAACCCCATATATTCGAGCCCGCATGCGAAATGCTCTCCAGGCGCTGCTTCGGGAAGCGAGCGAGGCGAAACGCTCGGGGGACTTTTGGCGCGCCGCCGCTGGCATCCTGAGCGACTGGGCGGGCGGGGCGCGCGTGTCGATTCGCTATCGCGGCATCAACGAAACCGGCTCGGTAGCCGCGGGCGCCGACGACCGGTCAGGACGCAGCCTGAGCGCGGAGTGGCGCGACCCGGTAGGACGGCACGTCGAAGTCAGTCTCGCCGGCGCCCCGGTGTCGCTCCCCCTCTCCGAGCTCGAGGCGGCGATCGAATTCTCGTCGCGGCTGGCGGTGATGGTGGGGCGGCGCGCCGCACTCGAGCGCGAGCGGCGGCTCGGCAGCTTCGTCGTCGAGCTGGCCCGCTGGCTGCTCGCGGCGCCGGAGACGCAGCTGCTTCTGCGCTACACCCTCCAAAGCCTGATGGAGCTCGTCGAAGCGCAAGGCGCGTTCGTCGCGCTCAAGCAGGCCGACGGCGAACACCTCCGCATCTCCCCCGCGCTTGGGGATGCTGCCCCTCTGGACGGCCTGGTGCTCAGCCTCCACTCCAGTGCGACCGGGCGGGTCGTGCGGACCGGCGAAGCATTGATGACGACCGATCTGCGCGCCGAAGCCGACGCCAGTCCAATCGCGACGGCGCTCGTGGAGGGCATGCGCGCGGCGCTGATCGCACCGCTGCGGGTTTCTCAAGGGACGGTGGGCGCGGTGGGCCTGGTGCGGTTTCAACAGGGCGAGGCCCCCTCGCAGCCATCATTCAGTTTGCACGATCTGCACTACGTCTCTGCCGTGGCGGCGCACATCGCCGGCGGGATCGAGCTCTCCGAAGCGGTGGCGGCTACCCGCGCTGCCGCCGACCGCGCGCGCGCCATGGTGGACGCGAGTCCGCTGCCGATGGCGCTCGTTGACACCGCAGGCACGGTCCGGCAGGTGAATGAGGCAGCCATCCTGGTCTTTGGATTGGAAAAGAAGGAGGCGGCCGTCGGCAAGCATCTCGAGAAGCTCGGCCTCTCGCCAAGCGGGCTCACCGTGCGACTCATGTTGACCGGCCGTCAGGAAGGTCAGCCCTGGCACGGGCGAGTGCTCGTCACGCGCGGCTCAGGGGAAGGCGAACGGAGGATCTGCGATTGTACGGTGACGGACCTGCGCGGGCTGGGATCACACGACTTGCTCGTCGCGCTCTATGACCGCACCGACGAGCTGCGCGCCCAGCGGGAGCTGATCGCGCGCGAGAAGCTTGCGACGGTCGGTGAAATCGCGAGCGGCGTCGCGCACGAGGTCAACAATCCGCTCGCCGCGATCCGCATGGAGGCGGAGCTCCTGGGGCGCTCGACCAAGGACGAAGAGGCCAGCACCGCCGCCGCCACGATCGTGCGCGAAGTCGATCGCGCGGCGCGCATTGTGCGCAGCCTGCTGCGGTTGGCGCGCCGGGCCGACATCACGCCGGTGCGCGTCCAGTTGAACGAACTGATCCGCGACGTCGCCGAGATCCGCCAGCGGGTGCTGCGTGCGGACAACATCGAAGTGCGCACACGCATGGACCAGGCGGCCGAGGCGGTGTTGGGCCTTGGCCAGGAGCTCCAGCAGGTCGTCATCAATCTCATGACCAACGCCGAGCACGCGGTGCGCGGCCGCCCCAACGCGGTGATCGAGCTCGCGACGGAGGCCCGCAACGACTGGGTCCGCCTGACCGTCGAGGATTCGGGGCCGGGCGTGCCGGTCGAAGTGCGTAGCCGCATCTTCGATCCGTTCTTCACGACCAAGAGTCCCGACGAGGGGTCGGGACTGGGATTATCGATTTGTCAGCGTGTGGTGGCGGAGGTCGGCGGCAGGATTTGGCTGGAAGACTCCGAGACGCTCGGCGGGGCCAAGTTTGTGGTGGAGCTGCCGGCCGCCCCGGTCCGCGAAAACATGATCGGCTAGGCTTCGAGAATTTGCCGGCGGTACAACGCGAGCGCGGCCAAGCCGTAGACCCCGATAGCGAGGAGCAGCGCACCCAGCGCCCAATGCGGGCCAAGCTGCCAAATGCCCGCGACGACGTAGCCGATGCTGGCGACGAGTCCTAGACCGATCACTTCCTTGCGCGCCATGAGAATGCCGAACACGTATCCCCAGCTGAATCCTGCGAGCCCGAGAAAGATGACGGCGTTGGGGAAGATCTTTGTGGGATCGATCAGATTGAGGCTGCCGGCGAAGGCGCAGAACAAACCGATGACGGTGTAAGTTGCGAGGTGGAGCGCGAGCGGGAGGGGCAGGGTGCCCATTTTGTTGAAGGTCATGACTACAAAAATACGGTGTCAGGTGTCTGGTGTCAGGTGTCAGGTCGCACAGGCCTGACACCGGGTACCTGACACCAGACACCTAGATTTCGGACATGCAAGCAACTCGAACGTACTTAGAGCTCAGGGACCGCACGCAGTTCAAGGCCGCATTCGGGGATTTCCCAAACATCGCGATCGCGCGTGCTCCGCAGCCCGCGCCGGACCTCTATCGCATGTGCTATCGCACCGTCGGCGAAGCCTTTCACTGGTTCGACCGCTGGGACTGGTCGGACGAGCAGATCACGAAGCATCTCGCCGACCCCGGCATTCAACTGTTTGTGGCGACCCGAATCACCGGAGCACAGCAGGCCGATCTCGCCGGATGGTACGAGCTGCGCCGCGTCGCCGAGGACGACTCGGTCGAGATCGCATATTTCGGGATCGTGGCCCGCGAATTCGGACGTGGCTTCGGGAAACATCTGCTGTCCACCGCGGTGCGCGACGCCTGGGCGCTGGACCCAAACCGCGTATGGCTACACACGTGCACGCTCGATCACCCCAACGCCCTGCCCAACTACCTCGCACGCGGCTTCACGCCTTATCGCACGGAAATGTACGAGGTAGATTCCAGTTCGTGAAACTCAATTTCAATTTCCAGCTTACCCGCAGGTGGAAGTTGATCATCGCCGGGATCCTCCTCACGCCGATCCTGATCTTCGCGCTCTACACCTGGTCCGCGTTGCAGTGGACCTACTCCGAGGGCGAGCGGGCCGGTTTCGTGCAGAAGTTCTCGAAGAAGGGGTGGCTCTGCAAAACCTGGGAGGGCGAGCTGGCGATGGTTTCCATGCCCGGCACCAATCCCGAGAAATTCTTCTTCACCGTACGAGACGAGCTGGTGGCACAGCACATCAATGGGTCGCTCGGCAGGCGCGTCGCGCTGACCTATCAGCAGCACAAGGGAATTCCCACGACCTGCTTCGGCGAGACCGAGTATTTCGTCGTCGCGGTGAAAGTACTGCCCCAATGAGCGGAAACAGCTTCGGGAGCCGCGCCACGCTGAAGACGGGCGGGCGGTCGTTCGAGATCTACCGCCTCGACGCGCTGGAGCGCCGCGGGCTATCCATCGCCAAACTGCCTTACTCGCTGAAGATCCTGCTCGAAAACCTGCTGCGCCGCGAAGATGGGCGCGTCGTCCGCGCCGAGGATCTCGAGAACCTGGCGCGCTGGGATCCTCGGAAACTCCCCGACGCGGAAATTGCATTCATGCCCGCGCGCGTCCTGCTCCAAGACTTCACGGGCGTCCCCGCGGTCGTGGATCTCGCCGCCATGCGCGACGCGATGGTGCAGATGGGCGGCGACCCGAAACGCGTGAATCCGTTGCTCCCCGCCGAGCTCGTGATCGACCACTCGGTGATCGTGGACGAGTTCGGCACGCCGCGCGCCTTCCAGGTCAACGCCGACCTCGAGTTCCAGCGGAACCGTGAGCGCTACGCGCTGCTGCGCTGGGCGCAGAAGGCCTTCTCGGGCTTCAAGGTCGTGCCGCCCGACACGGGGATCGTGCACCAGGTCAACCTCGAGTACCTCGCGCGAGTGGTGTTTACGTCGGACGGTCGGACCGTCGGCCGGTCGGACGGCCCTACGCAAGCATATCCCGATACACTGGTCGGGACCGATTCTCACACGACGATGATCAACGGGCTCGGCGTCGTGGGTTGGGGCGTCGGCGGCATCGAAGCCGAAGCTGCCTTGCTCGGCCAGCCCGTCTCGATGCTCATTCCGCAAGTCGTTGGATTCCGGCTGAGCGGGCGCCTCACCGAGGGCGCCACGGCGACCGATCTCGTGCTGACGGTTACGCAGATGCTGCGCGCGAAAGGTGTCGTGGGAAAGTTCGTCGAGTTCTTCGGCCCGGGGGTGTCCACCCTGCCCCTGGCTGATCGCGCGACGATCGGGAACATGGCCCCCGAGTACGGAGCCACCATCGGCATTTTCCCGGTCGATCAGGAGACACTCCGCTATCTCGAGTTCACGGGCCGCCCGGCCGAGCACGTGCAGCTGGTCGAGGCCTACATGAAGGAGCAGGGCCTCTTCCATACGGCCGACGCCGCCGAGCCGGTCTACAGCGATACGCTCGAGCTGAACCTCGCCACCGTGGAGCCGAGCATGGCGGGGCCGCGACGGCCGCAGGACCGTGTGGGACTGCGGGAAGTGCCGCGCAAGTTTGCGGAGGCGTTGCCGACGCTGCTGAAGCCAGCGCCGGTGCCGGCGGTGAACGCCATGGGACGCTGGGAGGGCGAAGGCGGCCACCCAGCCGCCGCGGTCGCGGCGCCTCCCGCCAAACCGTCCCAGGCGACGCTTCGCATCGACAACCAAGACTGCGTGCTGCATCACGGCTCGGTCGTCATTGCCGCGATCACGAGCTGCACCAACACGTCCAATCCCTCGGTCATGGTCGCCGCGGGCCTGATGGCCAAGAAAGCCGTCGAGCTGGGTCTGCGCAGCAAGCCATGGGTGAAGACGAGTCTCGCGCCAGGCTCCAAGGTGGTGACCGATTACCTCGAGCAGGCGGGCCTGATGAAGCCGCTCGAGACGCTCCGCTTCCATCTGGTCGGCTACGGGTGCACGACCTGTATCGGCAATTCCGGGCCGCTGCCGGAAGTCGTATCGAACGCCATCGCCGAATGCGACCTGGTCGTCTGCTCCGTCCTGTCGGGCAATCGCAACTTCGAGGGCCGGATCCAGCAGGAAGTCCGCGCCAACTACCTGGCGTCGCCACCGCTAGTTGTCGCATACGCGCTCGCCGGCCGCATCGACATCGAATTCCATGACGAGCCGCTGGGTGTCGGCATGAACGGCCCGGTGTTCCTCCGGGACATCTGGCCGACGACGAAGGAAGTCGCCGACGTCATCGCCCGCTCGATTCAATCGGGGATGTTTCGCAAGAGCTACGCGCAGGTGTTCGACGGCGATGAGCGCTGGCGCGGCTTGCCGGTGCCGGAAGGCGATCGCTTCGCGTGGGAGCCAACGTCCACATACATCCGCCGAGCACCATACTTCGACGGTATGCCGGTCGAGCCCGCGCCGGTGCGCGACATCCGCGGCGCGCGCGTGCTCTGCCTTTTGGGAGACAGCATCACGACCGATCACATCTCTCCCGCGGGATCGATTCGCAAGACGAGTCCCGCCGGTCAGTATCTCGTCAGTCACGGCGTGCAGCCGCTCGACTTCAACTCCTATGGCTCACGCCGCGGCAATCACGAAGTGATGGTCCGCGGTACCTTCGCCAACGTGCGACTCAAGAACGTCCTCGCTCCGGGCACCGAAGGACCGTTCACGGTCCACCTCCCGGATGGTGAGGGGATGACGATCTTCGACGCGTCGCTCAAGTACGCTGCTGAGGGTACACCGCTGATTGTCCTCGCGGGAAAAGAGTACGGCGCGGGGTCGTCACGCGACTGGGCGGCGAAGGGCCCGCGACTCCTGGGTGTGCGCGCCGTCATCGCCGAGAGCTTCGAGCGCATCCATCGCTCGAACCTGGTCGGGATGGGGATTCTACCGCTGCAGTTCGCGCCGGGTCAGACTGCCGGCACACTCGGCCTCACGGGAAAAGAACGCTTCGACATTCCCGGCCTGAGTGAGATGCCGAAGGAGCTGACCGTCACCGCGACGTCCGACGACGGCAAGGCCACGAGCTTCAAGGTGGTGGTGCGGATCGATACACCGCAGGAGCTGCAGTACTACATGCACGGCGGGATTCTGGAGTACGTGCTGCGCCAGCTTGCTGGAAAGAGCTAGATCGCGTTCAGGAACGCATCGAGCTCGGCCGGTGGGACCGCACCGACTCGACGCGCCACCTCTTTCCCGTCGCGAAATGCAATCAGCGTCGGAATCCCCCGCACTCCAAAGCGCTGTTGCGTGACAGGATTGCGATCGGTGTCGAGCTTCAGCACCAGCAGCTCGCCCGCCCGGCGGTGCGCGATGTCATCCAGCAGCGGAGCCATCACCTTGCACGGGCCACACCAATCGGCATAGAAGTCGACCACCACTGGCACTGTGGTATCAGTCGTGACTTGCGCGAAGTTCGCGTCCGCGACCGCGAGCGGCCGGTCGAGCAAGATCGGCCTGCCGCAGTTGCCGCATTTGGGGCGATCGGCCACGCGTTCCATGTTCACGCGGTTCAGCGTCTCGCAGAACGGGCAGGCGACGGTGGCCTTACGAGTCTCCATGGGTGAGTAAACCTAGACACTGAAGCCTTGTTCCTGCCACCGCACGGAAGATGAAGACGCTTTCACCACCGGTTGCAACCTCGTTCAACTTCCCCGCCCCACATTGTCCCGAAGCACACCACGGGAGCAGAGCAATGAGCAGCAAGAATGTGGGTTGGCGCGACGCCGGCCTTCGCGGCTTCATGGGTGGCCTGATGCTCCTGGCCTCGGCATCGCTCCAGGACCGGCCGCTCGTTGCGCTGGGCGTCGGCTTCATCGGGTTGATCTTCATCAGCACGGCCCTGTTCCGGATGTGCCCGTTATACACCGTGCTCCGGATCAGCAGCTGCTGAATCACCAAGTCAATCGCGCGTGGCGAGGGGCTACTCTACATCGCACGCCCCACGCCCAGCGCGTCCGCCACACGATTGATGTAGTTGAACCACGCGGTAATCAGCGTGATCTGCAGAATGCCCCGATCGTCGAATCCCACGCGCCGCAATGTTTCGTGATGGGCCGGCGTGATCCGTGTCGCGTCTCGCGTCACCTGCACTACGTAGTCCAGCATGACGCGGTCCTGCTCCGAGATCGGTGCCTTCGTGTAGTCGTTCTCGAGGGCGGCGATCAGCGTATCATCCAATGTGATCCGACGCAGAAACTCTGCGTGGGATTCGATTCAGTAGCGACACCGGTTCGTGACCGACACAATGGTCGTGATCATCTCATGCTGGCGGCGCGAGAGCGGCAATTCATCCGACATGAGCGACCCGAACGTGGCAAACGCGTGATACAGCGCGTCGGGGATGAGACTGTGGGAGGCCACGATTCCCGACGTCCCGTCCGGCGTCGGGTGAACGGGGGTCGCGTATTCCTTCGGATAAAGCGCCTTTTGGGCTTCTACCGCCCGGCGCAGCTTCTCATCCGCTTCGGTGAGCGGAACGGTGCGAATCCACGTCATCAGATCCTACTGGTTCGAGAGTACGTGAGCGACGAAAGACGAGAAGATACACGGGCACACCGAGGGCGACGATCCCGACGCCCAGGGCCGCCCGCCCGGGATTGTGGCCGGCGAGCAAGAACAGCAGCACAACGACCAGGACCAGAAACAGGACCGGGGTGATTGGATAACCCCAGGTGCTGTAAGAGGCGGCAGGTGCGCGGCGGCGGATGCGGAACAGTCCGGCTACGGTCAAACCGACAAACAACACCGTCACGAAGACGAAGTAGGCGATGATCTGGTTGAACGTGCCCAGCGCCACGTAGAGTGAGGCGATTCCCGCCTGGATCGCGATAGCGCGCGCGGGCGTGCCGAACCGGGGATGGACCGCGGCAACCGCTTTGAAAAACACGCCGTCGCTGGCCATCGCGTAATAGACGCGCGGCAGCGCCATGAGGAGCCCGAGCAAGCTGCCGAGCACCGCGAGGATCACGATGCCCGCAAACACGCGTCCTCCGGCGGGACCGAACAGCGCTTCGCCGGCCTGCGCCGCGAAGGTCTCGCCCGACGTCACACGATCGAGTGGTACCAAATAGAGAAACACGGCGCTCGTCAGGATGTAGATGGCCGTGATGATCGCGACCCCAAGGGCGAGGGCGCGCGGCACGGTGCGCGCTGGATCACGCGCTTCCCCCGCCAGCTTGGAGATCTCCCACCACCCACCGAACGCGAAGAAGGCTCCCACCAGGGCCGGGGCGAGCGCGCCGGGAAGCGGATCGGAGCCGGCACGCTGCGCGACGAGCGGCACGAAGTTCGACCACTGGCCCGCCTGCATCACGAGCGCGAGCACAGCGATCAGGCCCAGCGCGCCGAGCTTGAGCGCCGTAAGCCACTGCATCAGTCCTGAGCCGAACCTCAGTCCCGCGACGTTGATCGCGGCGAGGAGAAGAACAGTTGCGATCGCGATGAGCTTGAGCGACGCGCCGGCCACGCCAACCGCGTATCCGACGTAGCTCGCGAGGCCGACCGCGAGGGCCGCCGTGATCCCGGGATCCATAACCAGCATGCATTTCCAGCCATACAAAAACGCCACCACCGGTCCGTACGCCTCTCGCAGGTAGATGTACCCACCGCCCGCTTCAGGCGCGCGCGCTGCCAGCTCGCCATAGCAGAGCGCGCCGCTCAGGGCCATGAAGCCCATCAGCAGCCACACAATCAGCAACCAGAAGGGAGAGCCCAGCGACCGCGCCATGCCGGCGGGCGTGAGAAAAATCCCGATCGCGATGACTTCGCCGACGACGAGGGCGGTGACAGCGAGGAGACCGAGTTGGCGACGCAGAGGCACGCGCCCAAAGCTCCGCGCGTGCCTCGTGCCCAGCAAGGGGGATGAAAGAAGGAGACGCCTACGGCGTAGCGGGCGTTCCGCGAATCATCTCCCGCACGCGCGCTGCCGTGCTAGGACTGAAGACCCGTAGGATGAGATAGAACGTGTAACCCATCGCGGCGAGTACCAGAACGCTCACCGTCAGGCCGATGAGCACGCCGAGTAGTCCCAGCGCGATCTTGAAAACAAGGAGAGCCACGAGCGCGAGCACCGCGAAACTCAAGATCTTCCGAATCATCGTACGCCTCCTGCTATCGCTTCGGTGGTTGTGACTTGCCGGGCGAACTCCCCCGCAAAAGCACGCAAGTCGTTCCAATCAGTGTACTCGTAATCTCGCGTCGTATCGGTGCCACCGCCTGCCTTTCCGACGATGCGTTTCATCATCAGACGCTTGAGCCATCCGTAGCGCGTGTAGCGTACAGCACCGGCGATCGGCTTGGCGATCGGTGGCCGCCAACCGGTGCGGGCGAAAAAGCGCTCGAGGATGTTGGCGACTTCCCGCCGTGTCTTGGCGTTTTGCTCGAGGACAGCCAGGCAGACGGAGAGAAATGCCGTCGGCATGTGGTTCAGCATGGCGGCATGCGTGCGCGCCCACCGTGCGACGGAGCGTTGGTAATCGCCGATGTGCACCGACGCCGCCACGATCACACCATCATAGCCCTCCGGGCTCAAGCGGTGGATCATGCCTGCCGAATCCACGATATCCACGCTGCACCGCAGCGCGCGTAAATCCTCGGCGAGCACTTGAGTGACCTTGGCGGTGTGGCCATCGGTCGTGCCGTAGACGATCAGAATGTGTGTCATGGGCTCGTCCCTTGTTCCCCGAAGGGCTCCCCAGATATCTCAGCCCACAGCGGCGGCTGAGTAGTGTGCGACGGCTTCGTGACCCTCCGGCTTCGGCACCGGCACCACGAGCACGGCACATGGCAGATTGTTGAGCAAATCTTCAGTCACGCTGCCGATGAGCAGACGATCGACCCAACCCTTCCCGTGCGAGCCCACGACGATGACGTCGGCGCGCCACGCCGCCGCCTCGTCCACGATCGTAGCCAACGGGACGCCTTCGCGAATGACTTTGCCCCGCTCGACGAGCGGAATGATGGGCCAGAGGTCGCGCTCCACGATCGCGCGCGACCAGTCGCGAGGAAGCTCCGCAATGGCCGGGGGCGGATCGATCACATGCAGCGCATGCAGCGGGCTTCCCAAGAGCCGCGCGAACGCGATCGCCTGGCGAATGGTCGGCAGCGCCGCGTACGAAGCATCCACCGCGACCATCACCCGGGGATGGATTGGCAGCTCACCGGCTGTGACGAGCAGCGGAACCGGGAGACGACGGACAACCCCTTGCACAGTGCTTCCGCCCAACCAGCGGCCGAGCTTCGAATGATGCTTCCCGCCGAGCACGAGCATCGTGGCGTCTGTCTCGTCGACCACCGCTTCGAGGACGTCAGCCGTGGCGCCCGTACTCACCACCATCGCGTCCACGACGGCGGGCGCGACGCAATCCTGGAGCGACGCGCGTAATTCGGCGCGCGCGCCAGCGAGCGCGGCCAGCTGCAGCGCCTCCGTGACGACGCCGGTCCCTGCCATCGCGAGCGACGCGTTCACGTCGTCGATCGCGTACACCAGCCGGCACGGCACGTCGGCGGCCCGGGCCAGCATCCATGCAACGGACGCCGCCGATGCACTCTCAGTCGAGCCGTCCACGCCTACAACGATCGGTTGCGCTGTCATCGGATCCTCCTCAGTGGATGGCGAGCTGGTGCTGCCGCCGTTCGGATCGTGCAGCCGCTGCGATGCCCACCGGCGCCACGAGGAGCGACGTTGGCAGGTGATTGATGAGACGCTCAGTGACACTGCCCAGGAGTACACGCTGCGCCCAGCCCTTGCCGTGCGAGCCGACCACCACAACGTCCGCCTGCCACTCGCTGGCCTCACGCAATAGCGTATCGACCACCATGCCGTGCCGGACGAGTCTCTCGACGTCGGAGGTCTTCACCAGCGACCAGACATCCCGCTCGAGCGTCTCTTGCGCGAGCGCGTAGTACTCCGCGGGATCCATGGGTGGAATGCCAGGGAGATCCGGAAGCGGCTCGAAGACAGTCAGCATTCGCAGCTGCGCGCCAGCCAGTCGTGCAAACCGCTCCGCCAAACGGACCGTAGGACCGGCGGCCTTGGACAAGTCGGCCGCAACGAGAATGCGTCGCGGCGTGGCCGGCTCCCGGGCGGTGATGAGTACCGGCACTTCGGACGTCCGCACGACGTGCAGACTCGTGCTGCCGGCGAGCCACCGCTCCAGCGCCGTGTGATGCTTGCCGCCGAGGACCAGCAAACCTGGCCGGCTTTCCTCGACGACTTGCCGCAAGACCACCGCCGCCGGTCCAAACCGAACTTTCAACGTGTCGAGGACTCGATCCGACACAGTCCCCTTCAAGACCTGCTTGACTCGATCGCGCGAAACGGCCTGCTGAAGCAGTTGCATCTCGGCAACGCGTGGATCAGGGTTTACCGCGACCAGCGGCGCCCAGGCGTCGCGCACGGCGTGGATCAGCTCGCACCGCGCACCCGCCAGTTGGGCGATCCGCTCGCCCAGAACCGCGGCGCCCACCGCCGCCGGCGACGCGTCCACACCCACCACAATCGGTCCCCAGGCCATCGCGCGCTCCCTCGAGAGTACGCTTTCAAAATCAGGGAGCCTTCATGAAGGAACCTTGAGGATCAGGCGAAGGAACGTCACCTTTGTGGCCCATGGTCGACAAAGCGACGACGGCACTGGCCAAAGCGAGCTACGATCGCTGCTGCCAGGCCCCCGAATTTTTGCAGGTGTTCTATCGGAATTTCCTCGCCGCGTGCCCCGAGGCGGTGCCGCGCTTCGCGGGCACGAACTTCGATCAACAGACCAGGCTCCTACGCCACGCGATCGGGCTTCTGCTCATCTTCCCGAATCAGCCGAACAAGGAGCCAAACCTTCTGGCGCGACTCGCTGAGCGCCACAGCCGGCGCGACCTGGACGTCGAGCCCGCGTTCTATCGTCCGTTCGTCGACGCGCTCATCGACACCGTCAAGCAATTCGACGGCAAGTACAGCCCGACTGTCGAAGCGGCGTGGCGCGAGACCGTCGCGCCGGGCGTCGAGTACATGAAGTCAAAGCACTAGAGGGATTTCGACTTCGAAGCGAGTGCTCTCTCCCGCCACACTCGACGCTCGTGCCACTCCTCCGTGCAGATGCGCGATCGACGCGACGAGCGCGAGGCCCAGGCCCGTGCCGCCGTCAGGGGTGCGCGTGCGGGCAGGATCGGAGCGATAGAACGGCTCGAACAGATGGGGCAAGTCGGCAGCGGCGATGCCGGGCCCCGTGTTCTCGACGGCCAGACGCACGCGGTTCCCGGAAATGGGTTCGAGCTGCACCTTGATCGTGCCACCCGCGGGCGTGAACTGCAGCGCGTTCTCGAGCAAGTGATCGACCAGGCGACCGATGAGCTCGGGATCGATCAGTACGCCCGATCGCGCGGCGCGCAACGAAGGATCGACCGCCAGATCACGCTCCTCGAAGCGACGGCGCAACCGCTCGAGCCTGTCGGCGACGAGTCGTTCGAAGTTCGTCGGGACCCGCCGAGCAGAGACGAGCCGCGCTTCGGCTCGCGTCACGAGCAGCAGATCTTCGCTCAGCTCGGTGAGCCGCTCGATTTCCTCGAGCCCGCTACGCAGCACGCGCTCGTATTCGCGTTGGGAGCGCGGGGCGCGAAGTGCAACCTCGATCTCGCCGCGCAGCGCGGTCAGTGGCGTGCGCAGCTCGTGGCTCACGTCCGCAGTCAGGCGCCGCTGCGCCGCAAACCCGCGCTCCAGCCGCTCGAGCATGCGGTTCAAGACCGCGACGAGCCCCTCGTATTCCTCGGTATCGGCGTGCGCAAGGATCCGCTGATCCAGCGTTCCCGCCTCGATGCGCATGGCCTGAGCGGTGATCTCGGTGACTGGGTGAACCGCCGAAGACGTGAAATGCCACGCGCCCATGAGCGTCGCGGCCGTGCCCGCCACCACGATGGACGCCAGCACCAGCAGCAAGTCACCGCGGAGGGCGTCAGGGGGGACGGACTCTTGCAGCGCGCGCGATGCCGCCCAATAAAAGGCGCCCGTGGCGAGGAGCAGTCCCGCAGCCATCGTTGCCGCAAACCGTAACGCCAGCGTGCGGCGCAGCGACCGCGTCACGCCTCGGCTCGATCAGGCGTCTGCAGCCGGAACCCCACGCCGCGGACCGTCTCGATCAACTCGTAGCCGAGCGCCTGCCGCAGTTTGCGCCGCAGGTTGCCGACATGCACGTCGACCACGTTGCTCTCGGGGTCGAAATGCATGTCCCAGACTTTTTCCAGCAGCTCGGTGCGACGGACGACCTCTTCGGGGTGCAGCAGGAAGTGCTGCAGTAAATGGAACTCTTTGGGGGTGAGATCCAGGCTCTTCCCGTCCACCCGCGCCTTGTGCTTCAGCCGGTCCAGCTCCACGGGCCCGTAGCGCAGGAGCTCGGTGCGGCCCGCGCCGCCACGCCGCACCAGCGCCCGCACCCGTGCGAGCAGCTCGTCGAACTTGAAGGGCTTGGTGAGGTAGTCGTCGGCGCCGGCATCGAGCCCGCGCACCACGTCCTCGGTGGTATCGCGGGCCGTCAGCATCAGGATCGGTGTGGCGCGCCCTTCCCGCCGGATCTCCGCGGCAAGCTGCAGCCCTGTCTTCTTGGGAAGCATGACGTCCAGCACGAGCAGGTCGTAATCGTAGACGTGCGCCAGCATCGTGCCCTGCTCGCCGTCGCCCGCGACGTCCACGACGTAGCCTTCTTCGCGCAGCCCCTGCTCGATGAACCCTGCGACCTTTCGGTCGTCTTCCACCACGAGAATCTTCATGAAGGCACGCTAGCAGCGGCGCGTTGAACCATTTCTAAAGGGGTCATGAAGGAATCTTTAGAATGAACGTGGCGCCACCGCCTGCCGTGTCTTCCACTGTAAGAGCGCCCCCAAGCGCCGCCGCCAGGCGGCGAGACACGGGCAGGCCCAGTCCGGTACCCAGCCCTGAATGAGGATCGAACCGCTCGAACGGCTCGAAGATGCGATCGCGCAGCTCGGCCGGGACGCCGGGTCCGTGGTCCATCACCGAGAATACCATGTGGCCTGCGGCCTCCTCCACGATCGTTTCCACGACCGCGCCTGCCGGACTGTGGCGGATGGCATTGGACAGCAAGTTGAGAAGGATTTGCTCGAGGCGTAGCGGATCAGTCCGAATCGTCTCCCGAGCCCCGTCAATGCGTGAAACGAGCCGCAGGCGCTTTGCGGTCGCGGTAGGCTCGCTGGCTGTCAGGGCGCGTTGCAGCGCGGTTCGCACCTCCACGTCGCGCATCACGGGGCGGACCTTGCCGGCGTCCAGCCGCATCAGGTCCAGGAAATTGTTGAGCAGCACGATCGTGTGATCGGCTGCTTCGTACACTTCCCGTGCGGCCTGCTCGGCCGTCTCCGGTGATTTCCGCCGCACCAGCCGCTCCGCCCAGCCGAACACTCCTGTGAGCGCGTTGCGCAGCTCGTGATTCATCATCGCGAAGAAGAGGTCGCGCTGGCGTTGCATCGTTCGGATCTGCCCCAGCAATTGCTCGGATTCTCCGTACAGGCGCGCGTTCTCGATGGCCACTGCCGCCTGAGATGCGAGCAGGACCGCGATAGCCTCGTCTTCGTCATCGAACTCGCTGGCGCCGATCTTCTCGGTCAGATACAGATTGCCGAACACGCCGCCGCGGCCGGTCACGGGAACGCCGAGAAACGACTTCATCGGCGGATGATTGGGAGGGAAACCGTAACGGTTCGGATGGCGGTTCAGGTCCGCAGTGCGAATTGGCTTCGCTTCGCGGATCACGTGACCGAGGAGGCCACGCCCGCGAGGCAAGTCGCCGATGCCGCGACGCGCGTCATCATCGATTCCGGACGTCACGAACTGCACGAGCGACTCGCGATCCTCTCCCAGGACGCCAAGCGCGGCGTACTGCGCTCCGACGACGTCGCGCGCGGCGTCCACGACTTGCTGCAACACATGGTCGAGAGCGTGCCGCGAGAAGATCGCCACGCCGGCCGCCAGCAGGCGCTCGAATCGCTCCCGTATGCGGGTCGCTTCGAGTTGTGGGGTCACGGGATCACCCGTCAAAATGCTTCAGGGCGCCTACAGTGACAATTCACCATTTGGGCAGCATTCTTACGGGGACAGCGCGCGCCGCCGTCACGCGCAACGTTGCATTCCTCACTCATGAGGTGCCTATGTTGCGCTTCAAGCCGATCCCCATCCTGCTCTTGCCCTTTGCGCTCGGCGCCTGTGGCGCCTCCCGATCTCCAGTCCCCCTCGTTGGCGCATCCAGCGACGTCTCGGCGCTCGCTGGCGAGTGGGTCGGCGACTACAGCAGCGCGGAATCCGGCCGGAGCGGGAGCATCAATTTCACGCTCAAAGCTGCGACCGACTCGGCCTTCGGCGATGTGATCATGGTTCCAGTGGGCCTCGGCCGGCCGCTCCAGCCATGGCGCGGTGGTGAGAACATCACGGGCGCCGCGCAGTCGCCGACAACTTCGGTGCTCACCATCCGCTTCGTGCGGGTCGAGCAAGGACACGTGAGCGGCACGCTCGATCCCTACGCGGATCCGCAGACCGGGGCTCGGCTGCTTACCACGTTTAGTGGCGAACTGAAGGGCAATACAATCGCCGGCACATATACGACCAGGCTGCCGTCCGGCGATACTCAGACGGGCCGTTGGTCCGTGCAGCGGCGCTAGCGAACTAGACTTTCGCGGTCGCCACCGCGCCGACGATATCCGTCTGGGAGATGACGCCCACCAACGCCCCCTCGTACTCGAGGAAAAGGCGCTGCACGTTGAGGTACAGCATCTCCCGAGCGGCCTGCCGCACGTCGACGTCGGGCTCGATCGTCACCGGCCAGGGCGCCATTATCTCGAGGACGCACGTGTCCTCAAGCCGCTCGGTCTCGGCCTTGAGGATCTCGCGGGTCGAGACCACGCCGACCGCCCGGCCGTAGCGGTCTAGGACCGGCAGGGCCGACACCTGAGCTTCGGTGAGATCGACGACCGCGTCTGCGATCGTCGAGTCGGCGCTGATTGTCTTGAGATTCGTTTGCATCAGCTCGGCGACTTTCATGAGTCCTCCGTTATTGGGCCCTGAACATTCCCACCGCCCCCTTGGTCGCATCCGCGAATGCGTGACTGACGAAGGGATAGGTTCCCGCTTCGACCAGGTGGGCTTCGAAAATGGCGCCACCACCCACCGGGACCGTCACCGTTTGCACACCTTCGAGCGGGTGGGCGAGCGACCCATCGATGTACACGCGATCGAAAATCGCGCCGACCACGTGGAACGCTGAAAACCGGTTCGGACCCGCGTTCACGACGTACAGTCGCAGGGGCTCGCCGACTCGCACCTGAATGGGATGATGTGCGTACTCTGCTTCGCGGCCGTTGAACACCACGTAATCCGGCGCCAGGCCGAGCAGCTTTTCCCAGTCGATCGTCCGCGTGGAATCGCGGAGCGTCTTGGTATAGAACTCGCTCTGTACGAACACGAACTCCTTCGCGGCCGGCCGGCCCTGACGTGGATCGACGATAATCGCGCCGTACATGCCGTTCGCGATGTGGAGCGCCACCGGAGCGGTCCCGCAGTGATACATGAACGCGCCCGGCACACGCGCGACGAAGCGGTAATGGAGCGAGTCGTGCGGCATGAGATTCACATACGCTCGGCTCGGCGCGATTTCCGCGGCGTGAAAGTCGAGGCTGTGGGGCATCGGCGCCTCATTCACGAGCGTGAAGTCCACGGTGTCACCTTGGGTAACGCGGAGTACCGGACCCGGCACGCGGCCGTCGAACGTCCAGGCATCGTACGTCACGCCTTCGGCGATGGGGATCTTCGCGTGCTTGATCGCGACGCGCAGGTGGTGTACGCGGCTGGTCGAGCGCGGCGGAGCAGCCGGGTCGATGGGTGCCGGCGCAGCGGCCGTGCCGATCGGCGCTTCACCGTGCGACACATCGGCGGGCGCGTTTGTCGGCGGCCCCTCGACGCGCTGCGGTGGCTGATTCTCCCGGCAAGCGAGACTCACCATGGCCGTGACAAGACCTGCGACTATGAGGCTCCGACGCATCAGCAGCTCCGTTCGTTGGTGCGCGGAGCTTAGCTGGCGACCCCTCGCGTCTTCATGAAGGCTTCGTGACGGAATCTTTAGATTCGCGGGCGACCGTCGGAGTCGCAAACTCGGGACGCTGAACGGGTTCGAGCCCGAGATACTCGCGGGCGCGGTTCAGCGCGTCGTCGATGTTGCCGTGGATGTTGTCTTCCGTGAGCTCGTCGTACAGTCCCGACCGGTCGAGTGCGACTACCGGCTGCGCGTGCACGTCGGACAAAATCACCAGCATCCCTTCTTTGCGGCTGCGGTGCACCAGCTCGCGCAGCGCGTGTAGGCCCGTCGAGTCGATGGCCGGTACATGCCGCATGCGGATGATCAACACCTTGGGCTTGCCGGCGATGCGCCCCACCCGATCCTTGAACATCTCGGCGGCGCCGAAGAAGAACGGCCCCGTGATCTCGTAAACCTGCACGCCCTGTGGGATGACCCTCCGGAGCACCGCGTTGGGATCGCGTTCGAAGTCGTCCACCGGGTCGGCGAACTCGTGCGTCAACACGCTGATGTTCGTCACCTCCGCCATCCGCCGCATGAAGAGGAAGGCGGCGAGGACGATGCCGACCTCGATGGCGACCGTGAGATCAACGAGGACCGTCAGCAGGAAGGTCGTGAGCAGCACGGCGACGTCGCTCTTCGGCGCGCGAAACTCGGAGATGAACGTCCGCCACTCGCTCATGTGGAACGCCACGACCACCAGGATCGCGGCCAGCGTTGCCAGCGGGATGAGCGCGGCCCAGCGGCCAAAGAACAGGGTGATCAAAAGCAGGGTAACGGCATGCGTCATCCCGGCCACCGGTGTGCGCCCGCCGTTCTTGACGTTCGTCGCCGTGCGGGCGATCGCGCCGGTCGCCGGCATGCCGCCGAACAGCGGCGACGCGATATTCGCCACACCCTGCGCCACGAGCTCCATGTTCGAGCGATGGCGTCCTCCGATCATGCCGTCCGCGACGACGGCCGAGAGCAGCGATTCGACCGCGGCGAGCAACGCGATCGTAAAAGCCGGTCCGGCGAGCGCCTGGAAGATCGGAATCGAAAGATGCGGGATGCTCGGCTGCGGGAGCCCGGCGTGAATCGCGCCGAACCGCGCCCCAATCGTCTCGACCGGCAGGTGGAGCAGCTGCGCGAGGGCCGTGGTGACGATCAGCGCGACAAACGGGCCCGGTATCCGCGTCGAGATCCTCGGCCAGACAGTGATGATCGCCAACGTAGCAACCGCCACCACAAGGGCCCATGGGTTGACCGTATCGAATGCGTGGACGTACGCGTCCCATTTCGGTAAGAACGCCGAGGGCACCGACTGCATCTCGAGACCGAGCAGGTCGCGGATCTGGCTCGAGAAGATGATCAGCGCGATGCCGCTCGTGAACCCGATGGTCACTGGATACGGGATGAACTTGATCGCGGCGCCGAGGCGGAGCAGGCCGAAGGCGACGAGGATGAAGCCGGCCATGAGCGTGGCGATGACCAGCCCGTCGACGCCGTGCTGCTGCACGATTCCCGACACGATCACGACGAACGCGCCCGTCGGCCCGCCGATCTGGACGCGTGACCCGCCCAGCAGCGAGATCAGAAAACCGGCGACGATGGCCGTGTAGAGCCCGCGCTCGGGACTGAGCCCGCTCGCGATCGCGAACGCAATCGCGAGCGGCAACGCGACGATGCCGACGATGACGCCGGCAACCAGGTCCCCGGTGAATTGCTCCCGGTTGTAGTCCTGGATGGTGGTGAAAAACTTGGGGACGAGCACGGCGCCGAGAAGATACTAAATTCGCGCATGCATTCCATATCTGCCCTCGCGCTGTTGCTCACGCTGCAGCAGCCACTGCCATCCGATTCCGCTGTCAGAGCACTGCTCGAGTCACGGGTGAAGACGTTTCCCGACACCGGAAGGCATGGTGAGGGGATCGTGGTGGGACTGTTGGACCCCTCCGGCCCGCGACGGATCATCGCGGTAGGCGTCGATCAGGCCGCCGTGTTCGAGATCGGCTCGATCACAAAAACGTTCACCGCATCGATCCTGGCGGATATGGTGGACCACGGGGAAGTGCGACTCGACGATCCGGTCGCGAAGTACTTGCCGCCGTCGGTCCGTGTGCCTTCGCGCAACGGCAAGCAGATCACGCTGCTCGATCTGGCCACGCAGTCCTCCGGCCTGCCGCGGATGCCCTCGAACTTCACGCCCAAGGATTCGCTGAATCCGTACGCCGATTACACCGTGCCGCAGATGTACGCGTTCCTGTCGAGCTATGAGCTCACGCGCGACGTCGGTGCGGAATACGAGTACTCGAACCTCGGCGTGGGCCTGCTGGGCCACGCGCTCGCCCTGAAAGCGGGGACGAGTTACGAGGCGTTAGTCCGCCAGCGGATTCTCGGGCCGCTCGGCATGCGCGAGACGGCGATTACACTCACGCCGGCGCTGCGCGCGCGGCTCGCCCCTGGCCACGAAATTGACGGCAGGGTCGTACCGAACTGGGACCTTCCCACGTTCGCGGGCGCGGGCGCCCTGCGCTCGACGGTACGCGACATGTCACCTATCTCGCAGCGAATCTCGATACACTGGCGGGGCCGCTCGCCCGCGCCATGCGTGACGCGCACACGGCACGGCGCAATGCCGGAAACGCGGGGATGCGGATCGGCCTCGCCTGGCACATGCTCGCGCGGCCCATCGGCGGCATCGTGTGGCACAACGGCGGGACCGGCGGCTACCGGTCGTTCACTGGCTTCGATTCAGCTCGGCGGATCGGCGTGGTGGTGTTGTCCAACCTGAATTCCAGTGTCGACGACATCGGCTTTCATCTGCTCGACGAGACGTTCCCGCTGCGGCCGCCACCACAGCAGCACACCGAAGTCGCGGTCGATTCGCTGGTGTTGGCTCGGTATGTGGGGGAGTACGAGCTGGCGCCGGCGTTTCATATCACGGTCACGCGCGTGGGCGCCCACCTGTTTCTGCAGGCGACCGCGCAGCCGCGGTTTCCGGTCTTCGCCGAATCGGATTCGATGTTCTTCCTGAAAGTGGTGGACGCGCAGCTGACGTTCCGGCCGGATGGCCTCGTGCTGCACCAGAACGGACAGCAGATCCCGGGACGAAAGCTGCATTAGACGGGCAGTCTTAGAGCGCGATCCTCACCAGGTGCGCGCCCGCGCCGAGGACGCCGGCCAGGCCAGCGCGGATGGAGTCAGGCGCGCCCACGAAGTCGAGCAAGACTTGACGCTGATCGCCTGTGAGGAAGAGCGGCGCGCCGATAGGGGTAATCGTGGGCCCTTCGCCCTGCGGTACGACGCTCCCCCCCACCTTCGCGAACGGCACGCCGTTGAGCGAAACAATCTCATCCCACGATCTGAACGTGTTGAACCAGCCGACGGAGCCCTTCAACTCGGCGCTCCCGGAAACGTGCTGGACCGAGAGATCGAGGTCGTCACCGTATGTGTCCACCCCCATCTCCGCGGCATGGTGCAGCACTGCGTGTAGGTTCGCCGCGGTATCGTCGATCTGTAGCGTGGCAATCGTGGTGTTCACGTTGGAGCCTGGCTCTCCGGTCACGTGGAAGTCCAGGCGCTGCTGTCCATCGCTCATGAAGCCCGCCGCGCTCGCCACCCACTCCGCGTCCGTCACGTTGTGACTGATGGTGTAATCGACCAACGCCGTACCGCCGCCCGGACCGGTCGCAACGCCACGCACCGCCATCGTACCTGGCGCGCTGACGTCGAACAGGTCGAGCTGCCCGATGGCCGCGGCCGGGCACGCGATCGACCCGTCCGGAGCACGCTGGTAGAGCACGACCAGAACCCCCGTGGCCGGGGCACCGGAGTCCCCGCTCACGGCGTACCGCTGCGACGCGCAGCTGAACGTGAATGTCTTCCCCAGCAACGAATCAGGAATGAGTGGCGCGCCCGCAATCGGCGCGGGTAATGGCCCCGCAAACCGAGAGATCCCGAGTGATCGAACGAGCGGCGACGCGAAAACGGTGTTGACGACGGCGAGGCTGGAGCCGAGCCCGCTCAAGTCGCTGAGAGGGCCGGTTGACTCGCCGCACCCCGCGGCGGCGAGCACCAGCGCAATCCAGGTGATTAGTCTCATGAGGGTCGATCCTTGCTTCCTCTACTACCCTCGCCAGTCTGGAGCGCGTCACAGCGGGTTCTTCTCAGTTCGGCTCGGGCGCGTCGAGCACTTCGCGCACCTTTCGAGCGAGCACTTCGGGTGTGAAGGGCTTCTGTAGGAAGCAGCTCCCAGCTCGAGGAGGCCGTGCTGGCGAATGGCCTCGCCGCCACCTGCGGCGAGCAGTGGAATACTCGTAGCAGCGTTGGCGAGGAACGCCCCCAGAAGAACAGCGGGCCAATACCGCAGCCCAAACAGTGCCAATGCCGCAATGGCAAGTCCCGTCGGATCACTATCCGGCTGGAGAGGCGCCGGTCGTATTCCTTCCGATCTCCTGTGGGTTGCGGGTCATTTGTCAGGACACTATCGCGTCCGCTTCGATCCGTTTGTAGGGAGTCGAACCTAATTACCGACCGGCCGCGGGGCCCGCAGCTCAACCGACCGTGGCTCGACCGCCGGCAGCTTCTGCGCCTTGAGCGCCGCGTTCACGCCCGGCAAGCCATCCCGTAGCGCAGCCTGGGCAGCCACGAGGTGCCGCTGCAGCTCCGGGGCGAACAACGCGAACACGTCGTAGACCTGCCGCGGCGGCCTGCCGTCAGCCGACTCCGCCATCCCGCTCAGCGCGCTGAGCCGCTCCGTCACCCGCTGCGCGTACACCAGCTCGTCCTCCACATCCTGCTGACGGATCTGGTACAGGGAGTCCTCGATCGCGGCGAATCGGTCCCCGAGAGCGCGGGCCCGCGTGCGGACTCCACCGGTGAGACTCTGTGACCGGTCCTCGAGCTGGGCGCGTGCATTCCGTAAGGTCATGATGGTCGTCGTCGCGGCGTTGACCGTGTCCCGCAATTGCTTGAGGAACCGGAACTGCTCGGCCATGTCGCTGAGCCCGGCATGACCTCGCGGGTCGGCGCGCACCTGCAACGGCTGGACGTACTCCTTCCCCCCGACGCGCAGTCGCACGCGATAAACCCCCGGCAGCACCATCGGACCTTGAGTAGAGACGCCGCGCATACCCCAGAATTCCGCGGGGCCCGGGATCCGCAGATTCCAGGCGAACAGGTTGAGTCCTGCCTTGGCCGGCACGCGCGGTGCCGACGTGGGCCGGCGCGGCCACGGCTTGTCCGCGTCCTTAAGTGTGTCGCCGAGGATGGAATCGACTTTCACACTGTCGGTCACGCCGGCGTGGTGGAGACTGTCGGTGCGCGCGTGCTTCACGCTGTCGGCGCGCAGGCTGTCGGCATGGGTGGCCGAGTCCTGGGCACTCGAGAACGAGCGGATTACCTGGCCCGCGGAGTCGAGGACGTCGAGTGTCACTGACGCGCCGCCACTCTTGAGCCAGTAATAGAGCACCGCACCGCTCGGCGGATTCTTGCCGACCGGGTGCGCCGCGTTCTCCCCGAAGCCGAAGCCGCCGCCCCAGTCCACTCGGTACGCATCCCGAGGCCGGTACAGGTGGGCGTCGGCCGCCGTAATCGAGTCCGCGAGCTGCCGGAGTGGCGAGATGTCATCGAGGATCCAGAACGACCGGCCGTGCGTCGCCGCGATCAGGTCGCCCTCTTTGATCGCGAGGTCGTGCACCGGCACGGGCGGCAGGTTGCGCTGGAGCGACTGCCAGTGCCCTCCGCCGTCGAACGACACATACACGCCGCGCTCGGTGCTCGCGAACAGCAGGTCCCGCCGCTCCGGGTCTTCGCGCACCGACCGCGCCCACTCGGTCTGAGGGATCCCGTTGACGATTTTCGTCCAGGTGCGGCCGTAGTCGGTGGTCCTGTAGATGTAGGGCGCGGGGTCCTCAAGTTGATAACGGTTGGCGGCGACGTACGCCGTCCCCGCCGCGTGTGGCGACGCCTCGATGATCGAGATCCGGGTGAACGGCTTCACGTCGGGCGGCGTCACGTTTGTCCAGGTCCGGCCGCCGTCTTGCGACAGGTTGATGAGCCCATCGTCCGAGCCCGTCCAGATCACGCCACGCGTGACCGGCGACTCCGCGAGCGCGAAGATCGTCGCATAGTACTCAGCAGTCGTCTGATCCAGTGTGATCGGCCCGCCGGAGGGGCCGAGGGTCGCTGGATCGTGGCGCGTCACGTCGGGAGACATCGCGCTCCAGCTCTGGCCATCGTCGTGCGATACGAACAGCACGTTCGCCCCGATGTAGAGCGTGTTGGCGTCATGCGGCGAGACGACGAGCGGCGCCGTCCACTGGAAGCGATACTTCCCTTCGCCCGCGGCGTGCCCATCGGGTGAATCGGGCCACGGATTCACGATGCGCCAGATGCCGGTTCGGTGATCGACGCGCGCGAGGAACCCCGAGTTGTCGCCGCCGAACGTCACGTCGGGCGTGTCGGGGCGGGCCTGGATGTAACCCGACTCTCCCGACACGTCGTACCATTGCGAGCGATCGATCCCGCCCGGCCAGCGGCTCGGCCCGCACACGCCGGAGTTGTCCTGCTGCGCGCCGCACACGTGATACGGGAAATGGTTCGTCGAGGCCACATGGTAGAACTGCGCGGTCGCAAAATCCTGATCGCTCCAGGTCTTGCCGCCGTTGAACGACACCGTGGCACCCCCGTCGTCGCCCAGGATCATGCGCTGGGGATCGTTGGGCGCGATCCACAGCGCGTGGGTGTCGCCGTGGAGCACGTCGAGCTGCCGGAACGTCCGGCCGCCGTCGCGCGACTTGTAGAAGATGACGTTGGTCGCGTAGACCACTTCCGAATCCTTGGGGTCAGCAGTCAGCTTCATGTAGTACCAGGCGCGCACCCGTAGCTTGTGATCGTGGTTGAGCCATTTCCATGTGGCTCCGCCGTCGTCGGAGCGGTAGACGCCCCCCGAGTCGGCCTCGATGAGCGCCCAGATCCGCGATGTCTTGGCCGGCGAGACGGCAAGCCCGATGTTGCCGAGCAGGCCGCGCGGCAGGCCGGGGTTCTTTGTCAGCTCCTGCCAGTGGGCGCCGCCGTCGGTTGTCTTGAAGATCCCGCCGCCTTTGCCTCCGGAGACCAGCTTCCACGGAAAGCGCTGCGCCTGCCAGAACGCCGCGTAGAGGACGTCGGGATTCGCAGGATCCATCGCGAGGTCGGAGGCGCCGGTGGAGTCATTGCGTGCCAGGACCTTGGTCCACGTCTTCCCGCCGTCGGCGGATTTGTAGATCCCCCGCTCGGCGTTGGGGCCGAAGACGTGACCCTGCGCGGCCACGTACACGACGTCGGGATTTGTCGGGTTGACCCGGATGCGGGAGATGTGCTGCGTCGCCGCGAGCCCCAGCGCGGTCCACGTCCGGCCGCCGTCCGTCGTTTTGTAGACGCCTGAACCCGGCGACACGTTGCCGCGGATCGCAAACTCGCCTGTCCCGACGTAGACGATGTCCGGGTTAGACTCGCTCACGCCGATCGCGCCGATCGTGCCACCGAAATACTTGTCGCTCATTGGCAGCCATGCCTGCCCGCCGTCGTTGCTCTTGAACACGCCGCCGCCGGTCGTGCCCATCCAGAACTCGTTGGGGCGCGCGGCCGAGCCCGCGACGGCCACCGTGCGGCCGCCGCGGAAGATCCCGATCTCACGCCATCTCAGCGCGGCGAAGACGGTCGAGTCGTAGGCGGTTGGCGACTGGGCGTTGAGCGTGGAAGCAGCGAGGGAGTACAGCACGAGCACGCGGAGCGACGGCACGGCGAGCCTCCAGGGTGGAGTCGAGAGAGGCGCCGGTCGGAATCGAACCGACGAATCGAGGTTTTGCAGACCTCTGCCTTACCACTTGGCTACGGCGCCGTCGGGGAGTAAAGTCGCCGGGCGCCTCATGTTTCTCAACCCCTTATCTGACCGGGGAGCGCAAGCTAGGACGGGTGGTGGCGTTTTTGGTGGCAGTGTTTTGTCGGTAAAAGGTGTGGCTCAAGGTCTCCGTTTCGGGTATTATGGAACGCCCTTGTCCGAGCGTCGCGACGTCTTCCGCAATCTGGTGGGGGTGGGCATTTACACCCGCGCCGAGGCCGCCCGACTTCTGGGACTCTCTCCCAGTCGGGTGGCAAGCTGGGTTCGTGGGTATCGCTATACGTGGGGACCCAAGGAGCGCCGAAAGCATGGCCGTCAGCCCGCGGTGATCCAGACGGACCTCCCGATCGTCGATAGCACCATCGCCGTTTCCTTCCTCGAGTTGATGGAACTGAAGGTAGTTCGGCGGTTCCGCAGCGAGGGAATTCCACTCCAGACAGTGCGGGTAGCATGGCAGCACGCCGCTCGCGCGTTTGACACGAAGCACCCGTTTGCGGATCGACGCGTGTTCACCGATCGAGACAGGATCTTCATGGCGGTCGAGGATGATCGACAAGCAGTCCCTCAGCTGGTCCTGGAGATCTCAAGCCGACAGCGGCCATTCCAGCTTGTCGCGGGGCCGATCTTCGCCGAGTCATTGCAAGAGGTGGAGTTCGACGACGAGACGAACCTCGTGAGGCAGTGGTGGCCCCTCGGCCGGGACATCCCGATCGTGCTTGATCCCCGGATCGCGTTTGGCGCGCCCGTGGTCGCAGGAACCCGGATTCCGACCTCTACGCTTGCCCTCTACACTATCGGGAACAGTGTGCCGGCCGTCGCCGACGCTTTCAACCTCGAGCTAAGTCACGTCGATGCTGCGGTAGGATTCGAAGCTGAGCTCGCCCTGGCAGCTTGAGGTTTGTTCTCGACGCAACATTCTCACCGAAGCTCGCCGAGGCTCTAAGGGCTCTTTCTGAGGACGACGCGGAATTCGAATACGCGCCGACGCTCTTCGGTGCAGCAGCCGATGACAGCACAATCTTCCAAGGAGTCAGCGCCCGCCAGGCGTTTCTCATCACTCTAGACACCAAGATGACGAAGCGTCCTCAGCAGCGAGCGGCCATGTTAGCGGCTGGGATCGGAGTATTTGTCTTCACGGGTCGCAGCCTGCCCCAGCGGACCTTCCGCGAGATCGCGGCAACGGTGCTGGCCGTGACTGACGGGATCGTACGCAAAGCCGGCGAGACGGAGCGGCCGTTCATTTGGGGCATTTCCGACCAGCGGAAGTTCGACCGCCTCGACGAGTAAAGAGGATGAGGCCCGACTACGATACGTCGAGACGCCTAAGCCCTTGTCGAGCGAGCCCCACCCGCTCATTTCGCTCACGATCTAAGTCCCCTGTCAAACTCCCTGCCACCCTCGCCGCATCCTCCGCGAAGTACGCTTCAGGCGCGTGCTTCATGTACCGCATCGCCATCGCGACGGTCGAGTGCCCCAGAAGCTTCTGGATTCGGGGGATCGGAACCCCGGACTGCGCGGCGTGGACCGCGAAGGTGTGCCGTAGGTCATGGAGTGTGACCTTCTGAAGTCCCGCAGAACGGCACGCGCGGGAGAACACACGACGAGCGGCCCGGTAGTCGTTGAACGCCGCTGCGAAGATTAGATCGTTCGGACCGATCGGGTACCGAGCGAAATGGTCGGCGAGGAGACGTGCCAAGGGCTCTGGAATCGGCACGTCCCGCACGCTCCCGGCGGTCTTCAATCGGCGTGACTCGTCGTGGACCGTGATCCGTCGTTCGGCGAGCCGCACGTCGCCACCCCGCAGCCCCTGCGCCTCGCCGATCCGCAACCCGGTAAACGCAAGCGTTGCGAATAGGGGCCACCACTCCCGCGGGGCAGCGTCTTCGAGATCGCGCAGCTCCTCGGCTGACAGCCAGCGCTCTCTGCCCGCTGGCTCCCGCTCGCGTGGCAGCTTCAAACCAGGCACAGCAAGGTCTCGCTCCTCCGCGCACCACCGACGAAACGCCGATAACGCGCACAAGTCGCGATTGATCGTAGACCCCGCTGTCCCTTCCCTGTGCCGCGCGTCCCGGAACTCCGCGAGAAAGCCCTTGGTGATGTCCGCGAGCGTCGCATCCCGACCCCGCGGCAACACGCGGAACAGCCGCTGCCACGACTCCCGATAGCGGTACGCGGTCCGGGGGCTGAACGGACGGCGCGTCTTCGATGACAACGCGGATGGGCTCTCTAACCACTTCAGCCATTCATCCACCAATGGTCCCAAGATCGGACTAGCCACCTTGGCGACCCGCTGTTGGAGCGCGGCGGGGTCGCGTTGATAGTCCTCGTGGACATCCGTGAGAGCGAGTTTCCCCTCAGCGAGGAGACGCAGCACGTCGACCCGCCCTGCATCTCTGAGCCCGTGGAGCGTCCGCTCCATCGCGCCTGCGCGAGACTTGCTCCTGGTCCCAGTCGAAAATTTGAGCCGGGGAAGCCCGTGCCACCGAACTTCCACTACGTATCGTCTGCTCTCCGGTCGCCGGTAAATAGTCACTTGCTTCTCCTCCGCTCCTCGATAAGCGCCGCGATGTCCGACAACCGCCACCGCAGTGTGTGCGGCGCTAGTTGAACCGCGAGATGCCCAACCACGTCATAGACCCGCTTCGTAGGAATGGCGAGCAAGCGGCCGACCTCCACCGCAGTCACCAGCGACTCAAGGGTACTTACCGTCGCCGGCGCGCCCTCGAGCCTCAGTCCACGATTGTTCCGCTCGCTGACGCTCACGACGTCGTTCTCCTCCGTCGCTCCGCACCCGCGTTCCGCCGGAGTCGACCGCCCTTCCCGCCTTCCAGATATTCCCGGCGGAACCGCCGGAGCTCCACGAGCTGAATCATCGAGATGCCGTACTGCGTCGCGTCCTTCAGCAACCCGAGACGGACATAGCGATTCACCGCCATGACACTCTTGCCGAGAAAAGCGGCGGCCTCGATCTGCGAGAGGTAGCCACGAGGACCGACTTCCGTCACGTACTCTCGCGTGCGTACCCGGCGTACGAGCCGGATCCCGGCTTGAGGGCCGGGAGGATTCTCTTCGAGTACCCTGATGAGATCAGGGCGAGCACGTCCCATTGGGTGACCTTGAAAGTGTTATAGCTGTGATGTCATCTTATCGCTCGACCTGGGGCGTGTCAAGCGGATCGGGAGGTGTGACAGGCCGGCCCCCAAACGACTGACATCAGATCGTCCCGGTGCGATCCCGGCGAAATTGGCGGGAGAAATTTCAGTAGAAACGCCGGGTGACGAGCGGAGTAACGAGCGGCCTTACGAGCGGAGTAACGAGCGGTTTTTGTGCACGAAACGCATTCCAGAGAGGAGAGTCGTTATGCGGACACGGTCGCGTCGTGAGATCCCGGAGGCACTCCGCCGCCACAACGAGGAACGGCAGCGCGATCCAGAGGACGTGGTGAGGAGCCTCAGGAGGCATGTCCGAGTCGTCGTACTCTGGCGCCAGCGCGATGACGATCCTGAGCGGTGGATCTATCTCGAGCGGATGCTACCGGGTGAGTTCTCCTACGAGACCGTGAAGCAGCGGTGGGGCGGGGGCGCTTACCGCATCCGGTTGTTCGGCGTTTGGGACCGCGCACGTCGGCAGGAGAGGTACATCACTCAAGTGGCGTTCTGGATCTACCGCGGATTCCCTCCCACGCCGGCGCTTCGAGCTCGGTTGCGTGAAATGGTAAGACGGCCGTCGACCCGAGCTTGAGAGCTCTGCTGTTGTATTTGCAGCGGTTTGAGTCCCTGTCCGACGCTCAGGTCTGTTGCGCAATGCACAAAAACATGCGCTCTACCATCTGCTCGCGAAGCAAGGGGGATTATCCGGCGGCGCTTCGGTAAGTGCAGTTGCTTTGTTGATCGCACGTTCATTAGTCCACCTGCTCCAACAGCTGGAGATCCTTCTATGCGTACGAGGTGTATCGATGCTGCTCCTTTCGGGTAGCAGTGAACGCTTGGCGAATCCAAGTAAGCGGGCCCCCCTCTAGCGATTCAAACCGTATTCTGACTCGCTGCCCTTTCAGTGTGAGAATCCCGATAGCCTTGACGATCGTGTCCCCCTTGGACCAGACGGTTTCCTCAAAGTTCCCCTGTACGACCTGGCGAATAATCTCCCTGATTTCGTCGAGCGAGGAGAGATCTGTGAACGAGCCTCCCTCGCCGTCGATCTCTAGGGGAGTTGTCCTCCCGATACTCAAGTAGACCCTGGAGCCGTCTGGCTCTACGGCCGCGCTGATAGGAGCAGCTGAGTTGCGGGCCGGAGCAAGATGAACAAGCGTCAGACCACCCTCACCCGGCTCGTGCGTAACCTCTGCCGCCCCAGGGAACTCGGACGACACCTCTTCGAAAATCTGCAAGACAGCCAACGGTAGTGGGCTCGCATTTCTCATCAAGCGGTCATATCCTCTCCGACCACTCCGGGTTTCACAGCGCACGATGCGGCAAAACGTAGCAAGCCCATCCCGATCTCAGCGAAACAGGGGTATGTGAATCCTGTCTGCCCTGGTAAGGGGCCACCAGCCCGGCTGGCCATAACCGCCTATCACAATCCGGAAGACATCTCCGTTGTGCCAACCCCAACCCATTCGGATCCATCCCTTGTTCCAAGCACCTGTTGACCTTGCGAATACAGACGCTCCGCTCATGCTTTTAAGTGCAACGACCTCCGCGAGTGGTGCTTGTGTTAGCACCGATGCGACCGTCCCCGCAAGGTACTGGGGCGAGTCGTAACGAACGCAGTCCGCGCGGCAGCCGAGCGGGATTGCTTCTCTAAGAAGGTCGGTGATGCCAAGTGGCAAATCTCCCCAGCCGGCAGCGAAATCCCCGGCCTCCTGCCAGAAGTCGCGATCGTCGGGAGGTGTAACCTCCACGGGATCCATCATTTCCATGTCACCATAGGTGCAGTAACAGTCCGGCGCAAACTCCTGATACGTCGATCCGTCGGATCGTTGACATGTGTACATGGTTCCAGTCTGACTGTTGACGCTGGCAAACCCATCTTCTTCAACAACTACGCCACCATGCGAGCAGTCGTCACCGATGTCCAAGCCAAGTGGATCTGAGTTGTTCAGTGGGTCATCAAGAGCATACGCGTACGGATTGATTCCGCCCAGCAGTCCGATCGGATCCTCGCTCAGGAACCGCCCAGTCTTCGGCTCATACCATCGCGTGCGCATGAAGTAGATATCCTGCTCCGTGCCAAGCCAGAGCGAGCCCTTGAACCGCACTCGATTCAGTGTGTCGCCGCTGTCTCCCAGGTTTTGGCCCCAGGCATCGTAATCGAACAGCGACTGTATGGTGACGCTGGAATCGGTCAACCCGATCACATTCCCGAACCCGTCCCGGTGCGCGTAAAACGTCGCGTTTCCCGAAACGACCGCGTGAGGGATGTCGGTGTCGGTGTAGGAGTACTCAAGACGTTTCGCGGTGCCAGCCCCGTCGAGCTCAGCCAAGACGTTACCATGGTCCCAGACAAAATGAGAGCGAGGCGAACCGTTCACATCCTTACGAATGAGCTGGCTCTCGTTGTTATAGTAGAACGCGAGCGTCTTCCCGGCCGTGGTCATGCCAATGAGCCGAGACTCCGCAGACCAGGTGAAGTTCACCGTGTCCGAGCCGCACGCGCGTTGCGTGACGTTTCCGTCGAAGTCCGTCTGATAAATGCATCCGTCGAATTGCTGGATTCGATTGCCGGCTCCGTACTGACCGCCTCTGTCCCGCCGATTGCCAGCGGAGTCGTACGAGAAGGTCGCGCCGGCACCGACAACCCACTGACCACCACCAGATTCGTCGGCCACGCAGACGCTGCCGTTGTCATCCATTTCCGGATACCGTTGCCCGGCGCACGGCGGGGGAGGACCCTGCCAGGTTACCGCAAAGTCGCCAACCAGGCGCCCGAGCAAGTCATAGGTGTACTGCCGTCCTTCTTGTCCAGAGCCGAGGATCTGTTCGCGGATTTTCCCGGGGACAATGTAGTTCAGGTAGCGAGTCAGGGTCTCACCCCAAGCCGGGCCGCCAATCGTGACTGCGCCCTCGGCGTGCCCCGCGGTGATGCTGTTGTCGATCGTATTGCCGCCAGGGAGCGACAGGCTAGTGGGAAGCCCATCCCGGTTGCTCGTGATTTGAGTCGTGTCCGTCCCGAGCAAAATTGTTTTCAGAACTCCGGTACGATTATTCCAGAGATACTTCCGGTTCCGGAACGCGATTCCCGCCGCGGAGGGGATCACGCTGTCGAGCCACCCGACCGGCGTGTAGACGTACCGCCTAGTGTATACCTGACCCACCATCACCGTACTCAAGCGAATCGGTTGCCCGTGACGATTCAGGATCGCCGTATCCTGACTTATCGGATTCGTTGCCACGACAACCGTGTCGTTCGGATAACTCCAGGTTTCGGTGGTCGTGTTATCGCCGGATTTTTGCGTGGGACGATGAGCAGCGTCGTAGGCGAAAGTAATCACCTGCCCGCGCCGATTGATCCAGCGGCGCCACAGGCCGTCACGTGAGTACTTGTACAGATCCGAATGCCCCGTCGGATCGGTGCGTTGGGTAAGCCATCCCAGGGCATTATTCGTGAATCCGTAGACCTGGCCCTTGGGGTCAGTGACGCTGGTCAAGAACAGATTGTCATACCCGAACCGCGTGGCGACGGGATTGACGCCGTCGCGCAAGGAATCGACGCGATTGATTATCGAGTAGTACGTCGTCGTCGTCGCGAATCCCGGCCGTGATGTGCTGATTAGACGCCCATAGGTATCGTAGCCATAGGTCGTGGTGGAATCCTGGCTACGATTTCCATTCGTGCCGGAATACAACGATCGCTGGACAAGGTGATTCATCGCATCCAGCACTGAGTCGGGCCGACCGCGGGTATCGTAGTGGTAGCGCGTGACGGCTGAGTCGGACGTGCCACCGGCCAAACGTACCCACTCCGCCCGCCCATTGGCGCCGATGGACCGCCGGACGCCGCTCGAGTCACCGTCGATCCAGACGCTGTCCGCCTGCGCCCAGCCCGCGTAACGAATGTTCGTCGCCGGGAAGCCCGATTTCCTGATCCACGTCGGCAAGCCACTCGAATTGTACAGCGCGCTATCGACACCACCGCCCGGGTGTTTCACGCGGACGGGCATTCCATTGCCGTCGAACCAGGTAGAGTCCGATCGGCCGAGCGGATCAATCGCGATCGCCCGCGCACCCCAATGATTAACCGTGAATCGCGAAAGATGCCCAGCGGGATCGGTCAGCCGCGCATAAATGGTATCGGCCGAGGGCGCCGGGAAGGCGGTCCCGCTCGTCGCCACATAGGGCACACCAGCCTTCTGCCACGCGACTTGCGTTGAGACCGGCGAGCCGGTGGAGTCTGCCCCGCTTGCCGCGACGAATGTGACCGAAGGCGACGTGGTGGTCAGCAGCTTTCCAGAATTGGCATCATAGCCGAGGGTCGTTGTGAAACCACGCCGATCGGTGATCGAGGAGAGGCGCTTACTCCCATCGTAGCCGAAGTTCGTGCTGACCAAATCCGGGTCCTGAATTACCCACAGCGCTGTGTCGGCGTTCACAGTCACCTGTGTCACCCGACCCATCGGATCTGTAATCGCATCGAGCCCGTTTGCGTCATACGTCAACGTGATGGTCAGACTCTGCGGATCGGTGATTTTCCAAACCCGATTGCTTCCATCATACGTGATCGATGTGATGTTGTTGAAGCGATCACGGACTTCGATCATCCGACCCGTGCTGTTGAACACCACCTTCGTCGAATCAGGATAGAGACGCGTCCAACCCGCCCCGCCGCCGGGAATCCCCGTCACCAGTCGGGAGAACTCCCCAAGAGGCGTGATGTAGGACAGATCCCAGGCTCGCTGGAAGTACGCCGCCGAGCCGTCGCCATCGACGATGAGTGCCGAGTCCCCGTCCTGATACAGACGCTGGATACCACCGATATTCCAGCCTCGGGCAATCGGTTTCGCGCGAGCATTCACGACGAGCAGCTTCGTCGTCACGGCGTTTGTAATGAGCCCCGTCGGCGCGGGGTAAAGCGCCGAGACCAGGATCTGAAGGTCGTACATCCCGGTTGTGTCTCCGCTCGCGTCGAATTGCCCACCGATTCGGATTGGCGCGGCGGAGGTCGTGTCGAACTTCAGCGTCTGTTCGCCATTCAAGAACGTCACCGACGCGCCGTTCACCTTGACCTGCAGCTGATATTGCGTGGGCCGTTGCCCGTACGAGGGGTCCGGACTCACGTTGACGTGAACGAACGGCTTCGGACTGACGCGATCGCCGTTGTAGATCAGCGTCACATTTCTGGGCGCATCCAGGGAGAAGTACGGCACGGTGCTCTGGGCGTACATGGCCGCAAAACAGCTTACGGCACAGCGACTATAGTCCTGCGTATCGAAATTGTATGGCGAGTCATCGATCACGGGCGCGCCCGGTGGCGGGACTACAGTCACGTCCAGGGAGCCCTGATCCGTCGACGCGAAGCTTCCGAGTGCCGTAACCGTGATCCAGCCAGTCCCGGGGTCGCCCACTGCATAGGTGACCGTCACGGTGGCGCTCTCGCCCGGACCGAGCGACACTGACGCTGGATCGGCCGTCGCGGAGGTCACCGACCCGCCCTTCTGAACTACAATCCCATAACCGTCAGGGCAGTCACCCGTGTTGACCACAAGAAAATCGTAGGTATGGCCGCCCGTATTGCCGGCCGCCTGGTCCGTTCCGCCATCAGGCGAAACCGAGACGGCGTAATCCCCCGCCGCCCTGCGTGTCGGGTTCGGCCCATGGATGCCCACCTGGTCCAGCTCCTCGGGCGGCCGACTCGGCCGCATGGGACAGTCTTGGGCGCGAACGCCCTGCGGAGTCAACAGCACGGAATTCCGGAAAGGAGTGGTGCGCATACTGACGGGAACGCAAGAAAGCATCACAGCGAGAGTCGCGAAGGCGATCGCGAACAGGTGCGAGCGGAGTGACACGGAACGGCTCCGTGTGAAGGGTCGCCCGCCTTAGGCACTCCGCGTGCCAGCGCGACGTGAGCACAACGTGCGGATCGCCCCGGTGTGATTGGTGTAACGTTGAACCGCTGAACTGTTACGTGGTCGAGTCGTTCAACAGTTCACGCTGTTGCCGCTTCAGGTGAGCGTAAAGTGTCTTCCGACTGGTCCCGAGAGCGCGAGCGGCCGCGGACTTGTTCCCGTGAGCCTCGGTCAAAGCCCGCTGTAACGCGTCGTTTGACCCAAGTGTCCAACGTCTCGTCCTCGGCAGGTAGTCCGGCATCTTGCGGTATTTGATTCGCCACTTGAGGGCATTCTCGAGTTGCCGAACGTTCCCCGGCCAACCAAAACCCATGAGTCGATCTATCTCGAGCGGACTTAGGATGTCCGCTTCGACGTTCGCCTCCTGCGCCAACTTGACCATAATCGCGGCCGCGATCTCGGGAATGTCTTCGATATGCTCGGACAGCGCCGGCATTTGGATGACGTCATCCTCCATCCGATCCAGCAGGTCCCACCGGAAGCGCCCCGCGTGCGCCAGCGCCGACAAATCCTCGTTGGTCGCAAACACGATTCGCACATCCACTTCCGTATCAACTTGCTGTCCCAGGCGCTGAAAGCGCTTGCCGTCGAGCAAATCCAGGAGGATTTCTTGCACCCGCGTGCTGGCCAGATGCACTTCGTTCAGAAACAGAGTGCCCCGGTGCGCCCGCTCGAACGCGCCACGATAGTCGTAGAGGGCACCGGTGAACGCGCCTCGGACCCAACCGACGAGCTGCCCGATCTCACTCCCCTCGATCGCCGACACCTTGTTGAGCCCGCAGCGAACGATCGCTCCGGCTCGCCCAGACGCCGCATGAAACAACTCCGCCGCGCGGTTCTTACCAGATCCCCGGGGGCCTTCGAGCCGAATGGGCCATGGAAAGCCCGCGGCGCGTTGGATGCGCTCGCGGAGGGTGCGCATCGCCGCGGAATGGCCGAGAAGAAGGTTGTCGCCGTTGGCTAAGGCGTGAGATGGCGTCGAATCACGAGAGGTTCGCTCGTGCATGGTAAGGCTCTCGGGAATCGGGCGCGCACTCTGTTACGAAACCGTCTTGACGTTGTTCCCGGTCTGAGACCGTAACAGTTGCATGTGACCGATACCTCGGGTCACGAAACAATGTCGCTGCAACTGCCCAGCTCGCCCTCGTGGAGAATTCGGAGTGATTGGCACGCCGCGTGCTTCGGTCAGCGATGTCCGGCAGATGGAGCATGCGTGTCAATGGCACTGCAGACTCGTCTTCCGCTTACAGATGCGTTCCAGGCGCCCTACCTCGAGGCCAACGGCATTTTTCCCGTTGAGGTCTGCAACGGGCGCTTGCGGGTAGCGGTGACGGGCGCACCGCCATTGGAAGTGCTGGACGATCTGGAGCTCACTTATGACGCGCCGCTCGAGCTCCTCCCAGTCAGCTGTGACGAATTGCATGACGCCGTTCGACGCACGTACGCCGCGGCGGAGTCAATGGTCGAGCTAGTCAAGGACCTGGATGGCGCGGTGGGACCTGCGGACGTGACGGACGCCCCGGTCGCCGACGCGCGCGATCTCGCCAACCAACCGCCCGTCATCAGGTTCGTCAACCTGCTCATTCGGGAAGCGCACGGGGCGCGCGCGTCCGACATCCACCTGGAATCCACGCGCGAGGGCCTGCGCACCCGGCTCCGGATCGATGGCGTGCTCACGGATGTGCCTGGTCCATCCCGGGGGCTTCAGGCCGCGGTGGTGAGTCGAGTGAAGCTCATGGCCGATCTGGACATCGCCGAGCGCCGGGCGCCCCAAGACGGCAGAGTCCGGGTCCGCCTGGAAGAACGGGAGATGGATCTGCGCATCTCCTCGATCCCGACCCTCTATGGTGAATCACTGGTTCTACGGCTTCTGGACCGCGGGGGGCGCCCGGTCGCACTCGACGAGCTGGGGATGGGCCCGGAGATGCTGGAGCGTTTTCGAAGCCTAGCGGCCCGACCCCATGGACTCCTCCTCGCCACGGGTCCCACCGGCGGCGGGAAGACCACCACGCTCTATGCCGCACTGGCGTTGCGCGACGCCAAGGCGGAGAAGGTGATCACCGTCGAAGATCCTGTGGAATACCACCTCGAAGGCGTCACCCAGATGCCGGTAAACCGGAAAGCCGGTATCACTTTCCCTGCAGCCTTGCGCAGCATTCTGCGGCAGGACCCCGACGTCCTGATGGTGGGCGAAATGCGGGATCCGGAAACTGCGGAGATCGCGACCCAGGCTGCCATGACCGGCCATCTCGTGTTCTCGACGCTGCACACCAATGATGCGATCACTGCGATCACGCGCCTCACGGATCTCGAAATCGAGCCCTACGTCGTTGCTGCGACACTCGAGGGTGTCTTGGCCCAGCGACTCGTCCGCCGCGTATGCGGCGAGTGTCGGGAGCGGTATCGACCGGATCCGGCAACCGTTGCGCTCGTTGCAAACCAGCCGGTCGGGAGCATGGTGCTGCATCGCGGCAAGGGCTGCCGGTCGTGCCGGGAGACCGGCTATCACGGACGCACCGGCATCTTCGAGCTGCTCACCATCACTGAAGAGCTGAAGCACGCGATCACGCGTGAGACCTCGCACGCTGAGGTGCGTGAGCTTGCTACGTCGCAAGGCATGAAGACACTGCGTGAAGACGGTTGGGCGAAGGTACAAGCCGGCATCACAACGGTCGAGGAGGTGCTGCGTGTCACGGAGCACTAAGGGATTCACTCTGATCGAGATGCTGGTGGTGATCACGGTGATCGCGATTCTCGCGGGGCTCGTGGGCCCGATGGTGTTTCGCAATGTTGGAGACGCGAAGGTCACCGCCGCCAAGGCGCAGCTCGAGCTGCTCAGCCTCGCCCTGGAACAGTACCGCCTCGACAACGACTACACGCCATCCACAGTCCAGGGGCTCGAAGCCTTACGAACTCCGCCGCAAGGGGAACCCCAACCGCGGAATTGGCGTGGACCCTACCTCCGTAAGCCCGTGCCGCTCGATCCCTGGGGGCATCCGTATGTGTACCGCAGTCCCGGCGAGCACAATCCGTACGACCTCTTCTCGCTGGGCCGAGACGGCCGCGAAGGCGGCAGCGGTGAAGACGCCGACGTGGGACGGGACCCGTGACGTTTGCCTATGAAGCGGCGCGAACAGATGGCGCGTTGGTTCGCGGCCACCTCGACGCAGGCTCGCAAGCGGAAGCAGCCGCACTGCTCTCGGCGCGTGGACTGTTCCCTATCGCCGTCACAGCGCCGTCGAGACAGACCAATTCCTCCGCCAACCCAGCTCCCGCTCTCTTGCGACCGTCTTCCAGAGTCTCTCCGCTCTCACGGAGTCCGGCGTTCCGTTGCACAAGGCGCTGCACGTGACCGGTGGACTCGCCAAGGGGAAGCTCGCCGATGCGTTCCAGCGCATGGAGGCCCGCGTCCGCAACGGTTCATCGCTCGCCGCTGCGCTGGCGGACGAAGGTGACTTGTTTCCCGCCGTTGCGATCGGCCTAGTGCGTGCGGGTGAACGCGGGGTCGGCCTGGACACGGCGCTGCTCCAGACGGCGCGTGAGCTCGAGCGCAAGGCGGAGACCGCTGCCCGTATTCGCGCCACGCTCGCGTATCCACTGCTGCTCATCCTGGTAGGGAGCGCATCCATAGGGCTCATCGCGTTCTTCGTCGTACCGCGGTTCGCGACACTGCTCGGCGATCTCGGGCAATCACTTCCGCCAACGACCCGAATCCTCCTCGCGTTTTCATCGCTCATGCGCAGGTACGGTGTCGTCATCGGTGCAATTGTCGTTGCGGGTCTTGTGGCCGGCTTTAAGGCGATTGGCGAGCGGCGGGTGGCCTGGCATGGCTGGCTGCTCGACCTGCCAATCGTCGGTCCGATCCGTCATGCCCTCGCAACAGGACGAGCCGCGAGAGCGCTTGGTGCGCTGCTCTCAACCGGCACACCGGCGCTCACCGCTTTGAGCATCGCCCACGAAGCCAGCGGCGATGCCGCCGTCGCTGAACGTCTCCAGGCCGCGCGCGAGCGGGTGGCGCAGGGTACGGGTATCACCGCGGCCCTCGAGCATGCGCGGGCGTTGACGTCTGGTGCATTAGAGCTGGCCGCGATTGGTGAGAGCTCGGGGAAACTGCCGAGTATGCTCGCCAAGGCCGCCGACTTGGAAGAGCAAAGAGCCGAGCAACAGCTCAAGACTCTCGTCGCATTCGCCGAGCCCGCGCTGATCCTGGTGTTCGCGGCGGTCGTGGCCTTCGTCGCCGCCGCGCTGCTGCAGGCCGTGTACTCGCTGCGGCCGGGTCTCTGATGCGCGGCTTTACGCTGGTAGAGATGCTCGTTGTCCTTGCATTGCTCGGGGTGTTCGTGAGTGTGAGCACGGTGTCGCTCTTGACGGTCAACAACAAACGCCAGGCGACCGAATTGGAACAGGCCCGAATTGAAGCGATAAGGTCTGGTACACCGCGCACGACGCAGGGCGTACTGTTCTTGCCCGATGGTCGCGTCATTGGGCCTGGGTTTGATCCGTTGACCGGAGGAGCGCGTGCGCAATGAGCGCGGCGTAGTGCTGCTCGAGGTCCTTGCCGCTCTGATGATCCTCGGCACGGCGGCGCTGGTACTGGTGGACCTCGAGTCGGGCGGCCTTCGCGCTACGGCGAGTGCACGAGACCGCGAGCGGGAGGTGACAGATGCCGATCGCCTTATGGTTGCGTACACCCTGCTCAATAGACCCGCGTTGGATCAGCGCTTGGGAAATCGGACCGTGGGTCGCTATCTCGTCAACGTGCAACGGCCGGAAGAAGACCTGTATCGCATTGCGATTGGCGATCTGATCACGGTGGTCTACAAGCCTGGATCGAGCGGTGCGAAGTAGCCGCAGCGGGTTCACTCTGATCGAGCTGATGGTCGCGCTTGCGATTTCCGGAGTCGTCGTGCTCCTCGCCGATCGCGCCCTGGCCAGCGTGGCCGATGGCGCCACGCAGCTTGCAGCAGCGCGCACCGAGCTCGATCGGAGCATGAACGCGCGCCGTTGGTTGATCGAAGCATTCGGCTCCCTCGACGCGGGTATCGGCAGCGGAGGGTTCACTGGCCGGCCGGACCGGGTCGAGTTCGCGGCGAGTCAGCGGGTTCCTCAAGGCTGGCTCGAGACTCGCCAGATCGTCTTGTGGCGCGCGGGCGACAGCTTGGTGGCGAAGGTAGGACCTCAGCAACTCGCCGGCCACGTGCGTTCGCTCGACTGCGACTACCTGCTCGATCCCGGCGCCACCGCGGCCTGGGTGCGAGAGTGGATCAGCCCGGTGAGTGCTCCACTTGCCGTGCGCCTCCGGATCGGATACCAGGACCATGCGGATACGCTGCTGCTCCTCGTGGGGCCACGCGGATGACGAGCGAGCGCGGCTTTGCACTGATCACGGCTCTGTGGCTGATCGCCGCAGTTTCTACCATGGTCGGCCTGCAGGTCGCCGCCGCTCGGTTGGGCCAGCAAACGAGCTTCAATCGGATCACACTCGCGCGTGGGCGATGGGCGGCGGAAGCTTGCCTCGCGATCGTCCAAGCGCGCTGGCGCGCCCAGCGTCTCGCCGACACGGCCTCCATCGACCTCGGCACGAGCACTCGTTGCCATTGGCAGGTCGATGATCCCGGAGCGCGGATCAATGTGAACACCGCCGACCCCGATGTGCTGACGCGGGCCGTGGCCGATTCCGCTCTCGCACTCGCACTCCTCGGCGCGCGTCGCGTCTCTCTATTCGTGAGCGTCGAACAGCTTCCGGCCCATTACCGGTCCCTGTTCACTGTGGACGGCCCCGGTACCGTCAACCTCAATCGAGCACCCGAGGCCGTGCTCTCGGCGCTTCCGGGCGTAACTGATGAAGCGGTCGAGCGGATCACGGGCCGTCGAAACCTGGGCAGGCCAATCACCAGCCTCGACGAACTGGGGAGTCTGCTCTCGCCGGCTGCTCGTGCGTCGCTCCTCGAGCACTACGCCGATCTGGCGCGAATCACCACGGTCAGCCCCTCACAACTCGTGGTTACGTCACAAGGTTGGGTGGAGGGTAGCGCTCCGCATGCGACGATCGAAACTGTGGCCGTGCCTCTACCGGATCGCTTGGCGGTAATTCGGAGGAGGATGTGGTGAGCCGCCGGACAGTTCTAGGGGTGAGCGTCGCCCAGGGTGCGGTGCGCGCAATCCTGGCGGCCGGAGACCGAATCGACTGGATCGGAAGCACAGCCTGGTCTGCCCCGGACGATCTGTGCGATGCCATCGCCAGGCTGGCGGGCGAAGCGGGGCGCGTTGTCCGGCGAGCACGCGTCGTGCTGGAACGGGATCTCGTGCAGACTCGTACCGTTACTCCTGCCCCGCCGCTCAGAGCACAGGCCGTGCGTCGATTTATTGCCCTCGAAGCGCCCCGTCTGTTCCGCAAGAACGGCGTCCCGCTCGTCACGGACGGCGCCATCCTCCATACCGATGGTTCCTCGCTTGCCCTTTGGTCGGCGGCCGCACCCGAGCCGGTGGTCCAAGCGATCCTGGACGGCTGCGAGCAAGCCGGAATCGCCGTGGAGCACGTAGGACCTGCGGCTGATGTCCTGCCCCGGACCACCGTCACGTCACTGCCGGGTGAGCTGATTTTCCCCAACGGCGGCACGGCGGAAGTCATATCAGTGGGAGCAGACGGTACCTGGCGCAGCCGGCTCATCGCGAAGCCTGACGCGGCCGCGGTCGAGTTGGCGCCAGCGCTCGTGGCGCTGGGGGCCGAGGGGAGCCATTTCGCAGCCGCGTACGGTGCCACAGTTGCTGCACCGCGACTGTCGCTGCTCCCAGCGAACGCGCTCGCTAGGCGCGCGCATGCCGCTCGTCGTCAACTCATCCGGCTGTTCATCGTTGCTGCCGTGCTATGGCTCCTTGCGTTCGTCACATACGGCGCGCGTCTCGAAATTGCGACGGCTAGCGCGCAGCGCGAGCTCGACGCGAATCGCGGAGCGTTGGACAGCGCGCTTGCGTTACGGCGAGAACTCGATGCCGGCACAGCGTCTCTCGGTGAGTTTGTGAATCTCAGCGCGTCTCGCTCTCGCCACCTCATGATCATCGCGGGCATTACGTCGGCGCTGGGCGATTCTTGTTACCTCATCACCCTGCAAATCGCGCCGGGCGGCATCGTGAGAATCGCAGGATATGCTCCATCGGCAGTTCGTGTCGTGGCGTCCCTCGGACACGTCCCGCTGCTGCGTGACGCGCGACTAGAAGGACCTGTCACGCGCGAGCGAACTCCCGCGGGGCTCGAGTTGGATCGCTTCGCGATCGTTGCGCAGAGGGACGCGCCATGACGGCGCAGGACCGTCGAGCGTTGCTGCTGGGGTCGGCAATCGTTGGCGTCGCAATCCTCGCGCTGCGCGGACTTCCGTGGGGTGCGCAGCGGTTGATCGAACTGCGGCGCAACGCTGTGGACCGTCAGGCGACGCTCGCACGCGCACGTTCAGTCCTGGCAGGCCGTCTGGCCGCGCGCGACTCGTTCGAGCACGTGGTCGCAGGGATCGTGGGACTGGCGCCTCACCTTCTCGATGGACGGACGGCACCGGATGCGCAGGCGAGTCTCTCGGACCTCGTCTCGCTTGCTGCCGGACGGCATTCGGTCCGCGTATTGCGCCTCGATCCAATGATGGTCGCTGACACGTCCTCTACTGTCTTCAGCCGAGTCAGTGTCCACGCGGAAGTCGAGAGCGATCTCAGTGGCATCCTGAAGCTGATCCGCGCGCTGGAAACTCCCGATGCCGTTCTCACGATCACATCGCTCAACGTCTCCGCGCCGAGGCTTAACGTAGGGCCCAAGCAACCTGAAGCCTTGCGCAGCGAGCTGAACGTCACAGGCTATTACTTGCCTCGAGGTGCGCGATGATCCTCGCGTTCGCTCGTTCAGGAGCATGGATAGCTGTGCTGTCTGGTGTGGGCGCTGTCGTCTGGGCAACAGTGACATCCATGGGAACTGCATTGCCCGGTCCGGCCACGCGCCAACCGTACAGCGCGCCCCCCTTGGTTCCATATCCTGCGGACTCGCTCGTCGCCGTTGGGTTTCGGAGAGATCTGTTCCGCCCTGAGCGCCGGCCGTCGAGTGTGGCTTACGACCCCGGCCGTCTGGTTGTGGCCGAGGCCCCACCGGCCCCAAAGCCGACGCTCGCGCTCGTCGGAATCGTCGGCGGAGCGGCTGGCAGCGCCGTGATCGAAGGCTTCCCCGGTGTGGATGGCTGGCGTGTGGTGTACCGCGGCGATGTCGTGGCCGGGCTGCGCGTCCAGACGATCGGTCGTGATAGCGTCGTAATCGCGGGACTGGACACGGTGTGGGTCCTGAGAGTGAGAGAGCCCTGGAAATGAAAGCGGCCTGGACTTTTCTCGTTGTTGCAATCGCGGCTCCACTGAGTGCGCAGGACACCGCTGCTGTTCGCTTCGTACACGACAGCATCACCGTGAGATTTGTCGAGACCGATATCCGGGCCGTCATTCAAGCGATCGGCCGCTACCTGCCCAAGCCGGTGGTTGTCGGAGCGATCCAGCCGGTGCGCGTGTCCCTCGAGACGCCTGGTGCAGTCGATCGCACGACCCTCTTGTCTCTACTTAGAGGTCTCGTGGAATCGCAAAACCTCGCGTTTCAAGACGACTCGGCATTCTATCGAATAAGCCCGCGCCAAGCGGCCGTCGGCCCGTCAGGCCGCCCGGTCCCCAGCTCTGACTCGAGCCCGGTCCAATTGTTTGTCATCCGGCTGCGTCATGCGCGCGCATCGGACGTCGCGGCGACCGTGAATCAGTTGTTCGGTGGCAGCGGCGCGTTCTCGGGACAGTCTGGCCTGTCGGCCGGGACCTTGTCTGACGAGTTACGCCGCAACGTGGTGCCGGCGGCAGGTGCCCAGCCCTCCGCAGGTCCGGCAGCGGCGCGACAGTCGTCGCTCGCGGGTTCGGTGACGATCGTTCCGGACGAGCTCACCAATTCGCTGCTTATCCGAGCATCGGCTCGTGACTTCGATGTCATCAAGGACGCTGTCGATCAACTCGATATTCGCCCGCTGCAGGTGCTGATCGAAGTGCTGATCGTTGAGGCGCGACAGGATCGGAGCTTCTCTTTTGGCGCGGATCTCTTCGTGCCGCAGCAATCCGTCGACAAGGGCAATGGCAGCGTCGGCGGGGAAACGGTGGGCGGTGGGCTGGGAGATCTTGTTATTCGATTGATGAGTCTCGGCCGAGCGAATATTGACGCGACGTTACGAGCGGCGGCGAGCCGCGGCGACGTCGAGATTGTTTCTAGGCCGGTGCTCCTGGCCTCCAACAATCAGGAGGCGCGCTTTCTCGTGGGGTCGCAGCGGCCCTTCGTGCAGGTGAGTCGCAGTCTGCCGACTGAGACCCCCACGCGCGATCAGGTAATCCAGTACCGCGATGTCGGCACGAAGCTCACCGTTCGGCCTACGATCAACCAAGATGGCTACGTCTCGCTTCTCATTCAGCAGGAGATCAATCAGGCGACGAGCGAAGTACAGTTCGACGCACCGGTGATCTCAACCCGAGAAGCGGTAACCCGTGTGCTGGTCAAGAACGGCCAGACGATTGTGATCGGCGGTCTTAGAGATCAGCAGAAGGATGTGACGAAGGGTGGGGTGCCAATTCTCTCAGGAATTCCGCTCATCGGTGGACTCTTTGGACGCACCAATCGCAAAGCGAATCGGACCGAGCTGTATCTCTTTCTCACCCCGCGCATTCTCAAGACGGATGCGGACGCAGACAGCGTCACAGCGCCGCGGCTGCCGAAGGTGGAGCAACGATAACTGGTGGCAAAAGTGGTGGCAGACGGAGACAGAAAAGCCAGATTCCGTCGGACTGCGAGAGAATCGGGCTGAGCACTCAACCCCAACCCCGGGGACCACCTAGGACTTCAACGCACTGAGAAGGAAAAAGGCAGAGGCCCTTTGCAGACCTCTGCCTTACCACTTGGCTACGGCGCCGTGGGGCTCAAAAGTCACCAAAACACACGGGTTTCTCAACCCCGCAGGGCTTCCATCAGTTGTGCGGCCCGCGCCAGCACCTCCTGATCCTCCGCAGGAAGATGCGCGATGTCCTTTAGCAGTCGCTCAACCCGCCGCGCGCGTCCCTTTTGGAGGAGGCGCTTCCCCGCGGCCGTCGCCTCGACCAGCTGCACCCGACCATCCTCCGCGTGACCCACCCGGCGTACGAGCCCGCGCCGCTCTAAGCCGTCCACGAGGCGAGTGATCGTCGGCCGCCGCACCTGCTCAGCCTCGGCGAGCGCGCTCATGGTGATCGGACCACGGAACACGATGACCGACAGCGCCGATGCGCGCGGTGCGGACAACCCCATCGCCTTGTCCTCGACGCGCAACCGGCGCAGCAGATGGATCGCGGCCGAGTGCAGCCGGTCGGCAATGGCCCGCACCGGGGCATGGGGGACTTGGGGGACTTGACGGGAAGTCGTTTCCATAATTACTTAGCTAAAGCTAACTACTTTCCGTGGAGGAGCAATGGAGCTCGCCCAGGTCACCAACGTGGTGCACGACCTCGATCGCGCGGTCAAATTTCACCGCGACACCCTCGGGATCCCGCTGTTGTTTCAGGCACCGCCCTCGCTCGCATTTTTTCAGGTTGGCGCAGTGCGCCTGATGCTCTCGCCGCCGGAGAATGCCGAGCAGGATCATCCCGGCTCGGTCTTGTATCTGCGCGTGAAGGACATCGAGAGCGTGCATCGCACGCTCGTCGCGAAGGGCGTCAAGTTCGTGGGCACGCCGCATCGCGTGTACGAGGCGGCCGACTACGACCTCTGGATGGCCTTCTTCCACGACCCCGACAACAACCCGATGGCGCTCATGGAGGAGAAGCCAAAGCGGAAGGCTTCCTGAACGACGAGATAACCGCCACACTGGCGACGAGAATGTTCGCCACGATCACCGGCAGCGAGTGGATCAGCACGCCATAGAGCGCCCACAACCCCGCGGCGACGCCCTGCACGCGCCGCAACGATGTGGCGCCCCTGGTGAAGTACGAGACGAGAAACACCGCCGTCGCCAGCCAGCCGATCCAGTCGACCTGCGTCATCATGGCTTTCCTCGGGCTTTGAGCAGGTTGACCACCTCGAGATGCCCCTTCATGGCGGCGAGCCCGGCCGCCTTTGCCGGATCCCCGCCGCGCTCTAGAAGCAAACGCACGACGTCGGACTGGCCGAAGAACGCGGCTAGCTCGAGCGGTGAGAATCCGTCGCTCGATGTCGCCGTCAGAAGCCTGGGATCACGGTCCAGCCAGCCGGCGACGCGGCGCGCGTCACCGACCGAGGCGGCATCGAAAATGTCGAGTTCCGGCCGCGCCGCGAGCAGCACCGCGACCGCGTCAGTCTTGTGGTGGTATTGAGCGATCAGGACGGGAGAATGACCGCGCTCGTTGCGGACGTTCGCCAGGCTGGGATTGGCCGTGAGCAGCGCCTGAAGCCTCCCGGTATCGCCGGCCCGCACGACGTCGAAAATCTCCTGCGATGGCTCCCCCATGGCTTGCTCCCTTCTAGAACAAGAAACCTTTCCGTAACGTGAACGCCCAGCGCTTCCCGTTCACCCCCTGGCCGAACCGGTACCCGAAGGCGACCTCCGCCGCGTCACCGCGCACCGCGCGCGTCGGCCCGAACCGCAGCGAAAGACCGACATCCCCGCCCTGTCGGGCCGGCTCATCGCCGTACCACGCGCCCCCATAGTCGAGAAAGGGCGCGAGCCCGAACGCCATGAGGCCGAGAATTTCGTCGGCCACGAGAATCCGGTCCTCGAGCACGAACCACGTAGTGCGCGTACCGGTGAAGTCGTGGACGCCGAACAGCCGCGGCCCGCGCTGCACCTGCCAGGGGTCGAACTCCGCACCGGGTTTCGGATTCGTCACGAGCCCGCCCTCCGCGTGCACGATCCACGTGTGGCGCGGAATGTTCTGACTCACGATGGTGACCTCGGCCTGCGTGCGCGTCGTGTCCAAGCCATTCGCGGCGACGCGCAGCACCGCGAAGCCGCGCTTCCAGACCGCCGACGTCTTCCCGCTGATCTCGTATCCCACACCGGACTGCAACACGACGCCGGCCCGCAGCGTGGGCGAGAGGTCTACATCCTCGCGTCGCGCGTAGGAGTTGAAGTGCTCGAGCACACGAAACCGTACCGCACCGAGCTCGACACCGGCGCGCCCCGTCGTGAACACCGAGTACGGCACGCGCGAGGTATCAGTAGCTCCGAAATCTTCACGTCGCCATTCCCAACCACCCCAAATCCGGGTGTAGTGGTGACTCGTCGCCGCCGCCGCTATCCCGGCCATCAGTCCGACGCGAAACAGCCGATGGCTCGTGCTATCGAGGAGCGCGTCATCGCGAAAGCGCAGTACGCGCTCGCGGGCGAGCTCGCCATATGCTTCGAGGGAATGCGGCGCCGCGGTCTCGTGAAACGGCAGCCCGAATTCCCATTGGCCGCGGTGGCCGTCCGAAAGGTTGCTGTACCGCACATTGAGCAGCGTCCGGCGGCTGAAGAAGTGCGGGTTGATGAATTTGAAGTCTAGCCGGCTCCGGTCGGGATTGCGGCCATACACAAGCGCCAGCTCCGTCGCCGTGCCGAGGAAATTGCGTTCGACGAGGCCCAGGTCCCACGTGTTGTCGCCACCGACGCTCGTGAAGCTGGCCTGCGGCTGCGTGCTCCAGCCATCCGCGGTCACGGCCCGCAAGGCGAGCTTGCCGTCCTGGCGAACCGTATCCACGCGCACCTGCCGAAACACGCCGAGGGTACGGAGCGCCCGCTCGCTTTCCTCCATTCGCGCGAGATCAAAGGGATCGCCGCGATTGAGCAGCAGGCGTCTCCGGATCACCCCTTGGCGTGTCCGCATGTGCAGCCGGTTCGCCAAACGCGCAACCCAATCGGGCGCGGCGTCGTCACGATCGAAAATGTTGCGGTTGATGATGATGACCGTGTCGACCGTTTGGGCACCATCTGTTTGGGCGGTGAGGCGGTTAAGCGGTTGGGCGGTTAGCAGCGTAACCACACCAACCGCCAAACCGCCTAACCGCCTCACCGCCCTCAGGGTCTCACTCCGTGGATTCTTTGACGCAGCCGATAGGTCGCGTGCTTGCTCGCGTCGTCCCACGTCGTGAAGTAGAGGGTCGCGTCGATCCTCCCGGCGAGCTGTCGCAACCCACGGGTTTGCACCACGTACGTCCCGCGCACCGAATCGGGCCGCAGCGGCCGGCACAGGCACGTCACCGTGGCATAGGCGGGAATGGAATCGCCGAGCGGATAGGGGTGGTTGGCGGACAGGCGCCGCACGTCGCCGAGATCGAGTGCGACGGTCAGCGAGTACTCGTCCCCAACCGCGTCACTGGGATCGAAATCGAACCGCGCGACCACGACGTCGCGCCGCTCCCTGAGAGTGGTATCCGCCCGGAGCCGAACCAGCGTGTAGCGCGGATCGGTGTCGACGACGATGCGGCCATGTTGGTCCCATTCCCCTGCATGCTGTGTGCCTTGTGTGTCGCCGGGCTGCGGCAGGACGTCGCACGCCGAGGTCACCCCGGCGATCAGGGCTAACACGCGAAACAGTGTCATCGGGTAACGTCAAAAGATATACAGCCGCACGGCCAGAGCGGCCGTGCGGCTGTGAAGCTGCAGCCCCCGCGTCAGTACAAGTACGCCACGCCTAGCGCGACGCTGACTTGATCCTTCTTGGCGTTGAAAGCGGCCAACGTGGATCGATCGTACCTCACCTCGGGCCGGACGATCGCATTCGGCCACGTACGGATGTTCAACGTCGCCGTCGCGCTGGCAAACTTCTGCCCGGTGTTCGCGGGAAAGCCCAACGACCCGCTCGTGCGCGCGCCGTTCTCGTCGTTCACGTAGTCGCCCCGCAGCGCCAGGCCCAGCGATGTGTTGAAATCGTAGGTGATCCAGCCGCCCAACGCCCACCATGTGGCATCCTGGGTGGTGGTCGGCAAGGCGGCGTTCGCCTGCTCGCGGCCGTAGTCACCCTGTAGCCAGAACTGCCCCGTGCCCAGCTTCCGCCAAATCAGTGCGTCGACGCCGTAGCGATTCGCCTTATCGTTGCCCGCCTCCTCCGGGCCCCAGAACCCAACGATCCCTACCGAGGTGAGCGTATCGGGTGAGATCCCCACACGTCCCATCAGCGACTTGCGTTTGTTGTTGTCCGAAACCTGGTCCCATCCGTTGATCACCCGGAGCTGCACGTCGACGTAGTGGTTGAGCTTCGTTTCGACGCTCACACCCACCGCGGTGAAGTTTTCGACGTAGATGAACTGGTTTCCTTCCGACCAGTTCTGGTTGCCGGCGGTCTCGATCACCTCCAGCCCGAGCAATGTGGGCATGCGCCCCGCCTTGAACTGCACGCCGCTCCCACTTGCGGTTGGAAGGTTCAGGGTGACGTAGAGGTGCGGGATGTCGGCCTGGGTGCCGAGGTCGAGCGCCCCTCCCCCGGACTTGATCACGGTGGCGTTCTGGCCGAACAGGACCTCGGTGTGGAATCCGGCGCTGCGCTTCGCGGGGTCATACGGCTTGTCGAGCACGACGCCGAACGCGTTCAGAGTAAACCGGTTCTGCAGCCGATCGTATAGCCGCCCGACGATGATCGTATCCCCAGCGCTGTGTCGGGAGTAGATATAGGACGCCTCGGCCCAGCCGCTGAGCTTGAGCGGTGGAGGCGTTTGCGCCGCCAGCGATGCCGTCACGAGCAGGCCGGCAAGTCCGACGGGGCGCATCAGATCGGCTCCGGCTGGGGTTCGAACGCCGGCTCGGCGGGCACGGTCACGGGCTGCTCGTCGATGACGATCACCGTCGCGGCTTCCGGCGTGCCGGTGTAGCCCTCCACACCCATCTCCGGCACGTCGAGCCCGCGCTCCTCGACTTCCGCCGAGACGCGATGGCCGCCCACCACCAAACCGGTGACCTTGTACGCGACGTACGCCATGGCTCCGACGGCGACGAAGTTGGTCACGCCGCCCACGAGCTGGGCCAGGAGTTGCGAGGCGTCGCCGTAGAACAACCCGCGCACCGCCCCGTCGACGCCGTTCCACCCGGCCCCGTAGGTCCCGTCGGCGAGCAAGCCGACCGAGAGAATCCCCCACAGGCCGCACACGCCGTGCACCGAGATGGCGCCCACGGGATCGTCGATCCTCAGCGACCGCTCGATGAAGAGCACCGCCGCGCAGACCAGGACGCCCGCAACGCCGCCGATCAGGACGGCGGATGGGGCCGTCACGAAGGCACACGGCGCGGTGATAGCGACGAGTCCGGCGAGCGTCCCGTTCGCAAGCATCGAGGGATCAGGCTTGCCGTACTTGCGCCACACGTAGAGCATCGCGGTAATCCCTCCCGCCGCCCCAGCCAGCATCGTGTTCGTCGCGATGACCCCGATGCGCAGGTCAGAGCCCGCCAGCGTCGACCCCGCGTTGAACCCGAACCAGCCGAAGGCAAGGATGAACGTGCCCACCAGGGCCATCGGGATGTTGTGGCCCGGGATGGCGTTCGCGGTTCCGTTGGAGTTGTATTTCCCGCGCCGTGGACCCAGCAAGATCGCGGTGACAAACGCCATCACTCCACCCGTCATGTGCACCACCGACGATCCCGCGAAGTCGACGTGGCCGTGGCCTAGCCCGAGGTTCTTGCCGAGCATGGCGAGCCAGCCCCCGCCCCAAGTCCAGTTGGCGTAGATCGGATAAATGAAAGCGCCGACGAACACGCTGAACACCGCGAACGCGACGAATCTCCACCGCTCCGCCAGCGCTCCCGTCGGGATCGTGGCTGCGGTGTCCATGAACACCATCTGGAAGAGGAAGTAGGCGAAGACCGGCGCGGTGTAGGCGACGCCGGTAAGGAAGAACCCGGTTCCTCCGAACAGGCCCCACGTCTTCCCGCCAATCGTCACCGAGACTTCGTGCGACAGCTGATCGTAGCCGCCCAGCGTGCCGAGCGGCCCCACGCCGCCCGCCTGCAGGGCGAAGCCCACCGCCCAGTAGGCCAACATCGCGATGCCGTACACCATGAAATTCATCGTCATGGTGTGCGCCGCGTTCTTCGCGCGCGTGAAGCCGGTCTCGACCAGCGCGAAGCCCGCCTGCATGAACATCACGAGGAAACCAGCGACCAGCGTCCAGACGAAGTTGATGGCTACGGTGTTGGCGTCCATGTCCCCTCTCGGTGGTTAGCGGTGTCAGTGGATTCGTGCATAATATGCACGTATCTCAGTACACTATGCAAGGCAATACGCACACGATGCGGCAGATGTACAAAAATCTGTGCATTATATGCATAAGTCAGCATACATCGTGCCATGGGGAGGGAAACCGAGAGACTGGGAAGGAGGGGGGCGGAGGGGAGGAGGGGGAGAGCGGGCGACGTTCAGTACTGGGCCAGGTAGCGTTCCACCTCCCACTCGCTCACGCGGCCGATGTACTCCTGCCATTCCTCGCGCTTGGCCTCCACGAACCGCTCGTAGATGTGTGCGCCTAGGGCGTCACGGACCACGTCGTCCTTCTCAAGCATGTCCAGCGCCTCGTGAAGGTCCCGCGGCAGCTCGTCGATTCGATACTTTCGCCGCTCGCGGAAGCTCATCTCGAAGATGTTCTTGTTCACCGGGTCGGGAGGGGTGAGTTTGCGCTCGACGCCATCCAGCCCGGCTGCGAGCTGTACCGCGAGGGCCAGATAGGGGTTTGCGGATGGATCGGGCATTCGCAGCTCGCAGCGGGTGCCGATGCCGCGGCGGTCGGGGATGCGCACCAGCGGGGACCGGTTGCGCATCGACCATGCCACGTTGGTCGGGGCCTCGTAGCCGGGGACGAGCCGCTTGTAGCTATTGACGAGCGGATTCGTGACCGCGCAGAAGCCGCGGGCGTGCTTCAGCAGCCCGGCGATGTACTGCAGTGCGACGGCGGACAGCTCCCATTTCGCCTTGGGATCGTGGAACGCGTTCGCGCCCTTCCGGAACAGCGACTGGTGGGTGTGCATCCCCGAACCGTTCTGGCCGAAGATCGGTTTGGGCATGAACGTCGCCAGAAAGCCGTGGCGGTAGGCGACGTTCCTGACGACGAACCGAAAGGTGGCGAGATTGTCGGCCGTCGCGAGCGCCTCGGCATAGCGAAAATCGATTTCGTGTTGTCCCGGCGCCACTTCATGATGGCCTGCCTCGACCTCGAACCCCATGGCGGCGAGATCCTTCACGATCAGCCGGCGAATCTCTTCGGCACGATCCACCGGCGTCTGGTCGAAGTAGCCGCCATGATCGTGCGTCACCGTTGTCGGCTCACCTTCCGAATCCAATTGAAAGATGAAGAACTCCGCCTCTACACCGGCCATCATCTCATAGCCGAGCGCTTTCGCTTTCGCGATCTGGCGCTGCAGCGCCTGACGCGTGCAGCCGGCGAAGCCCGAGCCGTCCGGATTGTAGATGTCGCAGATCACGCGGGCGACCTTGCCGGCCGCGTCACCGTTCGGCAGCACGCGGAACGTGTCCAGATCGGGCCGCAGCACCATGTCCGATTCCTCGATCCGGACGAAGCCTTCGATCGAAGAACCGTCGAACATGATGTCGCCCTCAAGCGCCTTTTCGAACTGGCTCTGGGGCACCTCGACATTCTTGTTGACGCCGAGGATGTCGGTGAACTGGAGCCTGAGCGAGCTTACGTCCTGCTTTTTGGCAACGTCGAGGATTTCGCGTTTGGTTGTCATGGACGGTTAGGCGGTTAGACGGTTAGGCGGTTAGAAGCAGCGCGCTCCTAACCGCCTAACCGTCTAACCGTCTGCCTTTAGTTCAAGCGTCGTAGTACAGGAAGAACTCGTAGGGATGCGGCCTCAGTGCCACCGCGTCGACGTCCTTCACCTTCTTCATCGCAAGCCAGGTGTCGATCAGGTCCTGCGTAAAGACGCCGCCGTCGAGCAGGAACGCGTGGTCGGCTTGTAGTGCCGCCAATGATTCCTGCAAGCTGCCCGGCGTGTTCTTTACATGCTTCCGCTCCTCTGGCTCGAGCTCGTACAGGTCGACATCCATCGGCTTCGGCGGCTCGATCTTGTTCTTGATCCCGTCGAGACCGGCCATGAGCAGCGCCGCGAACGTGAGGTACGGGTTCGCCGACGGATCCGGCGCCCGGAACTCGAGCCGCTTGGCCTTCGGCGACGTCGAATACATCGGGATGCGGCAGATCGCCGAGCGGTTGCGCTGCGAGTAGATCAGGTTGATCGGCGCCTCATAGCCCGGCACCAGCCGGCGGTAACTGTTCGTCGTCGGGGCCGCAAAGGCGAGCAGCGCCGCAGCGTGCTTGATCAGCCCGCCGATGTACCACCGCGCCGAATCGGAGATCAGGGCGTAGCCGTTCTTTTCGAAGAACAGGTTGTTCGTGCCGTTCCAGAGACTCATGTGCACATGCATGCCGGAGCCGTTGTCGCCGAACATCGGCTTCGGCATGAACGTCGCCGTGTAGCCGTTCGCCGCGCACACATTCTTGACGATGTACTTGTACATCATGACCTGGTCGGCCATGCGGGTCAGGGTGCTGTAGCGCATGTCGATCTCGGTCTGCCCCGCGGTCCCCACCTCGTGGTGGTGGACTTCCACCTCGATCCCCGACGCGATCATCGCCAGCATGATCTTGGAGCGCAGGTCCTGCAGCCGATCGGTCGGCGGCACGGGGAAGTAGCCTTCTTTATGGCGCGGCCGGTGGCCGAGATTGGCCGTGCCGTTCGTGCCGCTGTTCCAGATGCCCTCTTCGGAATCGATGTGGTAGTAGCCTTCGTGCGCGTTCTGATCGAAGCGCACGGAGTTGAAGATGTAAAACTCCGCCTCGGGCCCGAAATACGCCGTCGTCGCGACGCCGCTCTTCTTCAGAAAGGCTTCGGCTTTGCGCGCCACATACCGCGGATCGCGCGAGTACGGCTCGCGCGTGATTGGATCCACGACATCGCACGTAAGCGAGAGCGTCGGCACTTGCAGGCACGGATCGACGAAGGCGCTGGACGGATCCGGCATGAGCAGCATGTCGCTCTCGTTGATCGCCTGAAAGCCGCGGATCGACGAGCCGTCAAACCCCAGGCCGTCCGTAAACGTGTCTTCCTCGAGCTCCTTCAACGGAATCGAGAAATGCTGCCAAGTGCCGGGCAGATCCGTGAACCGCACGTCCACGATCTGCACCCCCGCCTCCTTGGCGCGGCGGATGACGTCGGCGGGCGATGTGCCAGTCGACGCTTTCCCGCCGGTGGCGGCGGTTGGTTCCAACGTTGCTGTCATTGAGTGGGCTCCTTCCCGAGTCGATGAGCGCTTTCGCAAGCGGCGGGCCATAAAGGAAGCTAGAGGGGCTGGCAGGAGGTGTCAAGAAATCCCTGCACGAACTGCAAAAAAAGATGCTGAAGCGCTGCTTGTGGTGCGGAAATATGCATTCTGTTCGCACATAGTTGCAGCATTTGCGTTACAGGGCCTCCACGAAATGCAGCAGCTCCACCGCCGAAAACTCCCCGAACCGGTCCTGCATATCCTTCTCCTTCCATTCGAGGAAGATCCACCCCGTCACCTTGTGCAGCTGTCCTCCCCCGCTGACGAAGTGAATGCGCCCGCGCACGGCGCCGAGTGCCGCATCGGGCTGCCCCTCGAGATACACGTCCCAGCGCTGCTCGCCGCGCTTCAGCTCGCCCATGTGCTTGCCGTATTCGGTTGCCGCCATGCGCCTACTCTACCGGCTTTCCTGTGCCTCGCTAGGCCGGGTTACATTCTCCTCCTATGACATGTCATGCCTGCGGCGCGCAGTTATCGGCTGGCGCCAAATTCTGTCACAAGTGCGGCGCCGCCGCCGCAACGAAGGGAGTGACCGGGTGGCGGGCCAGCTTCCCCTGGGCGCTCGCCGGCGCGGCGCTGGGAGCGCTCGTTACCGTCGTTGCCATGCGCGCCACAAGCGCGCCGGCGCGCAGCGACCAGGCCGTCGCCCCCTTTGCCAACAGAGCTGCCGGCGGCGGGAGCGGTCGGCCGCCCGACATCTCACAGATGTCTCCGGAGGAGCGCGCCAATCGCTTGTTCAACCGCGTCATGACGTTGGCCGAGGCCGGTAAAGACGACAGCGTGCAGTTCTTCCTGCCCATGGCGTTGGGCGCGTACGCGCAGCTCCCGACTCTGGACGCCGACGCCCGCTACCACGTGGGCCTGTTGGAGCTCGCGGGCGGGGACGCCAATGCGGCACTCGCGCAGGCGGACACGATCCGGCAGTCGATTCCCACCCACCTCTTCATCTTTGTGCTGCGCGCCCACGCCTACCAATCGCTGCGGAATGCCCGCGAGGAACGGCGCGCCTATGACGATTTCCTCAGAAACGAGGCCGCCGAGCTCGCGCGCAAGCGGCCCGAGTACGGCCCGGACGCGCATCAGGACGCCCTGAAGAGTTTCCACGACGAAGCCGAACGGCAGGCGCGGGGCAAAGGCGGCACGTCATGACGGCGACCATGTCGCGGACGATTCATGTCGCGCACAGCCCCGATGCCGATGACGCGTTCATGTTCTGGGCGATGGCGGCGGGAAAGATCGACACGGGCTGCCGCCGGTACGTGCACGAGCTCGGAGACATCGAGAGCCTCAATCGCCGTGCGCTGGCGGGGGAGCTCGAAGTCACCGCGGTTTCGCTGCACGCGTACGCGTACCTCGCGGACCGCTACGCGCTGCTCGCGCATGGGGCAAGCATCGGCGATCGGTACGGGCCACGCATCGTCGCCCGCGACGCGGCGCCGGGCGATCCGCGTGCGGCGCTCGCCGGGCGGCTGGTCGCGGTGCCTGGCGAGCTGACGACGGCATTTCTAACGCTGCGGCTCTACCAACCGGCGGCCCGTCACGTCGTCGTCCCGTTCGACCAGATCGAGGATTTCGTTGCCGCGGGAAACGCCGATGCGGGCCTGCTCATTCACGAGGGCCAACTGACCTTTGCCGACCGCGGTTTGCATCTCTGGGCCGACATGGGCGAGTGGTGGTACCAAGAGACCCGGCTGCCGTTGCCTCTGGGCGGCAACGTGGTGCGGCGCGACCTCGGCGATGAACTCATGCGCGCGATCGCGCGCGACCTCAAGGCGAGCATCGAGTACGGTCTGGCCCATCGGGCCGAGGCGCTGGCGCATGCTCAGGGGTTCAGCCGCGGGCTCGACACCGCTCGGACCGACCGGTTCGTCGGCATGTACGTGAACACCTACACGGTCGATTACGGCTCGACTGGACGACGCGCCGTCGCCGAGCTACTCAGCCATGCATATGCCGCCAAGCTCATTCCCGCCCCCGTAGCTCTGGCGTTCATCGCAGCCGATTCCTAGTTTGGCCTTGGCTTTACAAGGAGCATCGGGTTGACCGCTCATGCCGGCATCGTCACGGTTCTCGTGGTCGATGACGAAGAGCCGATCCGGAACGCGCTGCGGAAATACCTGAAGCAGCAGCAGTTCGAGGTGTTTGCGGCGAGCTCGGCGGACGAAGCGCTAGAGCAGCTGCGCCTCCACAAGGTGGCGTTGATGCTGTCCGATATCCGCATGCCCGGGACGAGCGGCGTGGACCTCGTGCCCCAGGCGCTCGAGATCGAGCCCGACCTCGCCATCCTGATGCTCACGGCCGTCAACGACGCGACCAGCGCCGCACTCTGCATGCAGCGCGGGGCAATGGACTATCTCACCAAACCGATCGAGCTGGCCGACCTCGGTCGCGCGGTCCAGCGCGCGCTGAAGCGCCGCGAGATGCAGCTCGAGAGCCGGCATCTGAATCAATGGCTGAAAGAGGAAGTGACCACCCGGACCGCAGAGCTCCAGCGCCAGCAGCACCGGATGGAGCGGATTTCCACCGCGACACTCGAGGCGCTCGTCAATGCGCTCGAGGCGAAGGATCCGTATCTGCGCGGCCACTCCGCGCGAGTCGCCGATCTCTCGGCGAACATCGCGACCGAGCTGGCACTGGGTGAAGAGGTCGTCGATCGCGTTCGGGTGGCCGGCCGCCTGCACGATCTCGGGAAGATCGGAACACGCGACGCGGTGGTTAATAAGGAAGGGCCGCTGACCGCGGAAGAGTTTGAGCATGTGAAACAGCATGTGATTATCGGCGCCCAGATTCTCGCGCCACTGGTGCACCTCGGTGACATCGTCGCGATGGTGAAGAGCCACCATGAGCGCTATGACGGCACCGGTTACCCCGACGGCCTGCGCGGCGAAGAGGTGCCGCTGGGCGGGAGGATAATCGCGGCTGCCGAGGTGTACGACGCCCTCACGACAGCGCGCCCCTATCAGGAGAAAATGACCCCCGAACAGGCCGTGGAGCGTATGGCGGATCTGTCCGGCACGGTGCTCGACGCCAAGGTCTACGATGCTCTCGTCCGCATCGTGGGCCGCCGCCAAACGCTGGTGTTCCTGGACGAAGACGCAGGACCCGCACTCTAGAAAGACCAAACCCCGGGGCGAAAAGCTCCCCGGGGTTGGCGGTCGGGCGAAGTGGCCGTCACACTTCAGCCGCGACCCTTCGAGCTACGTACCGCACCGCATCCAAGTTTCATACGATTAGATGCAGCGACCCGCTGAACGGTTGCATCTACCAGTGCTTCACACGTCCTACGCGGGACATCGTAATCGTTTCGGCTTGAGACCCCCGGCGCAGCACGATCTTCGTGTTTGACACGCCCCATCCCATGCCGATGGGTCCGAACTGCACGATCGGATTCGACACTTCGAGCGTGACCCCATGGCTGGCCGGTTCCAGCGATGCGCCACCACGGCTCCCAGCCAGTCCCCCGAAGCCGGTCGATTCGGATCGAGTCCGCGCGGAACGTGATCCGGGCGCGGGTCGACTGCATGATGGCGCCGTTGCGTCCGACGGCCAGTGCCGTCGTCACGTCGCGCACCGCGCGTTCGGTTTCGATCCAATCCATGAGCCGTGTGGCTCGAGGTACCCAGAAAGCCAGTAGCCCAGCCGCGATGCAGAGGACGACCAGGATCTCGATCAGCGTGAATCCCTTGGACATGGGCTGTTTATAGCACGTCAGGGAAACCCTTCCGGCATCTGAAAAACCCGGCGAAAAGCCCGAAAACGCGCCATTTGCGGGCTAACGCACGTCGCGCGCGCGCGGTATGTTGGTGTCTGTGATGGTCTTGCCTCTCGGCATGTCTGCTGCAATCACCGGGTGCGATGAGCACTAAGGTCCTGTCGCGCGGCGGCGGGCTGCCGCATGCCGTCTTCCTGCAACGGGTCGCCGATGAGCCAGCCACTTCTCCCGAGGTGCGTCTGGGTCAGGGCGCGTTTTTGGCGCTGCGGTTCGTGGATTTGCTGGCGCCGGACCGCGAGCCGCCGACTCCCGATGTATTTCGCTATCAGTGGGCCGCAACGGAGCGCTATTGCGCCGAGCTCGCGGGTGAGGGCACGGAGGCGGCGCATCTGAGCTGCATCGTGCGCGCCACGGGAGAAGCGCATCGCACGAAGGAAATCGACGCGCTCGCTCCAGCCCTGTTTGCGTACGCCCTCTACCTCGAGCAGGAGTCGCATTTCGAGGAAGCGGAAGACGCGCTGCACACGATGATTACTGTCGCGACCGGCCGAATGAAGGTCTCGGACTCGATTTCTGCATGGATGCGTCTGGGCAGAGTCCGAAGACTTCAAGCCGACTTCGATGGCGCGCTGGTCGCGTATGCGGAAGCTGGCCGCGCCGCACAAGCTGTGGAGGATCGGCATTCGCTTCTGTTGAGTCGAGTCGGTAGTTGCAACGTGCTGTACTTCCGCGGGAATCTACCGGAAGCTGAACTTGGCTGGCGGGATTTGTTGACAGATGCGGCAGCCGCGGGGGATCGGACTATTCAAGCACATGCGACCCACGGTCTGGGAAACCTGCTACAGCGGCGAGGCCAGGTGTATGATGGGGCGCCACACCTCTGGCGCGCGTACGGGCTTTACGAGGACGAGTCCGACCAGCTGCGCGTGCTGACCGACCTGGGCATTTCTCTGCTCGCGATTGGCGAGGTGGAAGGAGCCGAACGCGCACTCCGCGAGGTCGTGAAGCGCGATCGGGCCGACGGGGAAAACCGTTTCAACCCACTAATCGAATTGATGCATTGCGCGTCGTTCCGTCGCGACCGCGTCGGATTTGAGCGTTTTCGCGAGCAGTGTCTCGACCGGCTGAGCGGCATGGCTCCCAACCTACGCGCCGATTGTTACCTGAAGGTCGGGATCGGCTTGGCGCGGTTCGGAAACTTCACCAAGGCGGAGTCGAGTCTACGCCACGCATTCGAGATCGCGAGCGCGCATGGATTGCACGAGCTCACGTTCCGGATCGAACGGATCGCGAGTGGGCTCCGCGAATGCGAGTTCCCAGATTCCGTGGAACTCGCAGCCGCAGAGCCCCGACTGCAGAGCGACGCGTTGAGGGAGGTTTCGGCTTCCCTCGCCGCACTTAGTCCTTAGTGGTCAGTGACACACGTTGGGATTGTTCGTATCGCAGGTGCCACTGGTCGGACCTGACGCATCGGCACATGCCGCGGCGGTCAGCGCAAACGAGACGAGGAACAACGCAAGAAGGGTGCGGATCCGGCGCGACATAGGGCCTCCGTTGTCGGGTTGAATGGGGACTCACTGCCACAGCCAACATGAAACGACGCGGCAGATTGTTTTAGGGCGTTTTTGCGGCATCGTAGGGCGGTTTTGCGGCACTAAGGGAATTCTTCGGAGGATTTGTAGGGGAATGCTGGTACTCGCAGCGGTCTCGGACGTGCAATACCAGAGGCTGCGCGGCGCGGTCACGCCACGCTTCACACTCGCCCGCGCCCAGACGTGGGACGTCGCCCTCGAGACCATCAAGGGCCGGCCGGTCGAAATCGCCGTCGTCGATCCGATGCTCGGCGGTGCGCGGGGCCAGGAGGTCGAGCGGCTCCGGGTCCTGTTCCCCTCGCTGCCGTTCATCCTCTACACGCCGGTCATGACGCCCGAGCTCGCACCCGTCCTGCTGCAGATGGGCAAATGCGGTATCAGCCAAGTGGTGTTGAGTCGCACCGAAGACCATCCCGACCGGCTGCGCGATCTGCTCTCAGAGGAAGCGATGCACTCCGCGTCACATCGGCTGCTCGAGCAGCTCACGGCGGCGCTGGCGCCGCTGCCACCCGAGCTGCGCTGGGTCCTGGAAGACGCGCTGCGCACTCCCGGCGAGGTTCAGACGATTCAACAGGTCGCCGCGCGGGCGCGCGTGGATCGCGGCACGTGCGCGCGCTGGTTCACGCGCGCGGGCCTGCCGAGCCCGCGGGAGATTCTCGCCGCGGCTCGCGTGCTGTACGCGCATCGCCTGCTCCAGGACCCCGGCTTCACCATCGACGACGTGGCCAAGCGCCTGGGGTACGCCCAGGCGAAGACGCTGCAGCAGCACGCGCGCAAATACCTCGGCCTCACCGCCGGCGAGATGAAGCTTTCACTCACGGCCGATCAGGCGACGGGTCGCATCGTCCAGGGATTCCTGACGCCGGCGACCCACGCGGTGGCGGCCAGCGCCTCATGATGACCTCGCCGCCTCGCAAGCCCGCGACCGTCCTGATCGTCGACGATGAGGCGGGGCTGCGGCGCGTGCTCGAGCGGTTTCTCGAGCGCCACGGCTATCGCGTGCTGAGCGCCGGTACCGCCGAAGCGGCGTACGAGATGCTCGCGTCCGAAGAAGCGCATGCGCTGCTCCTCGACATTCATTTGCCCACCATGTCCGGGCTGGCGCTCTATCTGGCGATCATTCATCGCTGGCCGACTCTGGAGGGGCATATCGCCATCATGACGGGCGACGCGGAAGCCGAAGAAGTGCGCACCTGGCTCGATCACCACCGCTGCACCGTGATCCGAAAACCGTTCAACCTCAGGCAGGTCTCGGATTGGGTCTCGTCCGCGCTGCAGCAGGATCGCTCCTCGGGCGCCATGGACGCATGACGACAGTCACCCACGCCGATCCGCTCCATGTGCTGCGCGAATACCGGAACCTCGCGCCCTGGAACCTGCGAGATCTGTCGGTCGTCGTCGGCGCGGTGCTCGATGCCTCAGCGGTCACTCCCATCAACGCGGCCGCGCGTGCGGCGCCGAGCGAGCGCACCATCCGCTTCTACGTCACGCGCGGGCTCGTCAGTCCTCCCGAAGGACGCGGCACCGCCGCGACGTACTCCTACCGGCATTTCCTCCAGCTGCTGGCGATCAAGCTGCGCCAGATGGAGGGAGCCACGCTCGCCGCCATCACCAAGGATATGCAAGACCAGACCGGCGACGTCCTGGAACGGCGCTGTGCCCAGGTCCTGGGCGTGTCGCTCCCCACGCCCGACCACCTGCCGCTGAAGGGCGCGGAGGGGATGCCGCGCGGCCGGTCCGGTCGCGCGCTGACGGCCTGGCTGACGCGCGATGCCGTCAAGGAGACCGCTGGGACCACCACCTGGCGGCGGATTCCGGTGACCCGCGGGGTGGAGCTGCACGTCGATGCCGACCATCCGCTGGCGCGCCTCGGTTCCGATGATCAGGGCCTCGCCGAGACGATCCGCCAGGCGATCGCGAAACTCCTGCCGCACGGCACGTAATAGAGAGTACCGTCTCTTACCTGGAGTCGACGATGTGGGTGGTACTGATACTTGCCGTAGTCATCGTCTTTTGGGTGATCGCCGCGTACAACGGCTTGATTTCCCTGAAGAACCAGACCGTGAACGCCTTCAAGCAGATCGACGTGCAGCTCAAGCGGCGGCACGATCTGATTCCCAATCTCGTGAATGCCGTCAAAGGCGCGATGGATTTCGAGCGCTCCACGCTCGAAGCCGTGATTCAGGCGCGCAATCAGGCGGTGAAAGTCAACGCGTCCGGGCCTGACAACGTCAAGCAGATCAGCCAGGCGGAGAACGCCCTGTCCGGTGCTCTGTCGCGGTTGCTGGTCACGGTCGAGCGCTACCCGGAGCTCAAGGCGACCGGCAACATCGGCCAGCTGCAGGAAGAGTTGACGTCCACGGAGAACCGGATTGCGTTCGCGCGCCAGCTCTACAACGACACTGCGACGCAATACAACACCAAGCAGCAGCAGTTTCCCACGACGCTCGTAGCGGGCCTGGCGCACGCCGAGCGGGCGGATCTGTGGGAGATCGAAGATCAGGCAGAACGCGCGGTACCGCAGGTTGACCTCTCCCGACGGTAATCTCTTTCAACAACAGGAAGCCAATCGCCGGCGCACGACCTGGCTGGTGCTTGGCTTCATCCTGTTTTTCGCCTGGTTGGGGTTCGGCGGCGACTACATCTGGGCCATGTCGACCGGTCACCATCCGTTCCCGTGGCTCGGGATCGTGCTCAGCGTGGCGGCCGTGGCGATCGCCTGGTACTCCTACAAGACGGGCCCGGACAAAGTCCTCTGGTCGACCGGCGCGCATGAGTTGACCGATCCGCAGACCGACGCCGAGCAGCAGCTCGTGAACGTCGTCGAGGAGATGGCCATCGCCGCGGGAGTACCACGGCCGAGCATCTGGATCATCCCGGACGACGATCCGAACGCGCTCGCGACAGGGCACGGCCCCAATGATTCGCACGTGGCGGTGACGGCAGGGTTGTTGAAGATCTGCAATCGCGACGAGCTCCAGGCAGTGATCGCACACGAGCTCGGACACGTGAAGAATCTCGACGTTCGCCTGATGACCACCCTGGCGGCGCTCGTGGGCGCCGTCCTGCTCGTGCGCAATGGCATGGGCCGTATGATGGGAGGGGGCCGTGGCCGGCTGCCGGAACGCAGCAGCGGACGTAGAGCCAAGGACGCGGGGCCCTTGCTCGCGATCCTGCTGGCCCTGTGGATCATCTCCTGGATCATCGCCCCGCTCGTAACCCAGCTGCTCGCTCTGGCGGTGAGCCGGCGACGCGAGTACCTCGCGGACGACATGAGCGCCCAGTTCACGCGAAACCCGCTTGCGCTCGCGAGCGCGCTGGAAAAGATCGAGTCGGCATCAGCGCCGACGGAATCGATCAAGAGCGGGGCCGCGCACCTCTGCATCGCGGATCCGCTCGGCAGGCGGCTCACCAATCACGAGGGGTGGCTCGCCGACGCTCTCGCCACGCATCCACCTATGGGAATGCGCATCACGAAGCTCAAGGGAATGGGATACGCGCAGCTGAAGAAGGAGGGAGGCTCATTCACGAGTTCCGCGCTCGGCTGAGTCGCTACAAGAAGCAAGAGCCACGTCTGGCGCGGCGCGCGCTCGCCGACGATCCCGTCATCACCGCCGCCGTCCAGGCGCACATGGCCGAGCACGAGCTCTCCGAAAAGGCCGTGCGCCGCCAAGTTCGCAAATACCTCGATGAAATCATCCCGCATTTCAACGTGTTGTCGTACTACAAGATCGGCTATAACACCGCGAAGATCCTCGTGAATCTGCTCTACAAGGTGAGCGTCGATTACCAGGATGAGCCGGCGCTCGAGCAGATCCCGAAACGGGACGTCGTCGTGTACCTCATGAATCACCGCTCCAACGCCGACTACATTGTCGTGGCCTACGTGCTCGCGCGCGGTGTTCATGTCAGTTACGCCGTCGGCGAGTGGGCGCGCGCCTGGCCGCTCGAGTACGTGTTCAAGTCGTTCGGGGCGTATTTCATCCGACGCAAATTCCGCGAGCCACTGTATCACACCGTGCTGGAGCGCTACGTCCAGCTCATCACCCGGAACGGCGTGACACAGGGCATCTTCCCCGAAGGCGGGCTGTCGCGGGACGGGAAACTCCGCCCGCCGAAACTCGGGCTGCTCGACTATATCTGCCGCAGCCTGGCCTATCCGGGGTTCGATCGCGACATCTGGTTCGTGCCGGTCGCGCTGAACTACGATCGCGTGCTGGAAGACCGGTCGCTCATCCGGGAGCTCATCACGGAAGGGGACCGGCCGAGCCGGCTCGCTCAGCTCGGCACGGTGGTGTCCTACCTGCTCAGCAACACCGCGCGATTGCTCACCGGACGCCTCAAACGGTACGGCCGCGTCGCGGTGAACTTCGGCACGCCGTTATCCCTGCGTGGCTGGCTCAAGACCGCGCCGGAAAACCTGCTCACGTTGCCGAAAGAGCGGCGACTGCCGGAGCTGGAGCGCCTCGCGCGCGAAATGCTCACTCGCATTGGCGCGATCATCCCCGTGACGCCGGTGCCCCTGGCGGCCGCCGCCCTGCTGTCGTTCGGGCAGACCGTCATCACCAAAGCGGCACTGCTCGAGCGCATGGATCAGCTGCGGGACCGGCTCACCGAGGTCAACGGCAAAGTGGTGCGCGGCGGCGCGCGCATCGCCGAGGTGTGGGATCGAGCCTGGCGCATGCTGCGCATGCGCCGGCTGGTCGTGGTGGACGGGGAATCGCTCGTCATTCTGCCGCGCGGCAGGCCGCTGCTCGAGTATTACGCCAACTCCATCGCGCATCTGCTTCCGATCCGTGGTCCTCGCCCGTTATTTCACAAGGCGCACGAGATCGAAACCGATCTGCCGAAGCTCTTTCGGCGCTCCTGAAAACACGAAGCCCCCGGGACGGCTCTACAGCGCGCCCGGGGGCTCCGACACATTGGCTACCCGGAGTCGAGGGCTTGCGCCCTTCGTTCTTCTCTCCGCCGCCACCTGTGGACTGATTCGTCCTCGGTAGGGCAAGCAGAGGCTCCGGCTTCCATCCCCAAGCAACCCCGTCGGGTCGCTCGGTTCACCAATGTGGGTGCTACGGGTCAGATCGGGTCGCGGACCGACCTTCCGCACTGCACGTCGAGGCACCATTTCGACGTGGCTAGGACAACGCGACTGGCCCTAGCTGTCCGACCCGGCGAGCCTGCTCCCGGATCAACGAGCGCCTGAGCCCTTGGTTGCATCGGCGCCCTCCCCGGAATTTCCGTTCGGACTCGAGTTAAAGGCGTTGTTGAGACGCCAGGTCCCAACCCTTCCCTTCAACCCGCGTGGCATCAATATAGGGGCGCTCAGAAAACGCGCAAGTGCCGATGTTTCTTCGGGTTAGCTCACTTCTGTGTGTATCGTTTGTGGATGCTAACTGATGGTCCTGATACTGATTCCAGCGATCGTCCACATGATGTGGAGTTGTGAATCCACAGCACGCACGTTCCCACATCGGGGTATTTAGCCCTCTACAGCCACCTCACAGTATGCAAACGGCTGGTCTGAGTCGGCCGGGATGAATAGAAAGCCGGCGCCACTCGTCGCATACCAGCCCGCGAGCAGCTGTGTGGAGCGACCGACGGCGGGTTCGGCGAAGAGCGCCTGCGTCCAGCGACGAATGTGACGCAGCTCGGGTGCGCGCCGTGATAAAAGACTCAACGCCGCGCCCAGTCCGTGGGTCGCACGGAGAAAATGCGCCATCGCATGGCCGCGTTGTGCGAAAATGTACGAACGGACTCCCGGCTCATCGTAGAGCAGGGTACCTTCGTACGGATCCGCGGGCGGCGCATCCATGCGCGGACCGAAGTACACGAAGACACGGTTGTCGCCGTCCCTGCGCTCCACGACGACGGCAGCCGAATCCGGGCCGAGGCGCGCGGCGTGCACGAGATCTTCGGCGGCGAGAATGCCGACTTGTGCGGTCCACTCGAGCGCCGCGAGTGCTTGATCGAGCGGTAAGCCGACCGCGTCGTCGTAGGCGATGAGACGCGGTGCTTCACCGGCGCGCTGGAAGAAGTGCGCAAGCGCGTCGGCGCGGTCCTCAAAGGTCCGCATAATGCGGGTAGTTGCGGGAACCGACATGTGAGGATAATAACGGAGCAGGAATTCAACTGTTAGAGGAGTCGAGAGGGATGCTCGCTGGAATAGTGACGGTGATCACGATGGTGGCGATTCCGCTGGAGGTGCAGGACACCGCGGTGCGTAAAGACACGGCGCCGCCGGCGCCGCCGACGATCGAGCAGATCAATTATATGGCGGGATTGAAGACTGCCACGCGCGGTGTGGCACAGATCCGCGACGGGCTGAACCGCGTCACCCGCACCCAGCAGGCCGACTCGCTCACGCGCCGCCGCGCGGCCCGCCGGCTGGGGGGACTGTGCGGCACGGCCCGGACATTCATAAAGAGCGGCCGACCCCGGATGCAACCGAGCGCCTATGCCGACTCGCTCCGGATCCTGGCGAAGCAGCTCACGACGCGGCTGGACTCGCTGACGGCAATGCTGCCGAAATGTGAGCAGACGGCAGGGCGGGATCCCACGGTCGCGAATACTTTGACGACACGGCTCAAGAACTACGACGATGCGCTGGTGGCCTTCCGCACCGCGCTCAAGCCGGACAGCACCAAGGCCGCCAGCCAGCAATAGCTGATGGGCGCTAAGTCACAAAGAGACAATGACTTACGGAACTGGGGGCTGCTTCGCCTCCAACCGCAGTATCCAGAGGCCGGTATTAATGTCCGGCACGAAGATGTTGCCGTCCCGCACGACCGCTCCCCACGCGAACGGCGCACGCCGATGACCGAGCGAATCAACCGTCAAAATCCAGCTCATCTCCCGTCCTTCACGCAGCAGGTCTCCCTTCAACTCGCCTGAGATATCGACGGCCCGCGCGCCTCCCTGATAGTTGCCGAGATAAAGCGTATCGCCCACGACCCAGACGTTGTGGACGCCGCCATCGGTGGGCTCGTACCAGGCGACCTCTCGTGGCTTGGTGATGTCGGAGACGTCGACGACGTGCAGCCGTCCGAAGGTCAGGTTGTTGCCGTCCTGCAAGCCCTTGTACGGATGTGCGGCGTACACCTCGTCGCCGACAAAGACATACCGGCCTTGGCGCCACGCGGTGTGGGTCCCCCGCACGAATCCCTGCCCAAACAGCTGCCAGACGCGCGCGTAGGTGGCGGTCAAGTCGTACTTGAACTGGGAAACGAACTGCGGGTTCGTGGGACTGCCACCCCGCATGCCGTTGCCGACGTCGAGGATCACGAGGCCGTCATTCCAATAGGCGAGATACGCGAGCCCGTCGACGACCATGATGTCGTGGAGATACCGTCCCGCCGCGGTCTGTTCCGTTTGCCAGCGGGCGACCTCCCTGGGGTGCATGGGATCCTGGATGTCGATCACGCGCATCGAGCCCGTGGCGTCGTCGGTGATGTAGGCGTGACCTTTGTACACATACGAGCTGTGCACGCCGCCCGAGACCGTCTGCGTGTACTCCGAGACCGGCTTGGGGTGGCAGGGATTGCTGGCGTCGAATACGACGATGCCGTTCTTCCGATCGGACGCGCCCTCACGCGAGAATACGCCGTATTTGCCGTCTTCGGTCGTCATTACGTCGTTGACGATGCGCGCGTTCGTCATCATGGAATCGACGATCTTCGGATGCGTCACATCGGTGATGTCGATGGCGTAGACGCGATCGGCGATCGTCGACAAGTAGACGCAGCTGCCGGAGGGATGAACCCAGACTTCGGCGGCGCTCATCGTGATCGGCACGCGACCCCGCACCTCGATCCCCCGACCGACCTCCCGCGGCGCCACGTGCACGATCGCGTCGGCCTCTTTGCCCCCGATCGACGCGGTCACCGTGTAGTCCCCCGCGAGCTCCGCGACGAACGTGCCGCTGGGATCGATTTCCGCCACGCCGGCCCCGGCTGTCACGGCCCAGTCGACCGCGACGTCGCCAACGGAACGGCCGGCGGCACCGCGGGCGGTCGCCGTGAACTTCACGACGTCACCCGTGCGCACGTTGGACATCGCCGGTTCCAGCGTGATGCGCGCGACCGTGTTGGGCAGCACCTGCAGCGCCAGGGTCTCCGTTGCGGGCCCGGACGTCGCCGTGATCGTGGTTCGACCGGCGTTCAGGGCACGCAATCTGCCGTCCGTCGTCACGGCCGCCACACGCGGGTTGCTCGAGGTGAAGATCACCGGATCGGAACGACGGTCACCGTGCCGTGAAAAGGCCGCCGCAGATACCGTGAGTCGCGAGCCCGCGACCAGACGAGTGGGCCGCGGATCGAGGTCGATGCGCACCGGAGGTTCGGGGAGAACGTGGACGAGGGCGGTGCCGAACACCTGACTGCCCGTCGCTCCTGGGACGTACGCCACGGCGGTAACACGCGAGTATCCTTGATATCCGCCCGTGAATACGCCCGTCGAATCCACTTCCCCTTGCATGGCGTTGTCGTACCAACCGATTTGCGCTCCAGGTACCGGCTGTCCCGCCGCGTCGAGTGCGCGCGCCGTGAACTTGAGTTTGCCGCCGACCGGCACTTCGCCGCCGCTGGGTTGGACTTCGACTTTGGCGATCTGGGGTTGCGCAGCGGTAGTGCTGGTGGTCTGCTGGAGGACGACTAACGACAGTAACGCTGACAAAAGCATGAGAGCGCTCCATCTGGCAGCTGGTAAAGGGGAATGCGGAGATTACAGGCAGGTTGGCGCTTCCGGAAGTGTTCAAATGCTGTCGCAATACTGCTTGCGAGACTTCGTGGCAGTCGTGATTGACACGTCTCACTACGCTCCATACCTTTGCCCGCGGTTCAAGCATACGTGGCACCGTCACTGGCTGTCTGCGCTTCCGCGAGGACCACATGTCTCGCGGATTTTTGCTTTGAGCCCGTCCCACGCCGCGGTGGCGTAGGTCGTTCCAGTCCGGGGCCGTGCCCCATTGTGCAGAGGTTAGAACAGTA